>Ga0118677_10001369_pt1 | contig 51832 bp, 25 predicted proteins | sample AliMusrvi5mmetaG_FD_86154 | JGI IMG/M metagenome (GOLD analysis project Ga0118677, IMG submission 86154) | reverse complement strand
GTGTTCGGGCCCCTGTTCCCCGACACGGCCAACTGGATCGCGCTGGGCACCTCGGGCAACCCGTGGATCCGCCTGCCCCAGGTGCGCCTGACGGTGCGCGGCGCGGGCCTCCAGTGGGACGTCAGCGCCAACCGCCCCATGGGCTCGAACGAGGTGCTGACCGACACGGTCAACGACATGATCAGCGACGGCGAGTGGAGCGCCATCCCGTTCTTCATGTCCCGGCTGGGGGGCCAGCACGACCTGGGCGCGGGCGTGGGCCTGGGCTGGGGCGTGTCGGGCGTCTGGGGCCGCGAGCACGTCAAGCGGGCCGTGGATCCCGCCACCGGCAAGGTCCTGGCCCGCGGCGAGGCGGGGGAACTGCACTCGAAGGACGCCGACGTGTGGCTGGCCGACGTGGACCTGAAGCTGACCACGAAGTACCTGGACGTGATGGGCGAGTACTTCGCCGGCGCCAACGTGAACACCTTCTTCGCGGGGATCCTGCAGGGCGTGGCGATCACCGCGACCGCGGCGAAGGATGGCAATCCCGTGTCGTACAACGTGAAGTCGATCCGCACGATGGGCGGCTGGGGGCAGGTCACCGCGAAGCCGACGCGGGATCTTCGGCTGTATGCCGGTGCCGGCATCGACCATCCGTACGCTTCGGACCTGGCGCCGATCTACAACGCGAAGGCGCCGCCGCGCCTGTACAACCTGTCCGCCTACGGCGCGGCCCACTACGCGATCGGCGGGATGTGGCGAGTGGGTCTTGAGGTTTCCTACACCCGCACCCAGTACCTGAAGGACGCCGGCAACAACTACAACATCCGCACCCTGGCCCGGACGTCCTGGTCCTTCTGACGGACGGCCCGGGCACGCAGGCCCATCCGGAGAGGCCCGATCGTGGACGACGACAGCGTTCCCCAGAGTCGGCGATCCCGCAAGCACGCCGTCAACGAGGGTGTTCGCCGCCTTCTGGACACTCCCGGCTGGAACCCCTACCGGCGCGCCGCCTCGCACCCCGATCCCGCGGCGGGGGCTCGCGAGGCCCTCCGTCAGGTCCGCGTGGAGCAGGCCGAGGATGCCGCGAAGGCCTGCCCCGACTGCGCGGCGGCCCGGCGCGCGTCCGGCGATCCCAGCGACCTGTGCCCGAAGCATCTGGCCGAGGCGATGGGCCTGTAATCGACACGACATTGGCAACCTTCACAAGTCCTTGGTAGATTCCAGGACGCCGCGGACGGGTGCGCGATGTCGACCGACGATTTCCTTTCGCTGCTGGGATACCCGCTGGTCTTCCTGGCCGGGCTGCACGCGCTGCTGGGGTCCATCCTGCTGCGGCGCCCGCTGCGCCAGCAGTTGATGATCGTTCCCGCCGCCGTCACCTGCTGGGCCTTCGCGGCCGCATGCCTGTCCACCGGGCTCGCCTACGTCTATGCGTCCAGCGGGCTCGACCCGGACCTGCCGTTCCGCCTTTCCTGGTGTTCCCTGTTCCCCCTGGTTTCCGCGATCCAGATCGTCCTGTCGATCCGCGACCCGGGCAGCCGGGCCGTGCGGTGGGTCGGATGGATCGGGTACCCCCTGGTCGGGGCCGTCACGGTCCTCGCGGTGACGACGAACCTCGTCCAGGGTGGCCGGCCCCAGTTGCTCCCCTTCGTCGACAACGTGGGAAGCCTGGGCCAGACCATCGAGATCGTCGCCGCCCTCGGCGCGGCCGTGTTCGCGATGCTGGCGTGGACGTCGCGAAAGCGGATCCCGGAAGAGATTCGCGAAAAGGCATCCAAGGTCCTCAGCGGCCTCGTGGCGACCGGCCTGGCGGTGGTCGCCTTCGAGATCGCCTCGCTGGCCGGGGCGCCGGTGGACACCTCGCTGGCAATGTACGGCTCGGTCTTCTGGGCGGCAGGCATCATCGTCGCGCTGGGGCCCAGCGGCCTGTTCAACCTGGACGTCGCGGCGGTGCACGTGGCCTTCGTGCTGGGGTGGGGTTTCGTGCTGGCGGCGATCCAGTTGGGATTGTGGTCGCTGCTGTGCCCGCCGCTTCCGGGAGGCCTGGCGCTGGTCGTCACCTGCTTCGTCGTGGTGCTCGGGGCCTACGCCGGGCTTCCGCTGTCCCGGCGCACGCTGGATCGGATCGACGCGCTGCTGCTGTCCGGTCGAAACCGCCGGCCGGTGCTGCAGCAGTGCATGCGCGCAGCCGTCACGTACCTGGACCTGGACCAGTTGCTGGACTACCTTTCCCGAACCCTCGTCCGGGAAGTCGGCATTTCCAGCGTCGCGTTCCTGCTGGAGGACGAGCAGGGCACCCTGCAGCCGCAGCGCGTACGGGACAATACGTCGGCCGTCGTGCTCCCTCCCGGATCGCCGCTTGCCGGCTGGCTCAAGCTCGAGCGCCGGGCCCTCAGGATCGAGGACCTCCGGGCCCTGCCAGAAGGCCCCGAGCGCGAGGCGATCCGGGAAGAAATGAAGATCCTGGGCGCGAGCCTGGTCCTGCCGCTCGCCTGCAAGGGGCGGCTGCTGGGAATCCTGGCCCTGGGGCCGATGGCCAGCGGGGCCCGCTACGACTCGGATGACTTCGAAATGCTGTCGTCCCTGGCAGACCAGGCGGCCATCGCCGTCGAAAACGCCCGCCTGTTCCGCAGCGCCACGACGGACGGCCTGACCGGGCTGCTCCAGCGCGCCTACTTCCTGACCCGCCTCAAGGAGGAAATGGACCGCACGAAGCGATACGGCCGCGCGGCCAGCCTCCTCATGCTGGACATCGACCACTTCAAGCAGGTGAACGACCGCTTCGGGCATGCCGAGGGGGACCTCGTCCTGAAGGAGCTCGCATCGCTGCTGCGCCAGGGCCTGCGCTCGTCGGACATCGCCTGCCGGTACGGCGGCGAGGAATTCGTGGTGCTGCTGCCCGAAACCCCGGGGGAGCTTGCGTCACGAGTGGCCGAACGGCTGCGGGAAGCGGCCGCCTCGGCTTCGATGGGACAGGCGGGCACCGTCACCCTGAGCATCGGCGTCGCCGAGATGGGCCCCGAGCAGGCGGCCGACTCCCTGATCCAGCAGGCCGACGTGGCGATGTACCAGGCGAAGCGCGGCGGCAGGAACCGGGTCGTGCAGTGGCGTTCCCGAAGCCGCGACGCAGCAACCGAAGCCGAGCCGCAGGCCTCCCCTTCGGGCAACGACTGACCCGTTGGCGCGCCATTCGGCGGGCCCTCCCCGATTCCCCTACTGACAGCACTGGGACGGCGGCGGAAGGCCGTAGTCGCATTCGCAGCACGGCGGTGGGGTGCACGGTCCGGCACAGCACGCCTGGAAGTCCGCGGCGGGAATGGACGCCGGGTCGCTCTTGCAAGGGAGCGAGGCGCAATCCACGGCATCCTGGGTCGCGTCGGCAACCGGGACATCGGCCGCCCCCGGATCCGTCGGCGGAATGTCCGGTGTCACGCAGCAGGCCTGGAAGACCTCGTCCGGGATGACGCCGTAGTCGCACAGGCAGCAGACGGCCCCGCAGTCGATGGCGTCGGGGCCGGGATCCGGCTGCGCCAGGTCCGCAGGGCCCGGATCCACCGGAAGGGTGTCCGCCGGGCCCGGGTCCGTCGGCAGGACGTCCGGCGAGGCGCAGCAGGCCTGGAAGACCTCGTCCGGGATGATTCCGTACTCGCACTGGCAACAGACGTTCGTGCAATCCACAGCGTCGGTGCCCGGATCGGATGGAACGAGATCGGCCGGGCCCGGATCCGCCGAGGGGGTGTCCGCGGGGCCCGGGTCCCCGGGCAGGACGTCCGCCGTCCCGGGATCCACCGGGGGCGTATCGGCGGTGCCCGGATCCGTCGCCGGCACGTCGGCGACGACGTCCTGCGCGGCGTCGGGCAGGGCCGCCGTATCGCATCCGGGCAGGCCCAGGATGGCGGCGGCGGCGGCTGCGGCGGCGCCCATCGCCAGGCGTTCGCGCACGCCGGGTCGCGCCTCCAGCGACCGGACCCGGTAGTCGCAGAAGGGGTCTTCGGTCAGCGCACCCGTGAAGGCGGCGGCCACGCACCGGGCCCCGCCGCGACACCGCACGGCGTGCCGGCAGGCGCGGCAGGCCCCTGTCAGATCCTCCACGTCGAAGGCTCGGTTGTAAGTGAAGGCGCCGTTGCGGAACCACCACTCGGCCAGGGAGGCCTGGCGCAGACCGCCTTCCCGGAAGGGATCGACGTCCCCGTCCCGGGCCTGCATCGACAGGCACCCCTTGATCCCGCCATCGCTTTCGATGCCGATGGCCTGCAGTCCCGCCTGGCATCCGTGCCATGCCTCGGTGCGGCCACGCCAGCCCCAGCCCCGCAAGGCACGGTCTCCGGGACCGCAGTACCCGAGCGAGTCGCCTACCGCCACCGCGATTCCGGCCGCCGCCTTCATGCGCACGATCGCGTCGATCAGGGCGGGGATCTGGCGGGGCAGCAAGACGAGGTCGTCGTGATCCTTCGCCGCCCCCATGGGCTTGCCCAGTTGCAGGCGCCACTGTCGCGCGCCCAGGTCGATCGCGACGCGTCGGGTCGCGTCCAGCCAGCCCAGGTTCCTGCGATGGACCGTGGTCAGGATCGCCACGCTGACCCCGGCGTCCCGAAGGCGCCCGACGCCACGGACCGTTTTCGCGAATGCCCCCCGGCCGCGGATCGCGTCGTGCACGGCCTCGGGGCCGTCGATGCTGACGCCGACGTTGGCCAGGCCGGCTGCCAGCACGCGCCCGGCGACGCGGTCGTCGACCAGGGTGCCGTTGGTGACCAGGTTGACCACGAGGCCCCGGTCCACGGCGGCGCGGGCGATGACGTCCCAGTCGGTCCGCAGGAAGGGCTCGCCGCCCGACAGCGTCAGCAACTCCCCGCCCAGGTCCGCCAGCTGGGCCACCACGTCCAGGCACTCGGCGGTGGTCAGTTCGGACGAGCGGGCCGCGCCGGCCCGCGAGCCGCAGTGCACGCACCGCAGGTTGCAGGCCAGCGTCAGTTCCCAGACCGCGTTGCGGGGACGCCAGGGCATCGTGGCCGCGTTGCGGAGCGCCTCGGGGGAAACGTCACGGGAAAGGGCCGACATGGTGCGCCTCCTGGGATGGTATCGACCGGAATCATAGGCTTTTTTGTGAAAGGAAACCAGGCTGGTCCCATCGAAGGCGCCTATCGGATCGTGCCCAGGAACGCGTGCAGCGCCGCGTCGAAGGCCTCGGGGGCGTCCAGGTTGGACAGGTGGCCGGCGCCCCCCAGCCGTTGCAGCCGCCCGCCGGGGATGGCCGACACCATCGGCTCCATCTCGGCGGGGGGGGACAACGTGTCCTCCTCGCCGACCAGCACCAACGTCGGCATTCGAAGACCCGCCAGCAACGGCGTCGAATCGGGACGATCGCGAAGCGCTTCGAGGGCACGGGCGACCCCCTCGGGATCCGAGCCGTCGATCCAGGCGCGCACCCGCGACTCGAGGTCCGGGCGATCCCGGCGCGTCCCCTGGGCCAGCAGCCCGGGCAGCATCGAATCGGCCAGCGACCCGACACCCTCGGTTCGGACCCGCGCGGCCTGCAGCATGCGGCGTTCCCGGGCAGCATCGTTGTCCGCGGCAGCCCGCGTATCGCACAGCACCAGCCCCGCAACCCGCTCGGGCGCGCGGGCCACGAGCCGGAAGGCCAGGTACCCTCCCATCGACAGCCCGACCGGCACGAACCGGCGCACCCCCTCGGCATCCAGGCGCGCCAGGATCCCGGCCGCGACCTCCTCCAGCGACGCCGCGCCGGGCGGTCGTCCCCCGAAGCCCGGGAAGTCGGGCGCCATCCCCCGCCATCCCGCGGGCAGCGTTTCCAGCTGTCGTGCCCACATGCGGGAATCCAGCGGGAAGGCGTGCAGGAACACGACGACGGGTGAAGGCATCGCGGACTCCCCATGAACCTCAATCGAAACGGCACGCTGTGGGTGGGAAATCTTCCCAACATTCCCGGGGGGCATTATACTGCGACGACCTGGTAGAACCGGTTCCCGAGTGTTGAAATGCGCTGGCGGGGACGCAATCCCGGGCGTTGCATCCGAGGAGGGAGGAAGACATGAAGACCAGAACGTGGACCTGCGCACGGTGGGTGCTGCCGATGCTGACCGCCCTGGTGGCGATGCCGGCACTGGCGGCGGACAACCCGCGCCTCAACGCCGACTTCTATCGGCCTTCCGAGCACCCGGGCGACATCCTGGCCATCCAGACCGCCAACCAGCCGGGCAACCTGAAGGTGGGCGGCGGCCTGTTCCTGACCTGGAACGCCAAGCCTCTGGCCATCGTGGACGGCGCCACCGGAGGGAAGATCCTCGGCGCGGTGACCAACCAGTACGTCGCGGACCTGTTCGTCAGCCTGGGCCTGTCGGACTACTTCGACGTGGCCCTGGGACTGCCGATCTTCCTGTACTCCACCGGTGACAACCCCAACGCGCTGTCGTCCCTGAAGAAGGCGCAGGGCGCGTCCTTCGGCGACATCCGGCTGGGCATGAAGGTGTCGTTCTTCGGCAAGAACCGCAAGAGCGGCTTCGGCCTGGCGCTGGCCGAGGACCTGACGTTCCCGTCGGCGACGCCGAAGTACTTCAACGGCGACAAGCTGGTCACGGGCACCACCACCCTGATCGGCGACTACCAGAACAAGGGCTGGACCGTGGCCTTGAACCTGGGCATCCGGCTGCGGGCCCCCGTGCGGATCCCCGACGTGGCGGGCGGCTACTGGATCGGCGACGAGCTGCTGTTCGGCGCCGGCCTGTCCGTGCCGTTCATCTGCGGCAAGCTGGAAGGCATCGGCACCATGGAGTACCGCGGCGGCATGCAGAAGAACGCGTTCGACAAGTACTCCAACTCGCTGGATTTCCTGGGCGGCCTGAAGGGCCACGTCGGCAACGTCGCGATCCTGGCGGCGGCCGGCGGCGGCGCGCTGAAGGGCTACGGAAGCCCGGCCTACCGCATCACGCTGGGCGTGTCGTACGAACCGAAGATCGACAAGGCCTGCGTGAAGGACACGGACGGGGACGGCATCCCGGACAACATCGACAAGTGCCCGACGCTGCCCGGCCCGCCGGAACTGCAGGGCTGCCCGGACCGCGACCACGACGGCATCATCGACCCCGAGGACAAGTGCCCCGACGTCCCCGGCAAGAAGGAGTTCCAGGGCTGCCCCGACACGGACAACGACGGCGTCGAGGATTCGAAGGACCGCTGCCCGAACGTGCCCGGCCCGGCCAAGTTCGACGGCTGCCCGGACAGCGACAACGACGGCGTGCCGGACTACAAGGACAAGTGCCCGAAGGTGCCCGGCAAGGTGGAACTGGACGGCTGCCCGGACCGCGACAACGACGGCATCATCGACGATCTGGACAAGTGCCCGGACGTCCCCGGCCTGCCCGAGTTCGAAGGCTGCCCGCCGCCCACGCCCCAGCGCGTCAAGCTGACGGCCGACAAGATCGAAATCCTCGACATGGTCTTCTTCGAGACCAACAAGGCGGTCATCAAGAAGCAGTCCTTCGGGATCCTGGACGACGTGGCGAAGGTGCTGCGGGACAACACGTTCATCAAGAAGCTGCGCGTCGAGGGCCACACGGACAACACCGGCGACGCCAAGAAGAACATGGTCCTGTCGCAGAAGCGCGCCGAGGCCGTCCGCGAATACCTGATCAACCAGGGCGTCGTGGCCGATCGCCTGGTGGCGGAGGGCTTCGGCCAGACCAAGCCGATCGCCGACAACAAGACCACGGAAGGAAAGGCCAAGAACCGCCGCGTCGAGTTCACGATCACAGGGAAGTAGGCCGGACGGCCCCGTCGTCAGGTCAGCCCGCCATCCACCGCAATCACCTGGCCCGTCAGATACGACGGGGATTCCCCGCACAGGAAGGCGACCACCTTCGCCACCTCGTCCGGGCGGCCGATCCGGCGCATCGGGATGGCGGCGAGCATCGCGTCGCGGGGGGCATCGGCGGACATGTCCGTGTCGATCAGGCCCGGGGCGACGCAGTTGACGATCACGTTGCGGGCAGCCAGTTCGCGGGCCAGCGCCTTCGTGGCGCCGATCAGGCCGGCCTTCGCCGCCGAGTAGTTCACCTGGCCCGGGTTGCCGGTGATCCCGCTGACGGACGAAACGACGACGATGCGCCCGGCGCGACGCTTCGCCATCCCGCGGGCGATGGGCCGGGCCACGTTGTAGAAGCCGTCCAGGGCCGTGCGGATGGGACGGTCCCACGCCTCGTGGTCCATGCCGACGAACAGCCCGTCGGACGTCACGCCCGCATTGCTGACCAGCACGTCGATGCCCCGGGGATCGTCCAGGAAGGGCGCCAGCGCGCGGGCCACGGCCTCGGCGTCCGTCACGTCGAAACCCACCGGGACCGCACGGCCGCCGGTGGCGATGATCGCGGCGCAGACCTCGGCCGCCTTCGAGGCTTCCGAGCGGAAGTTCACCAGCACCTCGAAGCCCAGCGAACCCAGTTCCAGGGCCACGGCCCGGCCGATTCCCCGGCTGGCGCCCGTCACCAGGGCCCGTCCCGACTGCGGCGTCATGGCGCATCCTCCCCGGCCTTGAAGACCTTCACGTTGCCGTACGCGACCACCCGCCCGTCGCTGCGCACCACCCCGTCGAACGACGCGAAGCCGCCCACCTTCGCCACTTCGCGGACCTCGACGTCCAGCAGGGCGCCCACGGTCACCGGGTCCCCGGACAGGTCCAGGTTGCGCACGCCGACCAGCCAGCCCTGCACGGGGCCGCGCGCCAGGTCGTGGGCGCTGACCAGCGCGGCCGCGGCCTGGGCGATGAACTCGACCAGGGCGACCGGGTCGAGGGTGACCGCGCCGGTGGCGTCGCCGCGAAGGAAGGGGTTGTCCTCCCGGACCCGCCCGCGACAGACCGCCCGGTCCGGGGCCAGTTCCAGGGCCTCGTCCAGGAAGCGCATCGCGCCGCGATGGGGCAGCAGATCCTGGATGCCGGGCAGGTCAGTCATGGGCCTCCCGATCGATCACCAGCACGAACCGTCCGCCCGCGGGGGATCTGCGGACCAACAGCAGGCGACCGGCCGCCCCGGGGCGCAGCAGGAAGGCCAGCGCGGCCGCGGCGCCCGCCAGGGGATGGGCTGCGCCGTCCGGAAGCGCCTGCGGGTCGTCGGCGATCTCGGTCGCCTCCAGCACATCCGCCAGCGCGGCGGCGTCGAACGGCGCCGGCCCGTCGGGCACGCACGCCACCGACGCCAGCCAGCCCAGCAGGGGCCCGTCGTCGTCGCGGGCGATGCGCAGCGACCCGCAGAAATCCCGGGTGCAGTGCGACGGATCGGCCCAGGGCGCGGCCGTGATCGCCTCGTCGCCGACGGTCACCTGGACCTCTCGCTCGCCGTCGTGCAGGTGCGTCCAGGCCTCCAGCATCGCGGCCTCGAAGGAGGCCGGGCCCATCGTGATCGTGGTCGATGCGGCCAGGCGATGAGCCAGGATGGACCAGTAGCCCGGCGCTGCGTTGTGCACCGAGTTGTGGAACAGCGTCGGGGACACCTGGGGCTCGGCCGCCAGCAGGGCTGGCAGGATGGCCCCGATCGTGTTGATCTCGCCGTTCGCCGTGGCGAAGACCAGGGGGGCGTCCGGCGCGGCATCAAGGCCGCCGGCGTCCTTCGTCACCCGCAGCGCCTGGGCGATCAGCCGGCTGATGCGGCGACGCACGTTCTTCGGGATGAACTCGTCGTCGACCGGCGGCAGCGGGTCGCCCGCCAGCGAGTGGGTGCCGTTGCAGATGGCGGCTGCGCCCCGGATCGGGAATCCCTTCATCGCCGCACCCCGAACACGAGGGACGTGTCGTTGCCTCCGAACGCGAACGAGTTGGACAGGGCGTACCGGATGCCGGGGGCCGGCAGGTCGTCGCCCAGGATCCGGGCCTGGACGTCGGGGTCCAGCACCTCGCATCCCAGGTTGCGGGGGAGGCGTTGGTCGATCAGCGCCAGCAGCGTGATGGCCGCCTCGACGCCCGCCGCCGCGCCCAGCAGGTGTCCGGTGAACCCCTTCGTGGACGAGCACGGGACCCCGGTCCCCAGCACCTTCACCATGCCGCGGGATTCGGCAGAGTCGTTGGCCGGCGTGGCGGTGCCGTGGAGGTTCACGTAGCCCACGTCGGACGGCTTGATGCCCGCCCGGGCGATCGCCTCGGCCATCACCCGCGCCGCGCCCTCCCCTTCCGGTTCCGGCGCGGTCATGTGGTACGCCTCGGACCCCGCGCCCCAGCCCGCCAGGGACAACTCGGGGCCGGTGTCGGAAGCCGGGGGCCGGTCGCGGACCAGCACCATCGCCGCGGCGCCCTCCCCCAGGTTCAGCCCCTGGCGATCGACGTCGAACGGCCGGCACGTGCGCGAATCCATCACGCCCAGTCCGCGGAACCCGTGGTAGGTGGTCCAGCACAAGGCGTCGACCGATGCGACCACGACGGCGTCGCAGGTTCCCGTGCGCAGCAACCGCGCCGCCGATATCACCGCGTTGGCGCCCGACGAGCAGGCGGTGGACACCGTCCAGGCCGGCCCGCGGGCGTCGACCAGCCGTGCGGCGACCACGGCCGCGGCCCCGAACACCTGGCGCCGGTGGTAGTCGAACCCGGCCGCGCCGTCGGACCGGAACGCGTCCTCGAGGTCCCGGTTGCCCGACGCGCTGGTGCCGACCACGACCCCCAGGCGATGGGCGGGAACGGTGGCGCGCAGGCCGTCCAGCACCGGGGCCAGCGGCGCCAGCGCCATGGCCAGCAGGCGGGCACACCGGCTTTCGTGGGCTGCCAGGGTCCCTGGAAGCGGGGGCAACAGGACGCGGACCTCGCCCACGGGGGCGGTGGCGCCGGGAAGCACGACGGAGGAGGCCTGAAGGCCCGATCGGCCGGCCCACAGGGATGCCCGCAACTGGTCCAGGGTGGTCCCCAGGGCGCTGACCGCCGTAACCCCGAGGATGGGCAGCGGGTCCATGAGGGTCGCTCCACGTGCCGCGTCGCCCGGAGTATCCGGGATGCCTCCGGACGTGTCAACGCGCGCCCGGGCGCCCGTTGACGCCCCTGGACCGCCGCTGCTAGGATGAGGCATCGAACGCCGTTTCGGACCGCCGGAGGTACCCGCATGTCGCGATGGACGCCCCTCGCCTTGGCCCTGGCCCTCCTGGTGGGGATCCAGCCGGCCTTGCTGGCACGCGGCGTCCGGCCGGCACCCAACGCCTCCGGGCTGGACCGGCGCGACCTGGCCCTGGTGGTCAAGGCCCTGGAGGACGACCCGGACCTGATCGACGAGATGCTGTCCACCGACACGCAGTTCAAGGGCCTGGCCACCCGCTTCGTGCCGGCCTCGCGCTCGCGGCTGGCCGGCGGTCGGGCACTGGTGGCGGTCGGGGTCGTGTGCATGGCGCTCGGGGCCCTGGTGGGCGCCCCGTTGTACCTGTCCCGGCCCGACCTCCGCACGGCGGCGATCGGCACGATGGCCGGGGCCATCGGCGGCGGCTTCCTGCTGTTCGTGCCGGGCGTTGCGGTGATGGCCACCCCGTCCGCCGCCGAGCGGGAGATGCGCGGGTACTGGCAGGACAACCGTGCCGCCTTCCTCCGCCCGGAGGCCATGACCGGCCCGCGCCTGCGTCTTGCCTTCGACCACGCGCCTCCTCGAACGATGCAGTTCCAGGTCCTGTCGCTGTCGTTCTGACCCGCAAGGGCCGGGGCCGGCGAACCCCTTCGACGCTTGCATGCAAGCCCGAATCTGCTACAGTATCGCGGCGCTGGAAGCGGCCACCTACTGCCCGTGGACGAGGAGCGGATGGACCCCAGGACGACATCGATCATTTCAGAGCGGGCCGGGGTTGTCGCCAGGATCAAGCGCAACCTGATCACCCGCCTGTCGCTGCCCTACACCGAAGAGGATCTGCACGAGGACGTGTCCCTGCTGGGTTCGGGCCTCGGCCTCGACAGCCTGGACGCCCTGGAGGTGGTACTGGGTGTCGAGCAGGAATTCGGCGTGAAGATCGAGGAGGGCAACATCGCCCTCCTGCGCTCCATCAACACCCTCGTGGACTACGTGCTGGAAAAGGGCGCGGCGGCCGCGGCCGGCGGAGGCGCGCGATGACAGCATCCCGCGCAACGCCCGGCCGATCGGTCGCCGGTGCCGTGACGACCGATCGGGACGGCGCGACGGGTATCGCCCGGTACGGCGACGTCGATGCCGAGGTCCGTGCGGTTCGCGAGGCGGTGGGCCTGATGGACGCATCGCACGTGATGGTATTCAAGGGCACCGTCGATGACGCCATCTACCCGCTGGACGAGGTGTTCGCGGGCAACGTTGCGAACCTGCGATACGGACGCGTGCTGCATACCCTGCTGGCCGACGATGCGGGCCTGGTGATCGCCGACGCCTACATCGCCTGCAACGACGACGAGATCCTGGTCCTGTGCGAGGCGTGCGTCCCCCGTGCGGAAGTGGCCCGCCTGCTGGCCGGGTGCCCGGTGGCCGACGTGACCGACGACGTCACGGTGTTCTGCCTGGACGGCCCGAAGGCGTGGGGCCCGCTGCGGGACCTGGCCGGCCGCGATATCCTGGGCATGCCGTACCTGTCGGTGGAAAACCACGTCCTGGACGGCGCACCGGTGCAGATCCTGCGCGCCGGCAAGACCGCCGAGTTCGGGTACTGGATCGTGGCGGCAGCCGCCGACGCAGCGAAGGCCCACGACCGCCTGATGGCCGCCGGTGCCCGGTACGGCATCGCCCCGTATGGCCTGGACGCGCTGGACCTGCTGAAGCTGGACGGGCGTTTCTTCAACGTGAACCGGGAAGGCCGCGTCGTCCGCGACCCGCTGCCGCTGGGCCTGCAGTGGATGATGGACTTCCAGAAGGAGCGCTGGTCGGGTCGGGACGCGGTCCTTGCCCGCCGGGCCGCGGGCGTGGCGCACAAGGTCGTGGGCTTCGCCCTGGCGGCGGGCCAGCGGGGCGTGCGCGTGGGCGACGTCGTGCGCCTGGATGGGGAGGTCGTCGGCGAGGTCGTGGCCTGCGGATGGTCCCTGGGCCTCGGGCGTGAAATGGGACTGGCCCTGCTGGAACGGGCCGTCGCGTGGGCCGGACTGGACTTCGTGGTGGATGCGGCGACCGGGCCGCTTTCGGCCACGTCGATATCGCTGCCCCCGTTCGTTCCCGCCAGCCTCATGGTCAAGCTGGACGAGGTCTGACCCCCATTCTTCCGGGCGGGGCCGTCGGCTCCGCCTCCCTCCAGGAGTGGAGCGCCTGCATGCCTGGACGCCTGGCAGACAAGGTCGTGATCGTCACGGGAGGCAGCCGAGGCATCGGCCGGGCCATCGTGGAACGGTTCGCCGCGGAGGGTGCCACCGTGTGGTTCTCGTGGTTCCGCCACGAGGACGCCTCGCGGGAGGTCGAAGCCGCCGTCCCGGGCGCCACCGGCTTCCGCTGCGACGGGCGCGATCGCGAGGCGGTCGACAAGGCGGTCGAGGTCGTGCTGGCCCGCGACGGCCGCGTCGACGTGCTGGTCTGCAACGCCGGCGTCGCGCAAAACGGCCTGTTCGCGATGATGCCCGCGGACGACGTCGACCGGGTGCTGGACGCGAACGTGAAGGGGACGATCCACTGGGCCCGGGCGGTCTTCCGGCCGATGCTGGCCCGCCGCTCGGGGTCGATCGTGACCGTCGCGTCCGTTGCCGGCCTGTTCGGCCTGGCCGGCCAGGTCGCGTACAGCGCTTCCAAGGGGGCGATCCTGGCGTTCACGCGCGGCCTGGCGGCGGAGGCGGGCGGCAAGGGCGTCCGCGTGAACAGCCTGGTGCCCGGATTCATCGACACCGACATGACCGCGACGATCCCGTCGCCCGTGCGACGGAACTACAAGGACCGCATCGTGCTGGGGCGCTTCGGCCGCCCGGACGAGGTCGCGGCCGCCGCGCTGTTCCTGGCTTCCGACGAGTCGTCGTACGTCACCGGCCAGTCGCTGGTGGTCGATGGCGGGCTGTCGGGTACGGTCATCTGACGCAGGCGCGAGGGTCCTCTGGAGGCTCGATGGAAGGCATCCGAACGGCGTTCCTGTTTCCCGGGCAGGGTTCCCAGGCCGTGGGCATGGGGGCGGACCTGTTCCGGGAGGACCCCGCGGCACGGATCCTGTTCGAGGCGGCCAACGACGCGGCCGGCGCCGACGTGACGACCCTGTGCTTCAAGGGGCCGTTCGAGGCGTTGTCCCGGACGCGGGTGCTGCAGCCGGCGATCACGGCCGTCGACCTGGCGTGCCGGGCCTGGCTGGAATCCCACGGCGTGGCACCCGACGCGGCGGCAGGCCATTCGCTGGGGGAATTGTCGGCACTGGCCTGTGCCGGGTGCGTGGCGGACGTGGACGCGGTGCGGCTGGCGGCGGCCCGCGGCAAGGCCATGGACGATGCGGCCCAGGCCACCCCGGGGACGATGATCGCGGTCGTGGGCCTGGACGCCGATGCGGTCATCGCGGACACCGCGGCGCTGCTGGACCGGGCGGAAGGCGGCGTGGCCAACCTGAACGGGCCGGACCAGGTCGTGCTGTCGGGGACCAGCGCGGCGATGGACCGGGCCGCCACCCACTTCGAGTCGAAGGGCGCCCGGTGCGTACCGCTGGCCGTTTCCGGCGCCTGGCACAGCGAAACGATGGCCCCCGCGGAAGCGCCCTTCCAGGCCGTGCTGGACGGCATAGCGATTGCCGCACCCGCGCGCCGGCTGTACATGAACGTCACGGGTGCGGCGGCGACCGACCCGGACGCGATCCGCGCCGCCCTCGTGGGCCAGCTGCGCAACCCCGTCCGCTGGGTGGACATCGTGAAGGGGCTGATGGCCGACGGCGTCACGCGCTTCGTCGAGGTCGGTCCCGGCAAGGTCCTCCGGGGCACCCTGCGCCGCATCTGGCCCGACGCCACCGCCTACGAAGTGCATTCGGTCGGCGACCTGGTCGCGATGAAGCGCCTCGCGGATTCGTGGAAGGCATGATCCTCGGGGTATCCGACCGTCACTCCCCGCTCGAACCCCAGAAGTCGTAGAAGTTGTACCACTGGGTCGGGTAGCGGCGGGCGTACTCCTCCAGCCGTTCCGCGTACCGCCGCGCCATCGCCTCGACCCCGGCCGCGCGGTCCTTCCGCGAAGGCAGGTCCGCAGGCTCGGCGAAGCGCTCGATGAACAGTTCGTAGTCCCGCACCCCGGTCTTGATCAGGAACATCAGCAGCACGGGGGCCTTGAAGGCGGTCGCCAGCAGGTAGGGCCCCGCCGGGAAATCGCGCGGGACGCCGAGGAAGGGCAGGCGCAACCGCGGGCCGCTGACCCACGCCCGGTCGCCGTTGATGCCCACGTACTCGCCCTTTTCCAGGCGCTCGCGGACCTCCAGCAGCGGCCCGACGGCATCGGCGTCGGAGGCCACCGGGATGACGTTCTTTTCCAGGTCCGGGTCCAGCCGCTTCATTTCGTCGTAGAGGCGGGAGGAGGGGGCGGCGTGCATCAGCATGCTGAAGTGCACGCCCTCCATTTCCGCGAACGCCCGGGCCATTTCCATCACGCCCAGGTGGGCGCCCAGCACCAGGTGGCCCCGGTGCGGCAGGGTGCCGTCCAGGAGGCCGGGCGGGGCGTGGATGGCCAGGCGGAACTTGCGCCCCTGGCCCAGGAACGCCAGCCCCCGGTCCAGGATCGATTCCGCGAACGCGAAGATCGAACGGTACGTCAGCAGGAAGGACGTGCGCCCGATCGCCCGGCGATGGAACTCGGAAATCCAGCGTCGCGTCGAGGGGGATGCCAGCGCATAGTAGAGCGCGATGCACGTCACCACGGCGCGCGCCGGACGGTACCCGACCCGGCGCAACAGCCACAGCATCGACCGGATGCCCCAGCGCGAACCGACCTCGCGTCGAAGACGCCAGGACGTCGACGCGGGGGCAGGACCCGGCGCGTGGTCATCCTGCGAACGGGGAGGCGGAGCGTCCATCGGGCTCCCGGGCTTCGACGGGGGAAGGCTGCCCCCGGCCGCCGCGGTTGTCAATCCGATTCGGTTTCCCGGACAGGCGGCGCTGCCCTGCCGCCGCGAACGCAGTTTTTTCTTGGCAACCTCGCAAAGGTTCGTCAAAGTCCCTGCGATCCGGGTACTGGAAGGCGGCCCCCGCCCGAGCACGCAGGCGCAGGCGACGGGATTGCGCAGCAATCTCTCACCGGAGCCGGAGTCGACTCGGGCTGATCCAATGAAACCTTGAGCCGGGAGACCACACGTTGAAGTTCCTCCTCGTCTTTCCCTCGTGGCCCAAACTTGAGCACCAGACCCTCTTCAACCTGCCCCCGCACGGTTCGGTGGTGATGGCGGCCGCCATTCCCGCCGGCGTCGAGGTGAGGTTCGTCGACGAGAACGTGCAGGAAACGCCGTTCACGGACGAGTGGGACTTCGTCGGCCTGTCGGTGATGCTCAGTTCGCAGTTGCCGCGGGCCTTCGAGGTCTGCCGGCGCTTCCGGGAAATGGGCAAGGACGTGATCTTCGGCGGGATCGCGTCGATGCTGCACGCCGAGGAGGTGCAGAAGCACGCCAGCAGCCTGTTCCTGGGCGAGGCGGAAGGCCGCCTGGAAGCCGTGTTCGCCGACCAGGCCGCCGGGAAGCTGAAGCCGGTCTACGATTTCCTGACCGAACACGCGCCGATCGAGTCGGTGGGGCCGGCACGACGCTCGATCCTCGACCGCGCGTGCTACGAGCACAAGGGCGTGCGGATGGCCGACCTGTTCCACGCGTCCCGCGGCTGCCGTTTCAACTGCTTCCCGTGCTGCACGCCGTACCTGGGCGGCCGGAAGTTCCGGCCCCGGCCCATGGAACGGGTGGCCGAGGAACTGTCGCTGATCGACAACGACCGCCTGTTCGTGGTCGACAACTCGCTGGCGCAGGACAAGGAGTGGGAAAAGGAGCTGTTCCGGACCATGATCCCGTTCAAGAAGCACTGGTGCAGCCATCCCATCGAGGATGACGACGAGGTGCTGGCGCTGGCGGCGGAGGCCGGGTGCTGGTACGTGTACCAGGCCGTGTTCGACACGTCCGACTACATCCGCAACCGCATCAAGCGCTACAAGAGCTTCGGCATCGGGGTCGAGGGGACCATCATCCTGGGGCTGGACAGCCACGACGAGGACGCGATCAAGCGGCTGGTCGACTTCCTGCTGGAGGTCGACCTGGACCTGGCGGAGTTCACGGTGCTGACGCCGTTCGCGCACACGCCGGCACGCGACCAGATGCTGAAGGAAGGCCGCATCCTGACCAACGACCTGGCGCTGTACAACGGCAGCAACGTCGTCTACCAGCCGAAGCTGCTATCGCCGTCGCGGCTGCAGGAGCTGTACCACTGGGCCTGGGAGACCTTCTACGCCGACGAGTCCCAGACCTACAAGATGTACCGGCTGTACAGGTCGATCCGTAATCAGACGCCACGACCCGGTCGCACGAAGGCCCTGTAGTCCCCCGCTCCCACAGGCTATTCGTCCAGGTACCCGTACTTCGCGTCACACTCGGCCACGGCCTTCTGGAGGCGCTGGCGGGCCTCGACCAGCAGGTCCGACGAGCGGGCGCCATGCGTGGGCACGATGTCGGGCAGCACGCGCAGACGGTACGTGCAGCGGCGGGCGGCGTTGATGCTGACGGTGCCCTGGGGCATGAAGCGGGTGTCGGTGTGGATCACGACGGGGATGATCGGCACGCCGGCGTCCTTCGCCAGGCGGAAAGGAAAGTCCCGGAAGGGCAGCAGGCGGCCGTCGGGGCTGCGCGTCCCCTCGGGGAAGATGACCAGCGGGCGCCCCTCCGCCAACAGGGCTCGGCACCGATCGAACGTGTTCTTGAGCGCCTCGCGATCGTTCCAGACCGGCGGCATGGGCACGTAACCCAGCAGCGAGAAGGGCGCCAGGATGAACGGCTTCCAGAAGTCGGGCATCGCGTTGCGCCGCTGGTCCTCGGGGGGCTTTTCGACGGGCTTCAGCAGGCAGGATGCGTCGGGCAGCAGCCACATCAGGATCAGCACGTCCATCATCGTGCGGTGGTTGGCCACGACAACGGCCGGGCCGCCCCGACGCAGGCGCTCGACGCCGGTCATCTCGGCGATCCGCAGCGCGCCGGTGGCCGCGAGCGACCGGACCAGCACGCCGTAGAACCCCCGCGAGAAGGCCCGCATGGGGCGGAGGACGGCGGGAAACGGGCGCGACAGCAGGCGCAGGGGCAGGAACAGGAGGAAGGTGGAACCCAGCCCCACGACGGCCCACAGGAAGTAGAACACGAACGTGTGGAAAGCGCCGCGAACCCGGCGCCAGGGTCCGGCGGTCATGCCTGCCCCCGTTCCCGACGCAGCACGTCCAGCCGGCGGGCATGGCGCCGCTCCCCCGTGCGCCGACCGCCGGCCACCAGCGCGCGGAAGAGGCGATCCGAACGGGCCAGCAGGCGGAATCCGAAGTCCCGCCAATGGGAGCGGTCCGCCAGGAGTCCGTTCACCCGGTGATGGCGATAGTCCGCCCGCAGGTAGAACGACCATCGCAAGGCCATGTCCCGAAAAGCCAGGCGCGATGCGGTGACCGAATACCGGTCCGGTTCGTCCACGCCCTCGTCCATCGCCCGCTCCAGGCGCCGGATTTCCAGGGCCACGGCCTGCCGGCGCCCCTCCGGATCCGGGGGCGCGTCGGTCCACCGCCCCACCACGCGAATCCCGGTCAGCGACAGGAACAGCGCCAGGTCGTCGCCCGCGAGGTCGGCGACGGGGCCGCCGCGCACCACGGCCACCGCGCCGGGAATGCCCGTGAACGGCGGACGGTGGCAGTCGCCCCACATCCGCTCGGCCAGGCGCCGAAAGGCCAGGTCCGGCATCGCCGCACCGGCGCGCGACACGACCACGACCGCGCCGGCACGTGACATGCGGCCGCGAACCGCCTGCAACGCGTCCGGCTGCACGCAGCGCCCGGCCAGCTCGCGGTTGCAGGCGTAGCATCCCGTGCAATGGCGCAGGCGGACCCGGGCCAGGTCCAGCAATTCCACCGGCCGCGTCGCGGCGTCGCGGATGGCGGCGATCGTTTCGGCGACCGCGGGCTCCGCGTCGGCGGAGGTGCCCGTCAGGACGAGGATCGGCGACGGCCCGGCAGGCAGGCCCCGCAGGTCCGGGCCCGGGGACGCCAGGTCCGACAGGGGGTCGGCGCGCCCCGGTCCCCGATCGGGCCCGGGCGCCAGCACCGAACGCTCCACGGGGAGGGAGCGGGCCGGCGGAACGGGCCCGCCCTGGTCGACGTCCGCAATCTCGCCGGCGATCCGCTTCGCCAGGCGCACCAACGGCTGGCCACTTTCGAAGCCGGTCACGGGGTTGCCCAGGACCGACACGTCGCCGATCCATCCGAATCCCAACTGTTCGGACACCAGGCGCAGGCGGTCCAGCACCCGGTCGTCCTGGAACTGGGCCGACGTGAGCAGCGCCACGGCCCCGCGTCCCGCGAAGTCCACGGTCGCCGTCGTCGCCAGCAGGCGGTCGAACAGCAGGCGCAGGCCCGACGGCACGCCGAAGGTGTAGAGGCCCAACACCCACACCACGACCCGGGCGGACCGCATGCGCCCGACGAGGTCCTCCAGGCGCGGGTCCGAAGCCGGGTCCGCCTCCTCCAGGCCGAGGTCGCCCAGCATCACGCGATCGACCTCGGTCCCGGGCGGCAGCGCGGCCTCGACGTATTCCGACAGCCACAGGCTGGACGATTGGCTTCCCCGGGGGCTGGCACAAACGAACAGCACGCTCATGGGCGACCTCCGGATCCTGGGGACACCCCATGATCCTTCCTGCCCAGCAGGCGTGCCAGCAGACGGTCATGCCAGGCCGTTCCGAAGCGCCCGAAGCGGAACTTGCGCACCAGGTACTCGGCGGCGAACAGCACCCCCATCAGCAGGTACGCAATGCCGCCGACATACAGGGCCCAGGCCTCGACCGAGCCCCACACGACCAGGGCCTCGGCGATGCCGGCGTTGACGACGAAGAAGACGACCCAGACCCAGGTGACGACGCGGCAATGGCGGACTTCCGCCTCGGACAGGTCGGGCGTGATCAGGCGGGCGTAGCGTTCGATCATGGGCGGCGGACGCATCAGGCTGGACCCGAAGGTCACCAGCAGGAAGGCGCTGATCAGCACGGGCATCTGCTGCAGGAACACCGGGCTGTCGTACACCAGGGTCCAGACGCACAGCAGCGCGATGCCGCCGACCTGCACCATCACCGTGCGGAAGCCCTTGTTCCCGAACAGGCGCGCCCGGACCCCCCACAGCGCCAGCGAGACCAGCACCACCAGCGCCGTGGATTTCGCGCCCCACTGCGTCAGCGCGAAGTACACCAGGAAGGGATACCCGATGAACAGGGCGCCGACGACGATGCCTACGAGGGGCGAGCGGGTGGCACGGGGAGAAGGGGGCGGTTCAATCCGGACGTCGGGCATGGGCCTCCCTGGGCGCGGGGGCCGGGCTCAGATCGTCCCGGCCAGGCGCTGGCGCACGAGGTCGGCCAGGGTGGCGATGGAGAAGAAGTACTTCTTCGTCTCCTTGTCCGGCTGGACCTTGATCGCGAACCGCTTCTCGATCGCCATCGCGATCTCGAGGGCGTCGATCGAATCCAGGCCCAGGCCGTCGCCGAACAGGGGCGCGTCGTCCCCGATCTGGTCCGCGGGGGTGTCGAGGTTCAGGGCCTCGACGATCACGCGCTTGATTTCGCCGTTCAGGTCCGCGGGAATGTCGGCCATGTCAGTCCTCCGATGGGTCCGGCCCGGCTTCGGGCAGGGTTTCCAGCACCGCGAAGGCCACCGCGTTGTCGCCGGCATGGGACAGGGACAGGTGGAACCGCCCCCGCGCCGCCTCGACCCGCCGCGCCGCCTCGCCTTTCAATTCCACCGAAGGCGCGCCATCGGGTCCGCGGGCGACCACGATGTCCCGGAAGTCCACGCCGGACCCCCAGCCCGTGCCCAGGGCCTTCATGACGGCCTCCTTCGCCGCGAACCTCGCCGCGAAGTGCTGGAAGGGATGAGCCATCGAGCGGCAGTACGCCGACTCGGATGGATCGAAGACCTTTTCTTCCAGCCCGGACGTCCGTTCCATGCGACGCCGCAGGTCCTCGATGACCACGATGTCGGTTCCGACCCCGCGGACCATGGACGACCGCCGTTAAAGCGCCGCAGAACACCTGCGAAGGCGCCGGAAACGCTACCAGAGCGGGCCGGGGGCGTCAAGGCGAGCCGGCCCGCGAACGGGCTCACCTCATGCGACCCGGCACCGACGGATGCGCACGTCCAGGGTGATGGCGCCCCGACCCGCCGGAAGGATGGCCACCGGGTTCAGGTCGATTTCGCAGGCTTCGGGAAGCGCCTGGGCCAGCAGGGACAGGCGCACCATCGCGTCGGCCAGGGCGTCGAGGTCGGCAGGTGGAGCGCCGTGGCGGCCGTTGAAGCGCGCCCGGCCTCGCAGCGAGCCGATCAGGCGCCGGGCGGCAACGGCGTCCAGCGGAGCGAGGGCGAACGCCACGTCGCGATCCGATTCGACCGACACGCCTCCCAGGCCCGCCATCACCAGGGGCATCCCGGGGGCCGGCACGACCACGCCGAGGATCGCCTCGACGCCGCCCGAAACCGCACGCTGGGCCAGCAGCGGCGCCCCCGGGAACAGCGCCTGCAGCGACGCGGCCTCCAGGGCCAACGACGCCGCGTCCGGGATCCCGAGCACCACCGCGCCGGCCGCCGACTTGTGCACGAGGCCCGGCACGTCGGCCTTCAGGACCAGCGGGAACCCGAGCGTGCGCGCGGCCCGATCCAGATCCTCCGACTGGCGGATCGGCACGATCGGCGCCGACGGGATCCCGGCCGCGTCCAGCAGGCCGTATGCATCCTGCTGGGACAACCACCCGTCCGGGCCCGGAGCCGCGCGGTCGAACAGGGTCCGCAGCCTATCGGCGTCCTCCAGGTCCCCGGGCGACCGGATCGCCGGGCGCGCCCGCAGGCTGGCCAGCCGCGCCATCGACGCCATCGCCCGCGCCGCGTCCTCCGGATAGTCGAACACCGGCACGCCGGCCGACTGAAGGCGCTGGACCACGCCCACCCACCGGGCATCCGTCATCACGTTGACGATCACGGGCTTGTCCGATGCCTGCGCCATCCCCGCCACCGCGTCGGCGACCCCGTCGCAGTCCACGAAGAACGGAGTGACCATCGACAGGACCAGCCCGTCCACCTCGGGCGCCGCCAGCAGCGTCCCCAGGGCCGCCCGGAACGGGTCCGGGCCCGCGGTCGCGGCCAGGTCCACCAGCGTGCCGATCGTCGCGTAGGGCGACTGCGACGCGGCCAGCATCGCCCGGGTCGCATCGGCCAGCGGGGCCGGCTCGAGGCCCAGGGCGCACGCCTCGTCCAGCGCCACGATCCCCGGACCGCCCGCGTTGCAGACCACCGCGATCCGCCGCCCTCGCGGCAGCGGCTGCAGGGCGAAGGCCGTCGCCGCCTGCACGGCGGCCTGGACCGACGGCATCCGCAGCGCCCCGGCCCGGTCCAGGATCGCGTCGAGGACCGATTCCCCGGTCGCCAGCGCGCCGGTGTGCGACATCACCGCCCGCGCTCCCGCCTCGGTGCGGCCGGATTTCAGCACCAGCAGCACCTTGTCCCGCGCCGCCCGCATGGCCGCGTCCCGGAACGCCGCCAGGTCCCGCACGAACTCGAGGTCCAGCAGGATCACCTGGGTCCCCTCGTCGTCCGCCGCCGCGGCCAGCAGCTCCGAAAGATCGACGTCCGACGCGTTGCCCGGGCTGGCGTACCAGCGCAGCCCTACGCCCGCTCGCCGGAGGTGCAGGTTCAGCAGCTCGGCGATCCCGCCGCTCTGCGCCAGGATCGTCACCGGCCCGGCGACCAGCGGGGTGAACGTGAAGCTGGCATACAGGCGCACGGCCGGATCGCCGTTCATGACGCCCTGGGCGTTGGGTCCCACCAGGCGGATCCCGTGGCGCCGGGCCGTCGCCAGCGCGCGCGCCTCCAGCACGGCGCCTTCCTCGCCGGTCTCGGCGAACCCCGCCGAGTGGACGATCGCGGCGCGCACTCCCGCCCGGCCGCATGCCTCCAGGGCATCCGGCACCCGATCGGCGCGCAGGGCGATGTTGACCAGGTCCACCGGCCCCGGGACGGCCTCGATCGAAGCGAACGCGGGCAGGTCGCAGATCACGGCGTCGGAGGGGTGGACGGGGTAGATGCCGCCCGCAAATCCCGAGTCGCGCAGGTTGCGGACCACGCGGTTCCCGATGCTCAGTTCCTTCGCCGAAGCCCCCAGCACGGCGACGCCGCGAGGCCGGAACAGGGCGTCCAGGCTGCTCATTGCGACGCCTCCCCGCCCCGCATCGCCACCAGTGCGGCGCCCAGCGCGCCGGTCATCTGGGGCTCCGCGGGCACCAGCACGGGGCGCCCCAGCACGGCCTCGAAGCGCTTCACCAGCACCCCGCCGGGCCGGGCCGCGCCGCCCGTCAACACGATTTCATCCTGCAACGGGGCCATTTCGACCACGCGCCGGACCACCGCGTCGTATACCCCGAGGGCGATGTCCTCGACGGCCCGCCCGCTGCGGATCAGGGACAGCAGCTCGCTCTTCGCGAACACCGTGCAGAACGACGAGAGGGTCACCGCCTCGCCGCCACGGGCCGCCAGCGCCTCCAGGCCCGCGGGCGTCGTGTCGAGGCGCGCCGCCATCTCCTCCAGGAACGCCCCCGTCCCGGACGCGCACCGGCGATTCATCTGGAAGGACTTGCGCCGGCCGTCGGGCCCCAGCACGATGACCTTGGTGTCCTGCCCCCCGACGTCGATCAGCGTCACGGCCCGCCGGAACAGGTGCCAGCCGGCGACCGCCTGGCACGTCAGCTCGGTGACCGTCCCGTCGGCGAACGCGACGTTGTCCCGGCCGTACCCGGTGGCGACGGTTCGCACGATCCCGCCTGCCGCCTCGGGGAGCGCGGCCAGCAGGTCCGCCCGCAACGCGGCCGCCACGACCTCGAAGGCCACGCCGGTCCGACGCACGGCCTCGGCCGCCACCCCGCCTTCGGCATCCGCCAGGACCGCCTTGGCGTAGGACGAACCGACGTCGATGCCGCACCAGAAGGGTCCGCTCATGGCGACGCCTCCGTGCACTGCTCCACGAACCCCTCCAGCGCCAGCCGCACGCCCTCGTCGGAATGCAGCCGCAGGTCGTTCAGGTCGCTGTGCACGACCACCGACGGCACACCGGGGCCCGCGGCCAGGCGGCCCGGCATCCCGTACCGGCAATTGCTGTTGTTGGGGCACGTCTTCGCGTCGTGGAAAACGATCCCGTCCACCGAGTAGCGCCGGGCCTCGGCCGCCAGGATCCGTTCCTTCACCGCGTCGGTACGCGTGATGAACAGTTCGAGGGCCGCGCTGGCCATGGACTCGAAGGGCGCGTCGGGGTCCAGCGTATCGAAGACCCACGACGAACAGTAGGTGGATCCGGCCACGCAGGCCCCCAGGCGCGCCAGAAGGTCCGACACGTCGCGCAGGCGGCCCCAGATGGGCATCCCCTCCCAGTACAGCCGGACCCGCTCGCCGACGACCGCCGCCTCCCCGCGCGCGATCCGGCCTTCCAGCTCCGCCAGCAGGCCCTCGTAGTACGCGGCGGACCGCGGGTCGCCCCGCAGCACCACGGCCGGGCCCATGTGGACGCAGGTGTCGAAGAACGTCAGGGGCGACGGGCGCGCCTCGCCGGTCGACAGCACCCGCCGCCACAGAATCGACGTGTCCCGTGAAACCGCCACTGCTTCCCGCAGGCGGCCTGCGTCCAGGCGCCTCCCGGCGATGGATTCCAGCGGCGATACCAGGCCACGGATCTGGGCGGCCACGGACGCCACCAGGTCGTCGGTCACCTCGCCGACGCCCCGCGGCGCGCTGACGCCGATCACGGGCACGCCCCATTGGCGGCCATAGAACGAAAACCAGTCCAGCACGTCCCGGCACTGGTTGGTGTCATAGACCAGCACGTCGGGGCGAGGGACGGCGGTGATCGACGGGTCCACGCGGGACAGTGCCGTCACGCCGTGCCGGAAGGCCCCGATGTCGGACGTCATGTACGAGCAGACGTCGGGCGAATAGCCTTCCGCGCTGGCCGCCGGGATCAGGTCTGTCGCGGCCCGCGAGGCGCCCAGCATGGCGGCGTGGTTTTCCGGGAAGAAGATCGCAAAGCCCAGCGCGCGCAACAGTTCGACGGGACCGACGCTGGAGCACCAGGCGACCCGGCGGCCGGGGTCCCACGCGGCGGCGTCGCATTCGCGGAAGGCTTCCGCCATCAGGGCCTGCATGCGCGTGGTCGATTCGAGGCGGGGCATGGTATCGCCCTCAGAGGGGATGGGAGGAACGCGCCGGAACCGCCTCCAGGGACTGGACCAGCGCACAGATGGCGCGGTTCAGGGGCACGTCCACCCCCAGGCGGTCCGCGGCCTCCACCACCTTGCCGTTGATGTACGACACCTCGGTGGGACGCCCGCGCAGCACGTCGATCAGCATCGACGGGGGGTGGTCGCCCGCCTCCAGCACGTATCGCATCGACGTCTCGAAGAAGCCGTTGCCGCAATCGTACCCCAGGCGGTCGCCCACCGCGATGCACTCGCTGAGCAGCCCCTGCGACAGGCGGCGCAATTCCTTGTGCGACAACGCCGTGCGCATGTCCATGCGCGTCAGGGCGCACACCGGGGCCAGGATCGCCAGGTGCACCACCTTCCGCCACACGCAGGCGCGGATGTCGGGCGCGACCTCGGTCCGCAGCCCGACGCCGGTCAGCAGGCCCGCGATCGCCCGGGCCCGGTCGTCGGCCAGGCCCTCCGGTGCGCCCACCCAGTTCGGCGGCTGGAAGAAGGTCAGGCGCACGCAGCCGGGCTCGTCGACCTGGCCTGCGAAGTTCACCACGCCACGCACGAAGCGGTGGGCGCCCACCGCTTCGTGCGTGGCGTGGTGAACTTCGCAGGCCAGGTCGACGAGCCCGGCTGCGTGCGCCTGACCTTCTTCCAGCCGCCGAACTGGGTGGGCGCACCGGAGGGCCTGGCCGACGACCGGGCCCGGGCGATCGCGGGCCTGCTGACCGGCGTCGGGCTGCGGACCGAGGTCGCGCCCGACATCCGCGCCTGCGTGTGGCGGAAGGTGGTGCACCTGGCGATCCTGGCCCCGGTGTGCGCCCTGACGCGCATGGACATGCGCACGGCGTTGTCGCACAAGGAATTGCGCCGCCTGTCGCAGGGGCTGCTCAGCGAGTGCATCGCGGTGGGCGACCGCCTGGGGTACGATTGCGGCAACGGCTTCTTCGAGACGTCGATGCGATACGTGCTGGAGGCGGGCGACCACCCCCCGTCGATGCTGATCGACGTGCTGCGCGGGCGTCCCACCGAGGTGTCGTACATCAACGGCAAGGTGGTGGAGGCCGCGGACCGCCTGGGGGTGGACGTGCCCCTGAACCGCGCCATCTGTGCGCTGGTCCAGTCCCTGGAGGCGGTTCCGGCGCGTTCCTCCCATCCCCTCTGAGGGCGATACCATGCCCCGCCTCGAATCGACCACGCGCATGCAGGCCCTGATGGCGGAAGCCTTCCGCGAATGCGACGCCGCCGCGTGGGACCCCGGCCGCCGGGTCGCCTGGTGCTCCAGCGTCGGTCCCGTCGAACTGTTGCGCGCGCTGGGCTTTGCGATCTTCTTCCCGGAAAACCACGCCGCCATGCTGGGCGCCTCGCGGGCCGCGACAGACCTGATCCCGGCGGCCAGCGCGGAAGGCTATTCGCCCGACGTCTGCTCGTACATGACGTCCGACATCGGGGCCTTCCGGCACGGCGTGACGGCACTGTCCCGCGTGGACCCGTCGATCACCGCCGTCCCTCGCCCCGACGTGCTGGTCTATGACACCAACCAGTGCCGGGACGTGCTGGACTGGTTTTCGTTCTATGGCCGCCAATGGGGCGTGCCCGTGATCGGCGTCAGCGCGCCGCGGGGCGTCGGCGAGGTGACCGACGACCTGGTGGCGTCCGTGGCCGCCCAGATCCGTGGCCTGGTATCGCCGCTGGAATCCATCGCCGGGAGGCGCCTGGACGCAGGCCGCCTGCGGGAAGCAGTGGCGGTTTCACGGGACACGTCGATTCTGTGGCGGCGGGTGCTGTCGACCGGCGAGGCGCGCCCGTCGCCCCTGACGTTCTTCGACACCTGCGTCCACATGGGCCCGGCCGTGGTGCTGCGGGGCGACCCGCGGTCCGCCGCGTACTACGAGGGCCTGCTGGCGGAGCTGGAAGGCCGGATCGCGCGCGGGGAGGCGGCGGTCGTCGGCGAGCGGGTCCGGCTGTACTGGGAGGGGATGCCCATCTGGGGCCGCCTGCGCGACGTGTCGGACCTTCTGGCGCGCCTGGGGGCCTGCGTGGCCGGATCCACCTACTGTTCGTCGTGGGTCTTCGATACGCTGGACCCCGACGCGCCCTTCGAGTCCATGGCCAGCGCGGCCCTCGAACTGTTCATCACGCGTACCGACGCGGTGAAGGAACGGATCCTGGCGGCCGAGGCCCGGCGCTACTCGGTGGACGGGATCGTTTTCCACGACGCGAAGACGTGCCCCAACAACAGCAATTGCCGGTACGGGATGCCGGGCCGCCTGGCCGCGGGCCCCGGTGTGCCGTCGGTGGTCGTGCACAGCGACCTGAACGACCTGCGGCTGCATTCCGACGAGGGCGTGCGGCTGGCGCTGGAGGGGTTCGTGGAGCAGTGCACGGAGGCGTCGCCATGAGCGGACCCTTCTGGTGCGGCATCGACGTCGGTTCGTCCTACGCCAAGGCGGTCCTGGCGGATGCCGAAGGCGGGGTGGCGGCCGAGGCCGTGCGTCGGACCGGCGTGGCCTTCGAGGTCGTGGCGGCCGCGTTGCGGGCGGACCTGCTGGCCGCGCTCCCCGAGGCGGCAGGCGGGATCGTGCGAACCGTCGCCACCGGGTACGGCCGGGACAACGTCGCGTTCGCCGACGGGACGGTCACCGAGCTGACGTGCCAGGCGGTCGCCGGCTGGCACCTGTTCCGGCGGGCCGTGACGCTGATCGACGTCGGGGGGCAGGACACCAAGGTCATCGTGCTGGGGCCCGACGGCCGGCGCAAGTCCTTCCAGATGAATCGCCGGTGCGCGTCCGGGACGGGGGCGTTCCTGGAGGAGATGGCGGCGCGCCTCGACACGACGCCCGCGGGCCTGGAGGCGCTGGCGGCCCGTGGCGGCGAGGCGGTGACCCTCTCGTCGTTCTGCACGGTGTTCGCGAAGAGCGAGCTGCTGTCCCTGATCCGCAGCGGGCGGGCCGTCGAGGACATCGCCCTCGGGGTATACGACGCGGTGGTCCGGCGCGTGGTCGAAATGGCCCCGTTGCAGGATGAAATCGTGTTGACGGGCGGCGCGGCCCGGCCCGGCGGGGTGCTGGTGAAGCGCTTCGAGGCCGTGCTGGGGCGCCCCGTGCTGGTGCCCGCGGAGCCCCAGATGACCGGCGCGCTGGGCGCCGCACTGGTGGCGATGCGGGGCGGGGAGGCGTCGCAATGAGCAGCCTGGACGCCCTGTTCCGGCCTCGCGGCGTCGCCGTGCTGGGGGCTTCGGCGAAGGAACTGAGCATCGGGAACCGCGTGGTCCGCAACCTGCGCGACTCGGGATTTGCGGGCGGCATCTACCCCGTCCACCCCTCCGACGCCGTGATCTGCGACCTGCCCGCGTTCGCTTCGATCGAGGCCGTCCCGGGGCCGGTGGACCTGGTCAACATCGCCCTGCGCGCCGATCGGGTGCCGGATGCCCTGGAGGCATGCGGCCGGGCGGGAGTGCGCGCCGCGATCGTCCACTCGGCGGGGTTCGCCGAGACCGGCGAGGAAGGCGCCGTGCTGGAGGCGCGCGCGCTGGCGACGGCCCGGCGCCACGGGATCCGCCTGGTGGGACCCAACGCCCAGGGCGTCATGAACGGCGATCCGGCCGTGCGCCTGTATGCCAGCTTCACGTTCACCCCGCTGGTCGCCGGGCCGGTGACGATCCTGGCGCAGAGCGGCGGGATCGCCGAGCTGCTGAACCTGCACCTCCGGCGAGCGGGCGTAGGGCTGCGCTGGTACGCCAGCCCGGGCAACGCGTCGGACGTCGATCTTTCGGAGCTGCTGGCCGCGGCGGCGGACGACGAGGGGACCCAGGTGATCCTGCTGGACCTCGAGTTCGTGCGGGACCTGGCGGCGTTCCGGGACGCGGCCATGCGGGCGGCGCGGGACAAGGTGCTGCTGGTGCTGAAATCCGGCCGCACCGAGGCGGGAGCGCGGGCGGTGATGTCGCACACCGGCGCGCTGGCGACCGGGGAATCGGTCCTCGACGCGATCCTGGACCGGGCCGGGGCGCTGCGGATGCCGTCGGTCCAGGCCGCCGTGCAGGCGGCGACGGCCTTCGCCCTGCAGCCGCTGCCGCGAGGGCGGCGGATCGCGGTGGTCTGCAACGCGGGCGGTCCGGGGATCGTGGCGCTGGACGAGGCGTGCGCCCTGGGCCTCGAGCCGGCCCCGCTGGCCGATGCGACCCGGGCGATGCTGGCCGCGTCGCAGTCGCCCTACGCGACGATCGGCACGCTGGTGGACCTGGCCGCGACCGCGGGCCCGGACCCGTTCCGGGCGGCCCTGGGGACGCTGCTGGCGGCGCCCGAGGTGGACGGGCTGGTCCTGTCGATGGTCACTCCGTTCTTCGTGGACTGCGACGGGGTCGCCGACGCGGTGGCGGGGATGGCGCAGGCATCGGACAAGCCCGTGATCGTCAACGTGATGACGGATGCCCGGTGGGTGGGCGTGGTCCAGCGCCTTCAGTCGGCCGGCGTGCCGGTGTTCGACTATCCGGAGGACGCGGCGCGGGCGATGGCGTCGATGGCGCGGCTGGCCAGCCTGCGGGCGCGCCCGGCGATCCGGTCGCCCGGGGACCTGGAGGACGCCGATAGGCTGCGGACCCTGTTCGACCGCGCGGCTCCGGGCCCGGACGGGTGGTTGTCCCAGCAGGATGCATACGGCCTGCTGGACGCGGCCGGGATCCCGTCGGCGCCGATCGTGCCGATCCGCCAGTCGGAGGATCTGGATCGGGCCGCGCGCACGCTCGGGTTCCCGCTGGTCCTGAAGGCCGACGTGCCGGGCCTCGTGCACAAGTCGGCGGCCGGCGCGGTGGTGCTCGGGATCCCGGACGCGGCGTCGTTGGCCCTGGAGGCCGCGTCGCTGCAGGCGCTGTTCCCGGGGGCGCCGCTGCTGGCCCAGCGTGCGGTTTCGGGCGGCGTCGAGGCGATCCTCGGCGTGGTCGTGCCGGCCCCCGGGATGCCCCTGGTGATGGCGGGCCTGGGAGGCGTGTCGGTCGAATCGGATCGCGACGTGGCGTTCGCCCTCGCTCCGCTGGACGCCGTTGCCGCCCGGCGCCTGATCGGCTCGCTGCGAGGCCGGGCGCGCTTCAACGGCCGCCACGGCGCTCCACCTGCCGACCTCGACGCCCTGGCCGACGCGATGGTGCGCCTGTCCCTGCTGGCCCAGGCGCTTCCCGAAGCCTGCGAAATCGACCTGAACCCGGTGGCCATCCTTCCGGCGGGTCGGGGCGCCATCACCCTGGACGTGCGCATCCGTCGGTGCCGGGTCGCATGAGGTGAGCCCGTTCGCGGGCCGGCTCGCCTTGACGCCCCCGGCCCGCTCTGGTAGCGTTTCCGGCGCCTTCGCAGGTGTTCTGCGGCGCTTTAACGGCGGTCGTCCATGGTCCGCGGGGTCGGAACCGACATCGTGGTCATCGAGGACCTGCGGCGTCGCATGGAACGGACGTCCGGGCTGGAAGAAAAGGTCTTCGATCCATCCGAGTCGGCGTACTGCCGCTCGATGGCTCATCCCTTCCAGCACTTCGCGGCGAGGTTCGCGGCGAAGGAGGCCGTCATGAAGGCCCTGGGCACGGGCTGGGGGTCCGGCGTGGACTTCCGGGACATCGTGGTCGCCCGCGGACCCGATGGCGCGCCTTCGGTGGAATTGAAAGGCGAGGCGGCGCGGCGGGTCGAGGCGGCGCGGGGGCGGTTCCACCTGTCCCTGTCCCATGCCGGCGACAACGCGGTGGCCTTCGCGGTGCTGGAAACCCTGCCCGAAGCCGGGCCGGACCCATCGGAGGACTGACATGGCCGACATTCCCGCGGACCTGAACGGCGAAATCAAGCGCGTGATCGTCGAGGCCCTGAACCTCGACACCCCCGCGGACCAGATCGGGGACGACGCGCCCCTGTTCGGCGACGGCCTGGGCCTGGATTCGATCGACGCCCTCGAGATCGCGATGGCGATCGAGAAGCGGTTCGCGATCAAGGTCCAGCCGGACAAGGAGACGAAGAAGTACTTCTTCTCCATCGCCACCCTGGCCGACCTCGTGCGCCAGCGCCTGGCCGGGACGATCTGAGCCCGGCCCCCGCGCCCAGGGAGGCCCATGCCCGACGTCCGGATTGAACCGCCCCCTTCTCCCCGTGCCACCCGCTCGCCCCTCGTAGGCATCGTCGTCGGCGCCCTGTTCATCGGGTATCCCTTCCTGGTGTACTTCGCGCTGACGCAGTGGGGCGCGAAATCCACGGCGCTGGTGGTGCTGGTCTCGCTGGCGCTGTGGGGGGTCCGGGCGCGCCTGTTCGGGAACAAGGGCTTCCGCACGGTGATGGTGCAGGTCGGCGGCATCGCGCTGCTGTGCGTCTGGACCCTGGTGTACGACAGCCCGGTGTTCCTGCAGCAGATGCCCGTGCTGATCAGCGCCTTCCTGCTGGTGACCTTCGGGTCCAGCCTGATGCGTCCGCCGCCCATGATCGAACGCTACGCCCGCCTGATCACGCCCGACCTGTCCGAGGCGGAAGTCCGCCATTGCCGCGTCGTCACCTGGGTCTGGGTCGTCTTCTTCGTCGTCAACGCCGGCATCGCCGAGGCCCTGGTCGTGTGGGGCTCGGTCGAGGCCTGGGCCCTGTATGTCGGCGGCATTGCGTACCTGCTGATGGGGGTGCTGTTCGCCGCCGAGTACCTGGTGCGCAAGTTCCGCTTCGGGCGCTTCGGAACGGCCTGGCATGACCGTCTGCTGGCACGCCTGCTGGGCAGGAAGGATCATGGGGTGTCCCCAGGATCCGGAGGTCGCCCATGAGCGTGCTGTTCGTTTGTGCCAGCCCCCGGGGAAGCCAATCGTCCAGCCTGTGGCTGTCGGAATACGTCGAGGCCGCGCTGCCGCCCGGGACCGAGGTCGATCGCGTGATGCTGGGCGACCTCGGCCTGGAGGAGGCGGACCCGGCTTCGGACCCGCGCCTGGAGGACCTCGTCGGGCGCATGCGGTCCGCCCGGGTCGTGGTGTGGGTGTTGGGCCTCTACACCTTCGGCGTGCCGTCGGGCCTGCGCCTGCTGTTCGACCGCCTGCTGGCGACGACGGCGACCGTGGACTTCGCGGGACGCGGGGCCGTGGCGCTGCTCACGTCGGCCCAGTTCCAGGACGACCGGGTGCTGGACCGCCTGCGCCTGGTGTCCGAACAGTTGGGATTCGGATGGATCGGCGACGTGTCGGTCCTGGGCAACCCCGTGACCGGCTTCGAAAGTGGCCAGCCGTTGGTGCGCCTGGCGAAGCGGATCGCCGGCGAGATTGCGGACGTCGACCAGGGCGGGCCCGTTCCGCCGGCCCGCTCCCTCCCCGTGGAGCGTTCGGTGCTGGCGCCCGGGCCCGATCGGGGACCGGGGCGCGCCGACCCCCTGTCGGACCTGGCGTCCCCGGGCCCGGACCTGCGGGGCCTGCCTGCCGGGCCGTCGCCGATCCTCGTCCTGACGGGCACCTCCGCCGACGCGGAGCCCGCGGTCGCCGAAACGATCGCCGCCATCCGCGACGCCGCGACGCGGCCGGTGGAATTGCTGGACCTGGCCCGGGTCCGCCTGCGCCATTGCACGGGATGCTACGCCTGCAACCGCGAGCTGGCCGGGCGCTGCGTGCAGCCGGACGCGTTGCAGGCGGTTCGCGGCCGCATGTCACGTGCCGGCGCGGTCGTGGTCGTGTCGCGCGCCGGTGCGGCGATGCCGGACCTGGCCTTTCGGCGCCTGGCCGAGCGGATGTGGGGCGACTGCCACCGTCCGCCGTTCACGGGCATTCCCGGCGCGGTGGCCGTGGTGCGCGGCGGCCCCGTCGCCGACCTCGCGGGCGACGACCTGGCGCTGTTCCTGTCGCTGACCGGGATTCGCGTGGTGGGGCGGTGGACCGACGCGCCCCCGGATCCGGAGGGGCGCCGGCAGGCCGTGGCCCTGGAAATCCGGCGCCTGGAGCGGGCGATGGACGAGGGCGTGGACGAACCGGACCGGTATTCGGTCACCGCATCGCGCCTGGCTTTTCGGGACATGGCCTTGCGATGGTCGTTCTACCTGCGGGCGGACTATCGCCATCACCGGGTGAACGGACTCCTGGCGGACCGCTCCCATTGGCGGGACTTCGGATTCCGCCTGCTGGCCCGTTCGGATCGCCTCTTCCGCGCGCTGGTGGCCGGCGGTCGGCGCACGGGGGAGCGGCGCCATGCCCGCCGGCTGGACGTGCTGCGTCGGGAACGGGGGCAGGCATGACCGCCGGACCCTGGCGCCGGGTTCGCGGCGCTTTCCACACGTTCGTGTTCTACTTCCTGTGGGCCGTCGTGGGGCTGGGTTCCACCTTCCTCCTGTTCCTGCCCCTGCGCCTGCTGTCGCGCCCGTTTCCCGCCGTCCTCCGCCCCATGCGGGCCTTCTCGCGGGGGTTCTACGGCGTGCTGGTCCGGTCGCTCGCGGCCACCGGCGCGCTGCGGATCGCCGAGATGACCGGCGTCGAGCGCCTGCGTCGGGGCGGCCCGGCCGTTGTCGTGGCCAACCACCGCACGATGATGGACGTGCTGATCCTGATGTGGCTGCTGCCCGACGCATCCTGCCTGCTGAAGCCCGTCGAAAAGCCCCCCGAGGACCAGCGGCGCAACGCGATGCCCGACTTCTGGAAGCCGTTCATCCTGGCGCCCTTCTCGCTGCTGGGTTACGTGCCCATGCCGCCGGTCTGGAACGATCGCGAGGCGCTCAAGAACACGTTCGATCGGTGCCGAGCCCTGTTGGCGGAGGGGCGCCCGCTGGTCATCTTCCCCGAGGGGACGCGCAGCCCCGACGGCCGCCTGCTGCCCTTCCGGGACTTTCCTTTCCGCCTGGCGAAGGACGCCGGCGTGCCGATCATCCCCGTCGTGATCCACACCGACACCCGCTTCATGCCCCAGGGCACCGTCAGCATCAACGCCGCCCGCCGCTGCACGTACCGTCTGCGCGTGCTGCCCGACATCGTGCCCACGCATGGCGCCCGCTCGTCGGACCTGCTGGTCGAGGCCCGCCAGCGCCTCCAGAAGGCCGTGGCCGAGTGTGACGCGAAGTACGGGTACCTGGACGAATAGCCTGTGGGAGCGGGGGACTACAGGGCCTTCGTGCGACCGGGTCGTGGCGTCTGATTACGGATCGACCTGTACAGCCGGTACATCTTGTAGGTCTGGGACTCGTCGGCGTAGAAGGTCTCCCAGGCCCAGTGGTACAGCTCCTGCAGCCGCGACGGCGATAGCAGCTTCGGCTGGTAGACGACGTTGCTGCCGTTGTACAGCGCCAGGTCGTTGGTCAGGATGCGGCCTTCCTTCAGCATCTGGTCGCGTGCCGGCGTGTGCGCGAACGGCGTCAGCACCGTGAACTCCGCCAGGTCCAGGTCGACCTCCAGCAGGAAGTCGACCAGCCGCTTGATCGCGTCCTCGTCGTGGCTGTCCAGCCCCAGGATGATGGTCCCCTCGACCCCGATGCCGAAGCTCTTGTAGCGCTTGATGCGGTTGCGGATGTAGTCGGACGTGTCGAACACGGCCTGGTACACGTACCAGCACCCGGCCTCCGCCGCCAGCGCCAGCACCTCGTCGTCATCCTCGATGGGATGGCTGCACCAGTGCTTCTTGAACGGGATCATGGTCCGGAACAGCTCCTTTTCCCACTCCTTGTCCTGCGCCAGCGAGTTGTCGACCACGAACAGGCGGTCGTTGTCGATCAGCGACAGTTCCTCGGCCACCCGTTCCATGGGCCGGGGCCGGAACTTCCGGCCGCCCAGGTACGGCGTGCAGCACGGGAAGCAGTTGAAACGGCAGCCGCGGGACGCGTGGAACAGGTCGGCCATCCGCACGCCCTTGTGCTCGTAGCACGCGCGGTCGAGGATCGAGCGTCGTGCCGGCCCCACCGACTCGATCGGCGCGTGTTCGGTCAGGAAATCGTAGACCGGCTTCAGCTTCCCGGCGGCCTGGTCGGCGAACACGGCTTCCAGGCGGCCTTCCGCCTCGCCCAGGAACAGGCTGCTGGCGTGCTTCTGCACCTCCTCGGCGTGCAGCATCGACGCGATCCCGCCGAAGATCACGTCCTTGCCCATTTCCCGGAAGCGCCGGCAGACCTCGAAGGCCCGCGGCAACTGCGAACTGAGCATCACCGACAGGCCGACGAAGTCCCACTCGTCCGTGAACGGCGTTTCCTGCACGTTCTCGTCGACGAACCTCACCTCGACGCCGGCGGGAATGGCGGCCGCCATCACCACCGAACCGTGCGGGGGCAGGTTGAAGAGGGTCTGGTGCTCAAGTTTGGGCCACGAGGGAAAGACGAGGAGGAACTTCAACGTGTGGTCTCCCGGCTCAAGGTTTCATTGGATCAGCCCGAGTCGACTCCGGCTCCGGTGAGAGATTGCTGCGCAATCCCGTCGCCTGCGCCTGCGTGCTCGGGCGGGGGCCGCCTTCCAGTACCCGGATCGCAGGGACTTTGACGAACCTTTGCGAGGTTGCCAAGAAAAAACTGCGTTCGCGGCGGCAGGGCAGCGCCGCCTGTCCGGGAAACCGAATCGGATTGACAACCGCGGCGGCCGGGGGCAGCCTTCCCCCGTCGAAGCCCGGGAGCCCGATGGACGCTCCGCCTCCCCGTTCGCAGGATGACCACGCGCCGGGTCCTGCCCCCGCGTCGACGTCCTGGCGTCTTCGACGCGAGGTCGGTTCGCGCTGGGGCATCCGGTCGATGCTGTGGCTGTTGCGCCGGGTCGGGTACCGTCCGGCGCGCGCCGTGGTGACGTGCATCGCGCTCTACTATGCGCTGGCATCCCCCTCGACGCGACGCTGGATTTCCGAGTTCCATCGCCGGGCGATCGGGCGCACGTCCTTCCTGCTGACGTACCGTTCGATCTTCGCGTTCGCGGAATCGATCCTGGACCGGGGGCTGGCGTTCCTGGGCCAGGGGCGCAAGTTCCGCCTGGCCATCCACGCCCCGCCCGGCCTCCTGGACGGCACCCTGCCGCACCGGGGCCACCTGGTGCTGGGCGCCCACCTGGGCGTGATGGAAATGGCCCGGGCGTTCGCGGAAATGGAGGGCGTGCACTTCAGCATGCTGATGCACGCCGCCCCCTCCTCCCGCCTCTACGACGAAATGAAGCGGCTGGACCCGGACCTGGAAAAGAACGTCATCCCGGTGGCCTCCGACGCCGATGCCGTCGGGCCGCTGCTGGAGGTCCGCGAGCGCCTGGAAAAGGGCGAGTACGTGGGCATCAACGGCGACCGGGCGTGGGTCAGCGGCCCGCGGTTGCGCCTGCCCTTCCTCGGCGTCCCGCGCGATTTCCCGGCGGGGCCCTACCTGCTGGCGACCGCCTTCAAGGCCCCCGTGCTGCTGATGTTCCTGATCAAGACCGGGGTGCGGGACTACGAACTGTTCATCGAGCGCTTCGCCGAGCCTGCGGACCTGCCTTCGCGGAAGGACCGCGCGGCCGGGGTCGAGGCGATGGCGCGGCGGTACGCGGAACGGCTGGAGGAGTACGCCCGCCGCTACCCGACCCAGTGGTACAACTTCTACGACTTCTGGGGTTCGAGCGGGGAGTGACGGTCGGATACCCCGAGGATCATGCCTTCCACGAATCCGCGAGGCGCTTCATCGCGACCAGGTCGCCGACCGAATGCACTTCGTAGGCGGTGGCGTCGGGCCAGATGCGGCGCAGGGTGCCCCGGAGGACCTTGCCGGGACCGACCTCGACGAAGCGCGTGACGCCGTCGGCCATCAGCCCCTTCACGATGTCCACCCAGCGGACGGGGTTGCGCAGCTGGCCCACGAGGGCGGCGCGGATCGCGTCCGGGTCGGTCGCCGCCGCACCCGTGACGTTCATGTACAGCCGGCGCGCGGGTGCGGCAATCGCTATGCCGTCCAGCACGGCCTGGAAGGGCGCTTCCGCGGGGGCCATCGTTTCGCTGTGCCAGGCGCCGGAAACGGCCAGCGGTACGCACCGGGCGCCCTTCGACTCGAAGTGGGTGGCGGCCCGGTCCATCGCCGCGCTGGTCCCCGACAGCACGACCTGGTCCGGCCCGTTCAGGTTGGCCACGCCGCCTTCCGCCCGGTCCAGCAGCGCCGCGGTGTCCGCGATGACCGCATCGGCGTCCAGGCCCACGACCGCGATCATCGTCCCCGGGGTGGCCTGGGCCGCATCGTCCATGGCCTTGCCGCGGGCCGCCGCCAGCCGCACCGCGTCCACGTCCGCCACGCACCCGGCACAGGCCAGTGCCGACAATTCCCCCAGCGAATGGCCTGCCGCCGCGTCGGGTGCCACGCCGTGGGATTCCAGCCAGGCCCGGCACGCCAGGTCGACGGCCGTGATCGCCGGCTGCAGCACCCGCGTCCGGGACAACGCCTCGAACGGCCCCTTGAAGCACAGGGTCGTCACGTCGGCGCCGGCCGCGTCGTTGGCCGCCTCGAACAGGATCCGTGCCGCGGGGTCCTCCCGGAACAGGTCCGCCCCCATGCCCACGGCCTGGGAACCCTGCCCGGGAAACAGGAACGCCGTTCGGATGCCTTCCATCGAGCCTCCAGAGGACCCTCGCGCCTGCGTCAGATGACCGTACCCGACAGCCCGCCATCGACCACCAGCGACTGGCCGGTGACGTACGACGACTCGTCGGAAGCCAGGAACAGCGCGGCGGCCGCGACCTCGTCCGGGCGGCCGAAGCGCCCCAGCACGATGCGGTCCTTGTAGTTCCGTCGCACGGGCGACGGGATCGTCGCGGTCATGTCGGTGTCGATGAATCCGGGCACCAGGCTGTTCACGCGGACGCCCTTGCCGCCCGCCTCCGCCGCCAGGCCGCGCGTGAACGCCAGGATCGCCCCCTTGGAAGCGCTGTACGCGACCTGGCCGGCCAGGCCGAACAGGCCGGCAACGGACGCGACGGTCACGATCGACCCCGAGCGGCGGGCCAGCATCGGCCGGAAGACCGCCCGGGCCCAGTGGATCGTCCCCTTCACGTTCGCGTCCAGCACCCGGTCGACGTCGTCCGCGGGCATCATCGCGAACAGGCCGTTTTGCGCGACGCCGGCGTTGCAGACCAGCACGTCGACGCGGCCGTCGCGGGCCAGCACGACCTCGACCGCCTTGTCGACCGCCTCGCGATCGCGCCCGTCGCAGCGGAAGCCGGTGGCGCCCGGGACGGCGGCTTCGACCTCCCGCGAGGCGTCCTCGTGGCGGAACCACGAGAACCACACGGTGGCACCCTCCGCGGCGAACCGTTCCACGATGGCCCGGCCGATGCCTCGGCTGCCTCCCGTGACGATCACGACCTTGTCTGCCAGGCGTCCAGGCATGCAGGCGCTCCACTCCTGGAGGGAGGCGGAGCCGACGGCCCCGCCCGGAAGAATGGGGGTCAGACCTCGTCCAGCTTGACCATGAGGCTGGCGGGAACGAACGGGGGCAGCGATATCGACGTGGCCGAAAGCGGCCCGGTCGCCGCATCCACCACGAAGTCCAGTCCGGCCCACGCGACGGCCCGTTCCAGCAGGGCCAGTCCCATTTCACGCCCGAGGCCCAGGGACCATCCGCAGGCCACGACCTCGCCGACGACCTCCCCATCCAGGCGCACGACGTCGCCCACGCGCACGCCCCGCTGGCCCGCCGCCAGGGCGAAGCCCACGACCTTGTGCGCCACGCCCGCGGCCCGGCGGGCAAGGACCGCGTCCCGACCCGACCAGCGCTCCTTCTGGAAGTCCATCATCCACTGCAGGCCCAGCGGCAGCGGGTCGCGGACGACGCGGCCTTCCCGGTTCACGTTGAAGAAACGCCCGTCCAGCTTCAGCAGGTCCAGCGCGTCCAGGCCATACGGGGCGATGCCGTACCGGGCACCGGCGGCCATCAGGCGGTCGTGGGCCTTCGCTGCGTCGGCGGCTGCCGCCACGATCCAGTACCCGAACTCGGCGGTCTTGCCGGCGCGCAGGATCTGCACCGGTGCGCCGTCCAGGACGTGGTTTTCCACCGACAGGTACGGCATGCCCAGGATATCGCGGCCGGCCAGGTCCCGCAGCGGGCCCCACGCCTTCGGGCCGTCCAGGCAGAACACCGTGACGTCGTCGGTCACGTCGGCCACCGGGCACCCGGCCAGCAGGCGGGCCACTTCCGCACGGGGGACGCACGCCTCGCACAGGACCAGGATCTCGTCGTCGTTGCAGGCGATGTAGGCGTCGGCGATCACCAGGCCCGCATCGTCGGCCAGCAGGGTATGCAGCACGCGTCCGTATCGCAGGTTCGCAACGTTGCCCGCGAACACCTCGTCCAGCGGGTAGATGGCGTCATCGACGGTGCCCTTGAATACCATCACGTGCGATGCGTCCATCAGGCCCACCGCCTCGCGAACCGCACGGACCTCGGCATCGACGTCGCCGTACCGGGCGATACCCGTCGCGCCGTCCCGATCGGTCGTCACGGCACCGGCGACCGATCGGCCGGGCGTTGCGCGGGATGCTGTCATCGCGCGCCTCCGCCGGCCGCGGCCGCCGCGCCCTTTTCCAGCACGTAGTCCACGAGGGTGTTGATGGAGCGCAGGAGGGCGATGTTGCCCTCCTCGATCTTCACGCCGAATTCCTGCTCGACACCCAGTACCACCTCCAGGGCGTCCAGGCTGTCGAGGCCGAGGCCCGAACCCAGCAGGGACACGTCCTCGTGCAGATCCTCTTCGGTGTAGGGCAGCGACAGGCGGGTGATCAGGTTGCGCTTGATCCTGGCGACAACCCCGGCCCGCTCTGAAATGATCGATGTCGTCCTGGGGTCCATCCGCTCCTCGTCCACGGGCAGTAGGTGGCCGCTTCCAGCGCCGCGATACTGTAGCAGATTCGGGCTTGCATGCAAGCGTCGAAGGGGTTCGCCGGCCCCGGCCCTTGCGGGTCAGAACGACAGCGACAGGACCTGGAACTGCATCGTTCGAGGAGGCGCGTGGTCGAAGGCAAGACGCAGGCGCGGGCCGGTCATGGCCTCCGGGCGGAGGAAGGCGGCACGGTTGTCCTGCCAGTACCCGCGCATCTCCCGCTCGGCGGCGGACGGGGTGGCCATCACCGCAACGCCCGGCACGAACAGCAGGAAGCCGCCGCCGATGGCCCCGGCCATCGTGCCGATCGCCGCCGTGCGGAGGTCGGGCCGGGACAGGTACAACGGGGCGCCCACCAGGGCCCCGAGCGCCATGCACACGACCCCGACCGCCACCAGTGCCCGACCGCCGGCCAGCCGCGAGCGCGAGGCCGGCACGAAGCGGGTGGCCAGGCCCTTGAACTGCGTGTCGGTGGACAGCATCTCGTCGATCAGGTCCGGGTCGTCCTCCAGGGCCTTGACCACCAGGGCCAGGTCGCGCCGGTCCAGCCCGGAGGCGTTGGGTGCCGGCCGGACGCCGCGTGCCAGCAAGGCCGGCTGGATCCCCACCAGGAGGGCCAGGGCCAAGGCGAGGGGCGTCCATCGCGACATGCGGGTACCTCCGGCGGTCCGAAACGGCGTTCGATGCCTCATCCTAGCAGCGGCGGTCCAGGGGCGTCAACGGGCGCCCGGGCGCGCGTTGACACGTCCGGAGGCATCCCGGATACTCCGGGCGACGCGGCACGTGGAGCGACCCTCATGGACCCGCTGCCCATCCTCGGGGTTACGGCGGTCAGCGCCCTGGGGACCACCCTGGACCAGTTGCGGGCATCCCTGTGGGCCGGCCGATCGGGCCTTCAGGCCTCCTCCGTCGTGCTTCCCGGCGCCACCGCCCCCGTGGGCGAGGTCCGCGTCCTGTTGCCCCCGCTTCCAGGGACCCTGGCAGCCCACGAAAGCCGGTGTGCCCGCCTGCTGGCCATGGCGCTGGCGCCGCTGGCCCCGGTGCTGGACGGCCTGCGCGCCACCGTTCCCGCCCATCGCCTGGGGGTCGTGGTCGGCACCAGCGCGTCGGGCAACCGGGACCTCGAGGACGCGTTCCGGTCCGACGGCGCGGCCGGGTTCGACTACCACCGGCGCCAGGTGTTCGGGGCCGCGGCCGTGGTCGCCGCACGGCTGGTCGACGCCCGCGGGCCGGCCTGGACGGTGTCCACCGCCTGCTCGTCGGGCGCCAACGCGGTGATATCGGCGGCGCGGTTGCTGCGCACGGGAACCTGCGACGCCGTCGTGGTCGCATCGGTCGACGCCTTGTGCTGGACCACCTACCACGGGTTCCGCGGACTGGGCGTGATGGATTCGCGCACGTGCCGGCCGTTCGACGTCGATCGCCAGGGGCTGAACCTGGGGGAGGGCGCCGCGGCGATGGTGCTGGTCCGCGACCGGCCCCCGGCTTCCGACACCGGCCCCGAGTTGTCCCTGGCGGGCTGGGGCGCGGGGTCCGAGGCGTACCACATGACCGCGCCGGAACCGGAAGGGGAGGGCGCGGCGCGGGTGATGGCCGAGGCGATCGCCCGGGCGGGCATCAAGCCGTCCGACGTGGGCTACGTGAACCTCCACGGCACCGCCACGCCGGCCAACGACTCTGCCGAATCCCGCGGCATGGTGAAGGTGCTGGGGACCGGGGTCCCGTGCTCGTCCACGAAGGGGTTCACCGGACACCTGCTGGGCGCGGCGGCGGGCGTCGAGGCGGCCATCACGCTGCTGGCGCTGATCGACCAACGCCTCCCCCGCAACCTGGGATGCGAGGTGCTGGACCCCGACGTCCAGGCCCGGATCCTGGGCGACGACCTGCCGGCCCCCGGCATCCGGTACGCCCTGTCCAACTCGTTCGCGTTCGGAGGCAACGACACGTCCCTCGTGTTCGGGGTGCGGCGATGAAGGGATTCCCGATCCGGGGCGCAGCCGCCATCTGCAACGGCACCCACTCGCTGGCGGGCGACCCGCTGCCGCCGGTCGACGACGAGTTCATCCCGAAGAACGTGCGTCGCCGCATCAGCCGGCTGATCGCCCAGGCGCTGCGGGTGACGAAGGACGCCGGCGGCCTTGATGCCGCGCCGGACGCCCCCCTGGTCTTCGCCACGGCGAACGGCGAGATCAACACGATCGGGGCCATCCTGCCAGCCCTGCTGGCGGCCGAGCCCCAGGTGTCCCCGACGCTGTTCCACAACTCGGTGCACAACGCAGCGCCGGGCTACTGGTCCATCCTGGCTCATCGCCTGGCCGCATCGACCACGATCACGATGGGCCCGGCCTCCTTCGAGGCCGCGATGCTGGAGGCCTGGACGCACCTGCACGACGGCGAGCGAGAGGTCCAGGTGACCGTCGGCGACGAGGCGATCACGGCCGCGCCCTGGGCCGATCCGTCGCACTGCACCCGGGATTTCTGCGGGTCGCTGCGCATCGCCCGCGACGACGACGGGCCCCTGCTGGGCTGGCTGGCGTCGGTGGCGTGCGTGCCCGACGGGCCGGCGCCGTTCGACGCCGCCGCGCTGGCGGATGTGCTGGAGGCGACCGAGATCGCCGACGACCCGCAGGCGCTTCCGGACGGCGCAGCCCATCCCCTGGCGGGCGCCGCGGCCGCGCTGGCCTTCCTGCTGCGCCCCGGGGCGGCCGGTCGCCTGCTGTTGGTCCGCAGATCCCCCGCGGGCGGACGGTTCGTGCTGGTGATCGATCGGGAGGCCCATGACTGACCTGCCCGGCATCCAGGATCTGCTGCCCCATCGCGGCGCGATGCGCTTCCTGGACGAGGCCCTGGAACTGGCCCCGGACCGGGCGGTCTGTCGCGGGCGGGTCCGGGAGGACAACCCCTTCCTTCGCGGCGACGCCACCGGCGCGGTCACCCTCGACCCGGTCGCCCTGGTCGAGTTCATCGCCCAGGCCGCGGCCGCGCTGGTCAGCGCCCACGACCTGGCGCGCGGCCCCGTGCAGGGCTGGCTGGTCGGCGTGCGCAACCTGGACCTGTCCGGGGACCCGGTGACCGTGGGCGCCCTGCTGGACGTCGAGGTCCGCGAAGTGGCGAAGGTGGGCGGCTTCGCGTCGTTCGACGGGGTGGTGCGCAGCGACGGGCGGGTGGTCGCGTACGGCAACGTGAAGGTCTTCAAGGCCGGGGAGGATGCGCCATGACGCCGCAGTCGGGACGGGCCCTGGTGACGGGCGCCAGCCGGGGAATCGGCCGGGCCGTGGCCCTGGAACTGGGTTCGCTGGGCTTCGAGGTGCTGGTGAACTTCCGCTCGGAAGCCTCGAAGGCGGCCGAGGTCTGCGCCGCGATCATCGCCACCGGCGGCCGTGCGGTCCCGGTGGGTTTCGACGTGACGGACGCCGAGGCCGTGGCCCGCGCGCTGGCGCCCTTCCTGGACGATCCCCGGGGCATCGACGTGCTGGTCAGCAATGCGGGCGTGACGTCCGACGGGCTGTTCGTCGGCATGGACCACGAGGCGTGGGACCGTCCCATCCGCACGGCCCTGGACGGCTTCTACAACGTGGCCCGGCCCATCGCCCGCGGGATGGCGAAGCGTCGCGCCGGGCGCATCGTCGTCGTTTCGTCCGTCAGCGGGATCACCGGCAACCCGGGCCAGGTGAACTACTCGGCGGCGAAGGCCGGCCTGATCGGCGCCACGAAGGCGCTGGCCCGCGAACTGGCTGCCCGCAACGTGATCGTCAACTGCGTCGCCCCGGGCCTGATCGACACGGACATGTCCGCCGATGCCCCCCGCGACGCGATGCTCGCCGCCATCCCGATGCGCCGGATCGGCCGCCCGGACGAGGTGGCGAAGGTGGTCGCCTTCCTGTGCGGGGAATCCCCGTCGTATCTGACGGGCCAGGTGATTGCGGTGGATGGCGGGCTGACCTGACGACGGGGCCGTCCGGCCTACTTCCCTGTGATCGTGAACTCGACGCGGCGGTTCTTGGCCTTTCCTTCCGTGGTCTTGTTGTCGGCGATCGGCTTGGTCTGGCCGAAGCCCTCCGCCACCAGGCGATCGGCCACGACGCCCTGGTTGATCAGGTATTCGCGGACGGCCTCGGCGCGCTTCTGCGACAGGACCATGTTCTTCTTGGCGTCGCCGGTGTTGTCCGTGTGGCCCTCGACGCGCAGCTTCTTGATGAACGTGTTGTCCCGCAGCACCTTCGCCACGTCGTCCAGGATCCCGAAGGACTGCTTCTTGATGACCGCCTTGTTGGTCTCGAAGAAGACCATGTCGAGGATTTCGATCTTGTCGGCCGTCAGCTTGACGCGCTGGGGCGTGGGCGGCGGGCAGCCTTCGAACTCGGGCAGGCCGGGGACGTCCGGGCACTTGTCCAGATCGTCGATGATGCCGTCGTTGTCGCGGTCCGGGCAGCCGTCCAGTTCCACCTTGCCGGGCACCTTCGGGCACTTGTCCTTGTAGTCCGGCACGCCGTCGTTGTCGCTGTCCGGGCAGCCGTCGAACTTGGCCGGGCCGGGCACGTTCGGGCAGCGGTCCTTCGAATCCTCGACGCCGTCGTTGTCCGTGTCGGGGCAGCCCTGGAACTCCTTCTTGCCGGGGACGTCGGGGCACTTGTCCTCGGGGTCGATGATGCCGTCGTGGTCGCGGTCCGGGCAGCCCTGCAGTTCCGGCGGGCCGGGCAGCGTCGGGCACTTGTCGATGTTGTCCGGGATGCCGTCCCCGTCCGTGTCCTTCACGCAGGCCTTGTCGATCTTCGGTTCGTACGACACGCCCAGCGTGATGCGGTAGGCCGGGCTTCCGTAGCCCTTCAGCGCGCCGCCGCCGGCCGCCGCCAGGATCGCGACGTTGCCGACGTGGCCCTTCAGGCCGCCCAGGAAATCCAGCGAGTTGGAGTACTTGTCGAACGCGTTCTTCTGCATGCCGCCGCGGTACTCCATGGTGCCGATGCCTTCCAGCTTGCCGCAGATGAACGGCACGGACAGGCCGGCGCCGAACAGCAGCTCGTCGCCGATCCAGTAGCCGCCCGCCACGTCGGGGATCCGCACGGGGGCCCGCAGCCGGATGCCCAGGTTCAAGGCCACGGTCCAGCCCTTGTTCTGGTAGTCGCCGATCAGGGTGGTGGTGCCCGTGACCAGCTTGTCGCCGTTGAAGTACTTCGGCGTCGCCGACGGGAACGTCAGGTCCTCGGCCAGCGCCAGGCCGAAGCCGCTCTTGCGGTTCTTGCCGAAGAACGACACCTTCATGCCCAGCCGGATGTCGCCGAAGGACGCGCCCTGCGCCTTCTTCAGGGACGACAGCGCGTTGGGGTTGTCACCGGTGGAGTACAGGAAGATCGGCAGTCCCAGGGCCACGTCGAAGTAGTCCGACAGGCCCAGGCTGACGAACAGGTCCGCGACGTACTGGTTGGTCACCGCGCCGAGGATCTTCCCTCCGGTGGCGCCGTCCACGATGGCCAGAGGCTTGGCGTTCCAGGTCAGGAACAGGCCGCCGCCCACCTTCAGGTTGCCCGGCTGGTTGGCGGTCTGGATGGCCAGGATGTCGCCCGGGTGCTCGGAAGGCCGATAGAAGTCGGCGTTGAGGCGCGGGTTGTCCGCCGCCAGTGCCGGCATCGCCACCAGGGCGGTCAGCATCGGCAGCACCCACCGTGCGCAGGTCCACGTTCTGGTCTTCATGTCTTCCTCCCTCCTCGGATGCAACGCCCGGGATTGCGTCCCCGCCAGCGCATTTCAACACTCGGGAACCGGTTCTACCAGGTCGTCGCAGTATAATGCCCCCCGGGAATGTTGGGAAGATTTCCCACCCACAGCGTGCCGTTTCGATTGAGGTTCATGGGGAGTCCGCGATGCCTTCACCCGTCGTCGTGTTCCTGCACGCCTTCCCGCTGGATTCCCGCATGTGGGCACGACAGCTGGAAACGCTGCCCGCGGGATGGCGGGGGATGGCGCCCGACTTCCCGGGCTTCGGGGGACGACCGCCCGGCGCGGCGTCGCTGGAGGAGGTCGCGGCCGGGATCCTGGCGCGCCTGGATGCCGAGGGGGTGCGCCGGTTCGTGCCGGTCGGGCTGTCGATGGGAGGGTACCTGGCCTTCCGGCTCGTGGCCCGCGCGCCCGAGCGGGTTGCGGGGCTGGTGCTGTGCGATACGCGGGCTGCCGCGGACAACGATGCTGCCCGGGAACGCCGCATGCTGCAGGCCGCGCGGGTCCGAACCGAGGGTGTCGGGTCGCTGGCCGATTCGATGCTGCCCGGGCTGCTGGCCCAGGGGACGCGCCGGGATCGCCCGGACCTCGAGTCGCGGGTGCGCGCCTGGATCGACGGCTCGGATCCCGAGGGGGTCGCCCGTGCCCTCGAAGCGCTTCGCGATCGTCCCGATTCGACGCCGTTGCTGGCGGGTCTTCGAATGCCGACGTTGGTGCTGGTCGGCGAGGAGGACACGTTGTCCCCCCCCGCCGAGATGGAGCCGATGGTGTCGGCCATCCCCGGCGGGCGGCTGCAACGGCTGGGGGGCGCCGGCCACCTGTCCAACCTGGACGCCCCCGAGGCCTTCGACGCGGCGCTGCACGCGTTCCTGGGCACGATCCGATAGGCGCCTTCGATGGGACCAGCCTGGTTTCCTTTCACAAAAAAGCCTATGATTCCGGTCGATACCATCCCAGGAGGCGCACCATGTCGGCCCTTTCCCGTGACGTTTCCCCCGAGGCGCTCCGCAACGCGGCCACGATGCCCTGGCGTCCCCGCAACGCGGTCTGGGAACTGACGCTGGCCTGCAACCTGCGGTGCGTGCACTGCGGCTCGCGGGCCGGCGCGGCCCGCTCGTCCGAACTGACCACCGCCGAGTGCCTGGACGTGGTGGCCCAGCTGGCGGACCTGGGCGGGGAGTTGCTGACGCTGTCGGGCGGCGAGCCCTTCCTGCGGACCGACTGGGACGTCATCGCCCGCGCCGCCGTGGACCGGGGCCTCGTGGTCAACCTGGTCACCAACGGCACCCTGGTCGACGACCGCGTCGCCGGGCGCGTGCTGGCAGCCGGCCTGGCCAACGTCGGCGTCAGCATCGACGGCCCCGAGGCCGTGCACGACGCGATCCGCGGCCGGGGGGCATTCGCGAAAACGGTCCGTGGCGTCGGGCGCCTTCGGGACGCCGGGGTCAGCGTGGCGATCCTGACCACGGTCCATCGCAGGAACCTGGGCTGGCTGGACGCGACCCGACGCGTCGCGATCGACCTGGGCGCGCGACAGTGGCGCCTGCAACTGGGCAAGCCCATGGGGGCGGCGAAGGATCACGACGACCTCGTCTTGCTGCCCCGCCAGATCCCCGCCCTGATCGACGCGATCGTGCGCATGAAGGCGGCGGCCGGAATCGCGGTGGCGGTAGGCGACTCGCTCGGGTACTGCGGTCCCGGAGACCGTGCCTTGCGGGGCTGGGGCTGGCGTGGCCGCACCGAGGCATGGCACGGATGCCAGGCGGGACTGCAGGCCATCGGCATCGAAAGCGATGGCGGGATCAAGGGGTGCCTGTCGATGCAGGCCCGGGACGGGGACGTCGATCCCTTCCGGGAAGGCGGTCTGCGCCAGGCCTCCCTGGCCGAGTGGTGGTTCCGCAACGGCGCCTTCACTTACAACCGAGCCTTCGACGTGGAGGATCTGACAGGGGCCTGCCGCGCCTGCCGGCACGCCGTGCGGTGTCGCGGCGGGGCCCGGTGCGTGGCCGCCGCCTTCACGGGTGCGCTGACCGAAGACCCCTTCTGCGACTACCGGGTCCGGTCGCTGGAGGCGCGACCCGGCGTGCGCGAACGCCTGGCGATGGGCGCCGCCGCAGCCGCCGCCGCCGCCATCCTGGGCCTGCCCGGATGCGATACGGCGGCCCTGCCCGACGCCGCGCAGGACGTCGTCGCCGACGTGCCGGCGACGGATCCGGGCACCGCCGATACGCCCCCGGTGGATCCCGGGACGGCGGACGTCCTGCCCGGGGACCCGGGCCCCGCGGACACCCCCTCGGCGGATCCGGGCCCGGCCGATCTCGTTCCATCCGATCCGGGCACCGACGCTGTGGATTGCACGAACGTCTGTTGCCAGTGCGAGTACGGAATCATCCCGGACGAGGTCTTCCAGGCCTGCTGCGCCTCGCCGGACGTCCTGCCGACGGACCCGGGCCCGGCGGACACCCTTCCGGTGGATCCGGGCCCTGCGGACCTGGCGCAGCCGGATCCCGGCCCCGACGCCATCGACTGCGGGGCCGTCTGCTGCCTGTGCGACTACGGCGTCATCCCGGACGAGGTCTTCCAGGCCTGCTGCGTGACACCGGACATTCCGCCGACGGATCCGGGGGCGGCCGATGTCCCGGTTGCCGACGCGACCCAGGATGCCGTGGATTGCGCCTCGCTCCCTTGCAAGAGCGACCCGGCGTCCATTCCCGCCGCGGACTTCCAGGCGTGCTGTGCCGGACCGTGCACCCCACCGCCGTGCTGCGAATGCGACTACGGCCTTCCGCCGCCGTCCCAGTGCTGTCAGTAGGGGAATCGGGGAGGGCCCGCCGAATGGCGCGCCAACGGGTCAGTCGTTGCCCGAAGGGGAGGCCTGCGGCTCGGCTTCGGTTGCTGCGTCGCGGCTTCGGGAACGCCACTGCACGACCCGGTTCCTGCCGCCGCGCTTCGCCTGGTACATCGCCACGTCGGCCTGCTGGATCAGGGAGTCGGCCGCCTGCTCGGGGCCCATCTCGGCGACGCCGATGCTCAGGGTGACGGTGCCCGCCTGTCCCATCGAAGCCGAGGCGGCCGCTTCCCGCAGCCGTTCGGCCACTCGTGACGCAAGCTCCCCCGGGGTTTCGGGCAGCAGCACCACGAATTCCTCGCCGCCGTACCGGCAGGCGATGTCCGACGAGCGCAGGCCCTGGCGCAGCAGCGATGCGAGCTCCTTCAGGACGAGGTCCCCCTCGGCATGCCCGAAGCGGTCGTTCACCTGCTTGAAGTGGTCGATGTCCAGCATGAGGAGGCTGGCCGCGCGGCCGTATCGCTTCGTGCGGTCCATTTCCTCCTTGAGGCGGGTCAGGAAGTAGGCGCGCTGGAGCAGCCCGGTCAGGCCGTCCGTCGTGGCGCTGCGGAACAGGCGGGCGTTTTCGACGGCGATGGCCGCCTGGTCTGCCAGGGACGACAGCATTTCGAAGTCATCCGAGTCGTAGCGGGCCCCGCTGGCCATCGGCCCCAGGGCCAGGATTCCCAGCAGCCGCCCCTTGCAGGCGAGCGGCAGGACCAGGCTCGCGCCCAGGATCTTCATTTCTTCCCGGATCGCCTCGCGCTCGGGGCCTTCTGGCAGGGCCCGGAGGTCCTCGATCCTGAGGGCCCGGCGCTCGAGCTTGAGCCAGCCGGCAAGCGGCGATCCGGGAGGGAGCACGACGGCCGACGTATTGTCCCGTACGCGCTGCGGCTGCAGGGTGCCCTGCTCGTCCTCCAGCAGGAACGCGACGCTGGAAATGCCGACTTCCCGGACGAGGGTTCGGGAAAGGTAGTCCAGCAACTGGTCCAGGTCCAGGTACGTGACGGCTGCGCGCATGCACTGCTGCAGCACCGGCCGGCGGTTTCGACCGGACAGCAGCAGCGCGTCGATCCGATCCAGCGTGCGCCGGGACAGCGGAAGCCCGGCGTAGGCCCCGAGCACCACGACGAAGCAGGTGACGACCAGCGCCAGGCCTCCCGGAAGCGGCGGGCACAGCAGCGACCACAATCCCAACTGGATCGCCGCCAGCACGAAACCCCACCCCAGCACGAAGGCCACGTGCACCGCCGCGACGTCCAGGTTGAACAGGCCGCTGGGCCCCAGCGCGACGATGATGCCTGCCGCCCAGAAGACCGAGCCGTACATTGCCAGCGAGGTGTCCACCGGCGCCCCGGCCAGCGAGGCGATCTCGAAGGCGACCACCGCCAGGCCGGTCGCCACGAGGCCGCTGAGGACCTTGGATGCCTTTTCGCGAATCTCTTCCGGGATCCGCTTTCGCGACGTCCACGCCAGCATCGCGAACACGGCCGCGCCGAGGGCGGCGACGATCTCGATGGTCTGGCCCAGGCTTCCCACGTTGTCGACGAAGGGGAGCAACTGGGGCCGGCCACCCTGGACGAGGTTCGTCGTCACCGCGAGGACCGTGACGGCCCCGACCAGGGGGTACCCGATCCATCCGACCCACCGCACGGCCCGGCTGCCCGGGTCGCGGATCGACAGGACGATCTGGATCGCGGAAACCAGGGGGAACAGGGAACACCAGGAAAGGCGGAACGGCAGGTCCGGGTCGAGCCCGCTGGACGCATAGACGTAGGCGAGCCCGGTGGACAGGCATGCGGCCGCGAAGGCCCAGCAGGTGACGGCGGCGGGAACGATCATCAACTGCTGGCGCAGCGGGCGCCGCAGCAGGATGGACCCCAGCAGCGCGTGCAGCCCGGCCAGGAAGACCAGCGGGTATCCCAGCAGCGAAAGGAAATCGTCGGTCGACATCGCGCACCCGTCCGCGGCGTCCTGGAATCTACCAAGGACTTGTGAAGGTTGCCAATGTCGTGTCGATTACAGGCCCATCGCCTCGGCCAGATGCTTCGGGCACAGGTCGCTGGGATCGCCGGACGCGCGCCGGGCCGCCGCGCAGTCGGGGCAGGCCTTCGCGGCATCCTCGGCCTGCTCCACGCGGACCTGACGGAGGGCCTCGCGAGCCCCCGCCGCGGGATCGGGGTGCGAGGCGGCGCGCCGGTAGGGGTTCCAGCCGGGAGTGTCCAGAAGGCGGCGAACACCCTCGTTGACGGCGTGCTTGCGGGATCGCCGACTCTGGGGAACGCTGTCGTCGTCCACGATCGGGCCTCTCCGGATGGGCCTGCGTGCCCGGGCCGTCCGTCAGAAGGACCAGGACGTCCGGGCCAGGGTGCGGATGTTGTAGTTGTTGCCGGCGTCCTTCAGGTACTGGGTGCGGGTGTAGGAAACCTCAAGACCCACTCGCCACATCCCGCCGATCGCGTAGTGGGCCGCGCCGTAGGCGGACAGGTTGTACAGGCGCGGCGGCGCCTTCGCGTTGTAGATCGGCGCCAGGTCCGAAGCGTACGGATGGTCGATGCCGGCACCGGCATACAGCCGAAGATCCCGCGTCGGCTTCGCGGTGACCTGCCCCCAGCCGCCCATCGTGCGGATCGACTTCACGTTGTACGACACGGGATTGCCATCCTTCGCCGCGGTCGCGGTGATCGCCACGCCCTGCAGGATCCCCGCGAAGAAGGTGTTCACGTTGGCGCCGGCGAAGTACTCGCCCATCACGTCCAGGTACTTCGTGGTCAGCTTCAGGTCCACGTCGGCCAGCCACACGTCGGCGTCCTTCGAGTGCAGTTCCCCCGCCTCGCCGCGGGCCAGGACCTTGCCGGTGGCGGGATCCACGGCCCGCTTGACGTGCTCGCGGCCCCAGACGCCCGACACGCCCCAGCCCAGGCCCACGCCCGCGCCCAGGTCGTGCTGGCCCCCCAGCCGGGACATGAAGAACGGGATGGCGCTCCACTCGCCGTCGCTGATCATGTCGTTGACCGTGTCGGTCAGCACCTCGTTCGAGCCCATGGGGCGGTTGGCGCTGACGTCCCACTGGAGGCCCGCGCCGCGCACCGTCAGGCGCACCTGGGGCAGGCGGATCCACGGGTTGCCCGAGGTGCCCAGCGCGATCCAGTTGGCCGTGTCGGGGAACAGGGGCCCGAACAC
>Ga0118677_10001368_pt1 | contig 51835 bp, 24 predicted proteins | sample AliMusrvi5mmetaG_FD_86154 | JGI IMG/M metagenome (GOLD analysis project Ga0118677, IMG submission 86154) | reverse complement strand
CGGTCTCGGGGGGGGCGGTGTCTGCGGACTGGATGGAGGTGGCTCGCAACGTGACGGGCTGTCTGGGAACGCTGGTGGTCAACGGCGGCGCGCTGTGGCTGAACCAACTGAGGACCGGTAAGCCCTCGGCGGCAACGCTCACGTTTTCCGGCGGCACGTTGGGTGGCCGGGGTGGCAACGCGACGTGGAGCTCGAACGTGACGCTCACGAACGCGCCTGGAACCGGCCTGTTGACGCTCTACGCGGGTGACCAGTCCGGCGCGGCGGGCATGAACACCTTCTCAGGTTTGATCTCGGGACAGGGCGCGATCACGGTCGCCGCTGCACCGGGACAAGCTACGCCGGGGTCCGTTGTCTTGAGCGCGAACAACACCTACTCGGGGGCGACGACGCTGAGCGGCACGAACACCTTGCAACTTGGCGCGGGCAGCACCACGGGTTGGCTTCCCGGTTCGCTCGTGCTCACGGGCGGCGGCAGCCTCGCATTCGGACGCTCCGATACGATCACCAACAACCTGTCCGTCAGCGGTACGGGCGGTTCGATCATTCAAAATGGAAGCGGCATGCTGGTGCTGACTAACACCGCGCCGACCTTCAGCACGGCGGTTGTCAACGCGGGTGTACTGCGGTTCTCCGATGCACTCGCGATTCCGGGTGTTGGTGCGAGCGTGACCATCAACAGCGGCGGTGCTGTGGCTGCAGACGGCGCGTACTGTACGGTGACTGGCTGGCTGAACAGCGGGCGTTTCGTGACCTCCTCGGCGGGCAGTCTGGCGCTGGCGGGCAACAGCAGCGAGGCGATCGACCTGACGTCAGCGGGCGGAGGGCTCTACAGCAGTCTTTCTCTCGGTGCAGTCGACACTTGCAGTTACACAGGCGTGCTTACGCCTATCGGTAATACCTATCGGCTTGGAGGGGGCGGCGGTACGCTGAGCATCGCCAGTGCCATCACAAACGGAAATGTTGTGATCGGTGGGAGTTCGGGTACGGTCGTTCTCGCGGCCAGCAACACGTTTTCGGGTGGCATTACGGTCAACAGCGGTACGCTCCGTGTGGGTGATCCCAATGGGATGGGAAGCGGTCTGCTGACCGTCAGTGGCGGTGTGTTGCAAGTCAACACCAACCTACAGGCGGGCATCCTGGTCAAGAACACCGGCATGGTGCAAGTGGGCGCGGGCGGGACAATCACCGGGCTCATCACCAACAACGCCTTGAGCGTCACCACCGGGACTACGGCGGGTTTGGCTTTCAATGGGAACGGCGTTTTCACGCATACGGGCGACGTCGCGGGCTCCGGCGAATTGGCGGTGATTGGTGGTGGAAAGTTGAACTTGAACACGCCAGGTCAGACGATCAGCCAGTCCGAGCTGTGGGTCGGCAACAACGGCAGCGCGGGCAACCTCGAGCTGTCGGCCGGCACGCTCAATGCCACCAACTGGATTTTCGTGGCGCGCGGTATTCAGAGCGGGCCTACGCCCTCGAGTACGCTGACCTTAAGCGGCGGCACGCTGAACAAAAGCGGCGCGAACGCGACGTATGTCGGCGACGTAAACAGTAGCGTCGGCACACTGATTCTCACCAACGCGGCGGTCTTCAACGCTGCGGGCGGTAACGTGGGCATTTCAACCGGTAACGGCACGGGCACGATGATCGTCTACGGCGGACTGCTCAACCAGACGGCCAACGATTTCGTCGTCGCCAGCGGCAACGGGCGCGGTACAGTGAACCTGTATGGGGGTGTCCTCAGCAACTCGAACGGTTCGGTCGCCATCGGCAACGGTTCGGGCGGTATCGGTGCGCTGGTGATGACAAATGGAATCCTCTGCAGTAAGAACTATCTGTATGTGGGTAATCCTGCGGGTTCTTTCGGCACGCTCAACCTCACCAACGGCAGTGTGACGGCCACGACGCTGTTTGTCGGCGAATCCGGGACCGGAACCGTGAATCAGACGGGTGGCGCGATCGCCGTAATCGGCGCGGGAGATCCCGCTTTCAGCTTGGGACATCTCGTCGCCGCCTCGGTCGGCACCTACACGTTGTCGGGCGGTGTGCTGGGGCTCACCGGCACAGGAAATTTTCAGGTCGGCGGCTACGGCAAAGGATCCTTTACCCAGGTCGGGGGAGTCGTGACGGGCAACAGTTGGATGGTGATCGGCCGGTACGCAAGCGGGAGCGGCACGGCGACCTTAGCGGGCGGCACCTTCAACCAGACCGGCGCCGGCTACAAACTGATCGTGGGCGAGGCTGGCCTCGGCACGTTGATTATCACCAACGCGGGCTTCGCCAACCTCGTCGGAGGGATGAGCATCGGCCATGCCGGGGGTACCGGCACGGTGACGCTCGCCACTGGCGGCCTGATTCTGACGCCCATCGTCTATCAGCCTGGCACAGGCAACAGCCGGTCGTTCTTCAACTTCGACGGAGGCACACTGCGGGCGCGCGGCAGCGGCGTGACCATCGCCAACTTCTTGCAGGGCCTGACGCTCGCCAGCGTCAAGGCGGGCGGCGCAGTGATCGACTCCAGCAGTAATCTCATCACCGTGGCCCAGAGCCTCGCGAGCGGCGCGAACCCGGACGGCGGTCTGACCAAGCTGGGCACGGGCACCCTGACTCTTGCCGGCACCAACAGCTACAACGGCGCGACGACCATCAGCAACGGCGTGCTGCGGCTCGGCGTGGCCAACGCGATCACCAACATCGGCGCGATCCGGGTGGTGGGAGGCACGTTTGATCTGGGCGGATTCAGCGTCACCAACGGCGCGGTGACGCTGGATAACGGTTCAATCATCAATGGTACGCTGAACGCCACGTCGTATGAGCTGACCGGATCTGGCAGTGTCTACGCGAGACTTGTGGGCGGCGCCAGCCTGACGAAGAGCGGTTCGGGAAGTGCTGTGCTATTCGGTGCCAACGCCTATGTCGGAGAAACCCGCATCAATGCGGGCACGTTAAGAGTGAGCGCGTCGCCCGCGTCATTGGCGCACCGGTGGAGCTTCAACGGTGACATGAACGATTCGGCGGGGGGGCGCACCGCCCTGCGTTATGGAACAACCACGCCGACGCTGTCGTCTACGCAGGTCACGCTCGCTGGCGGTGGTAAGGGGACCTCGTGGGTTGACTTGGGTGCCAACATCTTGCCGACGAACAATGTGCCGGTGACCATTGAACTGTGGGCCACCCAGAACGTTGTGCAGAATTGGGCGCGTATCTTTGACTTCGGTTCCGGCACGGCCAATAACCTGCTCATGAGTTGGACACAAGGTACCGCCATCAACAGCGACCAGCTCAGATTCGTAACGCCGTCCGGGGATGCGTCGATCAACAATACGCTTAATCCCTATACCTTGGGTACGCAATTCCATATCGCCGTCGTGATCAAGCCCAACGGCAGCGGCTCAACAATCACCGCCTACAAGATGGATGCCGGCGGGAGCGTGTTGGCCACGGGCAGCTTCAATGACAACTCGAGCTTGGCCAATTTGATCCAAAACAATATGTGGCTGGGCCATTCGGAATATAACGACTCCGACGCGAGCGCGAGCTACAATGAGGTCCGCATCTGGAACGTGGCCCTCACGCAGGCGCAACTCGCCGATAACTCACTATTGGGCCCCGACGCATTGCCTGCGGGTGCTGGAGGAGACGGATTACCTTCGGGAACGCAGGTGTCGCTGGCGGCGAACGCTACGCTGGATCTGAACGGTAACAGCCAGACCGTGACGGGCCTCAGTGGCAGCGGGCTGGTGACGAACGGCACGCTGACCGTCAACAACGGCACCATCGCGCCGGGCGGAACCAATGTGATCGGCACTCTGACGCTCGCGGCTACAACAGAGCTGAGCGGGACGCTGCTGGTCGATGTGGCGTTGGACGGTACCAGCGACCTCCTCAAGGTGCAGGGAAGCCTAAATCTCACTGGATTGGCGCTGCAGATCCAGGACGTCAGCAAGCTGAAACCGAACAGACAATATGTGATTGCGACCTGCGCACCCGGAGGGCTAACCGGCCGGTTCGTCTCGACGAATTTGGACGGCAGCCGCTGGCTGGTCAGTTACAATAACACAACGGGCGAAGTGCGGCTGATCAGCCGCGGGCTCTTGATCATGATACGGTAGTTCGTGGCTATGCAACCGTCATCAGCGGGCACGACCAGGACTCGCTGATGACGGACTGTTTTGGGGAGGAACAGATGCGCTTCACAGGTGGGAGGACGACTTTTCTGTTAGCCGCGCTGGCGCTGGCAGCAAACGGTGAGGCGCAAAATGCAGCCCGGTACGTTTTCAGCTTTTTCCGGGGCAACGGAGAGGCGGGCGTTTTTCTGGCCGTGAGCGATGACGCCCGGAACTGGCGGGAGGCGAACAACGGAAAACCGGTCTTGGTGCCGCAGGTCGGCGGCAAACTGACGCGCGACCCCAGCGTCTGCCGCGGCCCGAATGGCGCGTACCACATGGTTTGGACGACCTCGTGGAAGGACAAGGGCTTCGGCGTGGCGCATTCGACGAACCTGCTTGACTGGTCGGAACAGCAGTTCGTTCCTGTGAACGCCGATGAGCCGAATGCCCGCAACACATGGGCGCCGGAGATCTTTTACGACGACGCGACGCATCAGTACGTGGTGATTTGGGCGACGACGATCACCGGGCTTTTCCCCGAGACGCAGGTTAAGGGGGACGGGGAGCTCAATCACCGCATTTACTGCTCGACGACGGCTGACTTTAAAACGTGGGCTCCAAAACGTCTCTTCTACGACGGCGGCTTCAATGTGATCGACGCGTTCCTGTTCAAAAAAGACGGACGCTACGGCATGGTCGTAAAGGATGAAACGAAAGAGCCCCAGTCGCAGAAAAACCTGCATGTGGTGTGGTCCGAAGGCGGCGTGATGGGGCCGTGGGGCAAGGCCGGTCCGGCGTTCACGGACAACCGCGAAGCCTGGGCTGAAGGACCTGCCGTCATCCGTGTCGGCGACCGCTGGATGGTCTACTACGACAAGTACAACAAGGGCGGGTACGGCGCGGTTGAGACGCGGGACTTTGTGACCTTCGCGCCGGTTCAAACCGCCCTGCCGAAAGGGATCAGGCATGGCACGATTGTGGAGGTGGAGTCGGCTGCTGCAAAGGAACTGGTTTCCTGTCAGAAATGAATAAGGTTGGATGGCATCGGGAATGCAGCCTATGCCGTCTTTTCCAGCCCATTGCGAGAAGTGCGAAAAGTGCAATTCATATTGCCAAAATGACAATTGCGGGTGGGGCGCAACAGGAGTAAACTCAGGGTGAAAGTTGAGCAGGGATGTGTGTTTTTTGAACAATGATCAGGATAGCAAGCAACCAGCAAGGAGAACCTATGTTTAATTCGCTCTGCCTCGCAGCGGTCGCGCCCACGGTGCCCACCCTTGCAGGCCTTGATTGGCTGATGATCGGATTGTATTTTTCGGTGTTGCTTTGTGTCGCGTGGTGGGTCGTCAAGAAGGGAAAGGATACAGCCGACGACTATTTTCTGGCGGGACGAAACCTGAGCTGGTGGGTCATCGGCGCTTCTATTTTCGCCTCCAACATCGGGTCGGAGCATATCGTGGGGCTGGCCGGATCGGGCGCGGCGGACGGCGTGGCCATGGCGCACTACGAGCTGCATGCCTGGTGCCTGCTGGTGCTGGCATGGGTTTTCGTGCCGTTCTATATGCGCTCGCTGGTCTTCACGATGCCGGAATTCCTTGAAAAACGGTTCTCGCCGGCTTCGAGGTATGTTCTCTCTGTCGTTTCGCTGGTCACGTTCATCGTCTCCAAGATCGCGGTCGGCATCTTCGCGGGCGGCGTGGTTTTCGCCACGCTGCTTCCCGAAATCCAAATACACCTCGGCGGACATGTGGTCGACAGCTTCTGGATCGGCTCGATCGCCGTCATCCTTCTGACGGGACTCTACACGATGCTAGGGGGCATGCGGGCGGTGGCCTACAACGACGCCGTGCAGGTGGTGGTGCTGATCGGCGGTTCGGCTCTTCTGACGATTTACGGGCTGATGAAGCTGGGCGGTTGGCATGAGCTGCGCACGATCTGCGGCTCCGACATGTTCAACCTCTGGAAGCCGCTCATTCCTGCCGGCATGGAAGGCACCTGGGCACCTGTGAAGGAAACCGGACGGATCGCCTGGTATTTCAACGACCACTTCCCCTGGCTCGGCATGGCGATCTGCGCGCCGGTGATCGGACTGTGGTACTGGTGTACGGACCAGTACATCGTGCAACGCGCCTTGGGCGCTCCGAACGAGCGGGTGGCTCGTCAGGGCAGCATCTTTTCAGCCTTTCTCAAACTGTTTCCCGTGTACCTGTTCATCATCCCCGGCCTGATCTGTTACGCCTTGGCCCAGAGCAACAAGATCCCCGAACTTTCGGCGGCCTTTGCTAAGCCCGGGGCGGCGCAAGGCGCGTTTCCCATGATGGTTCAGTACCTGCTGCCAGCCGGCCTTCGCGGAATCGTGGTAGCAGGTTTGCTCTCGGCTCTGATGGGTTCGCTGGCCGGCGTGTTCAATGCCTGCTCCACGCTCTTCACCGTCGACCTGTACGAAAAGATGCGTCCCAAAGCCACGCAACACGAACTGGTCCGAATGGGGCGGATCGCCACGGCAGTCATGGTCATCATCGCACTGGCTTGGCTGCCGGTCGTTAAGGGCGCCCACGGTTTGTACGGCTATCTGCAGTCCGTTCAGGGGTACCTCGCGCCGCCGATTTTCGTGGTCTTTTTCCTCGGCGTCTTCTGGAAGCGGCTGAACTGGCAGGGCTGCCTGTGGGCCATGATCGTCGGTTTTATCGTGGGGCTCTTCCGCATGGTGGTGGATACTCCGGTCACGCTCGGCGTGCTCAAAAGCTATCCGGAGGGCTCCTTCCTGTGGATCGTCAACAACATCAACTTCCAATACTTCAGCATCCTGATCACCGTTGTCTCCGCAGTCACCATGATCGCGGTCAGCTATATGACGGCTGTTCCTGACTACACGAAGATGAAAGGACTCACCTTCGCTACGACCAGTGATGAGAACCGCTCCCATACGTTAGCCAGTTGGGGCTGGCAGGAAGTCGTGGCCTCCTGCATTATCATGGTGTTCATCATCGGAGCCTATGTGTACTTCAGGGGCTAGTTTATTTGACAGGATTAACATGATTGGTGAAGACGGTGTCTGCCCGAAGCGGTTGCGGCTTGCAACGGTTACTGCCAGAGCCGAAGGTCAGATTCTCCGGCGGCTGGCTCAATCATGAAAATCAGGTAATCCTGTCTGAAATCGGATTGTTGGGGCGAAGTTTTGCAAGACTGCTAGAAAAAGGACGCATATGGTGAAGCATTCTATACTGGCGATTTGTTTGGCGTTGGCTTTGTCCTCCAGTGCTCAACAGTCAGCGCTGCAAGTCACGGTCCATGCGGACCGGCCGGGGCATGCCATCCCGAAGACGCTGTATGGCATTTTCTTCGAGGACATCAACTACGCCGCGGACGGAGGACTGTATCCCGAGCTGATCGCCAATCGCGGTTTCGACTGGCGCACGAGCGAGCCCGAGGGCTGGCGGCGCGAGTGGCGCGGCAACGCCATGGGGCGCGTCTCGCTGCAGGGCGGTTATCCGGTGAACCCCAACACATGGCAGTACCTGCGCATCGAATGCTACGCGCCGGGAGAGGGTGCTGGTGTGGCCAACAGCGGCTTCGGCGGCATCGCAGTCAAGCAGGGCGAGAAATACGACCTCTCTTTCTACGCCCGGCCTCACGCCGGATATGCGGGCGGACTGATGGTGCGTTTGGAGACGCCGGACAAGAAGCCGCTGGCCACTTACCGCATCGAGAAGGGCGCGTGGAAGAATAAGCTATCGGATGCTAAGGCCGCATCACCGCTCGATCCGCCCGCGCCGCCGGAGTGGGTGAAATACGAGGCGGTGTTCCTGCCCCCTGAGACCGTGACAAACGGCCAGCTTGTCGTGTTGCTCGACGCGGCCGGCACAGTGGATCTCGATCTGGTGTCGCTCTTCCCGCAGGCCACCTTCAACAACCGCAAGAACGGCCTGCGCCGCGATCTGATGCAGATGCTTAAAGAGATGAAGCCCGCCACGCTGCGCTTTCCCGGCGGCTGCGTGGTGGAGGGCTCCGACTTTGAAACCCTCTATCACTGGAAGCGCACGGTCGGACCGCTTGAGCGCAGGGCGATCAACTGGAACCGCTGGGGCTACTGGCAGTCGCATGGACTCGGTTTCTTCGAGTATTTTCAGCTTGCGGAAGACGTCGGCGCGGAGCCGCTGCCGATCCTCGCGGCGGGCATGACCTGCCAATTCAAAAAGCCGTTGGAGTGCATTCCGCTGGGCAGTTTGGACGTCGTGATCCAGAACGCGCTGGATCTGATCGAGTTCGCAAACGGTTCGCCCGACACGCCGTGGGGTCGCGTCCGCGCGGAGATGGGGCACGCCGCGCCGTTCAACCTCAAGTACGTGGGCATCGGCAACGAGAACTGGGACAATGTCTTCCTTGAACGGTACGAAGTGATATCCAAGGCTGTGAAGGCTAAGCATCCCGAGATCAACATCATTTCCTCTGCAGGCGCCGCGCCGGAGGGCCCGATGTTCGATCTGGCCTGGAAGCGGCTACCCGAACTGAAGGCGGAACTGGTGGACGAGCACTACTACAAGCCGCCGGAGTGGTTCCTGTCGCAGGCGAACCGTTATGACGCGTATGACCGCAGCGGACCTAAAGTCTATGTAGGCGAGTATGCCTGCCACACGCGTGACCGCAAGAATAACCTGCAGTCTGCGCTGTGCGAAGCTGCGGTCATGACTGGGTTCGAGCGCAACTCCGATGTGGTGCGCATGGCCGCTTACGCGCCGCTTTTCAACAAGACGGGCTGCTCGCAGTGGAACGTGGATCTGATCTGGTTCAACAACATGAGTGTGTTCGGCACGCCGTCGTACTACGTGCAGAAGCTCTTCATGAATAACCTGCCTGACTCGCTGCTGCCCGTAGAAGCCGCAGCCAACGAGGTGCCGCTGCCGCCCACTGGTACGGTCGGGCTCCAGACGTGGCTGACGGCCGCCGAGTTCAAGGATCTCCGCGTCAGACATGGAGGCCAGACCCTGTACGCCTTCGATCCGAAGGCCGGTTTAAAAGGATGGTCCAAGGCGAAAGAGGGAGCGTGGTCCGCCAAGGACGGCGTGCTGCGCCAGACCGACGAGAATGTGCAGGACACGGTCACGAGCTTTATCGCCGGCGCGCCGTGGGAGAACTACACGCTGGAGCTGAGCGCTCGCAAGCTCTCCGGCAAGGAGGGCTTTATCGTCCGCGTGCGCGACCAGCGCGACAAGGCGGTCTGTCTGAACTTGGGCGGTTGGGGCAACAGAGAACACGGGCTCGACCATGGCGGCAGGGATCCGGTTCTTCGCAAAGCGGGCTCGATCGAGGCGGGCCGCTGGTACGCGATCAAGGTCCAGCTCGATGGTGATCGCGTCAGGGTGTGGCTCGACGGCCAGCCGCTCTTCGACCAGGTGGTCCCGAGCGCAAGGGCGCCTCGCGCCTTCCTTGTGGCAGGGCAGGACAAAGCCGCAGGAGAGATCGTTTTCAAGGCCGTCAATCCGTACGCAAGCGAACAGCCGCTGACGCTGAAACTTGATGGAACGAAAGTCGCCCAGCAGAAGGCCAAGCGCATTCTGTTGGCGGGCGCTCCCGACGACGTGAACACGATGGAGGAGCCCCTCAAGGTCTCTCCTCAAGAGGATACGGTCGAAATCGGCGGCACTGGCTCTCAGATCACGCTGCCTCCACACTCACTGACGATTGTCAGGGTCAAGACGAACTAGGAGCTTGTTATGGCCAAGTACGCGATAGGTTTGGATTACGGCACTAACTCGTGCCGTTCACTGATTGTGAATCTGGAGACCGGCACAGAGGTTGCGTCTCACGTTTACAACTACCCGGCCGGGCAGATGGGCGTGATCAACGATCCGCGCGATCCCAACGTTGCGCGGCAGAGCCCTGCAGACTATCGGTCGGGCCTGATTGAAATCGTTGTCCAGGGCCTCGCAAAGGCTAAAGCTTCCGACCCGGCCTTCTCGGTGGACTGTGTGGTCGGCATGGGTGTCGACACCACCGGCTCGACGCCGATGCCCGTGAACCAAGCGGGCGTGCCTTTGGCGCTGTTGCCGGAGTTCAAGGCGAACCCGAACGCGCAGGCATGGCTGTGGAAAGATCACAGCAGTCACGCCGAGGCGGCGGAGATCACTGCACTGGCCCGTGCGATGCGGCCCGAGTATCTGGCCAAGTGCGGCGGGACATATTCCTCCGAGTGGTTTTGGTCGAAAGTGCTTCACTGCAAACGGACGGACCCCCGTGTGTTCGAGGCGGCGTTCAGTTTTGTGGAGCTGTGCGATTGGATTCCTGCGTTACTCACCGGCATCGAAAATCCTCTGTCACTCAAACGCGGCGTGTGCGCAGCGGGGCACAAAGCGATGTATGCGAAGAGTTGGGGAGGTCTGCCGGACAAGGAGTTCCTTGGCACCCTTGACCCGGCACTGGCCGCTTTGCGCGACCGCCTGTATCAGACCGCCTATACGGCTGACGTCAAGGCGGGTGGGCTTTGTCCCGTGTGGGCAAAGACGTTGGGGCTGCCTGCCGGTATCGCCGTGGCTGTGGGCGCATTCGACGCGCACATGGGTGCGGTGGGCGCGGGCTGCTCGAGCGGTAAGCTGGCTAAAATTCTGGGAACCAGCACGTGCGATCTGCTGGTTGCCAAGAACGATCAGCCGCTCAAGGACATTCCCGGCGTCTGCGGCATTGTGGACGGTTCTGTGATCGCGGGCTATTTCGGGATCGAGGCCGGGCAATCGGCCGTGGGCGACATCTTCCTCTGGTTCGTAAACAATCTGGTGCCGGATGCTTTCGGCACATCGGCAGGTGCGAAGTTCGCCGCGCTGGATGAGGCTGCGGCCAAGCTCAAACCTGGCGAGAACGGTCTGCTGGCGCTCGATTGGAACAACGGCAACCGCTGCGTGCTGACCGATGTCCGCCTGTCTGGACTGATTCTCGGACAGACGCTGCACACGACGGCCCCCGAGATCTATCGCGCGCTCGTGGAGGCTACCGCATTCGGTGCGCGGATGATCATCGACCGCGTGCGGGCATACGGTGTGCCAGTGAAACAGGTGATCAACTGCGGGGGGCTGGCTGTGAAAAGTCCTTTCCTGATGCAGGTGTACGCGGACATCCTCGACATGCCGATGGCTGTGGCGGCTTCAGAGCAGACCTGTGCGCTGGGAGCGGCGCTGTTCGGTGCGGTTGCGGCAGGCGCTTTCACGGATGTTGAAGCCGCACAGGCGAAGCTCTGCAGTATCCGCGAGCGGGTGTATCAGCCGGTCCCCGAGAGTGTCGCTGTTTACCGTGAGCTGTTCGCGCTTTATGGGCAACTGCACGATGGGTTTGGGGCGGCGGCGTGGAGCGGCAAGATGGCGAATGTGATGAAGGAACTGATCGCAATCCGGGAGCGGCAGCGGTAGGTTGTGGGACGACAGTCGATTCAATCGAGGAAGAAAGATGCTCGAAGAACTCAAAGCGATCGTCTGCGCGGCGAATCTGGAGCTGGTCCGGCAGGGGCTGGTCACGCTGACCTGGGGCAATGTGAGCGGGGTTGACCGCGAACGTGGCCTCATGGTGATCAAGCCTAGCGGCGTGGCCTATGACCGACTCACACCCGCGGCCATGGTGGTCACAGATCTGGCGGGCCGCGTTGTGGAGGGCGACTATTCGCCTTCGTCGGATTCGCTGACACATGTGCGCCTGTATCAGGCGTTTTCCAACATCGGCGGCGTGGTTCACACTCACAGTGCTTATGCAGTGGCGTTCGCGCAGGCGGGCCGCGAGATCCCCTGTCTGGGAACCACGCATGCCGATCATTTTCATGGCTCAGTCCCGGTGGCGCGGCTGCCGGCTGAGGCGGAGGTCCTCGACTGTTACGAGCACAGTATCGGAGGCCTGATCGTCGAGCGCTTCAGCGACCTCGACCCCGATGCGATTCCGGGCGTGCTGGCCGCCGGGCACGGTCCGTTCACATGGGGCCCTGATCCGCGCAAGGCTGTGGAGAATGCGGTGGCGCTCGAAGCGGTGGCGCAGATGGCGGCGACCACGTTTGCGCTGTCCCCGGATGCGGCCCCGTTGCCTGCGTACATTCTCGACAAGCACTATGGGCGCAAGCACGGTCCGGGTGCGTATTACGGACAGAAGAGGATGGATAGACTGTAGGCGGGCAGGAATTCAGAAGATCTGCCTGACAGCCTAAAAGTTTAAACAGCTAAACACTTAACAAGGAGACTTATGAAACTCACAAACATGCCGGAGATCAAGATTGGCGTTGTCGGCGTATCGCGGGACTGTTTTCCCGCGAGCCTGACGCAGAAGCGGTTGACTGCACTGATGGCTGAACTCAAGAAGCAAGAAGTGAATGCCGTGGCATGCCCTGTGATCATTGAGAACGAGAAGCAGGCCCTCGAGGCGTGCGACGATCTGATCGAACAGGGATGTAACGCAGCCGTAGCGTATCTCGGCAACTTCGGCCCCGAAGGTCCGACCACGCTCTTCATTCAGGAGTTTCCCGGCCCGGTCATGGCCTGTGCAGCGGCTGAAGAGAACAAGGGGGTGCTGGCCAGCGATCGCGGCGACGCGCTGTGCGGTCTGCTGAACTGCTCATACAACATTGGGCTGCGCCGCCTCGAAGTATACATTCCCCAGTATCCGGTTGGACTCCCGAAAGACCTCGCGCAGAAAATTGGCGAGTTCGCGTCGATCGCGCGGGTGGTGGTCGGCGTGACGAACCTCAAAGTGTTCGGGTTCGGTCCGCGTCCGCACGATTTCATGGCCTGCAACGCGCCGATCCAGCCGATCTACGACCTCGGAGCGACGGTGATGGAGAACTCGGAGCTGGACCTGCTGGTCGAATTCAAGAAAGCGGGGAAGGACAAGGCCGGCATCAAGGCGATCGCGGCCGATATGGCCAAGGAACTCCAAGGCGGTTGCCAGTGGCCTGAGCTGCTGCCGCGTCTTGCGCAGTACGAATTGGCGCTGACGAAGTTCTACGAGAACAACCTCGGTGCGTCGTCGTTCGGCGTTTTCGCCAACAAGTGCTGGCCTGCGTTCGAGAGCGAATTCGGTTTCGTGCCGTGTTTCATCAACAGCCGCCTCGCGGGCCGCGGCATTCCGGTCGCGTGCGAGGTGGATCTGTATGGAGCCATTTCCGAATACATGTTGCAGTGCGCCACGGGTATGCCGGCGACGCTGCTGGACATCAACAACTCGGTGCCCGCTGACATTCTCAAAGGCGCAAACCTCAAGGGTGTGCCGGCAAGGGATCTGTTCATGGGCTTCCATTGCGGCAACACGTGCAGCTCCTGCATGAAGAATTGCACCATGAAGTACCAGCTCATCATGAACCGGCTGATGGAGGGGGGCAAAGAGCCGGATATCACGCGTGGCACCCTGGAAGGCCAGCTCAGGCCCGGCCCGGCTACGATGTTCCGCGTGCAGGGCAACTCCGACAGCGAATTGGTCAGCTATATTGCCGAGGGCGAATTCTTGGATGTGAATCCGTGTTCGTTCGGCGGCATCAGCGTGGTGGGCATCCGCGACTTCGCGCGGTTCTACCGCCACGTGCTGATTGGGAAGCACTTCCCGCACCACGGCGGCTTCGGTTTCGCCAAGGCGGGCAAGGCGCTCTTCGAAGCTGTCAAGCTGCTGGGCGTCGAGGACGTCAACACGCCACTGCCCGAGGGCGTGCGCTATCCCGGAGAGAATCCGTTCGCGTAAAGCAGGAAGTGAATAGGCATTAGCGAACAAGGAATATCCACTGTCTAACGGAAGGCGCAAAATCTACAAGGGGCGGTCGGATACTCCTTGCTGATTGTTGGAGCGTGGATCTCAATTAAAAGAGGAACGTATGAAACAGGTCGTATTGTGGGGCGTGTTAGTAGGCGTTGCGTGCACGAAGCTCTTGTCTGCGGAGAACTCAATCACCATCGGCGTCGACAAGCCTGGCATCAAAGTCAGCCCGACACTCTGGGGCATCTTTTTTGAAGACATCAACTTGTCCACGGATGGCGGCATCTACGCGGAACTTATCCGCAATCGCTCCTTCGAGGACTCAGATAAGCCCGATCATTGGACTGCTGTCAGCAGTGGCAACGCCAAGGTCGAACTGACGGTGGATGCGGAAAAGCCGATGAGCGTCAAGAATCCCCATTCGCTGAAGGTGACGATCAAGGACGCAGGGGTTGCCCGAGTCGGCGTGGCCAACAGCGGCTACTGGGGCCTGTCGGTTGTGACGGGCAAGAAGTACAGCCTCTCGCTGTGTGCCCGCGCCGACGCAGACTTTAAAGGGCCGCTCACGGTGACACTGGAGAGCGAGGACAGCGTGGTATATGCCAAGGAAAAGGTCAAGACTCTGACGGGGGATTGGCAGACCTTTACCCTCACGCTCAAGGCTGACACGACTGATCCCAAAGCGCGTTTGGTGATTAGCACCGACAGGGCCGGAACGTTCTGGCTGGACATGGTCTCGCTGTTTCCGCAGGACACATGGAAGGGGCATGGCTTCCGCAAGGATTTAACCCAGATGCTGGCCGACATGAAGCCTGCGTTCATGCGTTTCCCCGGCGGATGTTGGGTTGAAGGCAACACGATGAAGGAGGCCTATCGTTGGAAAGAGACCATCGGGAACATCGCTGAGCGCAGGTCACAATACAACCTTTGGGGCTACACGGCCACGCACGGCATCGGTTTCCACGAGTATCTGCAACTGTGCGAGGACATCGGTGCGGAGCCGCTCTTCTGTATCAACGTCGGCATGTCGCACAAAGAGAATGTGCCCATGGACAAAATGGGCGAGTATGTGCAGGACGCGCTCGATGCGATCGAATACGCCAACGGATCCGTCGACAGCACGTGGGGCAATGTGCGCGCCAAGGCCGGACATCCAGCCCCGTTCAACATGAAGTTCATGGAGATCGGCAATGAGAATGGCGGCCCTGCGTATCATGAAAGGTATGCGCTCTTCCACGATGCGATCAAAGCCAAATATCCCAACATGACGCTGATCGCGGACGTTTGGCACGGGACACCGAATAACCGGACGCTCGAAGTTGTAGACGAGCATTACTACAGCACGCCCGAATTCTTCATCGCGAACGCCAACAAGTATGATAGCTATGACCGCTCAGCGTTCAAGGTGTTCATCGGCGAGTACGCGGTGACGCAAGGCACAGGCGAGGGCAGCCTGCGTGGCGCGGTGGGCGAGGCGGCCTTTATGACCGGCTTGGAGCGCAACTCCGATGTGGTGCGGATGGCCTCATATGCCCCTCTGTTCGTGAATGCGAACCACCGGCATTGGAATCCTGATCTGATTGTGTTCGACAGTTCGCGCGTCTTTGGGATTCCCTCCTACTATGTGCAGAAGATGTTCGCTGAGAACCGTGGCGATACAGTTCTGCCGTGTGCTGTCGAATCTGTTTCGGCTGAAGCGCCAGTGGAGAGAGGCATGGTCGGTGTCGGCACGTGGCTTACGCAGGCCGAGTTCAAAGAAATCAAGGTGACGCATGGCGACCAAGTGCTGTATGCCTGTGATTTCGCGAACGGCACAAAGGGATGGAAACTGCAAGGCGGCGATTGGAAGGCCGAGGGCGGCGTCCTCAAGCAGGCGTCGGGTGCGGAGGGTGTCCGTGCAGTGACTGGCGACAAAAAGTGGAACAACTACACCTACACACTCAAGGCGCGCAAACTCGGGGGATCGGAGGGCTTCCTGATTCTGGTCGGCGTGGATAAGGACAACCAGAAGTCGTGGTGGAACATTGGTGGCTGGGGCAATAAGCAGCATGGCCTCGAGATGCCAGGCGTCGAAGAAGTCAAAGTGGACGGAAAAATCGAGACCGGCCGCTGGTATGACATCAAGGTCGAACTGAAAGGCGGTAACATCAAGTGCTATTTGGATGGCAAGCTGATCCATGACGCGCAGAGCAAGCCGCTGAAGGCTTTGTACGCTTCGTCGACCCTGTCCAAAGACGGCAAGGAGGTCATTCTGAAGGTTGTCAACTCTTCTGCTTCTGAGCTGACCACCGACATCGTGCTGAATGGGGTGACGGGCGTGTCTAAGAAAGCCAAGGCGGTTGTTCTGACCTCTGCCGGCGAGATGGATGAGAACACCCTCGACGAACCTAAGAAAGTCGCGCCAGCCGACGTTGTGGTCGACAATGCGGCAAGGCGTTTCGCCAACACCTTCCCCGGCAATTCGGTCACGGTGATCCGGCTGGACGTGGAGAAATGAAAGGGCAGGGGGCAGGCTTACCTGCTTGCCCCGCTCAGTTCATCAGGCTGTGTATCGGTGCGGGGATGTGCCCGCCTCGGTTGACGAAAGTCTCCGCGCCTTCGGGGCTGGCCGATTGCGTCACCACACCCGCGCCGAACAGGCCGCCGAAATCCACGTATTCGCCAAGCTTTGCGCCGGGCACGGGGATCACGCGCACGCCCGTTGTCTTGCGGTTGGTGATGCCGATGGCCGCTTCGTCCAGAATGATGCCTGCGATGGTTTCGGCCTTGGTGTTGCCGGGCAGCAGGATCATGTCCAGCCCCACGGAGCAGACTGCGGTCATGGCTTCGAGCTTCTCCAGCGTCAGCGTGCCGTCGGTCACGGCTTTAGAGAGCGCGTGATCCTCCATCACCGGGATGAAGGCTCCGGAGAGTCCGCCGACCGCGCTAGAAGCGAAGGCGCCGCCCTTTTTGACGGCGTCGTTCAGCAACATGACTGCGGCGGTGGTGCCGGGTGCGCCGATCAGGCGGATGCCCATGCTCTGGTAAATTTCGCCCACGGAGTCGCCCACGCGCGGGGTGGGGGCTAGCGAGAGGTCGACCACGCCGAAAGGGATGTTGAGGCGATAGGCCACTTCGCGGCCGATCAGCTCGCCCGTGCGCGTGACGCGGAACGCGGTGTGTTTGATCTCCTCTGCGATTTCGTTCAGCGTTGCGTCCGGATCCTGCTGCACCAGACGGTCAACGGCACGCTTGACCACACCCGGTCCGCTGACACCTACGTTGATGACGCACTCTGGCTCGCCCGGGCCGAGCATGGCGCCGGCCATGAACGGGTTGTCTTCCGGCATGTTTGCGAAAACCACAATCTTGGCGCAGCCGAAGCCGTGGCTGGCACGGCTGGCCTCGGCTGTCTCGATGATTTTGCGGGAGATCAGCTTCACGGCGTCCACATTGATGCCGGCTTTGGTGGTGCCCACATTGAACGAGGAACAGACGCGCTTGGTTGAGATCAGCGCTTGGGGCAGAGACTCGATCAGCGTGCGTTCGCCCGGCGTGACGCCTTTTTGCACGAGCGCGGAGAAGCCGCCCAGCAGGTCGATCTTCACTTGCTCCGCCGCGGCGTCGAGCGCCCTGCACACCTTCACAGCCGTCTCTACTGTGTGACCTTCCAGCAGCTGGCTAACGGGAGAGACGGCGATGCGCTTGTTGACGATCGGCAGGCCGTACTTGGCGCTGACCTCATCGCAGAAACGCACGAGGTTGCCGGCTTTCTCTACAATGCGGGTGTAGACCGCCGCCGCCAGCTTGTCGGGGTCGGGGTTTGCGCAGACGTTCAGGTTGATGCCGAGCGTCACAGCGCGTACGTCGAGGTTCTCCTCGCGCACCATGCGGATGGTTGAGAGTACGTCTTGTCGTGCTAACATAAGAGATGCCAGGGTTCGGGGTTCGAGTTCGAGTGGGGCCGAATGGTCAATATCCGCCAAGGAATATCCACTGATGGAGTTGCAGGGCTTTGTCGGTTCGCCAGTGTCGAGCTTCCTGTTTCTAATTTCCGATCAAACTCTTGATCGGGCCGATCTCGTTTGTGGCTCGGAAGATGTTCTCGTGGCAGAGCAAGCCGGTGAGGCCGCGTTCCGCCATCGCCGCGCGGAAGCCCTCTTGGATCGTGCGGAAGTCGACCGCTTCGGGCACCACGACCTGCGCAATATAGACGACCTGGCCACCTTCCTCATCGACCATCCAGTCCTCGATGTTGATGCCGTGGTCCACGAGAAAGGAGGTGATCGCGAAAATGGTTCCGGGCTTGTCCTCGCCGCGCGTCATCACGACGAAACGCGAGCCTGTGGGCACAACGGCATCTCTGGCTTCAGGGGAGTCGAGTACGGTGACCACCGCTTCAGACTCCAGTGAGGCGTTCAGAAGGGCGCGCATGGCCTCTGGCGTAACTTGGCCGGGGTGCTCGGAGGTGAAGACCAGGGTGAAGAAGCCGTCCACGACGGTCTGGCGGATGCCGCCGATGTTGCCTTCGAGTGAGAAGACAGCCTTGGTGACGTCGCGCAAAATGCCGACGCGGTCGGGAACGAGCACCGAGGTGATGAAGCGCCGACTGGCTGGAAAACCGGGTTTTTGCATGGTAGGTGCCATAAAACAAAAACCCCGAAAAACAACGTCGCGCTGGTTTTCGAGGTCTCAGATGGAGCCAACGATCCGGATCGAACGGACGACCTGATCATTACGAATGATCTGCTCTACCAGCTGAGCTACGTTGGCTTAAAAACGTGGGTCAAACTTTACCGTTTTATACCCCGAAAAGTCAAGTGCCGGATGCATGAAAAAAAACGAACATCAGTGATTGACGGTTCCCGATCCTTTTGGCATACTCCTTTCACTTTTTGCACCCGTGGTGGAATTGGCAGACACGTAAGATTCAGGTTCTTATGTCGCGAGACGTGGGGGTTCAAGTCCCTCCGGGTGCACCATACAGTTCTTTTTTTCCGGCACTGCCCCCTTCGTCTATCGGCTAGGACATCAGGTTCTCATCCTGGAAAGAGGGGTTCGACTCCCCTAGGGGGTGCCATTGCGGTTCATTAGTCGAACTGGGCACGTGGCGTTTAATCGCCCACGTGCCTTTTTCATTTCTGGCGATGTCGATTACGACCGCTCGCAGGAATGCGCGTTTTTCCTGAGAGGAATTCAGCTTTCCGAAATCGTTGGCGACCTGTGCCATTCGGTCTGTCAGCGTTTTGGTTTCCAGCGCGGCGACCTGCGCCCGCTGTGACTCTAAATCACGCTGTAGGGCGTCGCGCCGCCCGGTCAGGGTTTCTATGGTGCCGGAGACCTTCGAGAGATCCTGATTGAACTGGGGCGCGTTCTCACGCGTCACAAACCCGTCGATGAACATGCGCTTGATGCGCTCACGGTCGCGTTCGAGCGGCTGGATCGCGGAAGTAAGCTCTGAGATTTCGTCGGTGAGTTTCTTTACCTGCTTCTCGGCTTCTTGGCTGCGGTTTCGCGTGGCCATGTCGATGAGCGCGGTGTCTTTCCACGCCTCAAGGATGCTCTCGGCTGCGGCCGCTTCGAGGTGGTCGGCACGGATGTATTCGCGGTGCGGACAGTTCACGGTGTCGGTGCAACGGTAGTAAGGGATCACAAGGCCGCTGGGTTTGGTCTGCGTGCAGGGGCTCATGGCGCGTCCACAGGAGCACCGGACCAGCCCCGTCAGAATGTAGTCGTACTCGCAGGCGTTCGCTCTGGGGGCCGTTCTCGACTTGGGCAGGCGGTCCTGGACGGTCTTCCAGACCGCGTCGTCAATGATCGGTTCGTGCTTGCCGTCGAACACCTGGCTGGCGAAAGATATTTTGCCGATGTAGACCGGGGCGTGGAGCATCTTCCGGATGGTGTTTATGGGTAGGCTTTTGTAGACCCGGCGGATGTCGGTGATGGTCTGTCCTTCGGCATAGCGGCGGAAAACGTCGCGCACGATGGGCGCTTTGGCGGGGTCGGACTGGAGGATGTTGTCCTTGGCCGCCTTGTCGATGCGGTAGCCCATGGGCGGGCGGCCGGTGAGGTATTGGCCGGCGCGTGCCTGGGATAGCATCTTGGCCTTGGTGTTTTCTCCGCCGAGGTGGGCGAAGTATTCGGCGGCGCTGACCAGGAGCTGGAGCATGAAGCGTCCGGACGGGCTGGCGAGGTCGAGGTTCTGCCGGACGGCGATGAGCCCCTTGCCGGCCTTGGAGAGCACGCGCAGGATCTCGATGTAGCCTTCCATGGAGCGGGTGAGGCGGTCGATGTTGAGGACGGCCATGGCGTCCCAGCGGGCGTGACCGGACGCGGCCTCGGCGAGCAAGGCCTGTAGCGCGGGGCGGTCGTTGGTGCGTCCGGAGATGAACTCGTCGATGCGGTCGGGCGCGAACTTGGCGCCGGGATCCACGCGGGCGAGGTGCTCGCGGCAGGCGGCGATCTGGGATGCGCAGGAGGTCTCTCCTTCCCAGTCTGAACCGCGTTCGGAGACGCGGGCGTAGATTTGGTAAATCATGGTTGTTCCCTATTTGCGTAAGCACTTGATCAGGTCGGCAACAATTTCGGTGAAGGGTTTGCCGGTGGCGGCGGAAATCTCTTTGAGCTTTGCGTAGGATTCGAGGTTTACGCGGATCTGCTTGGAGAGGATCTTCTCCCCAGGGGCTTTGGGCTTGCGGCCTCCACCTGGGGCACGCGGTTTGGGCTTGAGGGATACAGCAGGTTTCATAGGAAAATGATAGCAGCAGGGTTGTTTCGTGTCAACACGGAACAGCATATAAGACTCTGGCGAAAAAGTCCCCAGAGCGTAGTTTGCGACGGTCGTTCTTGGATAGGCTGACAGAGAGTGCCGGGCAAATGAAGCACCGCCCACACTTCGTACTGAGTCCATGACGTAGGACAAGGGTTTGAGGGGAAGGGGGGGCGTGGAAACTCCCTGTTCTCTATCCAGTTTATCAGGTTGACGTTCTCATACAGGCGGTGTAAGGTTTGTCCCAATGTATTAATAGGGGGGGGCTTTGCATGCGAAAGTTATTTCTGTCCGCGTTGTCTCTGTCGGTGCTGTCCGCCGCCGCCGTCACGCTGGATGTTCAGCGCATGCCAGCCTCGTCTTTCGCCGATGGCGAGGTGTCCGCTGACGCGGCGCTGCCTGCGAACCGGCTTGACCTGCTGCGCACGTTCCGGCTTGAGGTGACCTTCGATTCGACCCCATCGAACAACGTGCAGGTCGCGTTCGGGCGTGACACCCGGCCCGAAGACGGCGCTCTAGCTGCGGAAGAGACCGACTACATCGTGGGCTGGGATTGCGGAGAATGGTTCCTGCGGCCGCAGGGGCTGAAGGAAACGTATGTTTTCACTCCGACAACCACAACGGGGCCGAGGACGCTGACAATGGAGATCCCGGTAAGCCCGCAGGGAACGCCCAAGTCGGTCACGTTCAAGGACGGCGCAAGCGTGTTCACGTTTTCAGGACTGGCGCTCTCTCCGATCCCTGACTGGCTAAAACCGGATCTTCCGACCTGCCTGCGCGTGACCGTGCGCGGCTACAATTCCACAAACGAAGTTGTGCGCGCGAGGTTCCTTGCGGACGGCGCGAGAATCATCCTGAAATAGCGGGAGGACTGCGACATGACCGACAAAGCCTTGACGGAAGCCGCCGTTATGCTGGCCGTCTTAGCCCTCCTGTGCGCCGCGTGGCTCGTCAAGACGCTGCAGCCGTTCAAAGTCGCGCAAGACCTGTTCCGGCGGTGGATGCGGCTTCCGCTCCTGGGTTTCTGCATCATCGGCCTGCTCTTCGCCGAGTGCGCCTTGCGCGCCAGCGAGAAATACGGGTCGCTCACGAATATCGTGGAAACGATTCAGGTGGCTTTGAACCGATACGACGCTCCACCCGGCGAAGGCGACTCCCAGTCCTTGTCCTCCGGCCCGCGCCTGAGCACGAACCAGTTCAAGGCAGGGTTCGCGCTGACCAGCGCGACGACCAACAACGCCACTGCGTGGTCGGCCAACCCCGAAACCGCGATACTCCATTCCCGGTGGACGCTGCGCGGCTCGGCCGAGGAGACCTTCTGGCTGCCGGCCACCAACTGGAGTTTCGTTCTCGGCACCAACACGGTCGACGGCGTGCACGTCTCCAGCGACGGCACGCTCTCGTTCTGGTGGCCCAAGGGCTCGCCGCGTGCGGCCGCGATGCCGGACAGTTCCGGCATCAGCTTTCTTGCGCCGCTGCAGGGATGGTTCGGGATCGTGCCGCCGGAAGGCCGTTTCTGGTCTGCACCGACCGCCTCCAACAGTCTGCTCCTCACGTGGCAGGACGCGTTGGCCGGGCGCGACACGAACTCGCCCGTGACCTTCCAGGCCGAGCTGTTCCGGAACGGCGATTTCACGTACCGCTACGCTTTCACCAACGCGCTGGCGCTCACGAACTTCGTTGTCGGCGCGCAGCACAACGGCGGCGGCGAGACCTACGCGCTCAACGACACGGGCCTGCTCGTGAACGGCCTTGAGCTGCACTGGCGGGCGTTCGGCATCCTCGACCCCGGCATTGATGACCACGACGATGACGGGCTCTCCACGTATGACGAGGTGATGAAGTATGGTACAGACCCCACCATGCCTGACACCGACCTCGACGGGCTATCGGACTCGAACGAGGTCGCGATAGGCTCTAACCCGCTTGTGAGGTGTTCACGCGGCGACGGCATACCCGACGGCTCCAACCCGCAGTCGCTCGCCTGGAGCAACGCCGACGGCAACACCAACGGCCTTCCGGACGCTTGGGAAAACTACTGGTTCGGCACGAACGGCACGTCAGGAGCGTCCGCAGACGACAACGGCGACGGCTTCAGCAATCTCGCCAACCTGCTGACCGGCACCAATCCCGCCAAGGCTCCGCCGCCCGGCTTCGCCGTCACCAACGGCATTCCTGTCACCGGCATCGACGCATGGGAGATCGCCCCCGCGTTCGCGCTCGAAATGCGGTCCGGCCTGACCAATATCCTGACCCGCACGTTCCAAGCCACCCGCACAAGCCCGTGGCAGCAGTTCTTCATCTCGTCAAAGCCCCGCGCCGCCGGCGCGTGGTCTCTCGACGGGTTGTCCTTGTCATGGGAAGGCGGGACGAACCTTTCCGGTGAGGCCACGGCATCGGCATCCGGCGACAGCCTGCGGCTTGCCCTGAGTTCTAACGTGTTCGAGTCGCTCTCCTTCCGGCTTGCGCCCACCCGTACCAACGGGCTCGTGCGTTCGCCCGCGCCGCTCTACCTTGTGCGATGGACCCCGCTGCCCGCCTTCACGCCGGGCGGAACAATAATGGCAGCCACCTCAAGCAACGGCATCCCGTGTGTCGCGGCAGTCCTGAGTTACAACGACGCACCCGCCCTGCCGTTCACTCTCGACACGGCATCACGCCCGCACAAGGCCCCGGCAACGCAAGACGAACTCGCAGAACGTTCCCTCCCCCCGGATCCGGGCTCAGAGGTCCGCCCCGTGTTCACCGCGGGCCAGACCGCCGGCTACCTCACCGCTCCCTGTCCTTCGGAAGCCGCGCTGCCGGCCACTCGCGGAAACGCTTCCACCCGCGTCCTGCTTTACACGCCCACGATCATATCCGGCGCAGGCATCACCATCGACCGCCCGCTCGGTCAACTCTCGCCCCCGTTCCCGCTCGACTCGGCCGGGCTTCGCAGCCAGTGGCGCAACAATACCATCGTCAACGACAGCGCCGGTTCTCCAGGCTTCACGGTCTCCACCGGGCTCAACTCGGAATTTCTCGTAGTCAAGATCAACGGCACGGTCGGCAACACGTTCACATGGGATGGCGGAAACGTTTCAGCCTCACGCATGAGCCGCGCCGCCGCGCCGCTGGCGTCCGCTTGCGACAACGGCTGTAGCGGCGCCGGTGTCGAGTACTCGCTTTGCAACTCGAACGGCGTCAACCAGTGCGTTGAACGCGATCCTGACGAGTACACGCACGACGACGACACCACGCGCGACGATGACAAGGTCAAGGATGATCCGCCGTGCGAATGCGGCGACCCCGAAGGCATCAACTTCGGTTCGCTGAAGTTCCGCATCCCGCTCGGCAACCCCGGACGCGACCGCATATCCGGCTTCCTGTGGTTCGCGATGGAAACCCCGCAGCCTGTCACACGGGCACTTTTCAACATTCTCGGCGATCCGCTCGTCTCGGCTTGGACAAACGACGATGCGGTCATTGTCACCAGCACCGCAGGAAACGGGCGCACGCTCGCGATTTCGAACATAACCTGCGGCGTCAGCGTCTGGGTCAGCGACTTCAACGGGACGCTTGAGCACAGGTGGGAGATCGCGAACCCGCCGAACGACGCCAAAAGCGTGCGTCTCGTGAAGTTCGACCAGGCGGGCAACCCCGTGACCGACGAGACTTACTCCCATGACGGTTTCACCCAGTGGACACGTGCAGACAATCTCACCGGCACCCACGAAACGCTGGATATTACCGGCAATCTTGCGCTCGGCATCCGGAGATGCGAGACCCGCACGCTTTATGATGCCGGCAACCACGTGCTTTCCAAGACCATGGCCTACAGCGACGTTATCGGCCAAGGCGACGCGGCTGTCGCACGCGTGACCGAGAAGTACACCTTGAGTGGCGACGGGGCCACATGGCTATCAAGCTTTTCGTATTACTGGGCGGACAGCCTCAACCTTCCCCGCAACGGCCGGCTCCGGTTCCGCCAAGGCAACGCCGCCCCGTGGGAGTACCACGCCTATGACAGCCGCGGGCGCGAGGTTCTGAGGGCAACCCAGCTCGACGGTTCGGCCAGCCCCGGCGAAGCGGCCCTGCGCGGCGACATCCAGACTGCGGCAGGCCTTCTCGCGGCGGTTCCTGGCATTGTGTGTGCGGTTCAAACGTTTTCCTACATACCCGACGCCGCATCCGGCGATTCGGGCGAATACAGCGACTCCCGCGAACCCCGCGAGAACACCTCGCACGTGATCAGGAGCGGCACGGCGACGGTCTCGGCCCGGGAATGGCATGTGTACACGCGCACCCACGGCGAGAACGGCAGCGTCGCGGTCAGGACTGTCCGCGCCGCATCGGCCGCGTCCGCCATCGGGGATAACGCCAACGCAGTGTCTGTGGCTGTCGCCTACGCCGGTTCCGAAGAGCCAACAGTCCCTGTCGAGTTCTGGGGCCTGCCCTTGAGCGAGCAGCGCGAGGACGGCACGTTGCTCACGTGGGCTTACGCGCTTGATGCGAACACGCTCACAGCAACTGCGAAGAGCGGCACTGTCGCTAACCCCGACGGGCTGGCGAACGTGAGCACATACGAGGTCGAGACCCGCGATGCAGCCTTTGGGCGCACTCTCCGCCGCGAGACCCGCCTGTACACGGGGAACGCTCAAGGCGCGCTCCTCGCATGGGAAGAGAACACGTACGACCCCAAAGGGCATCAGCTCTCCGCCGCATATTCTGACGGCACTGTGGAATCCAACATTTGGGACTGCTGCCATCTCCAATCCAAAATCAACCGCGACGGCTCGCAGACCGAGTACACCTCTATCCCCGGCAATGATCACTGGTCTGTTATCGGAGAATTCTCACTCGGCAACCTGCCCGGCGCAAACGAAATTTACCCCGCCGTCGAAACTTTTTCCGACGCGTTGGGCCGCGAGACCAACAGCGTCCGGCGCGTCTATCACGATCACAACCCCGCCAACAATCCGGCCTACCCAGACCTCGCCACCAGCACCGAATACCCCAACGGTTCAAGTGATTACCGCGTGACCACGGACCCCCATGGTGTCAAGACGGTCAACCGCAAGTATTACGGCAGCAACAGCGCTGTCGAAGAAACAGTCGCAGCGGGCGTCACAAACAAAACGACCCAATTGTTCGGCGGCTCAACAGTCACTGAAAAATACTGGGGCGGCAAATGGACTCGCGAGACGCGCTCCACATACCGCAACGCTAGCGGATGCCGCGTCGAAACCGTCACTTCGGAGCGGTCCGACATGCCGACAGCCGTCGTAACGTCTGAAACTGTCTTCGATTTTCTTGGCCGCGAAGTCAGCGTGACCACACCCCTCATTGTGACCTCGAACACCTACGAAAACGGGCGTCTGGCCCACGTCTCCCGCACCGGTTCTCCCGATACACTCTGCGTTTATGACGAATTAGGCAATATGTCCGCAACCGCGCTCGACGTTGACGGCAACGGTCAGATCTCGGCCGCCGACCTCTTGAATGCAAGTCACATGAACTATGTGCAGGACGGCGGTGAATGGTGGCGCGTGACAATCCGCGCGGAGATCCGGAACGCCGCAACTAACTCTGCCGGCATCGTGCGCGAGCAGTTAACAGGACTCTCCCCTCAATTGCTCAGCCGCACCGTTTCCTGCGCCGCCAACGGTCAGACAACTACCAACGCGACCACATTAGACACAGCCACCCATGTCTCGACAACCACAGTTAAGACCGACGGTGTTGCAACGCCTGACATACGCCATAGCCTATATGGGTATCCCGTGGAAACGCGTTCCAGCGCGAGGAGCGTGTCCTATGACTATGACGGTTTCGCCCGCGTCTTTTCGCAGACCGAGACCACGCCGGATGGGACTTTTGTCCGCTCTGTGGGGACAGTGGAATATGACGTTTACGGCAATGACGTGACTAATCGCACGACCTATGGCGATCTGGCTACGGTCGAGACATCCGCTTACGACAGCCAAGGCAATGCGACCGACCTGACAGATGCTGCGGGCAATATTATCCATTCCGCCTATGACAGCCTCGGTCAGCCGCTCACACTTTCCGGTGCGACTTATCCGGTTGCCTATGCGTATGACACCGCAAGACACATGACCGACATGACCACTTACCGAGACGAAAACGCCGCAGGTGACACCACGCACTGGCTATATGATTTGCAAAACGGCTGGCTCACCAACAAGGTCTTTGCCGACGGAGCATCCGTGGCCTACGGGCATACTGCGGAAGGTCGGTTGTCGCGGAAGACTTGGGCACGCGGTGCGTGGATACAGTATTTCTATGACGGTTTCGGGCATACTACCAGTAACCGCTACTCATCATCAGTCTCCACTCCGGCGGCGTCGTTCGCATACAACGACGATTGGCGGCTCTCGCAGGCTGGAAACGGGATTGCCGATTACGGATACGCATATAACACTCTTGGAACGATCACAAACGAGTCCGCCGTTATCGACGGGGCATCATGGAACCTTTTGCACCTTGTTGACGGTTGGCAGCGTGCAGTCGGTATTTCCGCCTTCCACGGCCCGACGAATGTGCTCTCGCTTGTCTACGGGTATGATGGCGAAAGCCGGATCGGAGCGGTCTCATGGACGAACGCTGCGGGCAGGTACGGCACGACCGTTTACTGTCGCACCAACAATGCGATTGTCGGATACGAAACAGCGCTGGACAACAACAATGTCTTGAGGAGAGTCATCCAGCGTGATCCGCACAGGCCGAATCTGATCACTGCGGTAAGCAACCTTTTCAACTCGACCTTGATAACCGGATTCCAGTATCGGCACGACATGCTGGGTCGCATCACGAACCGCACAGACCTGACGGCGGCCTTGAATGCGGCCAGTGCTTTCGGATACAATTCGAGGTCAGAGGTTGCAAGCGCTGTCATGTACACCAACGCATACGGTTATGTCTATGATCCCATCGGCAACCGGCTGTTCGCCGCCTTCAACAGCGTGACCAACAGTTACACGGCGAACTGCCTCAACCAATACACCGGCATAAGCGGCGGGCAGACAGCCGCATCCACCTATGACCAAGACGGAAACATGCTGACCTTCGGCGAGTGGGAGTACTCTTGGGATGGCGAGAACCGCATGGCCAGTGCCGCACCGGCCAACCCGACCAACGGGTCAGTCCGTGTCGAGTACGGCTATGACCATCGCCACAGGCGCGTCTCCACGCGCGTTCGTGTCTTTACCGGGCAGGAACCCTACAACCTGCCCAGTCCTCTCGGCAACTCCGGCGAGTGGGTCACGGTCCGCACCCACACCTATGTCTTCGACGATTGGAACCTGATCGCTGAAACCGTGGCGGACACCAACGGAGTGATAGCCAGGATCGAGTACGCTTGGGGCTTGGACATTTCGGGTTCGCTGCAGGGCGCGGGCGGTGTCGGCGGGTTGATCGCAGTCAGCGTCAACGGCGAAATCTACCTGCCCTGCTACGACAATAACGGCAACATTACTGCCTATGTGGACGATCAAGGCTCGGTTGTGGCCCGTTATGCCTATGACGCCTTTGGGCGCACAATCTCAATGTCAGGCGCTCTCGCCAACACGTTCGCGTTCCGTTTCAGCACGAAGTACTACGACGCCGAAACCGGATTGTATTACTATGGTTACCGTTATTATTCGCCGGAACTCGGGCGCTGGTTGAGCCGTGATCCGTTTGCAGAAGAAGGCGGCGCTAATTTACAGGCTTTCGTTGTCAACAACGCACTTAATGGGATTGATTTTCTCGGGTTATGGAAAAAGGGACAGACGATTAACGGTGATCGGCGACGGATTTATGAAAAAGAATCGGGTGACACTTGGGAATCGTTAGCCAGCAAGGTTGGCCTGAGTCTTGAAGAAATCCATAAGTGGGCTAAACTTTATGAAAATGGCAACTCAGGTAAAGATGGCGTTCCCTGCAAAGTATCGGTTCCCAACGTCTGGATCTCCGCAGACCTGATACGCGGCGGAACCTTGTGGTCGAGGCTCACGGGTGTGGGCGGTACCGTTGGGCAATTCATGGGAACTGACCTTCTTACCTACGGCTTTAAAGTCGAAAAGCCTACGACAATACAGCAACTTGCTTCGGCCCTTGGCAGAAACCAAAAAGATGTCTGGGGGATGGTCGTTTTTGGGCATGGAAATAAAGAAGGTGTTTTAGCCGCATCTACTTCACCAAAAGAAAAAGGTGTTGACTGGATTTATCAGAAAGATCTTCTGCCTTACGTAGATTATAATGGGTATCGATTAGCGAAAATCTTCATGATGCAATGCTACAGCAAGTTCAAAGGTTCTTTCGAATACGAGGACTCGAAGGGGAATACCTTTGACAGCGATGTTGATTACGAAAGCATGTGGCGTTCTCGTGCGGTCGAATTCTTTGGATATTCTGGAATGAACGTAATTGGAATTCCAGCACCTTTCTAAGAGGCCTTATGAAAAGAATCGGTTTTAAGTCGCGTACTTGGACAATGTTAGTGGGTGGGTTTGTTTTAGTGGCGTTATTAGGGACATCTTGCTATGTGCCCGAATTCACAAAAGCACCGCCAGCCCAGAAGGTAAGTCATCTAGGAACAAGAGCTGCTCATTGGTTAATGATTAGGATTAATCCAGTCTCAGGCGATGAAGGGCAGCGACTAAAGCATTATGTCATTTGTCGATTTGATGGAGAAAAAAACTGGGTAGTTAAACTTAATGGCGGCTATTCCCTGTACAAGCAGGCTTGGGGCAAGTATAGCAAGATCTGCATCGATACTAATCTTGTCAAAATCGTGTATGACAAAACGAAAGAACCTTGCCGGGTGTGCAAAGTTGGTGAAACGAACGCACGCTTATTAGACGTAGATGCTGTAAAATTGACAGTTCCATTTATTGACATGGTTGTTGTCGATGATGGAAAAGTCGGCTTTCTAATCGAGCCTCCCAATACATTGCCGTTATCCACTTGGGAATACATAACCCTGCGTGGCGGTGGAGGCGATTTGATAAAAGAGGCCGCCTCTATGTCGTTGCTCCTGCAAGATCTCGACAAAACGAGATAGCCAATGCGTTACGAAAAAAAAGCATGCTTAGAATCCAAACTCGTAACGCTGCGAAATGTTATGAGAATCATCCGGGGTTGTGCTTCTTTGGTGCTTACGTGTGTTTGGGTAGCGTTGATCTTGTCCGCTACTTCCTGTTGTACGCGCAATCCCGACAAAATACCACCAAGTGATTCAGTGAGACATTTTGGCAGAAGCGCTTCTCATTGGTTACTGGTTCAAATTAATCCAATTGCCGGAGTTGAAAATCACGGATTGAAGAGGTTTGTTGTTTGTCGGTTTCAAGGAGAGACTTCGTGGGTGATTAAGTTGAATAGCGGATATTTTCAGTACCGATATTCATGGGGACATTATACCCATAGTGCGGTTGACCACGCCAAACTTAACATCACATATGATTCAAAAAAGGAGCCTATTGGAAGGTGTAAATATGAGGGGAAAGACATACGGTTTTTGGATGTGGACGCTTTGAAATTGTTAATCCCCCAAATGGATATGCTGATTGTCGATGATGGAAAAACCGGGTTTCTTGTTAAATCATCCACTTTTACGGAGTGGACAATATGGGAGTACACGACTTTTCGATTTGGTGGTGGTGCTTTGACTAAAGAGGCAGATACAGTGACTTCGCTTTTGCAGGAACAGGCAAAACAGTGATCAGTCAAATAGCGACAATAACCTCACCTCTTCATATTGAGGTTCAAAGGCTCCTTTCGAGGAAGGCTTATGAAAACAATGTATGTACGGTTTCTTGCATCTTTGGCGGTTATATGTGTTATGGCCGCATTGGTAATTTGTTCCACCTCTTGTTGTATCCGAAGTCCCTTCAAAACTCCGCCCTCCGAGGCGTTCCATCATCTCGGCTCAAAAGACGCGCATTGGTTGTTGGTGCGGATTAGTCCAGTGGCAGGAGAAACAGGTTTGCGTGACTTTATCGTGTGCCGATTTCATGATGAAGACAAATGGGTGGTTAGGATGGACAACAAATTCACTCTTTTCAAGCGGTCTTGGGGGCATTACAACTCGGAAAGTCTCAGCACAAACAGTCTTGTTCTTGCGCAGGAACCTAAAGGAGAACCGTCTCGTTTATGTAAGGTCAATAAAGAAACTGCACGCTTTTTGGATGTGGATGTTTTAAAGCAGAAGCTTCCTGAAATTGATCGAGTTGTTGTTGATGACGGGCGAGTTGGTTTTTTTGTTACGGTGCCACGTTCTGAACCCTTTTTGTATTGGGAGTCCATAACATTCCGTTCGGGTGGAGGCAATTTGATAATAGAGGCCACCACTATGTCGTTGCTCCTGCAAGGTCTCGACAAAACGAGATAGCCAATGCGTTACGATAAGAAAGCATGCTTAGGTGCCGTGTCGTGACAACCTGAGGTAGAACGATGAAATGGCTTACGGTGGCAGTAAAAGCTGATTTTGGCTGGCCAGTAGATGAAACTGAGATTGAGTATCTCGGCTGTAAATACTTGCTCCGTCCCGAGAATGATGTTGATGCACAATCCGTTTCTTTGCTTTGTCCGGTTGGAACCACAATGGACTCGGCAAGGCTTCGTGTGAACAGATTTCTGAGCGCTCTTTCCTGGGTTGAAGGCCACGGCATAAACGAACTTTTTGCTGTTGGGTCAAACAGACCTAGCCCTATGAAGGTTGGTAAATCAAAGACACGGTTAATTTCAAAGAAGTTCGTGATCGATTATTTACCCGAGCCCAAAGATGAAAAGTCATTGCGTGCACTGGCGCTGTATCGAGAGGCGCAAAGCTTAAACAGCCCCGCGTACTCTTTTCTTGGATTCTTCAAGATATTAAACATCCTGTTCGGCAAAGGCCCGGATCAGAAGAATTGGGTCAACAATAACCTTGCCTCCATCAAAGGTTGCCAGGCTTCTAAACGTTTGGCAGTACTGAGAAAAAAGTACACGGACATTGGAGAGTACTTGTACGTGCAAGGGCGCTGTGCGGTAGCCCATGCCTTCAATGATTCCGTAGTCGACCCGGATATTCCGGCAGACATACAGCGTTTGAGCGATGATCTCCCCGTCATTGAAGAGTTGTCGGAAATAGCAATAGAGCGGGAACTTGGAGTCATCAGCAAGTCCACTTTTCACGCCATGCATCTTTACGAATTGGCGGGGTTTGAAACGCTTCTCGGACCCGATATCGTTACGCTTCTTAAGGAAGGCAAGCCACTCGATAAAGGGACTGAACTCGATATTCCTCCGCTTTCGTTACGGTTGCGGGATCACGCTAATTTTACTTCTTATGAAGACTTACAGCCCGTTAGCTTTGAACAATGTGAAAATTCTCTTCTCATTCGACTGCATTCGTCAGATAACATTCTGCAACTGATCATTTTGTTAGATTTTAAGCAGTGGAGACTCGGTTTTGATCCTTTGGAAAATGTGATCATCTTGGATGACAGCTCGGCAAGACCCATGTTGGTGAATAGTGATACGGCATTATTCACGAAAGGTGCATGCCTAAATGGCCAAATCGAGATCTATAACACGAAAACAAACGAGTTGTTGGCGCGAACTGACCCAATTATACCACATAATGTTGATCTTCGTGCTACTGTCATCAATTTGGATAGAATATCTGCTCAATCTCTCGAAGAAGCCCAACGACGAGCGGTTGCAAATCCCAAACCCTCAGTTCATCCGGATTGATAACTCACCCTTAACGCCGTCAAACGCGGTTTCCCGTATATAAAGCGCAAACAGGTAGTAAAGAACGGGCACCACGAAAACGGACAAGGCGGTGGACACGACGGTTCCGAAGATCAGGGAGATGGCAAGACCGCCGAACACCGGGTCGGCGATCATAATGGCTGACCCCAAGACGATGGCGAGCGTCGTCAGGAGAATGGGACGCAGCCGTACCGCGCCAGCTTCCCGAACCGCTTTCTCCAGCGGCATTCCGCGACGCCGGTTGTCCCGAATGAAATCGATCATCAGAAGAGAACTGCGGATAACCACCCCGGACAGAGCTATAATGCCGACCATTGAAGAGGCCGAGAAATCTGTTCCCAGAATCCAATGGCCGGGCAGGATGCCGATGATCCCCAGCGGCACCGACGACATGGCGATCAGGGGAATGACGAACGAACGGTAGTAGCCCACCAGCAGCAGGAAAACTATGGCCAAAGAAGTTCCCAGAGCAATGCTCAAATCGCGGTAGACGTCCAATATCAGCCTCACCTCGCCATCCCAAAACAATTGATAACCGTCTATGACATCGGGAGCTTGAGGATTGAAGGTAAGATTGCCGGTCCTTAACGGACGTCCGTCGGGCGCCTTCATGCCGTCAAGGCGGCGGTCAAGATCGAGCACCGCATAGAAGGGCACCGAAGACGCGAGTTCACCGCTGACGAAGGTGACGCGCTCGTTGTCTTTGTGCTGAATAGGCCGGTCGGCTTGCGCTGAAACCACCTTGACAAGTTCCGACAACGGCACCGGTCGGCCTTGGGCATTGTCGACAACGATGCGATCCAGGCGCGTCGGATCGACCTCGTGGCGGCGGGGAACAAAGGCGCGGACGTTCACCGGATTCTTCTCGTCCGCGGGATGGGCGCGGCTCACCACCGAACCGCCATAAACCAAGCGGAGCGTCTGGGCGATCTGCGCCACAGAGACGTACGACAAGGCCGCCTTTTCCTTGTCCGGGACGATCTGATGCTCGACCACATCAACCGGCTCGCTGTCCGATCGGTCGACCATGTCGTAGGTGTCTGCGAAGGCTTTTGACACCTGCGCTGACAAGGTCCTCAACCCCTCCGGCTCGGGCCCGTATATTTCAGCGAGCACGGTCGCCCGCATCGGCGGCCCGGGCGGATCTTCGGCCAGGCGGGCCTTGGCGCCCGGATAGCGGCCGCGGATTTCGTCCACCTTGGGCCGCAGGTTCCGCACGATTTCGATGGAACTGGCGCGACGCTGGTGTTTGTCGACCAGGTTCACACGGATTTCGGCGACAGAGCTGCCTTGCCGATCGGCCGTGGCCTGTTTAAGCCCATTGAAGTCAGCGATTCCAGCCTCGCCAATCCAAGCCTGATAATTCAGAACGTTCTTGTCCTGGGCAAGGAGCCGTCCGATCTCGCGGACAAAACGATCCGTCCGTTCGACGGGCGATGTCTCCGGCAGGGAGATGATGATGTTGAAGGTGTTCTTGTTATCCTTGGGCAGGAGGCCAAGATTGACACCCAAGAACGATTGGGGTCCACCAACGCCCGCGGGACGGATGAATTGCCATGCGCCTTGAAGGATTGACGCAACCAACAAAACCGCCACAACAAGGGCCAACCGGCGGCGGACTTTGGGCTGCTCCTGCAGCGGCCGGATCAAGGGGAAGTAGATGCGGCGCAGCAGATCGGGCCGCTGTGGCGCACCCGCCTGCCCGGTCCCGTTCCCATGACTTTGGCAGTGGGTGGCAAGCCACCGGTTGGCCGCCCAAGGCGTCACGATATAGGCTATCATGAGGGAGGTGGCCATCGCCACCGGCACATCAATTGTGATGGGATAAAAGAAGTCACGGGGCATACCGGTCAGAAGCAACAAGGATAAAAACACCAGCACGACCGCCAAGGTCGCCAGACTGGTGGCGTTGCCGATTTCGTTAGTGGCCTCAATCGCTATTTCCCGCCGATCTTGTTGTTTGGCTAGACCATAATGACGGTGGATATTTTCAATGACGACGATGGCCGCGTCTACCAGCATGCCAAGGGATAAAATGAGACCATACAACGTGACACGGTTAATGGTTATGCCGCCAAACAGGTCAGTCGCCAGGGTCACGAAGAAGACCAGCGGGGCGGTTACGCTGACAATCAACGCTTCCTTCCACCCCAGAAATGCCATAAGGATTAAGCTGACAATCACGATCGATATTGCGAGATGCTCCAGCAGCGTATTGACGGCATCGTCCGCTTTCTGCCCGTCATTGCGCGTCACCACCACCTGTACGTCTTTCGGCACAAAGTCTTTTTTCATGCGTTCAATGCGGTCGAGCACACTGTCGGCGACTAAGACGGCATTGGCGCCTTTCTTTTTCGCCACCGCGATGGTGACGGCGGGCATTTCCGTCGCCCCAATGCTTTGAAACCTTTTGTCTCCGGGGCCGAAAGCAAAGCGACTGAGCCGGTCAATCTCGGTTGGCGAACCGTCCTTGACGACTGCGATATCCTTGACATAGACCGGACGCCCGTCATGGATGCCAACGACTTGGTCGCGCACATCATCGGCTGAGGTGAAGAAACCCTTCAACTGGATGGCTTCGACAGCCTCTTTGCGAACCGTTTCCTGAAGCGGCACCGACAGATTGCTGGAGTCAAAGGCGGCAGAGACTTGGCCGAGGGTGAGACCGAAAGCCCGCACGCGCTCGGGGTCGAGTTCAATCCTGATTTCCCTGTCATGGCCGCCGCGCACGGTAACGACCGAGAGATTATTCAGACTGCGGAGCCGTTCCGCCATCCGATCGGCCAGACGCTTCAGGCCATAGTCATCATAGCCGGGCGAGGTCAGGGTGACCGTGACAACGGCGAGGTCATCGACATCCACGGACCGGATCTGTGGAATGCCGGCATCGGAGGGGAAGCGCGCACGGTTCGACATGACGCGGTCGTAAAGCTTGACCAGGGATTGTTCCTTGGGCTGGCCGACCTTGAACTCCACCGCGATGACGCCGAAGGAGTTCCGGGCGATGGCATACGTGTGATCGACGCCGGTCATTTCGCTGAGAATTCCCTCCAGGGGCGTGACCACAAGTTCCTCCACCTCTTTGGCCGAAGCTCCGGGAAGCTTCACGGACACCTGGGCGCCGGGTATCAGAAGTTGAGGGTTCTCCTCTCGTGGAGTCAATAATATGGCCAGCACGCCCAGCAGGGTGATGCCGAGGACGAGGACGATGGTCAGTTTTGAGGTGATATGGTGGGCCTGTCCTGCGGTGCGGCCTTCACGTCCGATCCTTGGAACGAGGAACGTTTCAAGCCCTACTGGCGGAATGCCGAAATCCTGACGCCGCCGGCGAAGGAGCGGACAGTGGTTGCGGACTTGTGCACAAGCAAGGAATGGCCCCGCCTCGTCGGAAGAGTCAAGCGCGAGTGGGGGGATTGGACGGTGGCGCTGTTGTGGAACCCGCTGGAGAAGGAGCAGAAAGTGACGCTCGATTTTGCCCGCATCGGGTTAGACCCTGGGCGTCGCTATGCGGTCTGGTCGTTTTGGGACAACCGATATTTGGGGGTGGTGGAGGGGAGTTATACCACGCCGTTCCTCGCAGCGTCGGCTTCCCAGCACCTGTGCATCACTGAGTTGCCCCAGTCACCGGTCTCGACGGCGGCAGCCTGCGTTTCGACACGAACACGTCTTCTCTTGTCCTGAAGGTGAACGGCCCGAAAGGGACGCTCATAAGAGTCCTGTGATAAGGCGCAGTCAACAGATGCAGTATAAAACACTCGGTTTTGTCGCATTAATCCTGTGCGGGAATATCCACGCACAGGACTCCCTGCCGACGCTGAAGGATGGCAAGGCACCGCAGACGCTCGATGAGTTGTGGGGCGGATACGATCCCAGGAAAGAGCCGCTTGAAACTGAAATTCTCAAGGAGTGGGAAGAGGAAGGTGTGGTCTGCCGGTTGATCCGTTACCAGGTCGGCGTGTTTAAAGGCGCACCGTCGAAGGTGGCCGCATTTTACGCCTTTCCGAAAGGCGGTGTGAAGGTGCCCGCCGTGTTGCAGATGCATGGCGGCGGACAGTCGGCCGGCTTGGATGGCGTTTTGGCCGACGCCAAGAACGGCTATGCCGGAATCTCCCTCAACTGGGGCGGCAACAAGCTGAACTTCGGCCGGTCCAAGATGACGTATGACGGACCGCAGACCGACTGGGGCAAGCTCGACGCCACGCATCCTCCGCAGCGGAACAAGGCCAATCATTTCGCAGGGGCTCTCACGCCCGACGAGTTCACGCTGGATGCGGTCGAGTCGCCGCGCAACAGCAACTGGTTCTTGGTGCTGATGGCGGCACGACGCGCCATCACCTTCCTCGAACAGCAACCGGAAGTGGATCCAGCGAAGATCGGCGTCACCGGACATTCGATGGGCGGCAAACTCACCACCGATCTTGCGGGCATTGACAAGCGGGTGAAAGCGGCGGTGCCTTCGTGCGGCGGTGCCGGAAACATTTTGGAAAGCCAAGCCAGTGATCTGCCGGGCTGCGTCACATCCAAATCCTCGGACTTTGAGATGGCCTGCGTCGCGGACAACGCCTACATTCCGCGGATTGCCTGCCCGATTCTCTGGCTGTCGCCGGTCAACGACTTCCACGGCACCATCAACAACATGGCGTGGAACTGGCGGAACGTTCCGGAGCCCCTGGCGCGGTTCAGCATGGCCCCGCACCTGAATCACGTCCATACGCCGGCCTTTTCGATCACCCGGAATCTCTGGTTTGAGCAGTACCTGAAGGGGAGCTTCAAGATGCCGGCGACACCGAAGCTGGAGATGGACCTCAAGACGGCATCAGGCATTCCGTTGATGACCGTCATGCCGGCCGACGGGGCGGCAGCGAAGCAGGTTGATGTCTACTACTCGATCGGACTGAATAACAAGACCCGGTTCTGGCGCAGCGCAAAGGTCGTGAGAAAGGAAGCGGTCTGGGAAGCGGCCTGCCCGGTGATGAGTCTCGACGAGCCATTTTTCGTTTATGCGAATGTGACCTACGATACGCCGGAGAAATACCGGAATCTGGCGCAGTCGCTCGGCAACGCCAACTCCGATGTCTACACCCTCAGTTCACGGATGCTGACGGCGACGCCGGTGCTGTTGAAGGCGGCGGGCGTGAAGGCGACGGACAGGCCGGAACGCATGATCGATGACGGTTCACGCGGCTGGCAGGACTGGTATCAGTCGAACTGGGGACATCCGCCGTTATGGAGGGCATCCACCCGGAAACTGACTGACCCCAAATGGCGCGGGCCGGATGGCAGCAAGCTGCTGTTTGAAATCAGGTGCGAAGCCGACAATGCGCTGGTGGTCACGTTCAATTGCAATGGCTGGGGCGCGATTCAGCCAGGCAAGCCCACGGTTGACTACGTTGCGGTGAAAGAGCTGAAAGGTTCGCCTGAGTGGCAGACCGTGGCCATCACAGCAAGCGAACTCGTCGCACTTGATCTGAAGGTTAAAGAGCCGCTTGCAAACTGGCAGACTGTCACGGAGTTTAGCATTTGCCCCAGCGGAGAGACCGTCAAAGACGGGCAGAAAATTAAAGCGGGCGGCAAAGCCTGGCAGGGCCCGCGCGAGATACGGAACCTGCGCTGGGAGGACGGGCAGTACGTGAGCCGGCGGCCGATCGATTCCAAGCTGAGCGACGAGGAGTATCAGAAGCAGTTCAACGCTTCCATTAACAAGTCGCTGGAGCAAGAGAAACTGGATAGAATGCAGAAGTAATGAAAGCTCTTAGTTATACGCTAGCGATAGCAATGCTTATTCTGGCCGGCATTTCTGCAACAGCTCAAGAGACGTTGCTGAAACCGCCGCAGGTCTGGAAAGATTACGATCCGGACAAAGGGGACTTTAAGCAAGAGATTGTCAAGGAGGAGGCCAAGGACGGAAACTATTGTCGGGAGTCGTACATCAGCGCGTATGTGCTTGGCGAAGAAGTTCGCGTGTACTGCCTCTATAAAGTCAAGGCTGGAGCGAAGAAAGCGCCTGGTCTGTTGAATGTCCATGGGTGGATGGGGGCGGCCAGCATCGATAACGATTATGTGGCGGACGGCTGGGCCGTCATGTCCTATGACTACTGCGGAAAAAACGGCAATCGTACGCAGTACACCAAATATCCGGAGAAACTGGCCCAGGGTGAAATGTGCGGCGGAAAAGTGACCTGCTCGGCATTGCCGGACCGGACGCCGATCACCGACCCCAAGCAGACCTCCGACTATCTCTGGTACGCGATCGAGTCGCGCGTGCTCAGTTATCTGGAACAGCAGAAGGAGGTCGATAAAACCCGCCTAGGCGCCAAAGGATATTCTTACGGGGGAACACTCATGTGGTTCCTCGGGATGGATCCGCGCATCAAGGCGATCGTCGCCTACTTCGGCATCGGCTGGACGGAGTATTATCGGAACCGGTCGGTGATGATGTATGCCATCCCATACTCCGAGCCAGAAAAGACCCCTGGCGAAAAAATCTATCTCGCCGGCATCGCCCCGGAGGCACACGTCCCCTACATCACGGCTCCTACGCTCTTTTTGAATGGAAGCAATGACCATCATGGGTGTTGTGAGCGCGGATTGGGGAGCTTTAAGCTGTTCAAGCCAGGCGTGCCTTGGGCTTTCGCCATGCAGGTGCGAGGTCATCATAACACCGAGAAGATCGGACAGGACTGCAAGATGTGGCTGGAGAAGTACGTTCTGGGCAAAGAGGTCTTCTGGCCCGCGCATCCGAAGGCAGAGATCAAGCTCGATGCGGAGGGCGTTCCGGAACTGACCGTCACGCCTTCAAGCCCGGATCGCGTGCAAAAGGTGGAGATTTATTACTCGCTCAAGAACCCGGTGTGGATCTCCCGCGCTTGGCGGGATACCGAGTCCGTCAGGAAAGGTGCCATGTGGGTGTCCAAGCTGCCGGTCTTGAATGTGGATGACTACGTCTTCGCCTATGCGAATGTGATTTATGATACGACCGCTGTTGTGTCGACCGATTTCAAAGCGGCTATCCCCGCTAAGCTCGGCAACGCCAAAGCGACCGACAAACCCTCTGATGTGATTTACTCAGGCGATGGAGGCATGGGCGTCTGGAGCAATGTCGCGGAAGTGGAAGGCGTCGGCGGAATCAAAGGGTTCCGCTGCACAAAGAACAACGAGGGCTTAGGGACCGACCGGATGAGCGACCCCAAGTGGCAAGCCCCAGCGAATGGAGCGCTCAGTTTCAAGTTCTACTGCACAGAGCCGCAGACCCTGATTTGCACCGCCGGGGATTATTCGGGCGAGCTTGAAATCACAGCCTCCGACAACTGGCAGGAGATGGTGATCCCCAAGGACAAGCTGTTCAGCCGGTTCAATCAGAAGGTGCCGATGCCAAACTGGGGGAAAGTGGACACTGTCAACTTCAAGCCTAAGGCGGGCTCGGACATCACCAAGATTGTTTTCGCCCAGTTCAAATGGGTCGCGAAATAAGGTGTCCACTCCAAGTTCCAGACGATGTGGGAGATAAGAATGAGAGTCAGGACAATCTTCTTGGTGTTGTTTGCGGCTGTAAACGCAGCCGTTTCTTATGCGAGTGATCCGGTGGAGGTCGGCGCGGGCAAGGTGGTTCTGAAATTCGCCTCCGACGGCAGGCCGAAATCGTTAAAGGCCGGCGGCAAGGAACTGCTCAACGAGCAGGACCCGGGGCCCGGTTTTGAGCTGAAGGGCTTTGACTTTCTCGGTGGCAAACCCGTCGTCTTCCCGTTCAAAGATCTCCGTTTCGACGGGAGGCAACTCGTGGCTTCGATCAAGGACACTATCAGGGTCTCGTTCGACGTGAAAGCAACCGACCGCTACATCACCTTTAAAATCAGCCGTGTCGAAGGCGTGCCCAAAAGCAATCTGCTGTGGCTGCAGTTCAAGATGAATGTGGACTACAAGGCCAAGACGTTACCCTTGGACTACATGACCAAGGCGAATGCGTGGGGGTGCGAGGTCAGTTGGCCGTGGCTCTGGGCCCGGTCGGAAAACACGCCCTTGGGTGGTTTTGCGCTCTATGTGCCGGCCGATGACGCCGATGCGGACGAGACGCTTCTCCATGTCTGGGCCAATGAAGGCCTGCCGCATCCGAAGGTCAAAGGCGAATGGACGGTGGAGACCGCACGGGCATGGCTTGCGGACTGGCAGCGGGATTTTGCGGATCAGAGCCAGATGCTGATCACGGCAACCAACAACGCGGAACTTTATCAGCTTGCGGACTTCGCCGCCAAACTGGATATCAAGCGCATTTACATGCACACCGACACCTGGCGCGGCGAGTACTGGCCCGTGAAACACAGTTTCCTGCACCTGAATCCGACGACCTTCCCCAAGGGGGAGGAGGACTTTCAGAAGTTCGCGAAGTACGCGAGAGACAAAGGAATCGGCCTGACGATCCATACCGTCAGTTGCGCCATCGCCAATGAGGACCCTGACTATGTCGCTGGCAAGATTGACCAGCGCCTTGCGAAGTGGATCGACGGCACGCTGGCCCAGCCGGTGTCCGCGACGGACAAGACGATCGCGTTCAGGCCCGCGCCCGGCGCGGAACTGCCGACGAGCATCGACCGTCCGGTCACCGGGCCGTCGAACGTCGATCCCTGGAACAACATCCGGACGATGCGTCTGGGCGATGAGTTCATCGGTGTCGGCGAGTTCGCCGACACCGACAAGGACGTCTGGCTTCTGAAGGCGTGCAGGCGCGGACTCTTCAAGACGGCCGCCGCCTCTCACCCTGCGAACACGGGCGTGACGGGGCTGATCCGGCCTTATGACCAGTGCTTCACGGCCGACAACGACAGCACGCTGGTGGCGGAACTTGGCCGCCGCATCGCGGAGTTCAGCAACCGGAACAACATCATCCACTGCGAGCAGGACGCCGGCGAGATCCACACGGTTAACCATCAATGGGGGTACGCCAAATTCACGGAAGGTGTCTATACCAACCTCGATCACCCTGTGACGAGCAACAATTCCGGCGGATCGCACATGCCCTGCCAGTTCGAATACCGGTTCAACAGTTCGAAGAACGCCATTGCCGCGAGGAATCAACCGCAGGTGCCGCTGACGCTCGCCAGAAACGGGCGACTTGCCACCGGCCCTTATGAGATGTTCTCCGCTGTGGCCAAGCCCATCGCCTCGGGTGTGCGAAGCATTGGGTTATATAAGCCGGAGCCGATGTTCGGCGTATCGACCGAGATTTTGCTGAATCACGGCTTGTCCTCTTACGCTGCCGCGACTGTCCTCGCATGGAAAAAGGTGGCGCCGCTGCTCACTGAGCAGCAGCGCGAAACCATTCTTGGCTCGGGCGACGAGGTCATCTATCGCGCCGAAAAGAAAGGCGCTGGCTATGAGATTACGCCTCTGCGGATGCTTTACCGTCCCGGGATCGATATCGGCTGGAAAACGGGTTCGGAGTTTGGCCCCGTCGTTCCCAGACAATACTTCAAGACCGGTGAGAGCCTTGCGGTTGAAAACCCATATGCCGGGCAAGAGCCTGAATTTGTCATTCGGGTCATGGCCGGATTTGACGGGAGGGCGAATGCAAAGGCCGGAGACAAAGCCAAGCCGTCTGCGCGCAATTCACAGGACAAAGCGATTGTGGAGGCCTATAACATCGGCGCAGGGTTGAAGCCTTCTGATGCGCCGGTTGAGAGCGCCGGCTCTTTGTCCAAGCAAAATACAAATCTGCAGCCGAAGGCCGATAAAATAAGGAATGTCGGCGACCATCATTTTGCCGATGAGGGCGAGGCGCTGAAGATACGCTTTGAGAACAAGCGCAACGAGGAGGTCAAGAACGAGGAGAGCCTTCCTTTCTTCGACTGCGCCTCCAACATGGAAAAGGCGCGCGGGGTCGGGCTCACTGTCACCGGTGACGGCAGCGGGGCTGTGCTGGTTCTTCAGGCGCAGTGTTCCGGCGCGAGAGACTACATCGTGCCGCTCGACTTCAAGGGGCCTCGCGAGATTGTCATCCCCTGCGGCGAGGTGTCCTGGAGCGATGCCCGCTGGGGCTGGCGCTTCGCAACCAAAGGAAGCCATTATGGAACTCTCAGAAAAATGTCTGTGGGTTTGGGGAAAGTTCCGCCCAAGACCACCGTGGACATCAAAGTCAGCAACATCCGGGTGCTGCCTGAGATTCCGACGGCCTTGGTCAATCCGGTGGTCCTGGTCGGCACAGGCTCTATGCAGATCAGCGGCAGCATCCCGAGTGATTCCTACGTTTGGTATACAGGTGGCGACAGGATCGGCATCTATGACCTGAACTGGAAGCGGCTTGCCGAGCTGTCCGTCAGGAAACAGAACTTCAATGCTCCTGCGGGGGCACTTCAGATCCGTGTTGAAAGCCAGGGCTCCAATCCCGAGCCTTGGCTCGAATGCCAGTTCTTTGTCAAAGGCATCACCATGGCCGTACAGGCAAATGAGAACAAAGCCAAATAAGCGGGCAAGGAGTTAAGAATGAACGACGAACCGGCGGCAGCTTTTCTCCGGGCGGGAGTTTTGGCGCTGACCTTGGGTAACGCTTGGGCGGCGGAGAAGCCGGCCGCAATGGACGGCACCTCTGTCGAGATGTGGGGGACGGGCGGCGGCGCGAAGACCAACCTCGTGCGGGGCACGTGGCTGAAGGACTCGCGCTTCGCGATGTTCATCCACTGGGGGCTTTTCTCCGAACTCGGTGGCAAGTGGAACGACAAGACCCAGTACGGGATTGCCGAGTGGATCATGCGGCGGGCGCAGATTCCGGTCACCGATTATGAGAAAGTGGCGACCCGGTTCAATCCCACAGGGTTTAATGCGGATGAGTGGGTGCAGCTCGCGAAGGACGCAGGCATGAGGCACATCATGATCACCGCCAAGCACCACGAGGGTTTCGCAATGTTCAAGTCGGCTGCCAGCCCCTACAACATCGTGGACGCCACGCCGTTCAAGCGCGACCCCATGAAGGAACTCGCCGAAGCCTGCCGGGTCAAGGGGCTGCGCTTCGGGTTCTATTACTCGCAGACGCAGGACTGGCATGAGCGCGACGCGGTGGGCAACGACTGGGACTTCAAGAACGGGGCGGGCGATTTCCAGGGCTATCTCAAGACCAAAGCGCTTCCGCAGATCAAGGAGTTGCTGAGCAACTACGGGCCGATCGCGGGCGTGTGGTTCGACACGCCGGGACCGATCACGCTTGAACAGTCGAAGGGCCTCGTGGACCTTGTCCACGCCTTGCAGCCGCAGGCGCTGGTCAACAGCCGTATCGGCAACGGGCTGGGCGACTACGAAACGCTTGGGGATCAGGAGATCCCGCGCCTGCCGAGGCCGGGGCTGTGGGAGACGCCCGACACGGCCAACGACACCTGGGCCTATGCGTGGTACGACCGGGACTGGAAGAGCCCGACGGAGATCGCCGAGCGCCTGGTGCGCGTGGTCAGCCGCGGCGGCACTTACTTGCTCAACGTCGGCCCGGATGGCACGGGCCGCATCCCGGAGCAGTCCGCCCGCATCCTGCGCGAGGTCGGCAAATGGGTGCACACGCATGAAGACGCGATCCACGGCACGGACGCGACCCCCTTCGGCCCGCTCGCGTGGGGTGAATGCACGGCGCGCGGCAACACGCTCTTCCTGCACGTGTTCCAGTGGCCTGCGGACGGCGAACTCGTTTTGCCCGGTCTCCGATCCAAGGTCAAGCAGGCGACGCTCGAAGGGGAGAAGGTCAAGACTGCGCGTGAGGAGAATCTGCTCGTCATCAGCGTGCCGAAACTGCGCCCCGACACCCTGATTCCTGTTGTGACGCTGGAGTTGGCGGGTCCGGTCGAAGCGAGCCGAGAGGCTTATGTGCTGAACGGCTGCCGCAACACGCTGGAGATGGGCGTGGCCGCGCTGAAGGGATGCGAGGTGAAAGCGGTCAACTGGATGGAGAAGTTCGGCGACTGGAAGCACATGGAGTGTCTTGCCGGGTGGCAGGGTGCGGAGCGTTCGGCGACGTGGGCCTTCAAAACGGTTTCGCCTAGCTCGTTCTACCTCGATGTGGAGTACACCTGTCCTGCAGAGGACGACTACTCCGAGTGGGGCATACGCTGCGGCGACAGCAACCTGACCTTCCCGCTGATCGACACCGGCGAGCGTCCGACGCGCAAGGCGTTCGGCGGCGCGTTGCCACGGTTCCGCACCTATCGCGTCGGGGTCATTGATTTTCCGAAACCCGGCGCGCAGCAACTCACATTCGGGCCCACCGGCGTAGACGGCAAGAACATCCGTATCACGGCGCTGCGCCTGATTCCGGTGAAGTAGACAAACCCATCCTTAACGGATTCCTTACAATGAACGACCTCGTTTCACTTCTTACGCTTGCAGGATAAAGCCCCATATTATTTGTTGCTGACGTGGCGGTATTATAAGCCGTCTTATAAAACCCCTGTTCGGTTTCATGGGGCCACACGACGTTTTTGGTCACGCGTGTGCCTTGCTTCCGTGACCGACCAACTGCCCGTCCTCTATGCCTTTCCGCTTGGGGCCAGGTTTGAACTTCGGCGATTGGTACAATGGCGGTGGGTATCAATGGAGTGACGCGCTTCGCGCTAGGGTGCGCGAGGCGGGGGAGGTAAACCAAAGGGGATTGACGGAATACGCGACAGCGGCCCGCTACGACCCCTGTTCACTCTCGGCCCCGAGCCTGGCCTAACGGGATAAGCCTGGCCTGTTCTCTGTCCTCACTTCACCCTCAGCAACGTACCTCGGAACGCCAGTTCTAAGAAGCCGGCTCCGGAGAGGTAGGGAGAGAGTTTTTCCTGCCCGTAGAGGGTTCCCGTCTTGCGGACGCCGTCGACATACAGTGCGTGGATAAACAATCTCCCGTCATAGTCGAGCTGGGTGGTGGTTCCCGCCGTGAGGTAGAGCTCCGCCGTCGGCGGCAGGCAGGTCGTGCTGGTCAGCCTAAGCGTACCGTTGCTCACGATGGTGGCACCCGAGTAGGTGTTTGTCCCGTCGAGCGTCAGGGTTCCGCTGCCGGTCTTGACGAGCGGCGCACCGGTGTTGAACTCGCCGAGGTTCTTCAGAGTGCCGGACTTAGCGTTGAACACGGTGACTGTCTGGGCGCTCGATCCGATCGCGTAGCGGGCCATGTCGAGCAAGCCGCCGTCGAGATTAATGGTGCTGGTGCAGTTGCTGGGGCCGGTGAGCATGTTGGCATAGGAACGGAAGGTGCCGCCCAGAATATTGAGCGTCGCTTCGGCGGACCCCGCGCCCTTCTGAGTGGCGAGAACGATAGGCCCGCTTGTGACCGTGAATACGCCTCCGCTGACGGTCAGCGTGGCTGAAGCCTTGGCCTGCGCGCCGGTGTTGATGCCCGACTTGTAAGCCATGACCAGGTTGGTGGCCGAGAAGGTGCCGCTATCGAAAAGGAGCGTGCCTGCGGCCCCACCCGCGTAAGGCGGCGAAGTGTTCGAGTTGTCTTCCCTGCCGATCGTCACCGTGCCAGCCGCAACGTTGGCGACATGGCCGCGCAGATCCAGAATGCCTATCGGCGTGGCGGAAGACTGCATGGCAAGCTTGCTGCCAATCACAAAATCGGCGGTGCTTCTGGTCCTGCCGCCGATGGTCACGGCGCCGGGGCTGCCAGCGGCCTGCGAGGCGAACATCATCGTTCCGGCGGCCTTGTAAACGCCGATGTTGATCGTATTCGCCGCCACGCTGTTGTCGCCCGCGCCGAAGATCAGCGTGCCCGCCCCCGCGTTCAGTGACTGGGAGTTCCCGACCTGCAGGGTTGTGACCGAGAGGAGGTTGCTGGTATTGGAGAGCGTCAGCGTGCCTGAGCACATCTGCCCGTAGGAGACGCGGACTTCATTGATCGGGGCGGCGGTGCTGCCCAGTGTCACACTGGAAAGCCCCGAGAGGTCGAGCGAGCCCGTTCCGGTGCCGGTTTCATCCGACTGGCCTTTGCCAACGGTGACGTTCGCGGAGGCGTTGGTGACGACCAGCGCCCCGCCTCCCGACATCTTGATCTGTGTCGTGCTGCTGCCCCCCACGTCTGTGCCGAGGAAGAGGCCGGCAGCGCCACCAATGACCAACGCCTGCCCGGGAGCAACGGAGATGAGGTTGCTCACGGACGAACTTGTGCTGACGGCCAGGAGGCTGCCGATCGTCTGGCTGAAGGTTCCGAGGGCGATGTTGCCCGCGCTGTTCGTGTTGCCGAGGATAACGCTCCCGCCGACTGGCAGGGTGTCGGTCGCCCCGAGCTGCAAGGTGCTGCCGCCGTTGACCGTGGTCACGCCGCCGTAGGTGTTTGTGCCGGAAAGGATCAGGGTGCCTTTCGTCTGTGTCAGCGCGACTTTACCTCCGCTGGCACCATCGCTGATGGCTCCGCTGATGACGCAGCCGGCGGCAGAGGCGGACGTCCCTTGAGTGAGAATATTGGTTGCCCCGGCGCTGGCGGTGCCGGTGATGTTGCCGGTGAGGGTCGCGCTCGCCGCGTCGCTGGCGAAGGTGGTGTCGCCGAGCAGCGTGACCGGTCCTGCAAGCGTGGCGGCGCCTGTGCCCATGCGGATCGCGCCTCGGCCCTCCGAGTTGCCCGCGCCCTGAACTGAGATCGCCGCGAAACTGGCGGCCGCACCACCGAGCAGAAGGGTGTTGCCGTTCCCGATTTGAACGGCCGCGCCAGGAGCGCTCGCATTGCCGGCATCCCATTTGTCGCCGGTACTGCTGACACTGGCCAACTGAATGGTGCCGGCAAAGCCTGTCAGACCGGGAAGCACCGTGCTCCGGGCCGTGGTGTTGGTCGCAAAGTTCAGCTTGAGCAAACCGGCTCCCGCAATCGTGTTCGCTTTCGAGACGGTAGTGCCAGACGTGTTGCTGTTATCCAGGAACAGCGTGGAACCGGAGCCGATCGTGACCGGGCCGGTTCCGATGCTGTTCTGACTTGTGCTCACAGTCGCTTTCAAGGTGCCGGAATCGCTGTCTAGCGTGGTTCCGCCGCTGTAGGTATTGTTGCCGGAGAGTGTCAGTGTTCCGGCACCTCTCTTGTTCAGGCCGACTGCGCCGCCGAGCGCACCTGGTCCGGCAAGCGCATAGTCTTTGGTCGGGTTGTCGACGGTTATGCTGCCCGGATTCATATCGGCAACCAAATTGACCGTGAAAGGCGCAGTGCCGCTGGAGACGTCATTGAAAATGACAGTGTCGCCCTCGAAATACATGCGGCTTCCCGTCCAGTTGGCGGTGGTGCCGATGTCCCAGTCGCCGGAGCCGCCGTTCCAGACGAGCGGGGTGCCGGCATCGGTGACCGAGAGGTCGATGGTGTTGTTGACGGCGTTGTTGACGAGCGAGCCGACGCCTCCGTTCGGCAGGGTTACGGCACCCAACGTTCCCGCCGTCAGCGATCCGGTGTAGCGGATGAGCGGATAGGTCCCGACGGCGACGCTCGTGCCGCCCGCGCAGCCAACCACGACCTTCAGCGTGCCGTTGTTGACAAGGGCGCCATCGACCAGCAGCGGTGCGGTTGTCGCGTTGGGCGTCGTCCCAGAGAAGCGGAATTCAGCGGTGGTGGCGCCACTGCCTAGCGTCAGAGACTTGCAGCCCCACTGACCTTCGCTGGCGAGGACCCTCACACCTAGCGTCGCCCCTGATGAAACGGACACGCCGCTGTTGACGAGAGCCCCGCCCGTAATCCCGACAAGTCTCCCAGCCGTCACGGTGGTAGCACCGGCATAGGTGTTGCTCCCGGTGAGCGTCAGCGTGCCGCCGCCCGACTGGGTCAGCGTGCCGCTGCCGCTGATGAGGCCGCTCAGTGTCTGGTTGGCGCTGCTGCTGAAAACGAATGCGCTGTTGTTGGTGATATTGGCCGAATAGCTGCCACCGCCCAGCAACCCCGCAGTGCCGACGGTCAACGTGCCGCCGGTGATCAGCGTTGCGCCCGTGTACGTGTTCGTGCCGGCAAGGGTCAGCGTACCCGTGCCCGATTTGACCAGCGGCGCTCCGGCGTTGAATTCGCCCAAATTCATCAATGTGCCGGACTTTGCGTTGAACACCGTGACTGTCTGGGCGCTCAAGCCAATGGCGCGGCCGGTCATGTCCAGCGTCCCGCCGTCGAGGTCAATGGTGCTGGTGCAGTTGCTGGGGCCGGTGCGGATGTCGGCGTAGGAGCGGAAGGTCCCGCTGCCCCCGATGCTGAGCGTCGCGGTGGCGGTCCCTTTGCCGATTTGGGATGCGAGCATAAAGGCTCCGCCGGAGGTCACGGTGAACACGCCACCGCTGACCGTCAAAGTGGCGGTCGCCTTGCCGGTACTGAGGCCGCTCTTGGCGGCCATGTTGAGGTTGGTTGCGGAGAAGGTGCCACTGTCGAAGTTGAGTGTGCCCGTGGCTCCGCTGGCTGTCGACCCGTCTTCTTTGCCGATCGTCACCGTGCCTGCCGCGACGGTAGCGGCGTGCCCGCGCAGGTCGAGGGTGCCGGAAGGCGTAGTCCCTGTGCCTGTGCCGGTTTTGGCACCGATCAGAAAATCGGCTGTCGACCGCGTCCTGCCGCCGATGGTCACGATACCGGGACTGCTGGCGGTCTGCGAGGCGAATTTGAGCGAACTGCCTATCGACTTGGACAGGCCGATGTTGACCGTGTTGACCGACAGGATATTGGTTCCTGTGCCGAGGATGACTGTGCCCACCCCCCCATTATTATCGACGGTGTGCCCGATGTATAGGGTATTGGCAGTCAGGATGTTGTTGGTGTTGGAGAGCGTCAGCGTGCCACTGTTCAGAATGTTGTAGCAGACGCGTATTTCATTCACCGGAGTGCTGCCGCTGCCGAGCGTCACGCTGGAAAGCCCTGAGAGGTCGAGCGACGCGATGTTGTTGTAGCCGCCGTTTTGATCGGCCTGGGACTTGCCGACCGTGACGACAGCGGAGGCATTGGCGACGACCAGAGCCCCGCCGCCGGACATCCTGCACGCGGTCGTACACGCACCATTGGTGGCCGCGTTTGCTCCGACGAAAAGGCCGCCAGTTCCGTTAAGGGCCAGCGTCTGGCTTGGGCCGATGGTGACAACGCCGGTGACAGTTGCGTTTGTGCTGGCAACCAAGAGGCTGGGGAGTGTCTGGCTGAAATTGCTAAGGGTGAGGTTACCCGCAGTGCCCGCTTCGTTGGTGCTGCCCAGCGTGAGAGCGCCGGTGACCGGCAGCGTGTCAGTCGCGTCGAGCTGCAGGGTGCCGCCGCCGGTGACGGTGGTTGCGCCGCCGTAGGTGTTCGTTCCGGAGAGAATGAGCGTGCCCGGGCCGGTCTTTGTGATGCCCTTGCCGGAGCCGCTGATGACGCCCGAGAGCGTCAGGGTGGCCCTGTTGGTGACGACCAGGTTGTCGGCCAGCGTCAGAGGGGCGGAAATGCTGTCGGAGGTGGAGGTGTTGTTTGTCTGCACCAGGTACGCCGTAAGGCCGTTATTATTGAACGTCAGCCCCGCGCCGCCGCTGGCCGCCAAAAAGTAGCTGAAATACGAAGAGGCCGGGTCGCCGACAAGCAATGCGCCCACGGTCCGCGACGCACCATCGAGGGTCACGGTCCGCGGGGCGGTGATGTTGTTGGTCAAGGCCACGATGTCGCCGGCAGCCGTACCAGGTGCCGCTGCAGGGCTCCAATTGGAAGCGGTGCTCCAGATGCCGTCGGCATCGACGTTCCAGCTGCCGCTACCTGCGTAGGAGGTCGAGCAAACGATGAGAGCCGCCGCTGCGCCGAGGGAGGCAACAGGAGACAGAGAGGTCCACGAGATCTTGCTTTTCATGCCATGCTCCTAAATAACTGAATACCATTCCAGAAAACCAATTCACAATTAATTAATGATTGTTATTTTAAAATTGAATCCGCCAGATAGGCAAGTGCTTTCTGATCTAAAACGAATAATGTAAAGGTTAAGTAGCGCGACCTCCGCCCTGACTTCAGCGAAGCTAATTTGCCTTACGAGAAACGGCGCACAGACCGAAAGGCCCGTGCGCCGTCTGAGTCAAAGGAGCGCGCCCTATTTCAGGAGATACAGCGTGCCATCGACATAACGCAACCTGACGCCGCCGTCCGCGCCGTAGGAGACATGCCAGCGGCTGTTCGGCAGGTTAGTCGGGGTCAGTGTTCCTGTGCGTGTGCCGGTGATGGTTGCGATCGTGTAGGCCATGTTCCGGTCCAAGAGTTCCGGATTCACAAGCTCAAGGGTCAAGCCAGAGAGGTTGATGTTGCCCTGAACCGCGACCAAGTCGCTTGTGCCACTGGCGGTGACGTCCGCGATGTATTTCCCTTGCACGTTGGCGTTGCGCAAGGTGAGAGTGTCGGTGCCGAGCACGTTCGCGCCTGCGGGTGAGATCTCCGTGTAGAGCGTGCCGTTGGTGATGGCTCCGCTCAGGGTGCTCAGCGTGTTTGTGAGGGTGAAGCCGTTCAGGTCGAGTGTGCCGCCCGCGAGGAGGACTTTTGTGCCTGACAGGATGGCGCTGGCGTTACCCAGCCTGAGCGTTCCGGCGCTGATGGTCGTGGTGCCGCCGTAGGAGTTGGTCGCACCGAGGGTGAGCGTGCCGGTGCCGAGCTTGGTCAGCCCGCCCGCAGCCACGTTGGATGCGAGAACGGGCGCGCCGTTCTGAGCTGTGGTCAGGAAGCCGCCGCCCTTGAGTGTCACGACGGGCGTATCGCCTGCCTGATACCCGATGCCGGGACTGGTGACAGTGAAGTTCGTGACCTGGCCATAGGTGACACTGGCCGGTGCCAGGTCGACCAACGCGATGGCCGTGGCGCCGGTGCCGCTGCCACCGGAGATCAATACGAGCGGTGCGCCGATGTAGCCGGTGCCGCCGTTGGCCAGCGGGATGGAGTCGACACCGTAGCCCGTGGGGGCGAGCAACGGCTGGTTCAGGGTGACCGTCAGGTTGGTGGTGTCGAGCGCCGCGCCACCGGGATAGACGATGGAGGCTGTGAGACCTTGCATAAAGGAGTTCGAGTAAATCGAGCCTGCGTTCGCTTTCAGCGTGCCGCCATTGAAGTTGAAGTAGCAGGGAGTCAGCGGGTTGGCGGCATACACGCGGTTCGCCAAGATGGTGCCGGCCTTCAAGTTGACCACGGACACCAGGTTGTTGGAGGTGTTGGCCATGTTGATGCCGCGGCCCGTGCCTGCGCCCGAGGCGTCGAGGAGCGCGCCGGTGCCCAGCAGGTTGAGCATGCCGACGGTCTTGAGGATATCGATCTCGAGATCAGTCTTGGTGATGAATCCTTCAACTATTGCCTCTATCACTGCCCATCGGCTGCGATAGCTCACAACTGAGAGTCTATGCCCGAAATTCGCGCGGGTGTAGTCGTACAGATTGTGGAGGCGATACGGTTGGCAACCCCTTATCGGGCGTGCGGCATACTCACGCAAGCCAAAGGGTTCATACGAATAGATAAAGCTGAATAGTGACCGTTCGTTCTGTCCAAATCGCTGGAACAAGCGACCTAAGGCCGGGAACACGAAGGCATCAATGGGGAATATCCCGTCGGCCTGATCTACAATCTGCGCTGTGCTCGTGCTCGATCCAAACC
>Ga0118677_10001367_pt1 | contig 51852 bp, 65 predicted proteins | sample AliMusrvi5mmetaG_FD_86154 | JGI IMG/M metagenome (GOLD analysis project Ga0118677, IMG submission 86154) | reverse complement strand
ACCAGTGATAAATAAATTACTATAAAGCTTTGAACTCATGGTCTTAAAATCTACTTCATTTAGATCCAATCCACCGCTTGTAATAATCGCTTTATCAAAGCCTAAAAGTCCGCCAACTTTCATTTCAAACTTTTTGAATTTCTCGATCAAAGCCAAACGCTCTTCCCTTCTGATTTCATTGATCTCCCATTCTGGATCAATCTCTAATTGTTTTAAAATCAATTCAAACATTTTCGCTGGTATTTCTTTAAAAACAAGATTTTTGATTTTTCGATTGACATTCAACTCAAAAGTCTTCTTCATCATCTCATGCATTTGATCAAGACCAACACCTGAGAAGAAATCGACAGCGATAGAAACAGGGCCATACTCTAATAATTCTCCGATAGATTTACTTAGATTCAAAATGGTCGGGCCTGAAAGACCAACATGGGTAAAAAGAATCCTCCCTTTTTTCTTTAATGGTAAACCTTCAACTGGTGAAATTGTAACACCGACATTATCAAGAGCAATACCGGAAAGATCACTCACCCATGATTCATCAATCTTAATTGGTACAAGAGATGGATTTGCCTCAGCTACTTTATGTCCGATTTCTTTGAGCCATTTGAAACCATCGCCAGTTGAACCAGTTTCAGGATGTGACATACCGCCAGTAGCCAAGATAAATTTCTTAGCAGTAATTTCTCCGTTGTTTGTCAGAAGAACAGATGTGATTTTTTTATTATTTTTGTCCACCTTAAATCCGGAGACCTCTGTAGATAATTTAAATTCCACTCCAAATTTCTTAGCCTGATTTACAAGGATGGCCAAAATATCGGCCGAACTATCACTGTCTGGAAAAACCCGAAAGCCAGGTTCTATTTTTGTTTTTAAACCTAAATCATTAAAAAATTTAATTGTATCCTGCACACCAAAAATTGAGAACGGACTAAAAAGAAAATTGCCTTTCTTACCATATTTAGCAACAAAGTCTCTATGGTTCGGATTAGCATTGGTAAAGTTGCATCGCCCCCCGCCAGAGATTAGAAGTTTTCTACCGAGTTCATCATTCTTTTCTATTACCAAAACTTTAGCCCCGGTTTCTGCGGCTTTGCCAGCAGCCATAAGTCCAGCCGGTCCTCCGCCAATAATAACAACATCATAGCTGTCAGGTTTAAAATTTGAGGTCTGAGGTTTTACTGATTTAGATTTTATTTTTTTTACAACGGGTTTAATTTTAGAAACAACCTTTTTTTTATTTACTACCACTTTTGCCTTAGCAGAGTTCTTCTTAGGCAGAGTCTTTGTTTTAGCCTTAATATTAGTTTTTTTAGCAATTGGCTTGCTTTTTTTTGTAGTTCTTTTTATCATTATAAAAGACTAACATATATCTATTAAAATTAGAATAATCTCAAAAATAATGTTAATGTGTGTTTTGAAATGAAGGTCTTTAACAAGGAGGTGAGTTTTTATGAATACGATCCCGAAATTGCGGATTAAGAATTTTGAATTACCCTATTGTATTATCCAAGGTGGTATGGGAGCAGGAGTATCTCGGCCAAAACTAACGAGAGAAGTCTTTCGTTGTGGAGGCTTGGGTGTCCTATCCAGTGCCGGCTTGCGAGATATCAAAAGTCTGGAAATGAAAAAACGTTACAGCACTTATGATGCTGTCCGTGAAGAAATTGAAACAGCCATGGCTGATAATTATCAGGTTGGATTAAACATCATGCGCGTCTTAGACGAGAGCTATGATGATACGGTCCGAGCTGCGATTGATGCCAAAGCTTCTGCAGTATTTTTAGGTGCGGGTGTACCTAAGATAATTGCTGACTCTGGTGATACAGCCCAAGTACTGATCACTTCTTCCGCCAGATTTTTGAAGATAATTTTACACCGATGGAAACATCGTCCGGATGCCGTTGTCTTGGAAGGCCCAAGAGCAGGCGGACATTTGGGTTTCTCAATGGAGGAAATCGTAAAACCGGAATTTTCTTTGGAGAATCTGCTTCCTGAAGTTTTGGAAGTCGCTTCAAAAAATGGAAATTTTCCGGTGATTGTGGCCGGTGGGATATTCACTCATAGTGATATTCTCAAGTTCCTAAACATGGGCGCAAGCGGCGTCCAAATGGGAACTCGCTTCCTTGCAACAAAGGAAAGCGGGGCCACGGATGAATTCAAGAGGCAAATTATCAGCTCAACCGAAAAAGATATCCTGGTGGTGAATGCCTCACCATGCGGTTTTCCTTTTCGAATCCTAACAACATCGCCAATGTATCAGACTAGGCGTCAGCCAAAATGCCGTATGGGTTATGTTTTAGCAAAAGACGCTGAAGGCAAATATACCGTCTGCAAAGCAGCCCCAAACAATCCAGAGAATGAAAATTTTCTCTGCATTTGTGACGGTCTGCGTTCAGCGGTCGGACTTGCTCCGGATGAACCACCTCTCTACACTGTTGGCAGTAACGCTTATCGTGTCGATAGGATAATGCCGGTCGCCGAGCTTATAAAAGAATTAATCGAGGGCTGAAAACCTGAGATACAAACAAAACCGCCGTTCTGGTGAACGGCGGTTTTTTATTTTGCAACTAAATTAGTCTTAATCATTAATCATGAACACATCTAACATGATAAGAATTACTACCGAGTTTATGGTCACCTCCGACATCACCATTATTCATACCCACACAATAAGCATCAGTTGATATAGAGGGATATACAGTACCTGACCAATAAACAGCCGTGGCAAACCCCGCAGGTGTACCTCCATTATCAACATATTTTTTATTTAATTCATAGGAGGTTGGTAATCTCCAAGTATAACCTCCGGTATTTTTAGCTGCACAAGTATTTACAGCAGCTTGCCAAAAAGACAATCCGGCCTCATCACTATTTGCCCAAACAACAGTAGGTGGCGGTGGCACAACATAACTACCAGTAACTGAACTACCTGGTCCATATGAAATGTTTGCTTTTACGTCAGATGCTGATGGTAAAATTACGTTTCCACCTATTCCCATGTAAGTATTACCAGTTAAAATAGTACTTGAAGAAATAACTGGTATAGCTTCATATATTTCCTTAAGAGTAGCAAAAGTACCGGCCGGGGAATTAATTGGAGAAAAACCATGACCACCTTCAGTATTTGTGTTGATGTTATTTGTTAATTTAGAATAGATATCTGAAAGAGTATAAAAAGTCACGCTAGGTTCACCTGGCGGTATAAGCGAAGATCCTGCCAAAGACACTCCACCTACAACTAAAGTTATAGCTATTAACCAAATAAAAAATAATTTAAAATATAAGTGACTTTTCATTTTTTAATTATACCGCAAACACATTATTTACCCGTGCTTCCAAACGCTCCTTCCCCCCTCTCAGTATTTAAATCTAATTCATCAACTTCCACAATTTCGGGTGTTTCTTTTTTTTGAATTATAATCTGCGCCACCTTATGTCCTTTTTCAAAAGTATATTTTTCTTTACCAAAATTTATTATCCCCACTTTTATTTCTCCGCGATAACCGGAATCTATCACTCCCCCCAAAGTTTTTATCCCGTGCTTATGTGATAAACCGCTTTTATCCCAAATCAGGCCAACGTACCCTTCAGGTATTTCCATCGCAATTCCAGTGCCAATCTGAACTCTCTCCATTGGAGCAACTTCAACATTTTCTATCGCAAAAAAATCCATCGCCGCATCATCTTTAGTGGCATATTTTGGTAATATTGCATCTGCATGTAATTTCTTAATTTTTAGTTTCATACAGTAATTTTAACATAAAACAAAAACCCGCACACTTGAGTGTGCGGGGATAATTAACAATGGTACTTTTAGTGCTGCGGAATTTTCAAATCGCGTACAAGTATCAGATGAGCTTTTTCAGCTCTAATATCAGACAAACTGAGACCAGCATTATGGCGGCGGAGAACTGGTATACCCAGACCTTCTTTTTCAGGCTTAGTTACATAATATACCCAACTTTCGAATTTCCCAGCCTCTAATGCTCTGTGCATCTCTTTATAAGTTGGCAATCTCCAACCAATTCCGTTATCACAATACTCCTTTTTAAAGAGATCGATACGTTCTTGCAAACTAGAGGGATTAACTTCGCCTAAATCATTACTCCACTCCACTGGTTTATAAATCATCTCATCGACCCAGCAGGGTTCACCCTGAAGAAACAATCTGAGTTCGGTGAGATATTTATCTCCCATATCACCGGACAGTTTCCCCAATAGATCCTTCAGTGGTCCACAAGCTTCGTGGAGCGCTACGCCGAGCATGTCATCATTTTGCATGGTAGACACCTTACCTTTCTTTTTCCTATTTTCTTTACATGTTAGTAGGTGAAAAATATCACCATAACAAATCACTTATCTAAAATTAAGACTACTCGCAAAAGTAACTTTGTCAACAAAACCCAAGTGCACCATGGTGCACTTGGGTTTATGTGAATTGTAATACAATTATTTTTTTTCCAATAAATTGAAAATATACTCATTTAAATTCATCTTTCTTCCAAAATTTTTAGCCATTTCTACAAATAATTGAAAAGCTGCAACAATATTCTTCTGTCTGACAGAAACCCCGACTTCTTCCATATAATCGATGATCAGGATTTTGTTTTTGAAAATAAAAAAATCTATTGGCATTCTCAGCATCTGATCCGGTACAAGATAAGCTATGACCATTCTATCTTTATGTGAAAGAAGCTGACTCTTGGATAAACCATTAAAAGTAACCAGAACTGATTCAGCTGCTACCCCCTCCAAAATTATCTTCTTTTTCTTAATTTCTTTATGGAACCGCTTCCAAAAAACCTCATCCAATTTTGCCAAAGCATAAGCTGATGATTCCGAACCTTGAATGTAATACACTCGTTCAGCAGCCCCAAGCTCAAACATCTCCAAACAGAGCTTTTCAATCCCCCTGATTCCATTAACCTGCTTGATAACGCTGAAATTATCCGTCGCAAAATAACTTTCCAAATCAGAAATATTTTTCGAACAAGCACCCCACTCTTTATGATTCTTTACAGAAACACGTTCAACTAAGCCCCTTTTTGCCAATTTTTCAAGCAAAAAAGAAATCGTCGTCCGTGGTATCCCAGTAGAAATCGCTAAGCCAGAAGGGGTTATAGAGACCATGCTTCTGATTTTCTCTAATATCCGTAATTCACTATCAGACAAGTTCAGTAATTTTTTAACTTTAATATTCATTTTTAACACATGATCATTATAGACATGACAAGAATATTGTCAATGTAATAACCAATATCTGGCTAAAAATATGGTCTTATTCAAAGAAAGCAACGATGCATTGAGTAATCCGTCAAAAAAATATATTCTTGATTTAGAAAGTTCAAAAAAGGAGGTTATATGAATGGCTCATGTGATAGATGTGGACAGGGGCCTGACAATATTAATGCGGGGCCAGGTGGGTTTGTCTGTTCAATGTGTTGGAGCAATATTGTGGCAGAACATTCAAGGGATTCAAGGGAACATAACCTTGCTATGCAAGATAAAAATTATGCTCCCAAAAATATACGGAGGAAAATTATGAAAAAAGGCAAAGTTATTGTTTCTTCGGATTGTTTAGTTGGGGCTTGCGTTGGAGTTAAACTCAACAAAAATGGCGCCAAGATTCAAAACACTGGGAAACCACAAATTACCATCCCCTTCTCTAAGAAGGAATGGATGACTTTCATTCAGGGTGTGAAGCGTGGAGAGTTCGACTTAAAATGACTCTCGCGCAACTAGCCCAAACGAGACAGTTCATACTATCTCGTTTTTTTATATCTTATGTTTTATTTCCTCAAAGTTTTATCAATCCTCTGTGCTAATTTAATCATATCTTTTTCTTTGGCTCCGCGAGTAGTTTCTCCGGCAGTACCAAGACGTATTCCAGATGGATCCATTGGCGAGCGGGTTTCATTGGGAATAGTGTTTTTATTTACAATAATCCCCTCTTTTTCTAATCTATTACTTGCTTCATCGCCGCTTATACCCTTACCATTCATAAAAGTATCAACTAGAATCAAGTGACTATCAGTTCCACCAGAAATAATTTTCCAGCCAAGTTTTTTTAATTCATCAGCTAATACTTTAGCATTCTTCACTACCTGCTTGGCATATTTTTTAAAATCAGGAGAAGCGGCTTCTTTCAAAGCCACGGCTACTGCGGCAATTTGATTCATATGAGGACCACCCTGAAGACCTGGGAAAACAGCCTTATCAATCAAACTATCGAAACTGATTTCATTACCTTTAGCACTTGTCTGGGTTTTATCTTTTCTTGAGAAAATCAAAGCACTTCTTGGTCCACGTAAAGTTTTATGCACTGTTGTAGTCACCACATCCGCATATTCAAATGGTGATGGATAAGCTCCACCCGCTACTAGTCCGGCAAAGTGTGACATATCTACCATAAGTATTGCTCCACAAGCGTCAGCAATTTCTCTAAATTTTTTAAAATCAACAATTCTAGGATAGGCGGTGTAACCGGCAATAATCATATTTGGTTTATTTTCTATGGCGAGTTTTTTTATCACTTCATAATCCAGCACTTCTGTTTTAGCATCTACTCCATAAGGCACCTGGGTCCAAATTTTACCGGTCGCAGATACTTTGTGTCCGTGAGTCAGGTGACCACCATGATCAAGTGACATACCCATGACTTTGCCGCCCTGTGGAACAAGGGCGAGGTAGACAGCCAGGTTTGCTGGCGAACCTGACAAAGCCTGAACATTCACTCCCCACTTCTCTGAGTTTAATTTTCCCACAAGAGGATTTCCAATTCCTACACTCACTGTCGTTCGTAAGGAATTTAGGTCAAAAAGCTTTAACGCTCTTTCCTTGCAAAGCTCTTCTACTTTATCAGTAAACGTCTGACCTTTGTAATATCGGTGTCCGGGATAGCCTTCGGAATATTTATTAGTAAATTTTGAACCAAGCGCCTTTAACACATCTTCAGATACGTAATTTTCAGATGCAATTAAGGAAATCGTCTTCTTCTGTCTTGCCTCTTCTGCCTTTATGAGCTTCTCAATTTGTTTATCGCGCATGATGTATAAATATGTTAAATTATAACTAATAATAGTAACAATTTTAAGTCAGATTTAGCAGAATAACAAGCTTGTATTTTATTAGATAAAAGATATTATAAACAAAGACCAAGTTGGTCATTTAAAATAATAAAGAGAGGTAAACATATGAAAATATATAACGATGTTTTGAAACAGATTTTAGAGAATGGCGTCGACCGTAAGGGTCGAAATGCCGTAACCAGAGCTTGTTTCGCGATTCAGATGCGTTTCGATATGACCAAAGGTTTCCCTGCCGTTACCACAAAAAAACTGGCTTTCAATGCTGTAAAAAGTGAATTGCTTTGGTTTTTGGAAGGTAGTGATAGTGATGAACGCCTAAAGGAAATCCTGGGCAAAGATCGCACTATCTGGACCGACAATGCTGAGGCAGACTACTGGAAACCGAAAGCGAAGTTCCCCGGTGATCTTGGTCGCGTTTATGGTGTCCAGTGGAGAAAGTGGATGAAACCTAATGGTACCACTGTCGACCAAATTGCTGGTCTCATAAACAAACTCAAAACAGATCCGAACGATAGACGTTTGGTCGTCACTGCTTGGAATCCTGGAGAACTTGATCAGATGGCCCTGCCACCTTGTCATATGATTTTCCAATTCTTTGCGGCTAACGGAAAACTTTCCTTACACATGACTCAGCGCAGCTGTGACATGTTCTTGGGTGTCCCCTTCAACATCGCCTCATATGCCTTGCTTTTGGCAATGGTAGCGCAAGTGGTCGGCATGGAAGCTCATGAATGCGTTCTTACGCTCAATGACGCCCATATCTATCACGAGCATTTTGATGCAGTGAAGGAACAACTTGCCCGTGAACCAATGGCACTTCCTAAACTCTGGCTTAATCCGGAGATTAAAGACATCGATAAGTTCACAATGGATGATATTAAATTGGTTGATTACAATCACCACGAAACAATCAAGGCAAAAATGATTGTTTAAAAAGGAAAACATGATATCAATTATTGTCGCCAAAGCATTAAATGGTGTGATTGGAAGAAATGGTGATCTACCATGGAAGCTTTCGGATGATTTGAAACACTTTGCCAAAATCACTTCTGGACAAACTGTGGTCATGGGTCGAAAAACCTATGAATCCATAGTTAAAAGATTAGGTCACGCACTTCCAAACAGAAAAAATATTGTTATTACTTCCCAAGCAGATTTCAATGCCCCGGACTGTACAGTATTTCATTCTGTCGAAGAAGTTGTAAAAATATTCCCCTCTCTTGGAAAAGAAATATTTGTTATTGGTGGTGGTGAGATTTATAAACACTTCTTACCGGTAACTGATAAATTATATATTACTGAAGTATCTGTTAACTGTGAAGGCGATGCTTTCTTCCCGGATCTTGAAAAAGATAAGTGGGAAATAGTCTCGTCGGAGACTCATAGTAAAGATGACAGAAATTCATTTGATTTCACTTTCTTGGAAATGATTCGAAAATGAAAATAAATAGTTGAAAGGGCGTCGCTTTGCGAACGCCCTTTTTTTATTTCATTAAACCCTTAAAGACTCTGTAGACCCGATTACTAATCTCCTCTCTAGACAAGATTTCATTGTTAGCGGAACATTCTACCTTTACCCAACTATTGTTACCCTTAACAATTTTGATAGCGCTTTCACGACTTTCAGCTAAGTGCTTAAAATCCTCTTCCGCCAAATCTTTCTTACCTTCCAAGTATTTTCTTGCTCCCTTGGCATCAGCCTTTTTACGATCTTCGATCAATTTCATACTAAGCAAGATAGGTAAGTGTAGATAAATAATAGCATCCGGCCTTGGAATTTTAAATACTCCGAACTCCATTTTATCCAACCATTCCAAAAACTCTTTCCTTTGTTTATTGTCCCTCAACTTGCCGCCCTGATGAATTTGGTTTGAGCTCGCATACCTATCAGCAATCACAATATAACCTTTTTTCAACCAAGACTTAATGATCTCTGAGGCTTCCCATCTGTCTGCTGCATACAAAACCGAAGCAATCTTAGGATTTACTTCAACAAAGTTTCCATACTTGCCGGTCAAACACTCTCCGATCAAAGAACCAAAGAAATTATCATTATAACGAGGAAAATCAATAGTTTTGATTTTAAACCCCTCCTTAGTCAGCCTCTCAGCCAACAGTTTCACTTGGGTGGCTTTACCAGAACCATCAACGCCATCCACAACAATAAATTTTCCTTTTTTCATTTTATTTCCTTTGTAAGTTCTTGAGGTTACTAATCTAACTTAACGATATCAGAGAAAAAAATTATCAGCAACTATTTAGATTGGAGTTCAGTGATTAATTTATCCACCTGCGCATACAACTCTTCCTTGGTACCATTATTATCGAGCTGATAGTCTGACTCTTTTATCAAATTGGCAATCTCAACTTCAGTTGAGAGCTTTAAATCCTCCTGAAACTGTTCCCAAGTTTTTGTCTTATCATCTATATTCTGATTACGTTGTATCAAACGATCATAGCAAGTACGAGTATTAGTAGTTAATCCAACCAGAATAAAATTCAAAGTTTCTTCATTTTCTAGATGAAAATAATCAGACTCCCGTCGGATATTAGGTAGAATAAAAACTTCTTTAGGGTTTATTTTTATTTCCTCAGTTATAGTTTTAGACAAAACATCTCCACCAAAAGTGTCTATCAAAGTCTGCGCTAGTTTAGACAGATTAATCCTATTAATTGGCAAAAAAATTCGATTCAAAATATCTCGCAACGGTTGTGAAAAACTGACATTCTCTCCCCCGTATTTCTGCGCCACATAATCAGCGACAGTGTCTTTACCGCTGGCGATTGTTCCAGCTAAACCTATAACAATTTTCTTTTTCATGATTATAATTATTTCATATTCTCGTAAGTGACTGTCTCCTCATTTAATAATTCAAATTTAACACCAGCCTCTTTAAAAATTTCTTTGCTCCTTGCTCCACCATGGTAATCTTTAAATGATACAACCCTAACAATACCCGCATTTATAATACTCTGCGCACATTTATAACAAGGGGTCATTTTACAGTACAAAGTACTTCCCTCAACAGCAATTCCAACACGAGCAGCATTATTGATAGCATTTTGTTCAGCATGACTAGTCCTAATACAATGCTTTGAAATAGTTCCGTCTTCTTGGGTTACTGTATGCATCTCGTGCCCAACTTCATCACAACTAGGGAGACCAGACGGAGCTCCAACATATCCGGTGGTTAAAATTCTTTTGTTCTTCACAATTACCGATCCTGCTCTTCCCCGGTCACAAGTACCACGAGAGCCAACTAGATCAACTAACTGAAGAAAATACTCATCCCAACTTGGTCTTTTATAAGTTTCTGTCATGACCTTAATTTTACGCTAAAAAAACAAAAAAACAATGTTGACGAATCAAAAGCCGGGTTTCGCTAAGCGAAACCCGGCTTTTATCAAAATATGTATTCGGCTTCCGGTCGGTTGATGCTTATTATTTCACATCGACCCCCATTGATCGGCATGAACCTTCAATGATTTTCATAGCTGCCTCAATATCATTAGCATTCAAATCAGGCATTTTCTTTATAGCTATTTCTCTAACCTGAGCTTTTGTGATTGTTCCCGCTCTCTTAACCGCGTGTTTACCAGAACCACCTTCGATACCAACAGCTTTTAAAATCAAGTTTGTTGCTGGTGGGGTCTTTAGTTTAAAATCGTAAGTTCGATCTTCATAAACAGTAATTTCTACTGGGATAATATCCCCCATCATTTTTGCAGTAGCAGCATTGAATTTCTGAACGAAATCTCCAATGTTAATACCAGCCTGACCTAAAGCAGGACCTACTGGTGGAGCTGGGTTAGCTTTACCAGCTGGGATCTGCAATTTCAATTTTTTTGTTATTTTTTTTGCCATGATAGATTTTATTAGCGAGTCAGACGAGCCTTTTAAAATCATCACCCTGTCAAATAAATTTGATTTCGTGATAATATAGAAGCGATTTAGGCTTTATCCAATCTCTATTGTCTTATAATACTTATTTCTGATAATAAATCAAATTTAATTTTCTGAAGAAAATTATTTGCCGGGGTAAGTCGTTTCACTCCTTAAATCTTGCGAATTTGCAACATATCGAGCTCGACTGAAGTTTCGCGACCGAACATAAGTACCAAAACCTTTACCTTACCCTTTTCATTATCAATTTCAGCCACTTTACCTTCTAAATCTTTAAATGGCCCGTCAGTAATCTTTACAATATCATCAATATCCAAATCAATATTATGTTTAATTGTATTATTTTCATTCATCCTTCCTAACAAGAAATCAATTTCGGTCTTTGTTAGCGGAACCGGATAAACACCAGAACCGACAAACCCTGTCACCCGTGGAGTATTTCGAACGACATACCAAGAATCATCGGTTACGATCATATCTACCAAAACATAACCTGGGTATACTTTTTCCTCTTCTTCAATCCTCTTACCGCCTTTAACTTTAATTTTCTTCTCCATTGGCACAATCACCTCAAAAATCTTGTCACCCATGTTTAGAGAATCAATTCTTTGCTTTAAATTTCTAGCCACAGCATTTTCATATCCAGCATAGGTATGAATCGCGTACCAGTTTCTTCCCTCTTGTATATTTTGTTTAGCCATAATATTAGATTAGATAAACATTTTTAAAATCATAGTAAATAGGTAATCAAGCGCTCCAAGGTAGATGGCAACACCGACAGAAAAGATAACCACCATTAAGGTAAAAATTATTGCTTGATTTTTTGTAGGCCAACTAACATGCTTTAATTCGCCCTTTGTTTCCTGTAAATATTCTCCTAATTTTGACATAAGTGATTTTAGATTAATAATTTCTCTATTAAAAAACCCCGCTCGGGGTGATATAAATATAATACTATAGGTAGAAAATAAAAGCAACCCCTTGCCGCTTACGCAACAAGGGGTTGTATTCATTGAGTCCTAACCAAAGTTATGGCCTCAAGGGCAATATCCGCTATCTCTTCTACTTGCTTACGATCCGCCATATTAAAAAGGCAGATACCGGCCCCAGGTATACCAAGATAAACATTGGTCCTAATATTGTCTTTCTCAACGTACAATTGATGTGTACCGATAATGGTCTTACCCCACCAACCGGTCGTATTATTCGTACAATGCCAAAGACCAGTGCTAGGATCAAATAAAATGCCATAGGCATAAACATTAGTTACAACCTCAGTTTGGGAGGTCGAACCATCAACATACTTTAACAAACCCAACACAACTTTCTTTTCTTTCTTGTTCATAAAGACCTCCTTTCTGGATTTAAGAATATAGATTACCTAAAAATATACAAGGGATAAACTATAACTGCCTTATTATTAGCCATTTCTAAAACAATATATCTAATAAAGAGACTTATGGCAAACAAAAACAGGCCGAGATGGCCTGTTTTGTAAATATAGCTGTTCTCTGAAAATTATCTAATTTCGTACGTAATACTTACATTTGAAGTTATCTTATTTTCTCCGGCAGGTAACTGTGGAGCAACAGAAGAAACCGCCGCTGAATCCATTTTAGCTGTCATACCATAATAAATTGGGTAGTTATTTGATTCAGAAAAAGCAGTAATTTTTACCAATTTTACACCCAAACTATCCGCCAATTTTTTTGCTTGAGTTTTAGCATCTTCAACAGCTAAATCTCTAGCCTGAATTTTAACAGCATCTTGTTTATCAATTCCAAAGGTTAAACCAGAAATATCAGTGACCCCAAGTTTACCGACACTCGCCAAAATTGTTCCGGCATCAGCAATTTTTCTAATTTTTACCTCAACAGTCTGACTGACATCATATCCAGCAAGTGTTTGTTTGCCTCCATATATATCTGTTGCTGTTCTTATATAGTCATATCTAGGATAAATACTGTAATTTGTTGTTTTGATGTCTTTTACATCAACCCCTGAAGTTTTTAATGAAGCAATGATGTCGTTCATTTTTGTTGCGGCTCCTGTTTGAGCTATGCCAACATCTTTATTTTCAACTAAAACTGAAAAAGAAATGGTCGCAATATCTGGCTGAACAACCACTTCCCCCTTGCCAGAGACTGTTATAGTATCCTTTTGAATATCATTTCTATTATATTCATGTCCGCCAAAAGCCATTTTTCCTATAAAAACTAAAACGATGATTAACAAAATTATTTTAATAATTTTATGTCCGCCGCCTGCTGGACACCAACCAAACTTCTGACACATTTTACAACCGCAACCCTGATTCATATTTGTATTATTTTCCATGTTTTTACTTTATTAATAATTTATGATTAATTTACTTAAACCACATTAAATTCTAAACTTAATTAAAATCTATAATGGAACAAGTAATTTTATAAATTCATATTTATAAACGACAGTACTATTATACCACTTGTAAATCCATATAAACAGGTCTATTTTACTTAGTAAAATAGACCTGTTTATATGGATTTTATTCCAATTTATAAAAATATTTAAGCCTTTACCTGTCTTTCAAAAGACTCCACTAAATTTTGAAACAAAGAAGCCACCGTCATTGGACCCACCCCACCAGGAACCGGTGAGATAGCTCCAACAATTTCTTTAACTGACTCAAAATCAACATCCCCATAAATTTTTCTAGTCCCGTCACTATTTATAACTGTATTTATACCGATATCTACTATTGTCTGACCTTCTTTAACATAATCCGCTCCGATATATTCTGCCTTGCCAATAGCAACAATTAAAATATCTGCTTCTCTAGCTATTTTATCTGAATCAATGGTTTGACTATGGCAAACAGTGACATCTGCTCCATTATTTTTCATGAGTGTTGCAACGGGTTTTCCAACCAAAGATGACCGCCCCATCACCACTACCTTTTTATCTTTGATAGAAATTTCATAATATTTTAAAAGTGATAGTACACCCTTTGCCGTAGCAGGTATCAAAGCTGCAGTATCATTATTTAAAAGTTTTTCAACATTTACCGAACACAAACCATCCACATCTTTCTCAGGTGCAACTTTTTCGACAGCCTCATTCCAATCAAGCGGGGTTGGTAATGGTGCCTGAACTATTATTCCGTGTACATTGGCATTTTTATTCAATTTCTCAATCCCCTCTATTAACATCTCCTGAGAAATATTTTCCGAAGGGAAACCAACAATATATGCATTAGCTCCAATTTTCTTAGCAAAATCAATTTTTCTTTTGACGTAAATTTCGGAATCAGGATTATCCCCTATTTTTATAATTGCCAAATTAGGTACAATCTTAAATTCACTGATTCTATTTTTCAAATCAATCATTACTTCGTCCCTAACTTTTTTCCCATCTAAAATTTTTGCTGACATAAAAACTAGAATATATTAAAATCATGATTAAAACAACTCCAATCTAGGGTAAAAATTAAATTTAATATTTTACTGGGAATATGGCATTGCCCCAACGACTGACCAGTTTGCTCCTCCATCGACTGATTTCAAAAGTTTACCATAAACACTAGCCATAAAAAACGTGTTATTTTGAAAAGGTTCTTCAAAAGCTCTCGAGAAGACTGAATCTGGATTTGATATTGGTATGGTTGGATTTTGCACAGTTTTACCACCATCAAGACTGTATCCGCCTTTATTCCATATATATACATCGTTCAAGTTTAGCGGATGAACCGTAATCGTAGAATCATACCCGCAGCCACTATTTGATCCACCCACATTTGACCAAGAAATACTGCTAATGGCCGTATGTTTTGGATAGGCGCATGCACCAGAAATTATCAATCTGCCACCGCTTCCGTCATCAGATCTACCCACACCACTGGCATAAGACATTATTCCACCTGATATCGAAGAAAAAGTCGTACCACCATCGTGTGTTACATACAAAACCGATGTGCCTGGAGTTGATGATGGCATACTAATAAAATAGAAAGTGTTTATATCCCCAGGTTCGAAAGCAATAGGATCCATTCCTGATGGTCCTGGAGATCCGGCATTCGCGATTGAAACATTAAGACTCTGCCATGTAGAACCTGAATTAGTTGAACGGTATATTTGGCCAGCTCTTTGCCCATAACCAGTGTCACGACTTGTGAATGCAAGTAAATGGCTTGAATTATATGGTGATTGTAAAACATTTAATATACTAGAAAGATCTAGACCGGTTAAATGACTCTCTGTTGCAAAAGTAAGTCCGGAATTACGACTAATAAAAACACCGGTACCAGGAACAGAAACCCATATTTTTTGCCCATCTGGACTAACAGTAACAAATGTCCATTTAGTACTTTGGGCAATCACTTTTGATAAATCAACGATAGTCCAAGTCTGACCCGCATCAGTTGAATAAATATAGCCACGATAGTAACCTGCGTATAATTTATTACTATTATCAAAAACTAATGGGTATCCATGACCATATCCACTTTGCGCCATTGTTGGGAAATAAATACCGCCTGGCAAGGTTTCATTATCAGAATATTTTCGGTTCCAAGAACTCATTTGATAAGCGTAAGTATTTGAACAAACACCACTAACCTCATGATAACCAGAAGAGCAAACAATCTTTGTTCCAACAAGACCCAAACCATAAATTGTACCGGTTGCTACCTTATCAGGGGTCAAATTAGAAACATTATAAGTACCGGTAACACCAAGAATTGTATTACCGAAAATTATATTACCCGGATTGATATTTGGAATATTGTTCCAAATATCCTGTAAAGTAAAATTTGTCGGTGTTGGCAGGGACGTCGGATTAAAAATTTTAATAGAAGTAGAGCGTGAATTATCTACTAGCTTATTATATATATCGGCTAATGTAACAAAAGTTGAACTTGGAGATGTAGCAGGCTCAAGCGAGCCAGCCAAAAGATTGCCTCCAACAAAAAGCATACTCAAAAAAATAATAGATAAAATTTGTTTACCGATTCTCACTACTTTATTATACATTATAAAAGGCTAAATTTACAAAGTAAATTTAGCCTTTTATAATCACTGTTTTTTATTCATAACGAAGAGCCTCCATTGGACTTTTCTTTGCCGCCTGACTTGCTGGATAAATACCAAAGACAAGACCAACAAGGCTAGAAACAAGCAGACCAAGAATTGCCGCACTATATGGGAAAGTATACTGCCAGTCCAATCCGCCAAACTTAGCAATTAAATTAGAAATTATAAATGCGAGACCCGACCCTAAAATTATTCCTATTAATCCTCCAGTTGCTGTAAGTATCACAGCTTCAAGTAAAAATTGAGTTTGGATATCACGATCGGTTGCGCCTAAAGCCTTTCTTAAACCAATCTCTTTTGTTCGCTCGGTCACCGAAACCAACATAATGTTCATAATACCAATACCTCCAACAATAAGGGATATAGCAGCCACAGCTGCCAAAAAAGCTGTCAAAGCGCTTGTGATTGTACCGAGTGTTTTAGCAACATCGGCCGAGGTAGTTACAGAGAAATCATCTTTTTCCGGATCAGTAATATTGTGCGAATTTCTTATTGTATTTTTAACATCCTCAACGGTTAATGCCAAGGTTGCCTCCGAGTCGGCTTCAACCACAATTCTGCTATAAAACTTTGTACCGGTTATATATTGCTGTGTTGTAGTATAAGGCATAAATACAGCATCATCAAAACTCGACGAGGAACCTTTCTCTGGTAATACACCGATTACTTTAAACGTGGTATTCTTGATCCTGATTTTTTGTCCCACCGCTTCTTCTTGAAGGAAAAGTCTCTGTTTAACCTTATAGCCAATAACAACGACGGCAGAACGACTTCTTACATCATCAGCTGTAAAAAAGTATCCCTTATCTGGAGTGATACTAAAAATTTCAGGGACTAATTCACCTGAACCAAAAACAGCAACCTGATAAACGTTGCTACCATAAACAGCCTGACCGGCACCAACAACCATTGGCATTATATATTTCGCATTCGGCACATTTGCCTTTGATTTTATAAGATTAAGATCTTTTTCTTTCAAAGAATCATTCATTGTTGAAGCGGCAGTAGAAGGACCAAATGAAATCTTACCTGGAAGGACAATAACAGTAGTAGCGCCCAAACCCTTAACCTGACTAAGAATTAAATTCTGTGCCCCCTCCCCTAAAGACATAACGAGAATAATCGAGGTGATACCGATAACAATTCCTAAAATCGTCAGAGCCGAACGCGACTTGTGTGTTCTTAATCCATTTATTGCCGTCTTTATACTGTATTTTAAAATCATTTTTTTATTTTATAAAATCCTTTCCGTTTGTTCTTCTATTCTCAACTTTTTTATCGCTCTCAATCTGTCCATCATGCAAACGAATTATTCTTTCAGCGTATTCTGCAGTGTAAGTCTCGTGAGTAATTAAAATTACTGTATGACCAAGCTCCTTATTTAATTTCTGAATAATTTCAATTACCACTTCTCCAGATTTTGAATCAAGATTTCCAGTTGGCTCATCAGCAAAAATTACTTCTGGGTTATTAACTAAAGCTCTAGCAATCGCCACCCTTTGTTTTTCTCCACCAGACAACAATTTTGCATCCTGAAACATTCGATGCTCCAAACCGACTGAAATAACTGCTGATTTTGCCATACCCTCCCAATCTTTTTCTGGCACACCTGAATATAGGAGCGGTAATTTTACGTTTTCTAAAACAGTAGAATTTGGTAAAAGATTGAAAGATTGAAAAACAAAACCCATCTTCTCATTTCTAATCCTTGCAACTTCCCTGGGATTATATTCCTTAATATTTTTATTATCCAGATGATATGTACCACCGGTATAATTGTCGAGCAAGCCTAAAATCTGCAGTAAGGTAGATTTTCCCGAACCAGAAGGACCCATAATCGCTACAAATTCCCCCTTTCTTATCTCAAAGGAAACACCGTGAAGAGCATCGGTTTTTACGCCTTCGTTATCATAAACCTTACCTAGATTTTTTACCTCAATTATATTCGACATTAAATTATTGATTTACTACCACCTTATCGCCTTCATTAAGGCCAGAGACGACTTCAATATTACCATCTGAACCTCGAAGTCCAGTTATGATTTTTTTACTTAGTAGTTCTGTTGGGTCAGCCGGGTTGGTATAAGAAACATATTTCCCATCGGTCTGAGTAGTAATCACCCTAGCTGGCAAAATTAAAATATCATTTTTTTGATTGGTTAAAATATCCAAATTGGCGGTCATACCAGATTTTACTCGCTCATCTTGATTTGTAAATTTCAATGTAACTTTATATGTTGGTACTCCATCTATCACTGTGGCTGCCGGATCTATTTTAATTACAGTTGTCTCAAAATTAACATTGCTTCCATAGGCATCAAGAGTAGTTGAGGCCGTATTACCAATTTTTACTTTCGCGATATCTGCCTCTGGTATAAAAGCCTCTACTTCGTAATCACCATAAGAAATTATAGATACAACATCTTTACCAGCAGAAACCGTCTCACCTAGTTTAGGATCAATATTAGTAATTACTCCATCGATCGGTGATTTAATTATAGATTTTGCGAATTGCGCTTCTGAACTATCAACTTGGGCTTTCGCTTGAGATACCAGTGCCTCTTGTGCGTTTAGTTGTTCCGTTGTTGCTCCCGCCAATTCCAAAGCTAATTCATCTTGTGACAATCTTAATGCAGAAACTGAAGTATTGTATTGATTGACACCAGCCAGTAGACTATTTATTGCGGTACTAACATTAATTCTAGCTGTTGAAACGTTCAATTTCCAAGTATCGATCGTCGTTTGTGATAATCCAGAATTTATCGACAAATTATTTACAGCCAAACCTAAATTTTCCAAAAGTTTCTTAATTAAATCCAAATTCTTTTTTGCAGCTTGAGAATAAGTATTAAAGTCTGAAGACTCATCAAGATTTTTTAACAAATCATTCCAAGCCACCAAACCAGTTTCCACCATAACTCTCTCCTGTTCAATATCACTTTTTAACTGAAAATCTGTTTGGAAAATCAACTTAGCAATTATAGTCCTTGGATTAGTAAACATCATATCTATCTTATTTCTAACAGAATCATCTGCTTTAGTATATGAATCATTTAAAGTGCTAATCAAGGAAGCTCTCGCTTGAGCCAAATCAGAGGTAGCTTGGTTAACTTTTGTGTACTGTAAAGTTAGCTGCTCCTGTCGGGTGCCTTTTTTAAGTTCATCCAGTTGAGCCTGAGCATGCTTTAAATTCGCATTCGCCTGATTTATATTAGCTAATAAATCTGAGTTCTCAAAAGACAAGAGGGCCTGCCCGATTCTAACCTTATCGCCAACAGAAACATTTATATTTGCCAATCTTCCACTTAATTCAAATGACAAATTAACGTCAGAAAGAGGCTTTACGCTACCAGTCACGCTAACAATTTCAGAAAGGGAACCTTTAGTTACAGATACGGTTTGATATTTTATATTTTCGGAATTATTTTTATAAAAATACCAACCAATAGCCAAAAGAATCAGCACGACGATAGTAATCATTACTTTATGACTTCTTAAATAATTTACGAACTTTTTAACCTTAGTTTTTAACATGATTGATTTTTAATAGAAACTTTTAAATATTGCTCACTTAGGGGCAATTATACCATAATTTATTTAACTTACTAAACAAAAAGAGTAGCTATTGATTAGACATCTACTCTCATTGAAATTTTAATTTTTAAGCTATGTTAAGAAACTCTGGCAAAAATACCAGCAGGTAAAAGTCTCTTCCATTTTGATTCTTCAATTGTTAATTCCCCTATTTCTATATTAGCCTTATCACCAAATTTTTTAGATACTTCCATTAAACTATTTTCATATGCGATTGCTGAATATCCAGCTGAATATCCGTTTACAATCATGAATAATGGATTGTCCGACAAAATCTCCCCGCAAGAATCCAAAAGCTTAGTGAAATCATCTTCGATCTTCCATACCTCATTATTTGCACCATGCCCAAAAGCTGGTGGATCCATAATAATGGCGTCGTATTTATTGCCACGCTTAATTTCTCGCTGAACAAATTTTCTAGCATCCTCCTCTATCCAATGAGCCTTTTTATCTTCTAGTTTTGAAAACTCAGCATTCTGTCTCGCCCAAGTTATAACACTCTTCGAACCATCGATATGAGTCACTTCAGCCCCACTCTTCAATGCAGCTAAAGTCGCCCCTCCTGTATAGCCAAAAAGGTTTAACATCTTAATTGGTCGTCCAGCTTTTTTGATTTTTTCAGCAATCCAATTCCAATTAGCTTCATGTTCTGGAAATAGACCGGTATGTTTAAAAGCTGTTGGTTTAATCATAAACTTTAAATCTGACATTTCAATAATCCATTCCTTTGGTATTCCGTCCTTAAAGCGCCACTTGGCATTATCTCCCTCACGCACAAAAGTCGCATTGGCTTTCTTCCACTCTTTATCATCCAGATTTTTCTTCCATAGAGCCTGTGGATCCGGACGACGTAAAACATACAACCCGAATCTCTCAAGTTTTTCTCCTTCTCCAGAGTCTATTAATTCATAATCCTTACTTGGTAAGGTTTTTAATATTTTATAGTTTTCCATATAATCAATATAGCAAGAAAATAGAAAAAAGTCCTTTTGGAACTACCATTCTATTTTCATCTTACCCTGTCTTAAAACTTCAACTTTATCACCTTTAATTCGAACTAAAGTTGATGCAGTTTGTGGTAAATTACATCCTTCTTCATAGAAATCAACACGACGACCAAAATATCTTTTTGCTTCTTCAGTATTTCTAGCTGGTGGTTGATCTTTTAAATTAGCGCTGGTGGTTGCAAGTGGCCCGGTCTGAATAAGAAATGCTCTTAGGGATTCATCGTCCGGTAATCTTATGGCCAGACCTAAACCTTTATCTAGATATGACAATTCTTTTTTAATCGGTAAGATGATGCTAACGGGACCAGGCCAAAATTTTGTAATCAAAATTTTGGCTTTCTCTGATAATTGAGCTTCAAATTTTTCTAGGTCTTTTATATCCGCAATTAAAACCACCGGTGGTTTATTTTCTTCACGCCCTTTTATTTCAAACATTCGACTTATGGCCTTTTCATCAAAAGCTGAGCAAGCCAAACCATATACCGTGTCTGTCGGTATCACGCCTACCCCACTATTTTTCAAAATATCAATATTAATCTTGTTCATATGAGTTTATTGTATACTCTGCCTGCGTCACTAATAAATACAAGCTCAGAATAACTTATTTTTCTAAATACTACGAATACAAATTAGGCGACAAATACAAAATTTGCGATTTTTTCAAAAAATAAAATAACCGGGGTAAAGATTTTTGTTTTTCGACAAAACCTTTCTAAAGCACTGGACTTATAATGAGCGGTATTATAATCAAGACCTTTAGCCATTAACCGTCTTTCATGCAATTCATGTACTAAGATAAATTTTCTTTCTTCAATAGTAAGATCGTCATCGATCCAAACTTCATTTGCAGGAATAAAATCATAGACTTTACCATGACCACCTTCAGTGAAATCTATAAAAAATAAAGTCCTCACCTCTTCCCCGTTTATGAGCCAAATCTTTAATTTATTTCCTAATGAAAATAAGATTCTCTTATGCACGCAAATCTCTTGATGGCTTTTTGTAAAATTTTTATGTGTTTTATAAAATTCTGTTTTAGATCTCTCTCGCTTTTCAACTCGATCAGATTTAACAACTGCTTCTTCATAACTTAGACCCTTGCCCATCAACTCCTTCATCTTTAAGAAATTATCAAAGTAATACCGACTTTCACCGGTCTTAGCTTCAATATCTATCCAAAACTCCGTATCGGGTATAAAAGAAAAATAGTTTGTCCAACCAAAATTTGTAAACTCCTCGTTAATGCAATCACGAATATATCGGCCATCTACCAACCAGGCAGTATAACCGTCAGTTTTCTTATATTTCTTAATCTTTGGTTTTTGTACAGGACAATTTTTCATCAAATGTATTTAGTTGATATTTTAAAAAAATCCTTAAATTAAGCCTCGTAATGATCCTCCTCATCGGCTGCAGCATCTTCCTTAGTCTGATGGATTGTTCCGTCCTTATGATGAGGTGGCATATAAATAGTGTATAGTTTTAAAAATTTCTCACCAGAAGTATTTATAACATTATGCATTGAACCTGCGGGCACAACAACGGCAAAACCATCAGTAATTAACGATTCTTCCCCGTCAATAATAACCTTCCCTTCACCGCTATCAATACGGAAAAATTGGTCATTATCCTGATGAACTTCCATGCCGATTTCTTCATTTGGCAATAAGCTCATCACAACTACCTGACCATGCAAGCTAGTATAAAGAACTTTCCTAAAATTATCATTCTCTAATGTTTCGTGTTCAATATTTTTTACAAAACCTTTCATATGAATAGCTGTGATTCCATCTTTATAGCCATAAGCTTTTGGAAGAATCAGAATAAATAGTAATAACAATATTATATCAAAAAACTTACAAAAAAAGAAGGTATTGAAAAGGCCGGTTTCAGTCAGACTGAAACCGGCCTTTAGTCTATTTTATAACCTTCGCCACCGCCTTCACTATCCCCTTGTCAAAAGGCTTAGGTACCACATAATCAACTGTCGGTTTCTTAACGCATTTAGCCAGAGCCTCGGCCGCTTTAACAAACATACCCTGCTCGAATTGCTTTATTTTATTATCTAAAGCCCCCCTAAATATACCTGGGAAACCAAGCACATTATTCAATTGATTAGGAAAATCTGAACGCCCAGTTGCCACAATAAAAGCTCCGGCCTTCTTTGCCTCATCAGGCATAATCTCTGGAACTGGATTAGCCAGAGCAAAGATAATCGGTTTCTCATTCATTGTTTTCACCATCTCCTTTAAAAGCAACCCGGCTTTGCTAACTCCAATAAAGATATCTCGCCCCTTAATTGCCACACTCAAATCACCAGAAATCTTCTCGTAACTGCCAGTAACATTCTTTATATAACTAAGCAAATCTTTTTTCTCATTATTCAAATCAATTCTCTCCTCAGACATAATTCCCTGACTATCAGCCAAAAGGATTTTCTTAAAACCATAACCGATTAGCATTTTTGTGATAGCTGTTCCAGCTGCCCCTACCCCATTGACCAAAATCTTGGCTTCCTCTTTTTTAATTTTTCTTAACTTTAATGAATTAATTAATCCAGCCAATACCACAGTCGCGGTACCATGTTGATCATCATGCATAACAGGAATATCTAATTCCTTTCTTAATCGATTTTCAATTTCAAAACATCGCGGCGCCGAAATATCTTCCAAATTTATACCACCAAATACAGGCGCGATTTGTTTAACTGCCTTGATTATCTCTTCAGTATCTTGAGTATCCAAACAAATCGGAAAAGCATCCACACCAGCAAACTCTTTAAACAAAATAGCTTTGCCCTCCATAACTGGGATTGCCCCTTTAGCACCTAAATTACCAAGGCCTAAAACAGCTGAACCGTCAGAAACAACTGCGACCATATTCTTTTTAATAGTGTATTCATAAACCTTTTTTGGATCCTTAGCAATTTCCAAACATACTCGTCCAACCCCAGGCGTATAAGCCAAAGATAAATCATTTCTGTTTCTGACTGGAACTTTGCTTTTTATTTCTAATTTACCAGAATGTTTTTTATGTAAAGCTAATGATTTTTTATATACGTCCATATATTTATTATTTATTACCAGACCATTCTATTAAAAATTCTTTTGCGAAGGCTTTCAAATATTTATGCCTTTCTAATGCCATTTTCTTACCAGTTTTTGTATTCATTAAATCTTTAAGGTGTAGAAGCTTATCCTCAAAATGGTGGAATGATGAAATGGAACCTTTCTTATATTCTTCGAATGATTTCTCTTTATCTGTATTTTTTACTGGAATATAAATCGATCTATTTTTGGAACCACCGTAAGCAAAACAACGGGCGATTCCAATTGCTCCGATAGCATCAAGTCTGTCTGCATCTTGAACAATCAAACCCTCAATACTTTTCATTTTGTTTTTCTCACCTAAACCTTTAAAGGAAATATTATCTACAATGTGCCGAACTTTTTTTGCATCAATATCTTGCACACCAAGCGACAACAACCAATCTTCAGCTAGTTTTCCGCCCAAAGATTCATCTCCCCCATTAAACTTAAAATCAGAAATATCATGTAGAAGTGACGCAAGTTGAACTATAAACAAATCTGCTTTCTCTTTTTTGGAGATACTTGTTGCGGTATTTAGAACTCTTTCCATGTGCCACCAGTCATGACCGGTTCCTTCGGTTTCAAATTTATTCTTAATAAAATCCCTGGTTTTATTGATAATATTCAATTGTTCTTTAGTCATCTGTTTATTTTAACACGAATCATTAAATGTACGGCAGATATTTATCTGTGATGATATGGCTCATTCTTTATCACTGAAACCGCCCGATAAACCGACTCCGCGAGAATAAGTCGCGCAATTTGATGTGGAAATGTTAACTTTGACAAAGCCCAGATATAATTTGCCTTATCTAAAACCATCTTATCCAAACCATATGCGCCTCCAATTATAAATACTAATCTTTTATCAGAAGCGATCATTCTCTTTTCAATCAGATCCGCCAAACCAAGAGTATCCACTTCCTTCCCTTTCTCATCCAAAGCGATAATAAAATCTCCGACATCAAAAGTTTTTAGGATTTGTTCACCTTCTTTCTTTTCATCTGAAGAAGATATTATTTTCCACTCAGTCCTGAAATATTTTTCCAATCTTTTTGTATATTCTGAAATAGCAGACTCCAAGTCATCGCTGTGATTTTTTCCGACAGTGATAAATAAGATTCTCATATATCGAGTATATCAGAAACAAGTTTTACGTTCTACATTTAACGTTACGGAATTTTATGCTATAGTGCCTAAATGTTAACCAAAGGACGCGCTAGCGCCATCAAACAGCTTCACGATAAAAAATACCGACAAAAGACGGGTTTTTTCCTTGTGGAAGGTGAAAAAAGCATTGTCGAAACAATTAACTCTGACTATCAAATCTCTGAGATACTAGCAACTAAGGATTTTCTAAATAAATACCGTCAAATTATAAACTCAAAGCAAATCAGAACTGAAGCAGTTGAACAAGGTGAATTAGAAAATGTTAGCACCATGGAAAGCAACAGTGCGGCTATAGCAATTGTAAAACAGAAAGGAAATCAAGCTATAAAGCCAGATTCTAATGAAATCATTTTAGCCCTCGATAATATTCGTGATCCAGGCAACCTCGGCACAATCATTCGTATCGCCGACTGGTACGGCATTAGAAAAATTATTGCCGCGATCGGTACGGTAGATTTCTATAATCCCAAAGTGATAAGCGCCACCAAAGGCTCTTTCACTCGGATTCAGTTGTCCTATGTTGATCTGAAAACTTTCTTGCCGACAACCAAAGTTCCCGTTCTCGGCACCTTTCTCGACGGCGAGAATGTTCATACCCTTGATTTCCCCACAAACGGAATACTGCTCATGGGTAATGAGTCAAATGGCATCAACCGCGAAATTGAAAAAATCGTTACCCAAAAAATCACTATCCCCGCTTATGGCCAGACCGAATCTCTCAATGTCGCAATTGCCACGGCTGTTTGTCTGGATAATTGGAAAAGAAATTTATCTAAATAAAAATAGCACCCCGGTTAAAGGGTGCTCGAGAAACAAGCGTTTAATGCGTGAGTATTTTCTGAGCCTGGGCAAAGATCTTCTTGGCGTCACAATCCAAACCGAAGCTTGCCGCCGCCTTTATCTTATCTTCAAACGCCTGACGTCGGCGCTGGATTTTCAGACCAGCATGAACCACCACCTCATCGCTATTGCCCAATTCGAGACGCAGTGTCTTGAACTCCTGCTCACCTTTGGCAACCTCCACGGCAGCAAAAAGGAGCTCTTGACGGATAGTTGATTCGCATAGCAATATGCCCGGCGGATGAGGGAACAAGCTTGATACCCGATCAAAACCCTCAAGCGCGACCACGGAGTTGTTGATCGCACAAAGGATTTCGAGTTTTTTCTTGTCCGTCAGTGAAATCAGAACAACCATAACAAAGAAAAAGAAAATGCCCAGCAGGCAAATAATAGCAGGTTCTGCTATTCCGAGCCGAATCATGATTACAATACCGGTCGGCAAGAAAATGGCACAGCCAACAATTGCTCTCGGTACCAATTTATCCCAAAACTGACCTCGGATATTATTCCTCTTAAGCTCTTCGTTGTACCATGACAAGATTCTACCTCCCGGCAAACTAGTCCTCTCATATCCTTCAATCAATACCGGGCTCACGGATTCAATTGATTCATCATACTTATTTTTCAACGCGTTCATTATCAATGTACTCCTCTGCCTTTGTTGTGGATTCATAGCCTTCCAGGCATTCAAGCAGCTTTCGGCCACTTCAATACGATTTCTCGTCATGCAATCCTAATAGCCAGGCGAACTATTCTAAAAAGAACTATATATTTTGATATAGTTCTTGTCAATAAATTATATAAAAAATTAATTTCCTAAATCGAAGCCAATCTAATAGCGATATACAAAATGAATACACCCAAGAAAGTCATTATGGTAGTTAATTTTTTTGGATGGGCATGGTGACTTTCTGGTAATAAATCACTTGCTCCAATATACAGAAAAAAACCAGTAAATAGAGCCAGTATGATACTAAAGGACCTTTCCGGCATAACAAAAAACATTGTCGAGACGATACCTAACACTGGAGCCAAAGCATCCACCCATAAGAATTTTAATGCGGTTTTATTTTCTCCACCGTTTTTAAGAATCATACTAACAGAATTCATACCATCAGAAAAATCGTGGACCAAAACAGCGACAGTTACTACAATACCTACCGCGATGGAAACCTGAAAAGCTAGACCAATAGCAACACCGTCAAGAAAACTATGAAGGGACAAACTACTGGCACCTAAAATTCCACGTTTCTGTTTCTTCTCTTCCCCGTGCTCATGATCGCAATGATCATCATGACAATGAAAAAGCATTAAACGATCGAGTAATAGATAAAAAAGAAAACCGACCGCAATAAATGTCGAAATCGTTGATGGCTGGAAATAATTTCGTCCGAGTTCGATTGATTCCGGTATCAAATCAAAAAACGCCACACCTAGTACAGCCCCAGCGCTAAAACCTAAGATAAGATGGAGCTTATCCTTAAATTTCATAGCAAACAAACCACCTAAAAAAGTTGCGATAAAAGCTCCGATAGCAATTAAAATTAACATTAAATTAGTATAGCAAAATTAGACTTTATAAAACAGTACAGTGTATTAGATCTCAATCTTTGAAAACTGCCAAGCGCCAATAATTGTAATAATAACAACAAAAGATACTAGAACAATTAGATCTAGTCCTAATCCAAAATGAGCTGTATTAGATAAAGCGCCTCTTAAGGCATCTACACCATATGACAGAGGGTCTATCCTAACTACAACTTCTATACCTTTTGGCAAACTATCAACAGGGAAAAGCGCTCCCGAAAGAAAAAATATAGGCATCACCAAAAAGTTTGAGATCAATTGAAAACCTTGCATGTCTTCCAATCTTGAAGCTATAGCTGTACCAAGAGCCGTAAAAAGCATAGCAATCAAAAACATTATCACAAATGAAAAGACGGCCATTAATATTGAAACGGGTCTGAAACCAATAAATAAAGTGATGATAAAAACAATTAAACCCTGGATCGTAGCGACTGTCGCTCCACCAAGAGTTCGCCCAATCATTATTTTTGTTCGACTTACCGGCGCCACAAGTGTCTCCTTAAGAAAACCGAACTGTTTATCCCAAATTACTTCAATACCAGCAAAAATTGCTGTAAAAAGAATACTCATTGCAATAATACCAGGAGCTAAGAACTGTAAATAATCACCTCCACCAGCTTTGGCATAAATCGGTCCAAAACCAAAACCAAGCGCTACCAAAAATAATATTGGTTGACCTAAAGAACCTACAATTCTAGATTTAGAACGTAAATATCTTTTTATTTGTCTCAACCATAAAATATAAAGTATCATATTATAAATTTTATTATCTTCGTCCGTGCCACATCTTCATCATATTGCCACCATCACTGCCTGTTGTCTCTCGAATATCTTTTCCGGTCAGAGCAAGAAAAGCATCCTCGAGCGTTTCCGTATTCGTCTGCTTTTTTAAATCCTCTGACTTGCCTTGAGCGACAATTACTCCATGATCAATGATCGCAATCCTATCAGCGTTGCGATCAGCTTCTTCCATATAATGCGTGGTAAAAAAAACAGTCAAACCTTCTTTTTCTCGCAAATCCTTTATATAGTTCCACATCAAATTTCTTGTTTGAGGATCAAGACCTAGAGTCGGTTCATCCAAGAATAGAACCTTGGGATGATGAAGTAATCCGCGGGCAATCTCTAATCGACGCTTCATTCCGCCAGAAAAATTCTTGACCAGATCGTCTCTTCTGTCCCATAGTTCAACCATAGTCATAAGCTCTTCAATTCTTTTTGTATAAATATCTTTTGGAATTGCGTAAAGTACTGCATGAATATACATATTTTCATATGCAGTTAACTCTGTATCCAAACTTGGATCCTGAAATACAATACCAAAGGACCTTCTAGTGTCCGATGGATTTTTATCAACATTAAAACCATTCAATATAACCGAGCCAGAAGTTGGATCAAGAAGGGTCGTCAACATTCTGATGGTGGTTGTTTTACCAGCTCCGTTTGGACCAAGAAAAGCAAAACTCTCCCCTTTTGCGACAGAAAAAGATATGTCCTTAACAGCCTCAACTTTTTTAAATCTTTTAACCAGATTCTTTACTTCTATAATTGTGGGCGAAAAAATTTCTGTCATTTGAATTAAATTAATCAATCTATTATAACACAGCAAATTTTTTTACAAGATTACAAAAAAGGTCGCGGTGATGGCACCAATTAGACCCGATGTGAAATCTCCCATTGTATCGAGGTTATTCGGTTGGGCGAGAAGATTAACGTGAGTCTTCAAATCAAACAAAGATAGATTCAAAACATTACCTCTAAAAAAATCATAGGCGCATTCCGATAATTCCCAAAGGACAGCAATGAGTGCGACCAAAGCAATCAAAATTAAAACATTCTTCCAACGTTTACTGTTCAAAACCGAGTAGTCAGGAAATCTTTTAAAAAACCAGACGAGAGTAAATATAGTTGCGATACCGAATAAAAAATGCTCCAAAGCATCATAGCCAAGGAAACCAGTGGTACAGCCTAGATATTTAAAACAAGTTTGATTGTAACCCAAGCTACCACCCAACCCTTCACCAAAAGTACAAGCAATAAGAAAAATAACGATCGAAGCTATCGCCATAATAGCATTGCGAGAAAATTTATTATTTTTTTCCAAATTATCTATCATAAAAAGTAAGGTATATTATAGTTCTATTATAGTACCTATCGCAAATCAAAACAATCGACAAAAAATTTAATACATTAAATCATATTTGGTGGGGTTTCCTTATTTTTAAATAAAGTCCATGAGTCAAATTTTACCTTGTCTGGCTTGCTAATATTAAAACCATATAAAAACTCCGCAACACCATTACTGATGTGCGGAGTGCTAAAACATAATTTTACTTCTTGTCTAAGAACTTATCCCAACCAGGAAAATTCCTATAAACATGATGCGGGCTTGAAGGTAGTCTACGGTCTTCTTTATAAGTTTTGCAATAACACTTAAATGAATCTATGCCCAACCTAACCGCGGAGTCACTAGCCTCTTGCCAAGTTCTATAAAAATCTGTTCCAAGAAAGATTCTCCACCCTGGAAAATCTTTATAAAAACACTCTGGTCGCTTTGGAAGTTTCCTGTCAAGCTTTCGCATTTCAGGATAGGCTCGCCTATTTGAAATACCAAAAGCCACAGCTACCCTTGAAGCTTCTTTCCAACTTCCATAAGTACCGATATTATTACCGAGAAAGTTAACCCAACCGGGAAAATCCTGATAATAACGATCGGGTGCTGAATTTAATTTTCGATCTTTTTTATATTTGTGCGGATATTGTATTGATGAAGATATACCCAAAGCTTTAGCTGCAACTGATGCTTCTTCAACAGTACGATAATACCTTTCCAAAAAGATATCGTAGCCTGGAAAGTCTAGATAAACCTGATCTGGTGCTGAAGGTAATCTGATATCTTTCTTGTAAGATCTGCGATAATCATCTTGACTCCTAATACCAAGACATATTGCCGCGTTAGACGCCTCTTCACAAGTAGAATAAAACTCCTTTTTACAGTGCTCCAAGACCTCCATTAAATCAACGATATTATCAGAGAAAGTAAATTCAAATCCTTTTCCTGAAACCTCAAAACGTTCTCTGACATAACCCTCACGTTCAATTTCTTCCCTAGAAGTACACTGTTCGTGAAGATCCGATATCTTATTCATCGTCCCTAAAACCATCTGAATACGTTCAAGGTTCCCAACAAAATCAAGAACGATGAGCTTGTCCTTTCCGGGACGCAAGCCCCGTCCAAGCTGTTGACGAAAAACAGTAGAGACTCCGGTCACACGACAAAAAGCCACTAATCCGACAGACGGCACGTTAACGCCTTCATTAAAAGCGTTTACCGAGCACACTCGACGAATCAATCCGTTTTTCAGATGATCAAGCGTTGACTGATTCTTTTCCCAAGTATCCTTTTCCCCACTTCCCTTATTTGAATGAAAAGTCTCAGCCAAATTCAAAGTTTTTACCATTCTTTCGGCATGCATAATCGAAGCACAAAAAACAATAGCTTTTTCATTATAACCATTAATAATTTTTGTAACCTCGACATCACGCTTTTTGATAAAAATACGCCGATTCACTTCGGCCATCGTAAAACGTTTCTTGCCTTCACGAATTTCGGCTGCAATTTTCTGAAGCACCTTTTCATCAAGGCTCTCATCAGTAATCACATGATATTCGATTCTTGGCAGCCAACCTCTGGCAATCGCCTCTTCAAGAGTAATATTGACAACTTCTGAACCGAAGACTTCACGGATATCCGTTTTGTCTTCTCGATCAGGAGTTGCCGTAATACCAAGTTTTGGCGCTTTGAAGTACTTTAACACCGGCTTGTAAGTGCCGGCCTCGGAATGATGAGCTTCATCGACAATGATCAAATCAAAATGATTTCGAGACCATTGCTTCAAATTTTTCCTCATTGTCTGCCACGTGGCAAAAACAATGTCAGATTCAAGAACTCCATCTTTAGACATACCATTATAAATCGACATCTGGGTTTTCTTAGGAAAAACCAAAGCAAATTCCTCAATAGCATGCTTAAGAATAAAGTTATTATGAACCAAAAAAAGTATACGCTTTGGGCGAAATTCCTCGGCGATAAAGGCCGCAGTAAAGGTCTTACCTAAACCGGTAGCCATAACGACAAGTGCACGCCTAAGTGGACTCCTTAATCCCTGCAAAGCAGCTTTGACCGCCGCTTTCTGATACATACGTGGTACAATATCCATAAATTCCCCTTTCTTTTATCCAATATTTAATAGTAAATTATGTTATCAAACAACAATTCTTTTGCAAAGATAACACGCAGAATTGTCGATGTCAATTTTAACTTATTTCATTCCATATATTTTTATAAATATAAACCCCAGCCTAAACTGGGGTAAAAAAATTATAAGACTGAAACGTATTTTTAGGAGAAAGACTATAAACTTCCATAAGTTGTGACTTTTCTGTTACAACTACCCCGTCTCCCAAATTTCTTGTGCAATGAATTAACTTATCAGGTCCAACAATTATACCAACGTGTGTCCAGGATCGGTCCAATTTACTTTCTTTACGTTTAAAAAATACAGTATGCCCGACAGGCATAAGAGCAAACTCCACTGATGAAAGATGAAAATCTGCCGGCGGTAAATATTTTCTAACCAACAAGGGCAAATTTATACCAACCTTAAAGTAGACTTCCCTAACAAAGTGAACACAATTGAATTTTTCAAAATCAAAAGGTTTTCCCAAATACGAATACGCAACATCAATAATTTGGTCGGACTGATTTTTAGAGAGATACATATCAAACTCCTTTCCATATTTATATTAATAAAATAAATATGGGGTTCCTAATACTAGGAGAAACTTGACCAAGTTGAGATGTTTTTATTCAAAATCATAATTAGTGTGATTATAGTTTATATTAATGTTTAGTCAATTAAATTAGAGCGCCATAATAGATGATCGTTTGAGTAATTTTAAAAAGAAAAGCTCCGAGTGGTTTTGTCCACCGGAGCCTATTTATTTTTTACCTGAGTATCAGGTGAAAATATCATTGCACTCATTTTTAATAAACGAAGCAAGTTTTTCTGATGATTGGCGCAATTCGGAAATCCGCTGTGGTGAACGAACAACATTAGTGTCTAAAGGCTGTAAATATATCAACAACCCTCCAATATGACAATGCGGGGCCAACACCCAGGTTTTAAGCGCCTCAGGTAATGAACCATTCTTCCCTAGACTCACATTAAAACGAGCTACGGCCAGAGCAAGCTTCTCAAGTGGATTACTTATACTGGCAGAGCCCATAGGGATCACTACCCAAGGATACGGCTCTAGACCCTTGGTATGACCAGCGCATGAACAGACTGTTCTATAGCCGAGCCCCCAAAGAACTTTTACCAATTCCCGAACACCAACTTCCACTACGTCAAAACCTCTGACGTCTAAATCAAGCTCTGGAAGTAAAGGGGTTGTTTTATGACCGTCAGGGTCAGGACCTGCAACTTGTATGAATACCGAATTATTAGACATCTTACCTCCTCTTTGTTAATTAACAAACAACATTTTCATTGTTTAAATTAAACTTAATTCAGGTACTTGTCAAGTGTACGTCATGGTTCGCGACTAGATTAAATAATCAATCCGCTAGTAAATGAGATATATAAAATTATTTGATTAAGCGCTCTACCCTATTTCTCCAGTGTTTATGTTCTATATATACCCATTTCCACCATTTTAAACCAACAAAATATCCAGAGATACCGCCAACAAGAACAAACAGCCACAATATATATTCTGGTATAGGGCTGTAAATATAGCCCCAAAAAATAATGCCACTTTTTATAAAAGGATAAATTTTAATAAGCGCCAAAGTAGATAATCCGAAAAGAATTAATCCGATCAGAGCCCAAAGTATAACAACCAAGATTATATAAATAATTTTTTTCATCTAAAATATGATCGTCTAACTAAAAACCTAGCAATTTGAATTTAATATATAAAGTAAGCATTCCGATAACAAAGCCAGCAACAAAAACAGCAGTGCTGTTAAATTTAGCTCCGCCCTTTATAAAAAAGGTGATGCAGAGCACCGCAGCTAAAGCGAGAGCAACGGCGATAAAGAATATTGGAAGTGTTTTCATTTATTTAAAAAGTTAGCTTGTCTAATTACCCTGTTATACTAATTGTAACATAAAAATATGTATTGGTTGCTATTGGTATAGTTTTTATCTACCAATCAAATCAGAGCTTGCAAAGCAATTTTGTGGTATAATCTATATGTATTTTATTAACTAATTAATCATCATTTTATGAAAAATGCACCTTTGACAATTGGAGTCATTTTATTAGCAATTGGTTTAATCGGTCTCGTATTCAGTCAATTTTCAGTATTTTGGATGTGGGTTCTTATTGTAATAGGTATCGCTGTGGTAGCCTGGACTGTAATGGCAAAAAAGGGAGACAAGAATATTGAAAAGAAATAAATATGAAAAACAAAATAACAACAAAAAAAATAAAGTCCGCAGCCAAAAAAGTGTCATCTAAAACAAAAGTATTTGTTAAGACAGCAGAGAAAAAAGCTGGTAAAATAGCCGACTCATTTAAAAAAGAGTGGAAAAAGGAACAACCTCAACGTGAAGAATTAATGAGGGCAGGAAAAAAAGCTCTTGAAAATGGTCTCAAGATAGGTGGTGATGTTTTGGAAACTATTAAAAAAGATATAGCAGAAATCAGTAGCAAAAAAAATAAATAAGAAATATCAGATAACCATATTAAAAACCACATCTTTTCGGGTGTGGTTTTTAAATATAAACTAAAAAGGCCAGACGTTTACCTTATTAGGCAGACTACCTTTAAAATTCAATTGACCATCTTCTACTTTTGCAGAATCAATTTGAAAACCAGAGATAGCGCTTATTCTTCTCTCAAGAAGTTGACTTAGATATCCAACACTCTCACTATTCATCGGTATCGGCAAACGACCGACTTTCACACTATCCAAATTTAATTTTACTTTATTATTTACTACCTCCCCTGTTCCCGCTAAATATATTGGTGCGGTTTTTTCAAAGACTTTAATCTTATCTGTATAAGCCTTAAAATCTTTAGTGTCCACTAGGCCAGTATTATTAAGATATTTTTCCAGCTTATCAATATCCACCAGGGCTGAAGCCTCCACCTTTCCATCTTTATCCATTTTAATTTGCATATTCTGAACCGCTTCGCTAAACTCCCAACCACCAGATAGTAATAAGGCGGAAAACTCAGCACTTGATAGAGAAAGATTGGCATTATGAGAACCTTCATAACTTATACTTTTACCAGCCGGCGCCTGGCCAGTCATAGCGACACGAGAAATATTTACTTTTTTATCAGCTGAACTTAGCGAGTCTTTAACTGTCGAAACACCAAGATCAATCGGCTTGTTAGTTCCCATAAGAGTTGATAGACCAGGAACAAAACCAAGGTAACCAATAACTAAAACTATTAATAAAACAATTATAATGAGTGTTATTAAAAACTTTTTCATAAAACTATTATAGCAAAATAAAATGGTTTAAGAAAACATGGGTGGCTATCGGGCAGTTTCCCTCGACTAAAACTTTTTCGTCAAAAAGTTTTGTCTGGGCACCGCCTCATGAATTTCTTTTACTAAAGAAATTCTATTCCGGCGTTCAACTCCCGAACGTAAGCAAGATCATTTGCTCACTTAGCCACCCACTCAAAAACCGGCTTTCGCCGGTTTTCTTCTTGGGTGCCGTTGTATGGGATGTAAGAACTATTTTTGAAAAAAGGAATGATGCAACTATTTATATTCCGAGTTTTTACCCTACCCTGTAATTCACTATTTATAAGTCGCGACCATTTTTTCAAAAATTGAAATTATATTTTCTGCAGACTGTCCAGATAAATCATTTTTTGAAGAGATAAGATTTAAACCAAACGACATATTATCTGTTTGGTAGATTATCTGTCGTGAATATCCGCCTGTTTCTCCACCTTGTCCTTGAGTATCAATTCTATTCCACAAAATATTATTCAGTATAACTTTTTTACCAACTGGAAGAACTTGAGAAACCCCGATTATAAAATTAGTAGTAGCTTGTTCTATTCCTGAATTTGAAAAGTAACTTGAAGGAAAAACAAAACCAAAACCCTTACCCGCAGTTGGACCACCAGAAATCACTCTCAGCTTTAAATCATTTGGATAGCTAACTTGTGTATCTTTAAATACATAAGTTTTCCAACCTGAGATGTCGATAGGGCTACTAGCTGTAGTAGAAACAACAACTGTTGATGTCGAAATGTTATTATCCTGTTGAACAGGAACAATTGAGACCTTTTTATTTGAATAAAAATAATATCCACCACCAACTGCCAAAATTGCAATAACTACTAATAAAAGAGGAACGATAAAACCTTTTTTTGAGTTTTTCATATACAAAAAGTATACCAAAGTAGAACCGAATAATCAAAGATAAATATAGTCATATTACCTAAAAATATCGCTGGGTGGCTATCGGGCAGTTTCCCTCGACTAAAACTTTTTCGTCAAAAAGTTTTGTCTGGGCACCGCCTCATGAATTTCTTTTACTAAAGAAATTCTATTCCGGCGTTCAACTCCCGACTATCGGGCAGTTTTTCCTTACAGGAACTGTATACCTTTCGTATCGTACTCGCTACGCTCCGTGCGATATACTCAAGGTCTTCAACTCCCGAACGCAAGTGCTTACTAGCACTCGCTTAGCCACCCTATTTTAAAAACACCCATAATGGGTGTTTTTAAAATAGGGTGGCTATCGGGAGTTGAACCCGAAATAAAAGCTCCACAAGCTTCTGTGTTACCGCTACACCATAGCCACCATAAAATCCTATCGGTAATTAGGATTAGACTCATTTATACCAGATTCATGGGCACTTTGTCTACTCATTGCAAACAATGTTGAAGACAATCTATTCAAATAAGCCAAAGTCTCATCACCAATTTTCACCAACCCTTCTTCTTTAACTTCTACGACTCTCCTCTCCGCTCGTCGAGCGAGTGTCCTTGCAAAATCAAACATCGCTGACATCTCGGTTGCCCCAGAAATAATAAAAAATTTTATCGGTGGAATTTCTTTTTCAATCTTAGCAATAAGGGTTTCCAATTCTTTTACTTTTTCTTCACCTATATTTTTTGGTGCTCCAGCTATTTCAGCCTGGATTATAAATAAATTTTCTTGAATCTGGTGGACTAAGTCACTAGAAACAGAAACTGGATCTACATTTTGTATTTTATTATTACTTAAAATCGTCCCTTTAATAATACCTAGATAAGAATTTACTTCATCAAGCACTCCCAAAGCTTCCGCTACGGCAGAACTTTTAGATAATCTCTGATTGCAACCAAAGATCGTTGTTTTTCCATCATCACCATTTTTTGTATACAACATATTGTGCTCGGGGGGAGACTTGAACTCCCATGCCTTACGGCACACGCACCTCAAGCGTGCTTGTCTACCAATTTCAACACCCGAGCATAGAGGCAATAATATACTAAAATAAGCTTTTTTCAAGAGAAAATCACCCCGCCTGGTTACAGGTGGGGTGATTTAAATTTTTATTTAACTTCTTCAGTTACTTCCTCTGTTTTTACAGTATTATCTTTAACGTCTTTCATATTGATTGTCTTTCTCATTTTCTTTCGAATTTCTTTAGCAGCTTTCTCTCTAATATAGTAAAGCTTGGCTCTTCTTGTTTGGGATCGTCTAATTATTTCGATCTTTTCAATTGTCGGAGCGTAAATTGGAAAAATTCTTTCTACACCAACTCCATCAACAACTTTTCTAACTGTAAAAGTACCGCCGGCTTCCTTACCGTGTTTAATAGCAATAACCAAACCCTCAAAAACCTGAGTTCTTGTTTTATCGCCTTCTTTAATTTTCTGGTGCACCTTGATGGTGTCATTTGGCTTTAAGTCCAAATTCTTTCTTTCTTCAATGTTTACTGGTGAAATTTTCATAGTCATTTAATATTACTTATGGAAAACAATGTAGCATACTCTGCGTTTTTTGGCAAATGAACCTTGTAAATTATTACTTAAAATTTTCTACTGCCTGAGCAAAATCTTCTGGGTATGGTGCCTTAATTTTTAGCACTTTCCCTTCTAAAGTTTCTAGTTCTATAGAATATGAGTGTAGAGCAAGCCTATCAATACCATCCAATGCCTTCTTTGTCGGAGCATAGAGCTTATCACCAACGATTGGGTGTCCAACAGCATTTAAATGGACTCTGATTTGATGAGTGCGTCCAGTCTGCGGATTAACTTCAACCAAGGACATCTTATCTTTACGGGCCAATACCTTATAGTAGGTCAGAGCTTCCTTAACAATACCCCTAGTATTATCATCGGCTGTCCATTTTCTAAAATCACTCTTATGACGACCAATAGGCAGATTAATTAAACCTTCATCGTACCTCATTTCTCCATAAACAACGGCGTGATAAAACTTTTCTATTGTTCGATCTAAAAATTGCTTCTTCAAATGTTCGTATGTTTCTTGATTTTTAGCTATTACCAGAACTCCTGAAGTTTCCCTATCAATCCGATGAACGATACCGTATCTTTTAATAACTTCTCCGGTAACGATTTTAAGAGGTTCACCAACATCTTTATTCTCTGGGTATTTTTGGGCAACCCAATCAATCACAGATTCTTCTTTCGTCCTTCCATCAGTATGAACAACCAGGCCTGCTGGCTTGTTTATTATTACTAGATTCTTATCTTCATATAGAATTTGTAGACTTTGCATACTAGAGTTTTAACATAATTTCCGAAATATTGCATTATTTTGAAAATTAAGATAATCTAATGTCTATTGGGCGGTTAGCTCAGTTGGTAGAGCGCCTCATTTACACTGAGAGGGTCGGGGGTTCAAATCCCTCACCGCCCACCAAACAAAAATTAGTCAGAAGCGAAAACCTGAAGCTTCTGGCTATTTTTGATTGGGCAGTGAGGGATTTGAAAGACGGAGCGCGGCGGCGCGAGTCGGGGTCGCGGGTTTTGCTAGCAAGCAAAAACCTGTGACCAAATCCATACACAAAAAAATCCCTTTGGGGATTTTTTCGTTGGGTGGTGAAGAAGTGCTGGGAGCACTTCTGTAGGGATTTGAACAACGGAGCGGGACCCGAGTCAACAGACTTGGGTGCGAGTTGGTGACCAGACAAAATTTTTTGACGAAAAAATTTTAGTCGAGGTCTAGTTCCCTCACCGCCCACAAATTAAAATCACCTCATTATTGAGGTGATTTTAATTTGTTGATGTAGGAAATCTTCCCAACGCTCGGTTTCGCCGTCGCTACACCGAGCTGGGACGCGGTCTCGAATTTTTCGCTACTGCTCAAAATATACTCGACCGTTCGATTCCTACACACCACAAGAGTACTTCCATTTTCTAATCGCTACGCTCAAGAAAATTTGGTCGCGCAAGCAAAATCATTTGCTTGCTCTCGGTAGGATACCTCCCTCGACTAAAATTTTTTCGTCAAAAAATTTTGTCTGGGCACCGCCTCATGAATTTCTTTTGCTAAAGAAATTCTATTCCGGCGTTCGATTCCTACAAGGAAGTGCTACCTAGCACTTCCTCGAGGGCACATTTAAAAGACACTCCTTCTGGAGTGTCTTTTAAATGTGCCCTCGGTAGGAATCGAACCTACATCAAAGCCTTAGAAGAGCTCTGTTCTATCCATTGAACTACGGGGGCAAAATAATTGCTACGTCAATGAATATAACAGTTTTATAGCGAAGGGTCAATGGTTTTTGCTCTGTTAAGCTTTAATTGACCAAAATCATTTTGTTTGAAATTCATAGTGCTCAAATCAGCATCCAGGTTTTTCTTATTTATTACTCGCGTATATGTATTATCGATAATAGTAGGCTGACTAACATATCCCCCTCCAATCTGATCACCTAAATATATATACCAAGCAAAAGTAATTATAAATAAGTTAACAACTGCAAAAATAATTATAGTTATTTTCCAAATATAATTTAAAGACACGGGCTTATCTTCCAAAATGTATTTTTGTTTTTTCTTAGAAATTTTCGCCCAGAGCTCATTTAAGTTTATATCCTTCATATTAATTTTTTAATTTAACAGCGGTGAAATCTACATTTGCTGTCCAAGTTGAACCATTAGTGGCCTTGCCCGATAAATTAGTTCCACCAACAGACAACGTGATTTTCTCAACCAAACTTGGAACAGGCAAATTCTCGAGTAGTCTTATTACTTGAATGCAATTGACCCAACTACCAATCAGATCCAGATTAAATCTTATCGATTCAGCTGTGGCCGAAAAGTTCGCTTGCTTTATCGGTTCATAACCAACGTATTTAATATTAATTGAAACGTTATTACCTTTAGCCAAAGCTTCCAAGGTCTTGATAAAGTCGGCCGTGCCTGATTTTGAAATGAAATATGTGTCTAATGTTTGTCTCTCGATGACAGAGTTTGCGACTGATACCTTTAGAGCTCCTTGTGCGTCTCTTTCATTTGTAGAAATTTCTACCTGAGCAACTTTATCATTAATCTGGTATATCGTATCAATCAATAAATAGCTAAAAATGGCACACGCAGCAATCATTATTACCAAAAATGCCCCAGAGGCTGATAACGTTATTTTTGTTATTTTTGTTATCATATTTTTGCTTTGATATTAACTAAAAAATCAATATTGGTACTATTGGCTAAATTGGAAACTGGATATTCAACACTGTAAAATATACCTGATTTATTCAAATCATCAATAAATAAAGTCAGCGCATCCCTAGTTTCAGAATGACCACTTACAGACATTTGTATTTCATTATTTGCAGTATAATTTGTTATCACTCTGGAAAAAGTGATCTTCTTATTTTTAGTAGAAACAAGTGCAAGAACATCTTCTGAAAGAGATTTTTTTGGTTTGGTAAAAATTTCAACTATGCGCATCTTATCGAGAGTCCCTTTAACAATATTCGAAACACTTTCTCCAACATTTTCCTTATTTTCAACCCCAATAACATTTTTAAATTGTTCAGAAACAATCAGATTCTTTTTCTGAACTGAAATATAATAAGGGATTATATAGGCCAAATAGTTTAGTAAAGTCATAGAAACCAACAACAAAATCACTGCTCCAAATCTAAGATTAAATTCTTTTCTAATCGTTTTTTTCTGCTCAATTGTTGATAAATTAATCATTTTATTTTAATTTAATCCAGGTTTAATCCTATAACTGTAACATAATCCAAGGATTCCAAAGGCTTCATTTCTGGCACATAGTCATCTAAAAGAAAATTATTCACCCACACATTTGCAACATGAGTCGAAACTCCCAAATTTAATTCTAGATATTTTTGAAGACCAACGATAGCTGAATCCTTCCCGCAAAGGATAATTTTATCAATGCGATCTTTGACATCTTCCCTTTGATTACAAAAAAGCATGAAGCGATATATTTCATCTTTGACAGCAGACACAGTGTTAATCAAATAAGAAAATATTTCCATACTATCACTACTCTCTTCATAAAGTCTTTCAACTTTAACTTTTTCAGCTTCATCAACTGAAATATCATAGTATTTTCTTAAGGATTCGTTGAATGTAGCTGCTCCGAAATTAATTGAAGATGTCTGCCAAACCACCCCACCGATTACCAACGAAAGAGCAATTGAAAATTCTTTAATATTTACGACAATTAATGTCTGCTCGTTATTATCTTTAACTACAGATCTAGCGACATTGCTGGCCTCAGTCCGAAAAAGTATCGGAGCCAAACCAGCCTCCTCAAAAACCTCCGTGAGTAGCTGAATATTTTTCAAAGGGGCAGCTGAAACAATAAAATCCATATAATTCCTTACCTTACCTTTATTCACATGTTGATAATCAAAAACAGTTTCTGCCAAGGCGAGAGGGATATTTTCTTCCAACTTGAATTCTAAAACTTGCTTGATCTCCTCTTTATCTACTTTTGGTATCTTAGTTTTAAAAATATAGGTATTATCTTCAGAGATAGATATCCTAGCAAAAGTAACGTCCGTAATTTTGGCTATATCTTTTAAAATCTTAACGACCTCCCCTTTTTTGACAATTTCTCCTGCTCTAAAAATCCCCTTAGGGATTGCGATCGTTCCATATTTGTCAGGCAAAAGACCACGTTTATCCTTTTTGACAGACATATAACGAATGCAATATTCGTTAATTTCCACAGCCACGGAGGACATTTCTAAGAATTTTGGTGGAACAAAAAATTTTGAATAATTATTTTTAGAAGCAATCATGTTATTTACAATAATTATACTACCAAAAACAATTTTGTGCACCTATAAATTCCCACCTGAAGAGGTCTTAACGCAATGACATTACTCTTAAACTTTGCCGCTTTTTAGATAATGTTTCCAACTCTCATAAACTCCTGGAAGAATTGAGACGATTATGATCAATATAGTTACTGGAAAAAGATATTTATCTACACCCGGAAATATTCTTCCCAAATAAAATCCGGCCAATATAATTAATAGTGGCCAAATAACAGCGCCGATTAAATTATATATGCTAAATTTTTTAAAATTCATTTGCCCAATCCCAGCAAATATTGGTGAGAAAGTCCTGACGATTGGAACAAAACGAGCCAAAATCACCACTTCATGACCATATTTTTCATAAAAATCCCTGGTCTGTATAAGATATTTCTTCTTAAAAAAAAGCGAGTCCTCCTTCTGAAAAATAGCATGTCCTACTTTGTTACCAAACCAGTAGCCGACATACCCGGCGGCTAATGCACAGAACATGACACCAAAAAGCAAAGAGCTTATCGGCAGCAGACCTTGAGATGCGAGAAAACCGGCAGTGAATAAAAGAGAATCCCCCGGAAGGAAAAAAGCAAAGAACAAACCAGACTCCGCAAAAATTATTCCAAAAATGCCCAATAATCCGACACTGCTGATTATACTTTCAACATTGAATATATGCATATTTAATTTATTTTTGACCCCTCAATAATTTCCTGAGGAACTTCAAAAAGAGAGAACGGTTTCTCACCCCCTCCCGTTGCCATGATCATACCATTACTTTCCAAACCCATAAGCGGTTTCGGTTCCAAATTAGTTACGAAGGCACATTTTTTGCCAACCAAAACTTGAGCATCCGGAAAGTATTTAGCGATTCCTGACAAAATCTGTCGTGGCCCGGTTGCTTCAGCAAAATCAACTGACAATTTTAAAAGCTTCTCAGATTTTTCAATCTTTTCCACACTTAAGATCTTTCCGATTGTCATCTCAACTTTCTTAAAGTCTTCATATTTTATCTTTGGTGCTTCTACCGCCTTAACTTCTTCAAGTTTAGCTTCTTCTTTCTTTATTTCAACCGGCTCTGTCTGAATATTATTTTGTTGATCCATTTTATTTAAATTTTTTAATAATTATAATTAGCTTTTTATTTCCCTCCTTTATCAAGATAACTTTGCAATATGATTGCCGCAGCCGATGCATCCAATTTGTCATGTTCGCCTTGAACCCTGGCAGCCTGAAATGAACTCAAAAACTCCGGCTCCAAAACAACTTCTAATTTTAAAACTTCTTCTAGATATCGCTTGAAATCGTTTATCTCCTCCATTATTGCATTTGCCTCGCCTTTAAAGTTCCTCGATTCCCCCATCACCACCAACTTAATCTTATTATCCAAACAAATTTGCTTAATTTTATTTAATAAGTGACTATCATTTTTTATCACCTCTTTCGGAAAAGCCAGACTTAATGCCTCATCAGAAATTGCCACCCCCACCCTCTTAGTACCATAGTCTATCCCCAAATAACGTTTATTATCCATTAGCCTATATTACCTAAAAAACAAATATGATACAATACTCACAATAAAAGTCGTTTATTTAATTTAATATCATTTTTTATGACAAATTTTAGTTTTGTAGCTACAAGCAGTGGCAGTATTGATCCGTCAGTTTTAAAAGGAGCTTCTTTCTTTGGGGGTATGGGCTTTGGCATTATCTTTGCCATCATAGTCCTTATTGTAATCGTGTCGATTCTCAAAGGCATTGCTTTATGGAAAGCAGCTAGAAATAATGACCTTGGATGGTTTGTTTGTTTATTAATTATAAATACCGCAGGAATTCTTGAGTTAATTTACATTTTGACTCACCGCTCACCAAAAAGTTCAGATACACCTAAACAAATAAATCCGCTCGCTCCTTCTTCATTCACACCACCACCATTTCCGCCACAAAATTAATTTAAAATACAATGAACACCTTATTTATAATCCTAGCGGTAGTAGTCATTCTTATAATCAGCGGCTTGAGAGTAGTTGGCCAAAACACAGTTTTAGTTATTGAATTCCTGGGCCGTTTCAGTCGAGTCATGACTGCCGGTCTTAATTTCAAAATTCCTTTTCTTGAGAGAATCGCGGAAAGAATTACCCTTCGACAGCAAAACTTTGCCCTCCATGGTTTTTACCCTTCAAAAGATAAAGTTATTGTTGATATTTCAACAAACTTAATCTATGCCGTCAGCCCGGAGTCTGAAAGTATCAAAAAATATTCCTATTCCCTATCCAATCGAAGCGATTCTATTGGAGCAATTATTGAAAACTCTCTGCGAACCTATATCGCAAAAGAAACTCACGAAGGTATCTTGGAGAAAAAAGAGGAACTTGCAATGCATATCCGAACCGATGTTGAAAAACAATTCAGTGATTGGGGTATGAGCATTTATAGCTTCCAAATTACCGGAGTCAGTTTCCCAGAGACAATCACTCGAGCGATGTCTGAAGTTGTCGCATCTGAACAGTTAAAGAAAGCGGCAGAAAATAAAGGTGAAGCAACAAAGATTCAGGCCGTTAAGGAAGCCGAAGCACAAAAAGAAACCAAAAGACTTCAAGGAGAAGGTATCGCACTTGAGAGGAAAGCTATCGCGGAAGGACTTAAAAGTTCCATCCAAATTGTTGAAGGAGCTGGTGCAACCAAACAAAGCACTGCGGAGATTATGTCCATCCTTATCCTCACTCAATACTTGGACACCCTCAAGGGAATTGGTACTGGTTCAAATAGTAAAGTAATTTTTATGGATAGCAATATAAATAAGACTAATGATTTAACTCAACAGCTTATCGGTGCATTAGAAGGAAGAGAAAAATAATTAAGAGACATTAGCCGGGCGGATTACCGCCCGGCTTTTTCATACTTGAAAAATATCCATATTTATGTAATTATTCTCTTTGTTGGAGGAGTGCCTGAGTGGTTTAAAGGAACAGTCTTGAAAACTGTCGCGCTCGCAAGGGTGCCGTGAGTTCGAATCTCACCTCCTCCGCGCTTACAAAAAAGGCATCTCGCGATGCTCTTTTTTGTAAGCGCGGAGGAGAGAAATTTCTTTGAAGCACTTCCGTGTAAGATTCGAAAGACTTTTCCTTATCAACTCTTGGAAATGGAAAAATGCCTGGCCATGTAGTGGTCGAACCTCAAGGAAATTACATACAACAATAGAAATTATCGCCTCCTCCTTAATTGACTTTTGCCAAAATGTATTATAATATTTTTTCTAGAGATTTGAATAGAGTCTAAACAACCTCAGGAGATTTTAAATGAAGTTCCTTGTAAATGAACAGGATGTTGCAAATATTCCCATAGGATATACATGGGAATCTCCGCTTATGCGGGCCGGTTTCTTTCGTACTATACTGTTTGCTTTATTAACAGGTGATTGGAATAAAATCCATGTGAACCCAGTAACATTCTTTTTCTATAAGTCTAACCTTGGAGGTATGACCTGTCCCGGAGATATGGTTCTTTCTTTGACGAAAAGAGGAGTCCATAAAATGTTCCGTTTTGAAAAGGATGTTGAAGTTATCACTAGTGGGTATGATTCGGTCAAATTTAAACGACCACTTCGAGTCGGATCACTTTTTCGATACCGGTATGTTCTGATTAGTAGCGGAGTTACAGATGGAATCAGTCGGTGCAAATGGCGAATAGAAATTATAGATAAAAAGAAGAAAATTATTTCTGTTGCGATTTGGGCGAATTGGTATTATCCAGTTGAGCGGACCACACTGGGTAAGATTTTGATTCCTACGTTTGTAGCTGGTGAAACTTTAGTTCGTTACACCACTGCTATTGCATTTATTATTCTTTCAATTGGTGGTTGGTTTTTTTACCACCCATTCAACGAGTTTAACTTTCCAATAGCACCGTAACTCATGATAGCAAAATCGACCCCGCTCTGGATTAACCAGAGTGGGGTTATTTTTATAATGAGAATTATTACGAACCTTGACTATATCGATATATTATGATATCGTGTCTTAAATATAAGAACATTCAACAATCAGTATAAGGAGTAAAATGAATATAGTACTTAGAGCACTTTTCGCGATTATCGTCAGTTATTTAATCAGCTTCTATGGAAGCAAAACCGCGGTTACATACCTTGGGAAGCACATCCCTGAAAGAGTGAAATTCTCAGTTGTCGAAATGGAATCGTTTCGGGGACCGATATATTCTCAAATGTATCTGACCCAACCGATCAATGTCCCGACAACCCCGTGCAATTGGGAAGAAGTCGCCTCTTGGGGGACTAATTCCTTCATTGTAGTGTGGTTTGACGGAATGAAACCATTATTGAAAGCCTGGAACCCGGACGAGAAAAATCCTGGTATCTACAAATATGCGGAAACATATTTGAAAATTCCGGAATTCTTTTTCTACATTCCACAATGGGAAATTTGGGATCCGAATCAGAAAGGTGTCTTATATGTCGAATATATGGTTTCGCCCCGGGCAGGAATATTCATCATAATTGCGACATTTATTTCCTTATTTTTAATTCTGGTTATTACAAATCCCCTACGCCGTCTTTGGGCTTTCATAATTGGTGATCCAGACTTATAAAAGGTGTCTTAATTGCCGCCTAACAACCTAACAATTAGCTTCGAGCTTTTGTTAGGTTTTTTATTTCTCTATTTCCCAATATTCTTTATAAGAGAAAATAAATTGTTCCCCTTCCTTTTAAATATACCCCTCTCTTTGTTTTACATGTTTAAATTTGATATATTTGAATTATGACTGAAAAAGACATTCTCGAACTAATAAAAGCGGATCCATGGATGATGAGAGTAATACAGGAAGCTGAAAAACTAAATTTAAAAGATTGGATTATTGGGGCTGGTTTTGTAAGAAACAAAATTTGGAACCATTTGCATAACATAAACGTAGATACTGGCAACACGGCTGATATTGATTTAATATATTTTGATCCAAAGGGCAACAACGAAAGTGAGGATGAAGAACTTACAAAAAAATTGAATAAGGAAACTAATCTCAATTGGGAAATAGTAAATGAATTCTATGCGCATGTCTGGAATAAGCTTCCACCATTTAAATCAGCAACAGACGCAATGTCTCACTGGTGTGAAACAGCAACTGGAATCGGTGTCACCATGAAGGGCGGTGAATTAATACTAATTACCACTTACGGCATAGAAGACTTAGTTAACTTAATCATTCGACCAACACCGACTTTTATTAACAACCTGGAAGTAATTAAGGGTAGGATTCAAAAAAAACACTGGCTAGAAAAATGGCCTTGTCTTAAATTGAGCCCTGAACTTCAATAAAATGTTAAGATATCTTATGTCTAAAAAATTTTTAATTATCTTATACGGTCCGCAGTGCTCTGGTAAAAGCACCGTAGCCAAACTTCTGTTAGAAAAGACACCAGAAGTTTTTCATGCTTCGCCTGATAAGATTAAGTGGTTTATATCCGATTACTCGGCGGAAAAATATTCTGGGAAAGGTGTTATAAATAGATTAACTCTTTCACTTGTAAATCAAGCCGCCGCTGAAGGTTTTTCTATCTTAGTTGAAGGCAATATTAAAATAATGCTTGGAGCTGATGAATACAATAAAATTGCCGAAGATAATAACATGAAATTCATTCAGATAAATATTGAAGCACCGTATGAAGTGTTGTTAAACAGATTCAACTTAAGAGTAAAAGATGCACAAGAAAAAAATACCAAAATATCAGTAAAAACTGAAGATGGCATGAGGGAACGTTATAATAAATATCATGAATTAAAAAAACAAGAAGTCCTTACCTTTGATTCATCGACAAAGTCTCCGGAGGAAATTTTATCTGAGATCGAGAGTTTGTTTAAAAAATACTAATATTTAGTGCTATAATTTAAATTATGAAAAATGCGATAATTCTTCATGGAACAGGAGATAAAAACACTGATTTCTGGTTTCCATATTTAAAAGAAAAACTTGAGATAAAAGGATTTGAAGTCTGGCTTCCTCAATTGCCAAATGCTGAAAACCCAAACCTACAAGACTGGCTTTCCTTTGTACTGGAAAATGGCAATTACAATAGAAACACAGTTCTCATTGGACATTCAGCTGGAGCCCAATTAATTTTAAGTATTTTAGAAAAACTACAGGATCCTATCGAACAAGCAATTATGATTTCGGGATACGCTAAAGAACTACCTACTATCCCCGGTGCAAAGAAAAATGAGCGAGATTTTAATTGGATGAAAATAAAAAATAAATGTAAAAATTTATTTTTTATAAATTCGGATAACGACCCTTGGAATTGTGATGACAAACAAGGGAGAATAATGTTTGATCACCTTGGTGGAACTCAGATTATCTTACACGGCGAAGGACATATGGGTTCATCAACCTACAAACAACCTTACAAAGAATTTCCGCTTTTGGATAAATTAATTTAAATAAAATTATTCAATATATGGTCCTAGAACATTTTGTCTAAATATCTTCAATAAAACCCCGTCCTCTCTGAGAACGGGGTTTTCTATAATTATACCGGTTGAAACACTGGAGAAAAAAATGGTCTAGTCTCTTCCCTCTTTTTACGCTTTCCTCCTATTTTCTTTCTGAACTCATGAAGATCCGGCCCAGGAGATATGTTCGACACAAGTCTTCTCTCCACCAAACCTTCTTCTTCAAGTAAATATAAATCGATATAAAAAGTTCCGGAATCAATCCATCCGCCTTTCAATCCTTCCATCTCCTTTTTGATTAATCGTCCAGCTTTCCACTCCTGAAAACTCAGAATTTCCAAATATTCATATCGATCAACAATCGCTTGTTTCCTGTGAAGGAATTTCCAAACGAATGTCGTGCCGGCAAAGATACCAAAAAATATCCACAAAACTTTCATTTATACTCCTAATTGTTCATCGGTTAAAATATAATGTACAAAACTTTCTGGTAATAAAATACACTTAGTTAAGTCAGAAGTCAAAGAGTTATAAAACAAAATTCCCCAATCGATATAAAACCAATTGGGGAACAAAATTCAATTCATAATACTATTTGGATCAGTACTTCTCTTACGAGTCGTTACTGGAGTGGCCGGTAAAGGTTCCTCCGCAATTTTCTCGTGAGGTTTATGTAACTTGAGAATAAGACCGCTAACTATCGCGGAGATAGCCACAAGTACAAAAACTGAAATCAAAAGGTCAATAACGAAACACATTTCCACAAGTATCGGTCGGTAAATTGCAACAAGTACAAAACCAACCCAGTGACTCATGCAATATGGACAGGAAAACAATTCCCCAAACCATTCATTCCGCTTGAATATCCACTCCCTCATGGGAGCAAAAATAAAAGCTTTCGTAATGGTTGTGGAAATTGCCGCTGCTGCAAAAGCTAAAACAATAATTTGAAAGAGGGCTATTGTATTCATATATTACCTACTAAAACAACTGCAAGAGCCGCTGGTATGGTCTCTAGTTTTGATTGTTTTATATACAACATCAAGTGAATGATCGGCCACTTTCTCAAGACTATGCGTCTTTTGAACTGCCTCACCAATTTTTTCCAAGACATCATCAATCTTCGGCACTTGGCCAGAAATGTCGACGACACCTGAGGTACTTCCTGATCCAGTTGGATCTTTTTTACGAGGACGTTCATATTTCATAATCATCAACTCCTTCTTTTATTCATGACCTTGGCACAATCGGCGTATTGAAGTAACTTCCTCATGGAAGTCCTGACAAAATTCAGTCAAAGCATCGGCGTGATTTAGATCACGGTTTTGCTGTTCGACCAAATCAATTGCCCGAAGAAAATCATCCTTTTTAAGACCCCCTCTTTGCCCTGAGGAGATATCCCTGTCCATAGCGATTGAAGTCGCCTGATCGACAATACCTACAAGCATGCCACCATTAACAATTTGACTTAGAGTAAAACTCTGAATGCCATTGTTTTTGGTTTCAATTTTGTAGAATAAACGATTATCAGAGAAAACTTCCTCACAGGCGAACTTCGCCAAGTCCTCATGCGTATACCCGTTTAAAAGTGGGGCACCCTTAAGGGCAAGAAGAAAAATATCGACAGCACTTTCTTTCGTCGGCCGTCCAATTTTAATCTTACGATCAATACGTCCGTCACGAACAATTGCCGGATCAAGTATGTCTTGCCTGTTTGTGGCAAGAATTACCAAGGCTCCGGAATCTTCCAAACCATCCATCTCAGTGAGAAACATCGGGACGATAGTTCTTTCAACGTCTGAACTAATGCCCGATCCGCGCTTATTTAAGATAGCTTCGGCCTCGTCAATAAAGATTACTGACGGATAGCCATAAGCTTCCTTATGTTTACGCGCCCTCTGAAATATCTGTCGGATAGTTGCTTCACCAGTACCTACAAAACGGTCCAGAATTTCTGGCCCTTTGATATAGATAAACCCGGTAGTATTTACTTCTTGTTTGTAAATCCGTGCTAAGGCAGTTGCTGTGGCTTTGCCAAGCAAAGTCTTTCCACAACCAGGAGGTCCATACAACAAAACACCTTTGATTTGTTTTTTGTTGTAAAACTTAAAAAGCTCCGGATTCCGATGCGGCAATTCGACCGCCTCGATCATCTGTTTCTTCGCCTCGGCCAAGCCACCAATCTCATCCCAAGTGATATTCGTCACCTGGTTAAAATTGAAACGCTCATCATCTTTCCCAAGATTACGAATAATGACTACCGATGTGCCGTCAAGCACCACTCGATCGCCCTTTTCCAACGCTCCGGAGAATTGTCCGTTAAAGACAACTCTCACCGATGATTCGCATTCAACTTCAGAAAATGTCTCGTCGATTACTCTTCTTAAATATCCGATTGATCCACCAATTTGGACTGAAGCCACATTGATAATCTGCATCGTATCCTTGACGACAGTAACCATATCCCCAGGCTTAACCACTTTTATACTTCTGGGAACCAAAACTTCAAAAAGTTTTCCTTCAATAGTGATGACAATAGTTTCTTCGCTTTCCGCACCTTTGGCTGATTTTAAAATAATGAAAAAATCACCATTATCAGCCGGACAGTTCACAACTTCATTATCATCAATCTGAATAACAGCGTCATCCCCTTTGAAGCCGACGACAGAAAATTTCTTACCGCGCACAACCTCCTCACGCAAACCTTCTTTAGTGCGCAGTCCGAGCTGATCGCCAACATGGTATAAACCAAGCGACAATCTGCCGTCTGTCGTAACTTTTACATTACCAATTCCCAAAAAAGCTTGCCCTGGTTTCAACCACTTTGACATCGCCACCACTGTTGCATAAACAAATGGCGGAGAAGTAAGTTTTTGAAGCAAGACGTCCTGCTCCTTTAATTTATTACGCGCCCCTTCGAGGGTGGTACGCAAAGTCTGAATCTCACCCTTAAGTTGATCCTCCAACATAATCTACCTCGCTTTCTTTTTATTATTAACCTTCAGTTAAATAGTTTTCAAAGACCTGTTTGCACTTCTTTGATTCTATTGTAAGTATTACCATATTTATTTGTAAACGTCAAAATTTTCCAAAAAATTTGAGATATAAAAAAGCGCGGACTGTTAGGTACGCGCTTCGAAGTAAATTGATGTCAATTTACTTGCTGAGGACAGGCCAATCACTCTCCTTGAGAGTAATAATGGCATAAATAACATTTTTATCCATCAATGTTTGTGGAGTTGCTACCTCGAGACGGTCGCACACTCTCCAACGAAATTTGATTGTTGGTGTTGTAGCCTCAGGATCAAACTTGGGCCGAATCTTTTCCAACGAAAGAGAGGAGATAGCATAAGAACCATCATTCATCTTCCAAAAGAATTTGACCGTAACCGCATCCGCCTGAGCTGACCTGATATCCCCGTTAAAAATAAAGTACTCGCTCTGACTTTTTAAGTTGTCCGAGTTTTCACCTATTTTCCTCAAGGTATGATCCCCTTTCAAGATCGGCTCTGCGGGTGATGGCTGACCAACAGGTTCCCCATTGCAACCGGCCAAAAACAGACTCGAGACCAATACAACCATAATACTTAACAGTTTCATTCTCTATCCTTTCTTCTTTGTTGTTTTATTACAAAATATTGAACGAACCAATTCTTTATCATAATAAACTATAAATATGATTGTGTCAATAGATGGTAAATACTTAAATATCATTAAATTGATGATTTCAATTTTAATCTTTCATG
>Ga0118677_10001365_pt1 | contig 51863 bp, 31 predicted proteins | sample AliMusrvi5mmetaG_FD_86154 | JGI IMG/M metagenome (GOLD analysis project Ga0118677, IMG submission 86154) | reverse complement strand
CTGCCTCCTTGGTTGTGGCTCTGAGCCGTAGTGGATTCCTACCCTACAGCATAACCCACGTTTACAAGGATGGCAGGTCTTTTATCTTTTCTGTTTGGCGACTGACAACCATTATGTCTACCGTCTTTACGTTCATATCTTCAGCGCGTGGTGGTGATGTTTCTTCCGGAAGAACAACCAGGGTGTTGTCACAACCGGTCTCCTGGGCCGGGAAAACGTCCGGCGATTCCGAGGCGCTTATACTTTTTGACGAACGGGGCACTTTTGATATCGATGTCGGCAATGGCAACACGACCATCTGTGTTGAACCGTCACACAAGTCGGCGCAGTACGACGGTATTGTGGTTTTTTCCACCAGAATTCATCTGGGGAAGGTTGCTTTCGGGGAAGTGTGCAAAAGTGCCAACGTTACCGTCAAATAATCGGTCCGGATTTACGCTGCTGGAAGTACTGGTTGCGATACTTATTATCATGGCCGGGATGATGGCGTTGCTGTCGGCTGCCACTACCGCGATAAGTTTAAATCTGGACAATATGCTGCGAGACGAAGCGGTACAGGTTTCCGACTCACGAATGCGTGTGGTCAAAGGCAACCAGGCAGCCACATTGTCACTCCCGTTTCAAAACCTTTCTATCGTGTCAACCCGGATGAGCAAACTGAGATCTAAATCGACGCCCTATACCGTAACTCTCTCCTCTTCTCCAACCGGAGGAAACGCAAATATTTTACGGGTGTCGGTTTCATGGAACTATAAAAGCAAGACGAAACGGCATGAGTTGATAACATTGAAAACGTATTAAACTTTTGGAGAGACTTTGTGGCATTTTCGGGGAAAGCAAAAGGAGTTACTCTTATCGAGCTGCTTATTGTTATGGCCATTTTTATGGTTGTGATAATGATCAGCGCGTCTGTATTCGAAAACGTCACGAAAATAAGCAGTTCTGTTACGAAATCGGCACAGAGCCAGATGGAAGGTATTGTCGGGCTTGAGATCCTTCGAAGAGATCTGAATGCGGCGGGTTATGGATTGCCATGGAGTTTCCAAACGACGCCGGATCCCGCAAAATACCTGGAAAGTGATCTGGGCGCCGATAATCCGGTCAAGGGGGTGAATGCGGATGATTTTAACGATGCGCCGCCCAACAGTTCCGCCGGTCTGCCGCTTCCGGCCATTCCGCGCGCGGTGGTTCTCGGAACCGTACCGCTGACCCAGGATCCTGTGTATAAAGGGACCGGGAAAAACTCGAATCCGGGTTCCGATTACCTGGTAATAAAGTCCGCCGTTGTTGCGTTTAATAATTCTGTCGGAAAGTGGGGTTATGTCCGCTATAGCGGCAACCTGACTGCCAATAAAAGTTACCTCGCCAAATGGAATTCGCCGGAAGACCTGGTGGCGAATGAGGTGGTTGTTACGCACACGAATACGTTTTCCGGGGCTACGCAAACTCCGCACGTTCTTGCAATGCAGGACCCGGCGCACTTTTCATATAAACTCACTACGAAGGATGCCACGGGGCATTATGTGCCGGCGCACGCTAACTACAGGCCTTCCGGCAGCCTGGTTGATCGTTTCGGAACCAGGGTAAACAATGAAAGCATGGTTGCCTATGCCATTACCAGTGACGATACCATTCGTATGCCGTTCAATCGTGCCGACTATTTTGTTATGCGTCCGACCGGAACTTCAATGCCGCCACGTTGTTGCCCCGGCACGGGAATTCTGTACAAATCCGTCATCATCAATACCATGACGTCGAGTGGCGGCGGGCGTACGCTCTATCCGCTGCTCGATTGTGTCGGGGATATGCAGGTATTATTCGACATGCGGGATCCGGTTGATCCGAACAGCACCATGACGGTAGATACGCTTGCGACATTAACCGCAGAGGATATTCGAACGCGACTGAAGGGTATACGCGTCTACCTGCTGGTTCAGGAAGGTGGCAAAGATAAAAAGTATACCTATCCGTATACCGACACAAACAACGTGATTGCCGTGTCCGATGATAGGACGCCAAGTCTCGGGCATACATTCAGGGTATCGGATATGAAAAGTTTTTTCGGCAGTGACTGGGTGCATTATCGCTGGAAGGTGTATTCGGTCGTTGGCCAGCCGTATAATCTCATCTATTAAAGGGCTTGAGATGAAATCGATACTGTCGAATACCAAAGGGATCGCGTTGGTGACGTCTTTGATGTTTACCCTGATTACACTCGGGATTGTGCTGGCATTGCTCTCAATAATTACCCAATCCATTAAAATATCAGCCGCCACGAAACGGTATCGCAACGCTTCGGAAGCGGCGTATGGCGGGGGTGAACTTATGGCGTTCGACATCATGGACAATGCGTGGAAAAATATCTCGTTATCCGGTGGGGTAACGACCGGACTGGTAACCAGATATGGCGGTATCAATCTTTCGGCTGCGGTTTCGGACCCCTGCTTTTCTCAGAAACTGCGATCATCATCCGCATATTGGACAGATTGTTCTGCAACTCAGAAATCAATGGAGCTCTCGACCATCACGTCGTCACCCGACCTGACTTTTCTTCTGAAAGGGACTTCGAGCAACCAGAACTATAAGGTCTATGCCAAAATTGTTGACACCTCTTCGGGCAATACCGATACGGCCTCATCGGCAATGGTGAATGCCGATGACAGCGACGGACTGTTGTCAGGATCCGGTACCGCGTATAGTAAAACGGGGGGGAGCATCCCCATCCAGCATATCCCCTTTGGTTATCGCATCGAGGTGCAGGGAGAAAATGAAACGAATGCGGTTGAAAAATCGAATGTTACCATTTTGTACGCGTATTAACGTAGAAAAGCGTTTAATCATAGATAGTCCGCAAAATTTGCATATCAAATATCCTTCCACTCACCACAAGCCATGACAAATTTGCGTGGTAATGGGGCACCCAACTATAAAAATAATGTTATTTCAGTAAGTTGTGTTCCGGCACGATGATTGCTGTGATCTTTTAGTGCAGTAGAAGTGATTCCAATGGAATGAACGTCCTGCCTGTGGTACGTATCGTTTTCGTTTGCCGTACAAATGTTATTAAACATAACTGAATAGTAGAAAGAAGGGGATCATATGAACGACGTGTCAGATCAGGAAAAAGAGTTTTCCGACATTGAACTCTGCTACAAGGCGATGGGACTCTCATTCAGCGATAACCCCGATCAGGTGAATCGGACCTATCAGAAATTGAAGGACGAATACGTTAAGGAGCTCCGTTCACCGGATGTGTCCGGCCGTACCCGTGCCGCCGAAAATCTGAAGCAGCTCGAAGAACTTTTTAAAACCATAACCGGGTCCCTTATTTATAAAGATTATGCCGGGGAGTATGAAAAATATAAAGCCCTGAAAGCAGAAAATCTGGCAGCCCGCAAACAGAAACAGCCGGTTGAGAAGGAAGAGCTGATCAAATGTCCGTACTGCAGCAGACCGATACATTATAAGCTGAAAGTCTGTATCTACTGCCATGGGAAGATACTTACCCCGTTTGAACAGTTGATAGAAAAGGTGTTTACCGCCAGAAATCTGATCGTTTTCGGCGTGCTGCTGTTGGCGGCGGCTGCGGTAACCGTGCTGGTGAAGCATCCTGAAATAGCACAGGCATTTAATGGATTGCTGTTACGGGCGCTTGCCATTGTACATTTCTCGGGGTTCTAAATCCGCTTTTCTGGTGAGAACGGGGTTGAATGTCTTTGAAACGAGTGAATGAAATGGTTGTGTGTGGGGGTAATACAATGAAAGGTACGCGTGTGGGAAAATATGTAACGCTGCTTGCAATGGTCGTTGTGCTGCTGCTGGGTGCTTCCGTAACGGCACATGCCGCCGCCAAAGCCAGATCAGCCATATTCTATGTCGGGAATGGCAACAGTACGGCGTTCAATAACGCAACCCCGAACGGCCTCGGCGGGACGGTGTCGTTGTCATATAACTGCAACATCAGCTGGGGGGGAGCCTATACGAGCTGTACCAGTGTAACTATAGATGCAAGCTCCGGATCGCTCTACAACGGGTGGTCTCAAACATTTACCAAAAACCGCGGCTACATTACGTTTGCGCCCGGTTCCGGCTACAAAATTGCGACTGCCAAATATGTCATCATGAAAAGCGGCACTGTTCCCGATGCAGCGACAACCTGGAACCCGTTGGTCAACACCGCCACCGGAGCGCTTAACCAGACCGGCAGCAATACGTACTACTATAATATAGGCTCCAGCAGTAAATATACCCAGCAAATGTTCGTATGGATCTATTTTCAATCGACGACTACCATCTATGGGTATGTCTCCGATCTGTTTCCGGATATTCCGGTTAATTCGTCGTACAGCGCCTGCTGGAAGCTGGTGTCGCTGGCCGGTCCGACGAACCCGGCGGACCAGACGACCCCCCCTGCCGGGCCCGGAACATATAAAACCACTACCACCCTCACTCCTCCCAGGTCGCAGGTGGCTTTCAGCCCGTATTCAAGTATAGGCCATACCTATCCTTCTGTTTTTATTGATAATATTACAACTGATGCGCAGGCGCCACCAATCAAGGCGGCTGATCATGCCAATCACACAAAGTTCTGGTTCAAGCTGGTTGCCCCCACCGATACTACCGACAGCGGCTGCGAACTGGATTCGATCAGTTTCAACGGTGACGCCTACGCCAACCCGCCTCTTGAAGGGACATTGGCGATTGATGGAACTCCGGTAAGCGGGTCCGTCCTCTCCGGTTCCTATACCCCGCCCTCCTTTTCTACGGATATAGCGGACGCGGCTGTGATTTTCAAATTCAGGCATAAAGGCTTTTATCTTTCGACGTCGGTTGATTCCAATGGCACATATCCCCAATGCGGTTCGTCCACCGACGATCTTGTTGTCCCTCCGGGGCAAGACTATTTTCCGGTCGGGGCGACACCGTCGTTCGTTGTCACGGCAAAGCCTGGGTGCGCTATCTCGACGGTTAAGATCCAGAATGAAACGTACGATACCGGAACAGGCACGTTTGCCACCCTTGGTTCACCAACCGATGTCACCTCGCAGCTGGTGAATAATACCTACATGTTTCCGCCTCTTACCAACCATGCCAACCTGATTGTTTCCTTTATACCGGTTTCCACGGCTACGGCTTCCACCAGTTACTGCCAGCTTCCGGCGTTTATGGGGGGGGTGACGCCAACCAAGCCGAACGTCCTTTTGGTGTTTGATACGTCGGGAAGTATGGGTGACAAGCCATATCAATCGCAAACCTACACCTGCAGGGCTCCGACAACGCCTGCCAACGGTTTTCAGACGCTGGACAAATGTACCAATTTTTATGGTTATTTTGACAAAACCATCAGATATAATCTTGATACGTCTATCGGGGTTTGGGTGCCCCAGGGGGGGGCGACCAATTTCGGCCCGTTGTCGGGTAATACCGGTATATCCGGAAATTATCTCAATTACCTTCATATGAGAAAGGTCGATATTGTCCGCAAAATCCTTATCGGCGGTCTTGTGGATAATGTGGACGGCAAGGCCCGCTCGTATGACACGGCCAATTCCAATACCTATTATGTGCTGGATGCGAATGACGGTACCGAAGTCCAGACCGGCACAACTCCCACGAACGGGACCAGCGAACCGACCGGCCTTATTCAGCAGGTGTACAGCAAGGTCCGCTTGGGGATTATGACCTACAACCCGAATCCGCAAAGTATTTCTTCCTCACTCGACTCGGACGGCGGAGCGCTTATCACCTCTGCCATGCCTGACGGGACAGACCAGGTGGCCACGCTCGGCGCCAGTTTGAACGTGCTTATTAATTCAGTTGAAGATTCCTCTACCAATCCGGCCGGTAATACCCCGTTGGCGGAGACCCTGTACGAGGCGATCCGTTACTATGAGGCGCAGCCGAGCGCGTACAATTCGGTAAATGGTGACGGCACCGGCGGAACGCTCGATTACGGGACCATGGACCCGGTGCTGAGCAGTTGCCAGAAGCATTTTGTGATCCTGCTGACCGATGGCCAGCCGACTTCGGATACCAATCTCCCCTTTGTTACCGGGCATTCCTCCACCCGTGTCGATGACAGCAACATGACCACCTGGCTGAGCGGACTGACGGCGTCTGGGCTTCCGACGCCGGTGTCACCGCTTGCCAAGGTAGCCTATTACGCCCATAACAACGATTTGAGAAGTGCGACGGTCGGCAATTCCGCCTATGCGGGAACACAGAACCTGACCATTTTTTCGGTCTACGTATTTGGTGACGGTTCCGGAACGGCGACGTTGCAGGAGACCGCCATGTACGGTTCGTACACCAATGAATTTGCTCCGCCGTACTCCACGACGGTAAGTCATAATAACAAGCCGGACCCGGCCTGCTCTTCACCTTCCACCGGGTGCCCGCCGCAGAGTGAATATGCCGGTGGCTATTATGAAGCTTCGGACGGCTCCCTGCTTGCGGCCCAACTCCAGCAGGCGCTCAGTATCATCTTGTCCAGCACGGCATCCGGTACGGCTGCCGCGGTTGCCAACAACAAAAGCGGCGAGCGCGGAGCGAATATCATAAAGGCGGTGTTCTACCCGCAATGGCCGAACGATTCCACCATCAAATGGCTGGGGGAAGTCATGTCGCTCTGGTATTATCTCGATCCGGTCATCAGCTACAGTGCCATCTTTGAGGATACCGGCGCCAGCGGGGACAAGATACTGGATACACTGGTTAATCCGACACCGAACAGCAACCCGGCTTTAATAAAGCCGCTCTGGAGCGCCGGTTCAAAATTGCAGGCAAAGTCGGCAGATAGCAGGAATATCTATACCCTCCTGGGGAGTACCGCCACCGGCACCGACCTCACATCATCCCACTTTTTCAGTACCGCGAACGTGGCAACGTTGAAACCGCTTCTGAATCTGTCTACTCTGCCTTCCGACAATGTTCAGGTAGGCAAGCTCATTAATTATGTCCGTGGTACGGATACCGCCGAATACCGGTCGCGGAAAGTTACCCTGACCGGCAATGTTGCCGACGCGCTGGTGTGGAAACTGGGAGATGTCATAAATTCGACACCTCAGGTTCAGACATCGGTTGCCATTAATGCCTATGACAGTGCGTATAGTGATACGAGTTACAGCCAGTTTATTTCGTCAAATCAGTATAAAAGCAGGAGCATGGTTTATTCAGGTTCCAATGACGGGATGTTGCACGGGTTCAAGGCCGGAGTTGTCACTGCCATTCACGATACCGCACATCCGACCCAGTATGCCAAAATGACTATTGACGGTACCGAAGGACAGGAACAGTGGGCATTTATCCCTTTTAACGTGTTGCCGTACCTGCAGAATCAGGCCGATGTCTCCTATTGTCACCAGTGTCTTGTCGATGGCGCCCCATCCGTGGTTGACGCATCAATAAACAAGCCGACCGGCTGCACGGCGACCAATTACTGGGACTGTGCGCGAAAAACGACAGTGAGCGCCGCAGGGGTCATGGATGCCGATCAAACAAGCTGGAAAACGGTGTTGGTCGGCAGCATGGGGCTTGGCGGCGCTACCCGGCTCAGCGGCGGAAATTGCAATATCACCGATCCTACGCAGACGGCTGCCGCCAGCACGGATTGTGTCAAGTCTCCGATGACCGACAATGGCTTGTCGTCGTATTTTGCGCTCGATGTCACTGATCCGGGCACGCCAAAATATTTGTGGGAGTTCTCCGATAACAGCATTGCCCTGGCTGCTGATAAAGGGCTCGGATTTACCACGTCGGGACCTTCAATTTTGCGAATCAATTCTGTCGGTTCCCCCGCATCAAAGCCGGACAGAACCAAAAACGGCCGCTGGTTTGCGGTGTTTGCATCCGGTCCGACCGGGATGATTGATACGAGCTATGAATTTACCGGTCGTTCCGATCAAAACCTGAAGCTGTATATCGTCGATCTTAACAGCACCCTGCCGTTTGTAAAAGGGACAAATTACTGGGTGAAAGATACGGGTATTCCGTTTGCGTTTGCCAACTCGATAGTTGGCGCGTCACTTGACCTTGACCGATGGAATTCTCTAAAAGACAGCAATTACAGCGATGACGTGCTCTATGTTACCTACACCAAAGCATCTTTGACCAATTATACCGGGACTCTTAACCATGGCTCTTACCCGGCGTCGGCCAGTATGAATTACTCTTCCGGGACCGATTCTACCGCTTTGGGGACCGCAACATCGCCGACGACAACCGACCCGCTTACAAATACGACCGCCTGGAATAAAGGTGGTGTTCTCAGGTTGGTAACCAACCACAATCCTGATCCGTCAACCTGGTTTACCAGTATATTGATCGATAATATCGGCCCGGTAACAACCGGCGTCGGAAAATTGCAGGATCGCGCCAATAACAAGTTGTGGGTGTTTTTTGGCGAAGGGCGCTATTTTTATCCTCAAGACGATATTAACCATACCCGGCGTTTTTATGGTGTTGCCGATCCGTGTTACAAACAGTACACGGACAGTTCCATCAGTGCAAATCTTCTCTATACCGGTGATGATTATACGCAATATGCCATGGGTATCGGTCCGGGAACCACGTATCCAACCGCAAATACGTCGTGTCCGGCAGTTACCGGTCCCGCGGTTACGGACTCGTACAGTGCGGATGTATCGGGGATCGATTTACAGCGGGTGGACACCCCGGCCACGACATTGACTGACGGTAAAAAAGGGTGGTACATCAACATGGCGACCGCTTCAGGAGCATCCGGAGCGGAACGTGTCGTGAGCGACGTTTCGGCGTCGTTAAACGGATTGGTCTTTTTTACCACCTACATTCCCACCATAGACCCCTGCACGCCGGGCGGCAGCACCTCCATGTGGGCGGTTAAATATGATACCGGGGGGACGCCACCTTCAGGCAGTCTCATTGGGAAGGCGCCACTGCAGACCTCCAGCGGCGGGATCAGCATCATTGATCTGGCCAGTTCGTTTACTCAAAACAGTAGCCGCAAACTGAGTGGCGCTCTTTCTCCCGTCGGAATGACCCCGAAAGGAAAGTTCCCGCAACTGCTACAGCCAAAAGCTACGAAGCAGATTCTGAATATTCAGGAACGGTGATCTTTGTGCCGTGTGGAGTCTGATATGGCCGCGTACCGCTACAGACAGGTGTCAAACTGCGCCGGATTTTCTCTGGTTGAGCTGATTATCGTCGTCGGTATAATCGGAATCATTTCAGGTATTGCTACCTTCGGCTTCAATAACTGGAAAAACAAGTCCACGGTAGAGAGTCTTATCCGGCAAATGGCTTCCGATCTTAATGAAGTACGTGTCCGGGCGCTCACCAAGAAAATGCGCCACAGCATTACGCTGAATGCGAACAGTTATGTGTTTAAATATTACAGTTCCGAAGCCTATTCATCAGCTACGGAACTTACGGCCAATGGTGTCATTATCCCCGGTGGCACTCACGTGGTCTCGTATCCGTTGCAGAAAACTCCGGGTACTAATTATAACGGTGAAGTGTGCGAAATTGACGAACGTGGTTTGTTTGTGACTACCACGGACTGCACGATATTTACGAGCGGAATGGCCACTCCGCGGGCCACTGTTTTTCTTGGCAACGGTGGTGCGAATTATGGCTCATTCAATTGTCTGGCACTCTATATGGTGCGGGTGAATGTCGGAAAACAGAGTACTTCGGGAGCAACATGCGATGATCAATAATTCGAGCGGCTTTACACTGGTAGAGTTTGTTGTTGCCACGTTTATTTTAATGATCGGAATGCTCGGCATGTTGCAGGGTATTAATCTGGCAATGGAGAAGAGTGTTGCGACCTCCCTTCGCAACGAGGCTGTTGCCCTGGTTGACGAACGGATGATGACAAAACGTTCCAAGGCGTTTGTTAATATATCCACGTCCGGAGCAAGTGCGCCTACCGTTAGTGTCAGCAGGTACTTTCGGGGTCTCTTCAAGAATTATTCCGTCCAGGAAATTGTCAACCTGACGACACCGAACTCGAAGGAAATCATTCTCAATGTTTCATGGAAATACAAAAACAAGAGAAGTACCCACTCGGTTTCGTCAATAGTATCAACCACTCCCCAGTAGAGGTGCCGTGTGAAACGCATTCAGAGAAACATGCTGTTAACAGAGAATGGTTTTACATTGATTGAGATTATGGTGACCCTGGGACTGTTTCTTGGTGTACTGGTTATTGCAAGTAATGCCTTCAATAAAATTGTTTCACAGGCTACCACATATTCCAAGATGGAAGAAAGCAACATTGAGGGTGTGATCGGGCTTGAAGTGATGCGGCACGACCTCGCACAGATGGGGTTTGGCCTTCCCTGGGGATTTAGCAAAAGTAATGCGGTAGAACTGGTTGACAGCACAATTCAATATTCCGAGGCAACCGATACTATCGCTGCGGCGCTTAATGAACCAGCTAACGGTGTGCCACGGGCACTTGTGGGATATGCCGCTTTCGGCAATTTCTCATCGGCGGCGTATATCGGGGTAAAAGCGACCAGCGTCGGCAGTTCCAAAGTATCACAGCGCTGGACGTATATTCCGTTTCATAATTATAGCGCTACGCCGTATCAATCCCGCCCGGTAAGTTTTATGTCAAACAATCCACACCCGGGCGATAAAGTTATTTTTGTAAATTCTAATGTAAATGATGCAGCCAATAAAGATCATCGTCTCATAGTTTCCCCGACCGACCCCACCAATTTTTCCTACGGCTATAGTGCGACCACTATTGACAGCAGTTTTCTTCCGCTATCGGACGAGAACTCCTATACGGTATATGGCGTGGATGACAGCGGCGTTACCTTGCATATGCCCTTCAACAGGGCCGATTTCTTTATCGGTACCAGTGCATCGGGTGTTGTGCCACCCTTTTGTTCGCCACGAACCGGAGTGCTTTATAAAGCGACCGTCAGTCAGAGCAACGGAGGCTATTCATATGTGCCGCTTCTCGATTGTGTTGCGGATATGCAGATTGTATTGGGGTGGGATATCTCTGATGGTGGGATGTTGGGGGCGGTGAATGTCAACTCGTCTCTGCCGCAAAAATCCGACGGCCAGGTTATAAATGTCGCAACCGAAGGCACTAATGCCTCTATTGATATAACGGCCGCCAAGGCTTCAATCACGGGGTGGATGACTGACCCCAAGGGGATTCGTGAACATCTGAAGGTTGTCAAAGTATATATTCTCGCCCAGGAAGGTAAGGTCGATACCAAATATTCGACTCCTGCAACCACTATCACCGTTGGCGATATGAGTAACGGGTTCAAGAAAGACTATACGCTTTCTGCTGCTCAACAGCATTACCGCTGGAAGCTCTACAGAATTGTCGTTCGCCCCAGAAACCTTGTCAGTAATTCACATTGACAGGACATGAGAGGTCTGCACGTGAAAACAGTATATAACAATAATGGTTTTGCCCTGATAACGGCATTACTGTTTACGGTGCTTTCTCTCGTGATCACCATGGCGCTGCTCTATATGGTCACTGCCGGAATACGTACGTCGGCAGCGCTCAAGAGTTATCGGACTACAACGGAAGCGGCATATGGCGGAACGGATATCCTGGTAAAGGATCTTATTACCCACACGTTCGGTTTTCATGACTATTCTTCTTCAACGATGTCATTTCGCAAATATATGACCGATTCCACAACCGGTTACATGCATAATCTCAACACGGTATCCATGGCGGATTGTTTCCGTATCAAATTGACAGCTCCTAAATCCAAATGGCCGGCAGCATGTACGGCCGATACGACGCTGGATGCGACCAAGTCCTCCGATGTGTCATTTAATCTGAATTCCGCGTCGGGTACGCCATTTACCGTGTACTCAAAAATTGTTGATACGATGGATCGAAAATTTTCCGTGGTTGAGCTCTATAGTTCGGCTTCCGGTCCTGCCAAGAGGACAAAGACTATTACGATGGCCGGCAATTCCGATACAAGCGCAACCGGCCTGGAAGGCGCTTCCACTACAGAAGCCGCTGCCGTTACGGTGCCGCATTATCCGTATATGTACCGCATTGAAGTTCAGGCGCAACGCTCGGAAAATGCTAATGAAAAGGCTAAGATATCGGTGCAGTATGCATATTGACGTGTACATTACCCAAGTGACGCCAAACTCTGTTGTGTGGTAAAAATGATGACAGTATCGCCACGGTTGAAAGGACATGTTACCATGCTGGGAAAGTTGATAATCGAACCGGCTGATGTTATTGCGGAATGATTCTGTTTGTTGAAGGGAGTTTCTAATGCCACAATTGAAACCACATAATAATGAGCGTTATACCTATGCGGAGTATCTTGCGTGGGATGATGGTAAACGGTGGGAACTGATTGACGGCCATGCAACCTGTATGAGTCCCGCGCCGGGGCGGCGGCATCAGGATTTGTCCGGCGCGTTGTTTCATCTGTTGTACTCGTGGTTGTCAGGTAAACCTTGCCGGGTATACGCAGCACCCTTTGATGTCCGTTTTGTTGAAGCGCAGGATACTGCGGCTGATGACTACATAGATACCGTTGTGCAGCCGGATATCGTGGTTGTATGCGACTCAATAAAACTTGATGACAGGGGGTGCAAAGGTTCGCCAGATCTTATTATTGAAATACTTTCACCCTCGACCGCCCGGATGGATATGACGGTAAAGTTTGAGTTGTATCAGCGTTACGGTGTCAGGGAATACTGGATCGTTCATCCGAATGATCAGACTATTCTGGTTTTCAAGCTTCTGGAAAGCGGTCTGTATGGCGTCCCTGATCGTTATTGTGCTGAAGATACCATACCTGTACCCCTGCTTGGCGATCTGCGGATAGACCTTACACGGGTGTTTGTACCTGTCCAATAGTGATTGTTATACGTAATTATGTAGAATTATCTTGACTTGTGTTTTGTTTTTAGTAAATGTCTCATAAGCATACTTTTATGTTTATGGGACATTTCTATTATGAAGAAAAAAAACAATGTAAAAGTCATTCGCGAGTCGAGATTGCTGAGCAAGTCAGAGCTTGCCCGCAAGGCCGGAATTTCCGTGCTGACGGTCGGAAGGATTGAACGTGGCGAGGAGTGCCGGATGGAAACCATGCGGAAAATCATTCTGGCGTTGGGTTTTAGTCTTGAGGACAAAAACAAGGTGTTTCAGGATCAGGAATGATGGGACTGGATATGTTTCTTTTTAAGAAGAAAAAAGAAGTTATAGGCATAGATATCGGCTCAAGTTCCGTGAAGGTCGTACAGCTGAAGGAGCATAAAGGGTCGCTCCAGTTGCTGAATGTTGGTATTTTGCCTTTGCCTCCCGAAGCGATTGTCGATAACACGCTGATGGACAGTTCTGCAATTGCCACCGTAATTAAGATATTGGTTGCGAGCCTTGGCATCAAGATAAAGGATGTTGTTTGTTCAATTTCGGGAAACTCCGTTATTATCAGAAAAATCGTGCTTCCCGCGATGGCACAGGAAGAGCTGGAGGATCAGATTTCGTGGGAGGCGGAACAGTATATTCCGTTCGATATCAATGATGTGAACATGGATTTTCAGATTTTATCGCCTGACAGCTATGATCCGTCCAAAATGAATGTTCTGTTGGTTGCCAGCAAAAAAGATATTATTAACGATTATGTGGCAGTATTTAGCGAATCGGGGCTGCATCTTGCGGTTGTCGATGTCGATTCCTTTGCCGTTCAAAACGCATTTGAAGCCAATCACGATTATAATTTTGAAGATATTCTGGCATTGGTCAATATTGGCGCCAGTGTCATGAATATTAACATTGTAAAAGGCGGTATAACGCTTTTTACCCGGGATGTCCAGATGGGGGGCAATCTTTATACGGAGGAGATCCAGAAACAACTCGGGCTGAGCAGTGAGGATGCTGAAATCGGCAAGCTCCTTGCCGGTGAGTCACATAATGAAGCGCTTCGAACGGTCATCATAAAGGTAAACGAAACCATTACACAGGAAATCAGACGGTCGCTGGATTTTTATAATTCGACTGCGAGTGAAGACCGGATTTCCGGAATATTTGTGAGCGGCGGTTGTACGAAGGTCTATAAACTTATTGATACCGTTTCGGAAAAGATTGGCCTGCCGGTTGGAAAACTCGACCCTTTTGCCAAGCTGAAATATAATGAAAAAGATTTTGACCCGGCATATCTTCAAGCGCTCGGCCCGCTTATGGCAGTACCGGTCGGGCTTGCTCTCAGGAAGGTTGGGGACAAATGATTAGAATTAACCTGCTACCCGTCAAGGGGTCAAAAAAGAAGGAATCTGCGATCCAGCAGTTTGTAATTGCCGGCATAGCTGTTGTTGCGATTGCGGTGATTGTTGTATCTTTGTATGTTGTTAAACGGGTTCAGGTCGCTGCTGCCAAAGCGGATGTAGCAACTGCCAATAATAAAATAAACGAGCTTAAAACCAAGATAGGCAAGCTTGAAGAAATAAAAAATCTGAAAGAGCAGGTCAAGAAAAAGCTTGATGTTCTGACACAGTTGAGAAAAAACAAAACCGGACCGGCGCAGAGGCTGGTTAGTTTGAGCGATCTTACTCCCGAGCAGTTATGGCTCACGAATTATACCGAATCCGGTCAGGATGTGAAATTATCGGGTATTGCCTTCACTGAAGAGCTCATTGCCCAGTTTATGAAGGTACTTGAAGCATCCAGTGATTTCATGTCGGTTGAACTGGTGGTTTCCGAGCAAATTGAGGTGGCAGGGGCTAAGCTGAAGAAGTTTGATATCGTGATGAAATTGAAGTCGGCGATAACGCCTCCGGGTGCGGCTCCCGGTAAAAAATAATGCATATCATGCAGGCGGTCTGAACATGGATCCTAATGTCGAGAAAATACTTAAACTTCCGACAAAACAGAAAATTCTGATTCTGGTACTCGTTTTAATATTTGAGGCTGCAGCTTTGTTCTGGTTCCTGTATCTTCCCAAATACAGTGAATTAACTGCGATTAATGCTGAATTGACCAAGCTGCAGGGCGAAATTTCTGAAAAAACGGTGGTCGCCAATAATCTGACAAAGCTACAGGTGGAATTCTCACAGCTGAATAAAGAGCTGAACCTGGCCCTGACGGAATTGCCGAATTCCAAAGAGATTCCTTCACTGTTGACCAGTATTACCACCGTGGGTAAGAATGCGGGGCTTGATTTTCTCACGTTCCGCCCCAAAGAAGAGGCTTCCAGGGATTTTTATGCCGAGGTGCCGGTTGACATCGTTATTTCGGGGTCGTATTACAGTGTTGCCAATTTTTTTGCAGCCGTAGCGAGCCTGCCGCGAATCGTAAATATCACCAATGTTGCGTTTTCGGATGTCAGGAGTGTCAGCAACCGTATGATGATGAAAGTATCATGTCTCGCTACCACATTCCGCTTCCTTGATAAGAGAGAGATTAAGGATGATAAAAAAGCTGCACAACCAAAAAAATAGTCATCCAGCACGTATTGTTGCCGTCATGGTGTGTCTTCTGCCGCTTGCCGGGTGTGGCAAAGAACAGCCTGCACCTCAAGCTGCGCCTTCCCGACCGCCTAAAGTCGTTTCACCGCCCCCCAAGCCGGTTCAGAAACAGGTTAGTTCGTCTGTGGCTCTTACCACTTTGCCGGTAAACCAGTTTGACTTCAGCAGTAAAAAAGACCCGTTCAAGCCGTTTGTCTTCGCGAAAGCGGAGCCAAAAAACTCGCCGGAAACAATACAAAAAATTAAACGTAATTCTCTGCCGATTCATAGTTATGAAGTGAGCCAGTTTAAACTGATTGGTGTTATTACCGGCGGGAAAGAAAATCAGGCAATGGTAACCGACCCCGGAGGTAAGGGGTATGTGCTTAAGGTGGGAATGTTAATAGGTGCAAATGACGGCCGGGTCACCTCCATATCCACAAGTGGTGTTGATGTGCTGGAACAGTTCAAAGATGATAACGGCAGGGTCCGGAGAGAAACCATAAAGCTTACCCTTCCCAGGAAACAATAAGGAGTACCGCATGAAGTGGAAGAGACATGCATTAAGAATCGCTTTGATAACGGTATGGAGTATCGCCGGTTGTTTAGCTGTTCTGCCGGATGTCGCTGTTTGCGTCGAACAACCGGAAATAAAAAAACGTGCCGATATTGAATCCATTACCACGACGGGCGATGGTCCCGCTGCCGAATTGCATATACTGCTGACCGCTCCCGCTACCTACACCAGTTATAAAACGATATCGCCGCTACGACTTGTCATTGACCTGTCCCAGGTCACCCTGGGAAGTATCACTGCGCCGATAGTGGTTAATACGGGAAACTTCAAGACGGTTACTGCAAGTCGCTTCGATACCGATGCCGGTGTATTGACGCGGGTGGAAATTGAGCTTGCAAATGACAGTGAGGCTCTGATTACGGTTCTACCGACTAATCCTGCGGAGTTGAAAATATCCTTTCCTGCTTTGGCGGAGAGTGCCCCTTCTCCGGAAAAAAACGATCTTGCTGAGACACCGGCGCCTGTTATGGAGCTGCCGCATCCTCCGGAACCGCCGCCTGCGGCGCCGCCCGTGTCTGAACCCGTGCCAGTCGCTTCTGTTCCTGCCCCTGCACCCGCACCTGCCGGAGAGGTGTCATCACGGACTCTGACGGCTATTTCGGTCAACAATAATACGGTTACGCTTGCACTGGATGGCATGATAAACGATTTCAAGACGTTCAGGCTTAACAAGCCTGAACGGTACGTCGTTGATCTGATTGATGTAAAAAACGGCTTGCCAACCCGGATGCTGCCGTTGAATGCTTCCGGGATTGCGTCGGCGCGCATCGGCAGCTATCCGGATAAGACCCGCATTGTTCTCGATTCCATCAACGGCACTTTTCCGGAAGCAACTGCCGTAAAAACGGATAGGGCGGTTGTTATATCGCTTGATGTCAAGCAGGTTGATGAAAACTCCCATACAAAGCTGATCACCACCAAAGTAGCCAAGTCCGACGGCGAAATGAGTGTTCCGCCGGCAAATGCCGCAATTCCGGTTGTGCCGCAGCCTGAACTGCGCCCGGTAATAAAACCGGCGCCGCCTCAGGAAACGCAGCTTGAAATCAAGCCGGTCGATGAAAACGAACACACCAAGCTGATTGCGACCAGGGTAGAGAAACCGGTCCGAGAAAAGAGCCTGCCACCTGTAAAAGCTGCTGACCACATTGCGCTGCAGCCTGAAGCCGTAAAACTGCCGCCCGGTACATCAGCCATCGAAATGATTGATTTTCAGGTTCTAGACGGGATTTCGAGAGTGTCGGTCAAGGTAAACGGTGTCATTAATGCCGAGCGACCGTCTAAAACCACCGGATATGTTTCCCTGACGATTAAAAATTCGATTCTGCCCAAAAAACTTCAGCGATCCCTGGAAACCGGCTCGTTTGTTTCCCCGGTATTACGTATTACCCCCTTGTCGGTCAAAACGAGAAAAGGTACGGATACTACCATTCGAATTGCGACACGTGCCGATACTCCCTACGAATTCCGTCAGGAAGGGGACATGCTTTACATCGATTTCAAATATCCTGAGGGAATAAGCGCCGATAAACTTGTTGAAGTTACCGAGCAGAAAACAAGGGTTGTGAGCCCAAAAGCAGCTCCCGTTTCCGATGAGGAGCTGACAACAGATCTTTCACGCGGTTTCGAATCCTCCGGCAGGCCGCTTGATACCTCGCGCAACTACAAGGGGCGCAAGGTCACGCTTGAGTTTGCCGACGCCGAAGTAAGAAAGATATTTCAGCTTCTTTCCGAAGTCAGCAACAAGAACTTTGTCCTTGCCGACGAAGTCTCCGGTGCTATCAGTCTTAAACTTGTGAATGTTCCATGGGATCAGGCTCTCGACATCATACTCGACACAAAAGGGCTTGAAAAGCGTGAGGATGGCAATATCATTCTTATTAAAGGTAAAGGAAAATTCAAATCTCAAGCAGAAGAAGAACTGGAAATTAAAAAGACTCAATTGAAAGGTGAAGTGTTATACACCGAATACTTTCCGATTAATTACAGCAAAACGGGGGCCATGAAATCCCAGGTTGAGGGGTTGTTGTCGGCAAATACCGGGAAAGTCAGTGAGGATGAAAGAACCAATACCCTGATTATCACTGCGATCAGGTCAGATATGGATAAGATCAAAACCTATCTGGGAAAAATGGATGTACCGGAACGGCAGGTCATGATCGAAGCCCGGATTGTCGAAGCGTCCTCCTCCTTCACCATGAATCTGGGCGTGAGTTGGGGGACCCATTATCGCGACGGTACGGCCTCGTTTTTGGGGATTAACCAGATGGACAACAGTTTCGGCGGGTTGACCTCTCCTGCGGTGACAACGGGGCAAAGCGGCAATGCCGGAACGAATATGGGAATTTCTTTTGGTCGCCTTGCCAGCAATATCCAGCTGGATATGCGATTGAACGCGGCCGCAACGGCCGGTCTGATAAAAGTGGTTTCAACTCCCAAGATTGCGACGCTTAACAACAAAACAGCGAAAATAATCCAGGGTCAATCCATACCCTATCAAAACACGACCGCTACAACAGGCGCGACGACCCAGTTCGTTCAGGCTGTCCTCTCGCTTGAAGTAAAACCTCATATTAACGCCAATGGCACCATCGGTATGGAAATCAAGGCGACAAACAACTCGGCAGGTACCGGCAGTCCACCTCCTATCGACACGAAAGAGGCCACAACCGAAATGTTGCTGAAGGATGGGGAAACGACCGTTATCGGCGGTATTTATAAAGAGGACGAGACTCTCTCTGAAGAGGGTGTGCCGTTTTTGATGGATATTCCATTCCTGGGGCGGTTGTTCAAGTCGTCCGCATCGGTAAAAACAAAATCTGAGCTGCTTATATTTATTACGCCGAGAATTTTGAATTAGGTAGTGATTACCTTACATTGTCATGCCTCATATGCTCAATACTAACGAGCCTCAGTTATGCCGTGATCCCTTGCCCGGTCTTCGATACCTGTCTTCCCGTGTTACTCGGGAAGATTTTCTCTTCTGCGTCAGTCAGGAGGCTTCATAAATGAACAGGGGAGGGCGATTCTGACGGAAACCCGGATAGAATCATTGAATCATCGGGGTATCCACATATTTATAGATGGTCGTAAGTGAAAAAATCAGGAAACAATAACTCTCTGAAGGAGTCGGTAGATGAAAAAAATAGTGTTGCTCTGTTTAATGGTAAGTATAGGGTTGTCAGGATGCGGGAATGTCTCAAAAGACGGCTCGACATCCGTTTTTCAAACCGGCACCGTTACCTATGCACCGTCGGCCAGTAATAACTTCGGCGCAACAGTAACAACTCCGCCGAACGCTTTTTATTCGAATGTTGATGCCACGGTGACGGTTTCAACAACGACATTTCAAAATATTATCAAAGCCTCGGATTTCACAATAAAAAATATTACTACTACCTACAAAAAATACCTGCCGCAAGGCGATAGTTCGTTTACCATGAAACGGTTCGCACCCGATATGCCTCTGAAAGCGGGGGGAACTGTTGCAATAGGCCTGACGTTAGCCCTGGCTGACATAAAAGACGAACTCGTAACAAATCATGGTTTTTCTCCCGGAAGTTCTTCCTGGAGTTTCTATGTAAATACCGATTTTGATGTCATTGAAGATCTTTCCGGGGATTCACGGCATTATTCAGTCCAGTTGGGAACTATTAACTTCCAGTAGGCCGGGAACTGTCAGGTTTGTAATGGTGATTATGAAGAGGAGTTACTTTATGAAATTCAGCCGCTTGATGACATGCGTACTAGGTATACTCGTAACCGGAATGATGTTGAGCTGTTCCGGTTCCGGTCAGCAAAATGCAACCGGTCAGAACAATTCGAAAACCGTTGCCAAACTGGTCGGTTCGGAACTGCCGGTTTCGACAGCGAATGACGACCAGCAGAATCCGCAGGTTATTTATCTGCCGGACCGGCAGATGTTCTTCTCTGTCTGGGAAGACTGGCGAAATCGCAATGTTACCGGTTCGGATATCTACGGTCAATTCATCAATCCCGATGGTTCGACCTGTTCCTCCGCTTTTCCGATTACGCGGGCTGCGGGTAATCAGACGGTACCGCAGGTAGCGTACCGGCAGGACGTCGCCTTCGGAACCGACAGCAAACTGGTGGTAACCTGGCAGGATACGCGCGGTTTGAGCAACGGTAATCTGGTCGTTGGGTCCGGAGATGGTGTGACAAAGGCATTTAGCGGCACATTACCTGCGAATATGAGACTGCAGAATAATATAAAGATCATTGCCGACAGTCAGGTTCTGACCGATAACGGGGCTGGGATACTTGCCGGAACGGCGGGAGCGACCGGTACGGTAGATTATGTTACGGGGGCGGTTTCAGTTACGTACACGGTTGCTCCGGCAACTGGTGTTTCTGTCCTTGCGCTTGGAAATTACGGCTATGTGTACTATGCCGGTATCGGACAGTTGAACATCCCGACAACCGCGACATGCGGGAGCTTTGCGGCGCCTTCCCCTTCCAATGGCACTCCGGTAAATTTCAACATTCCTGACGAGCATATTGCAGTACCGGCGTTTAGTGCAGTAAATAACTCTGTATTGATAGGAAACGGTGACGGAATCAAAAAGTCATTTACGCCGGCGTCTCCGCTGGTGGCTCCGGTGCTTCCCAAAGGGGCTGCAACCGGTTTCGGTTCGAATGTCCTGACAGTTTCGGTTGGCGGTGTTGTCGCACTGACGGACACCGGTAATGGAGGCTTGAGTGGCGTTGGTTCAGGAACGATCAACTACACGACAGGCGCCATTACGGTCGATTTCAACGTTGCTCCCGCGGTAAATCAACAGATAACGGCATCCTATTCCTATCAAAGCGTATCCTATTCAAGCTATACCCGCCCGAATACGACGGATTATATTCTTTCACGGCGAATGCCGAAGATCGTCTATGACCCGATTCGGGATAATTTCTGGTTGGCGTGGATTGAATCCCGCGGCAATAACAACTCATTCAATGAACTCTATTTTCCCGGTTCAAGCGGCGCAAATGCGGTCATCGCATGGGAATATGGTGATAATTCCTTTCCGGGATATGCCGTTATCAAAGGGAGCGACTTATCCTTTGATATCTCCCGGACCGGCGTTGTCGGCGCCGATGTCGTACGCAACAGCCTTACACGCACGAGCCGCTTTATTTCCGGGGCCTATACGTCAGGACTTGCAGCCACGGCTGAATATGAGTTTTTCACGAATATTACCAATGTCGCCCTTGCCGTTGATACCACATCTCCGAAAGTACTGCTTGTCTGGGATGGTTTGCGCTACAAAGGCACGCTGGATGTGAAATGCACCGATACGAACAATAACACGTTTTGTGATGCCGGCGAAGCAGTGGCATCAACGTTTACCACAACCGCCTCCGAAACAGGCCTGAGTCATATATATACGCTTTTCGACACGGAAATTTATCGAACGGTCGTTAAATCCAGGTTTCTTGAAAATGTAAATCCAGGCAATCAGGCAAAGAAACCGGCCGCCGGCTTTGATCCTGTTTTTCAGCGCTTTTTTGTCGTATGGGAAGATATGCGCGACGGGCTGACAAACAAGATCTGGGGACAGTTAATTGATTCATCCGGCAGCTTGTACAACAACAATGTTTTTGTCGGCTTTCAGAGCCTGACGACTCCCGGTACACTGGACGCAAACGTGGCGTCCTCTTCCCAGACCAGTCCGGCTGTTTCGTACGATACGGTTAATCAGCGGTACTTCGTTGCCTGGCAGGATGGTCGCAACGGCCAGGTATCCAACGAAAATCTGGATATCTATGGCCAGTATGTTGATGGTGAAGGCTCTCTGCGCGGGGCCAACTACGTCATTACCACCAATATTGCCAATCAATTGGTTCCCGCAATAGTCTATAACACATTCACCAACCAGTTTCTGGCGTTATGGAAGGATGCCCGCAACACATCCGCAACCGGATCGGATATTTACGGCCAGCTGTTTTCCCTGGGACAGCCGCAGCTTACGCTTCTGAATACTGATAATTCGCCATTGACACCTACCATCCTTGACTTCAGTTCCGTGCCGGTTGGAACATCTTCTTATAAATCGTTCAAGGTTCGAAATACAGGGGACGTTAATCTTACCGTCACTTCCGCGGGTGTCTCCGGATCGACCGCCTTTTCGGTTACCCCCACCACCGCATCAGTCTTGCCCCCCGGAGCGTCCCAGATATATACCGTCACCTATACTCCGGTTAGCGGCAGTTCCAACGCCTCTGTCCTGATCAGCTCCGATGCCACCAACGTATCCGTCAGCTTGAGCGGACTGGGGGTAACCCCTGTTCTAACGGCAAGCACCACTGCGGTTACCTTCTCTAAAACGGACGTTAATCAGACTCAGACCAGTATTGTCAAATTGACCAATAGCGGAACGATCGACATAACCATCAACAGCATTACCGGGTTGTCGTCATCAGGTATGTTTTCCAATACGCCCGGCCTGGCATTCCCGCAAACTATTACGGCAGGCAATTCGCTTGATCTCTGGATACTTTTTGCCCCCACCCAGTTAGGAGACTACAGCAGTACCTTGTCTATCCTGACAAACCTGTCCACTACCAATCAGACCATATCAATCACCGGAACCGGAGTTCAGCCGGTTCTTGCGACCGATCCTGCGGCTAATGGCGCCCCGCTGGACTTCGGCTCCACAGGTGTTGGCGCTACAATTCAGAAAACATTCAGAATTACCAACAAGGGGAATAAAAACATGACGGTCAATTCATTGACCGTCAGCACCGGGTTTAACGTGAAATCGACGGTCACCACGCCGTTGCTTTTTGCTCCCGGCGAATTTATGGATGTCCCCCTGCTGTTTTCTCCTTCTACGAATAATGCGTACGTTGGAACACTCTCCATCGTAAGCGATGGCGGCAATGGAACCATTACCCTGGCTGGTCAGGGGACCGCCGGGGTTATTACCCTGGCCCCTTCTCAGATAGACTTTGGCACGACATCCATCAATCAATCGGTAACAAAGATTGTGACGGTTTCCAATACCGGCAATGCGCCACTTTCCATCAGCGCGATCACCACACCGGATAATGCCCTGTTTTCCACGACATTTGCAGGGACTCTTCCGATCACCTTGAATAAAGGTACCTCCATTCCGGTCAGCGTGACCTTCAAGTCGAGCCAACAAGGGTATTCGACGTCCAGCTTCAATATCGTATCCGATGCCTACAACGGTACTCAGACGATAACTCTGCAGGCGTCCACATCATCGCTTGCCATCACGACAACATCTCCTCTGCCGGCTGCCACGTCCGGCACGATTTATAAAACGACACTCGGAGCTACCGGTGGGACACAGCCGTATACCTGGTCCCTGGTAACCCCTAACGGCGGAGCTCTCCCCACCGGTCTTTCTCTTGACCCCAGTACCGGGAGAATCACCGGAACGCCAACAGGCGAAGGGACGTATGTTTTTGTGGTTCAGGTCGTCGATGTGACCGGGCTTTCATCACAGCAGACCTTGAGCATTGATGTACCCGGCACCGGCGGCTCTTCACTAGTGACGTTTGAGGACTCAAATTCCAATCCGCTGTCAAGTTCCCCGTATTCATTCGGGAATCAATTGAAGGGATATTCCGTAACAAAAAAATTCAAGATATTAAACAGCAGCTTGTCAACGATAACCTTTAACGGAGCCTCGGTATACAAACCGTCGACCACCACGGTTGAATCTTCGTACACTACCACCTTTCCGACTATCGCAACCCCGGTAGCGGCAAAAGGGACCCTGGATTTTACTATTATTTTTACTCCCGGAACTGTTGCCACAGTCCCCGCACAGTTGATACTTACCGACACAAATGGCGGCAAATATACCCTGAATCTAACCGGAACCGGCAGCCCTATCAATGTTACCGTTGATACAAGCAACCAGGCCGGCGCCTATGTGTCCAGTTTTGCCACACTGACCGCGGCCCAGTATTCCACCGTAGGAAAACCGTCAAACCTGAATGTCAGCAAGGTTGTGGATATGGTTATAAACGGGGTAACCGCCGGCGTGACTATTCCCATTACGGTTACGGTAGATTCTATTCCGTCCAACGCCGTGTTTTACAAACTGACGAATAACGTTTGGACCAAATTTACTCCCGATTCCGTCGATCTGGTCAATAAAACCATAACGTACCGGGTGAAAGACAGCACCGCTGTCGGAGATGCCGCGTCCGCCATGGATAGTGACCCAACGCCGGGCGTCATCCACGATCCGGTTGTGGTCGCAACGCTGAGCAGTTCAACAACCGATACGGTAACCCCACCACCATCATCCAGCGGTGGGGGAGGTGGCGGTGGCGGTTGCTTTATCGCCACGGCAGCGTATGGCAGTTACCTTGATCCTCACGTAATGGTGCTGCGCCATTTCCGTGATGACATTTTGCTGAAATCGGAACCCGGAACGGCGTTTGTCAGGTTCTACTATAAACAGAGTCCGCCGATAGCCGACTTCATAGCCAAACATCCGGTACTGAAGCTTCTCACCCGCTTTGCGTTAACACCGCTGATTTTTGCAGTGAAATATCCGCTGGCGTTGTTTGGGATTATACTGGCTGTCATAGGTAGCAGATTGTACCGGTCACGCCGGTTGCAGGCGAAAGAGTTGCTGATGGCTCAGCAGTCCTGAAATTGATGGTTGCCGGTTAAGACATTATTCGACCAGAAGTGCAGTTGGAGGAAAAAGATATGAATAGATCTATAGTTCGGTATGCCCTGGCGCTTGTGGTGATTTTTTGCACGTTTATATCGGTAAATGCGCAGGCTGATCCGCTGGATAACTGGAATTGGAAAAATCCGCTGCCGCAGGGAAATGCTCTTCGCAGCGTTGTTCAGGTAGCTGGCAAATTTGTCGCTGTTGGCGATTACGGCACAATTTTGACTTCGACTGACGGTTCTAATTGGAATAAATGGTCGTTTGTGAATGGTGGCTCACCATCGACAACCGCAAATCTTCGTTCCGTTGCCTATGATACTGCAAATGCCATGTATGTGGCAGTGGGCGATAATGCAACTATTATTTCGTCATCTGACGGGCAGACCTGGACACAGGTTCAAACAAATGCGACGGCAGACTTGGTAGGTATTGCATACAATACGGTAAATCATTATTTTCTGGGACTTGGCTATGACGGAACAATCGTAAAAATCATATATGATGTGGCAAGCCTTTCGAAATATACCGCAACGACTGATGCATCCTGGGAAGTAGACAGGCAGGCTGCGCAGCCAAAGAACTTCAACTCCATTTCATACGGTGGTGGATACTTTATTGCCGCTGGTTTTCATGGGGCTGTGTTTTCGATAGACGCAAATACTGCTCCGGCATTTTTAACGCCTCCCACCCCTGAAACATGGGTAGAAACTGTAGTATCATCTCAGATCCCTTCAGCCAACACAATTAAATCATCCTGTTTTGATGGTACTAAATTTGTTTTACTTGCGGATGATGGTACGGTGTTTACGACGTTGAACGGTGCAATTCTAATAAAGAAGACGTCACCAGGTAGCGGCGTTTTTAATACGATCAGTTATTCAGGCGGCAAATATCTGGTATCCGGGAATTACAACTCTGCTGTTACTTTTGATCAGACAGCGATTTTAAGTCAGTTTTTTGGAGACGCAAGTGGTAGTAATGGCAGCTTTACTATTGTTGGGGATGATAATGGCGTACTGTCAAACGCTAATTATTACGGCATTTCTGCGAGTAATTCCACTAGCGGAGTACTGTATTGGGAGCTTACTTCGGTTGCACCAATCACGACAATATCTCTGTATAAAGATGTTACCAAATTGCAACTCGTTGCGCAGGGGGCAATCGATACGACCTCTGCTGCGACTATAAAATTTACACAACGAAATGCGTCCGGATTGAGTGGAACCATCGATGTCACAGCCGCGCCTGCTGACGATATCAATGCCGGTAATCTCTTAACCGGAGTCATTAACGCCCCCCAGATCCTGAGTTATTCTCTAACCGGCTATTCACTGGATAATACGGATAACGGCCTGGCGTATTGGAGCCTTACCAATAATGCGAGTACAACTACCTTCAGTATTTATAAAAAAAGCTCCAAAGGACTGTTAGACCTTGTTGCTCAAGGAAGTATTGCCACTCCGACTACCGCTCCGGCTGCGATCTCATTGACTTCTCAAAACGGTTCAAGTTTATCCGGAACAATAACTATTGCAGCCAATCCGACGAATGATACCGATGCAGGGAATAAAATTGTCTGGAATACCAGCTATATATATTACTCCGCCGATCTTACTACGTGGACGACGCCAACTATTGTCCAAAGCAGGGCGGCAAATATCTATGCCGGAGTCAATGGAAATGTTGGTGGGCAATATTTTTTAGTCGGACAAGGCGGTGAAGTACTTAAAACGCCGGATAGTGGCGCCGATTGGAATCTGAGCGGATATACCGATAATGTTAACAACGCGCTTCTTCACGGGGTGGCTTTCCACAATAACGAATTTTACGCCATGGGTGGCGATGACCTGTTTGACATCATTTACAAGATCGGATCACAGGCCGTAATTTCAAGTTCCGGATCCAAGCCTTTTTACACTTCGGGTGTTACAGGAGCAAACAGTACCTTTTTTGCCGTGGGTAGTGGCGGGAGAGTATCAAGTACAAGCAATAACGGTGTGACCTGGACTCTAGGTTCCGCTTCCTCCGGTGATTTGTACGGAATCGCATATGGAGCGGATATTCTTGTGACCGTCGGCGCTGCAGGTGGTTCCACTTCGTTTGACAATGCAAAATCCTGGGTGGCTGGCCCGAGCGGATACATCAATTCTGCGGCATTCGGTACGAACACCTTTGTTGCGGTCGGCCAGAGTGGTTTGATTACCACATCCACCGACGGCACCACCTGGACTGTCCAGACATCGGGCGTTACCAAATGGCTGAGAAGCGTGGCCTACGGGAGCGGGACATTTGTTGCCGTGGGGCTGGGCGGTACGGTGCTTACGTCAACCGACGGCATTACCTGGACCGCTGTTGCCGTCACTACTACCGCAGATCTTCGTGGTGTCGCGTATGGTAACGGTTACTTTGTCATAGTTGGCGAGGATACCGGGCGTGGAATCATACTTACATCTTCCGACGCGGGAAATACCTGGATAGCACGCCCATCCGGTTCAGGAAACGGCTTCTATGGTGTTGCCTACGGGAATAATATCTTTTATGCGGTTGGCGCCTCCGGCACGATTCTTTATTCCGACCCGGTTTACAATCCGGCACCGGTAACGGTAGTTTCAACTTCGCCCGGAAACGGAGCGACCAGTGTTGCGCCTAATGTTGGTACGGTCACGGCTACATTTTCACTTGACATGGATGCAACGACAATAAATGCTGCCACTTTCACACTGCAGAATCTTGCTAATTCGCTTTTTGTGACATCAACTCCAGCTCCCTCGTATGATTCTGCCACTTATCGTGCTTCGTTCAATTTTCCCAGTGTCTATGGGGATACCTCCAATCAGTTGTCCAAAATATCCTTGTCAGGACTTACTGCATCAAACAGTAATAACGGAGTATTGTACTGGAGCCTTGTCAATGATATTCCGACCAACAAACGCACTGTTACCCTTTACAGTGATTCGGCAAAAAATCTGGAAGTAGCAAAAGGTTCTCACATTGGTGATGGTGTTATAACGCTCATTACTTCAAACGGTTCCGGTATTTCAGGTAGTCTGAAAGTAGCATGGACGGTAGATGATACGGATGGTGGCAACAGTATTGCGAATTTGGCCGAAAATACCTCTTATCGTGCGACTTTGACAACCGGTATCACGGACAGCGCTGGTAGGGCGCTTGCTTCTGATTATACGTGGACGTTCACTACAGGTAAACGACCCGATACGACACCTCCTACAATTGTTTCCGTTTCTCCAGCAGAAAGCACTACTAATGTTCCTGTTGCCACAACAATTATTGCTACGTTCAGTGAACAGGTTAATCCTGCCACGGTAACTTCATCGTCATTCAGCGTCGTGGATAATAATAATGTTGCCGTGGCAGGAGCTTACTCTTTTAGTGGTGTCGCCGTAACGTTTACTCCAACCCAGAATTTGAAGAATTCTACAACTTATAATGTCAATATTACGAACGCAATAACCGACACAGTTGGAAACCATCTTGCGGCTCCCAAGGGGTGGGCATTTACCACGGCTCCGCCAACCTATAACATTGGCGTAACGACGGACGCCCGTGGCCATGCGACACTCTTTGCCATAACCGGCGGCAGCGGCAAACTAAGCGTCTTTGCCCTTTCCGGTGTGAATGCCTACAACAGCAATAACAACAAACTGTACTGGTCGATAACGACGACCGCTGCTCCGACCGCTACGGTAACGTTGTACAAGGACAGCGGAGGTGTAACCGCAGTTGCGACAGGCATTATCAGCAGTTTGAGCGGTACGGTAACATTACAGCAGCAGAACGGTTCCGGCATCAGTGGTAGTGTAACGCTGACCGGTGCGGCTGCGGAGGCGGTATCCGCTTCGAACTACGTAGAGCTTTACAGCATTGCGGCTGGTACGACAGTAGCGCAGTCAGTAGCAGTGCCGTACAACACGAGCTGGAACGTGACGGTAACGCCAGCGAGCGGTTATGAACTATCAGACCTTCAGGATAACGGTATATCGGTAAAGGGTTATGTAGCGAACAGTGTCTACACCTTAAGCAGCGTAACAGCTGACCACGTTCTTGCCGCGACGTTTGCGCTTGACGCCACCGCACCGACGATTACAGCGAACAACGTGACTCCGGTAATTGGTGGTGTTGCTGATCCGATGGCCGCAGTGAGCTTTACGTTCAGCGAGCCGGTAACCGGTTACAACAGTGCTACTTCGATCGTAGTAAAAAACAGTTCCGGCGTATCGTTTAGTGTCACACCGAGTTACGATGCGGTGAACAACATCCTGACGTTGACGCCGAATCAGGCGTACGCCAAAGGTGTGACATACACGGCTTCGCTGAACGGCGGTATAACTGACCTTGCCGGTAACGCGCTTGACACGTCGAACGGCAAGAACCAGGTAAGCTTTACGATCAACGGCACGGTTTATACCCTGACTGCGACAGCTCCGACGAACGGCATCATCACTCCTGCCGGTTCTACGATTGTTGGTTCCGGAGGTAGCAAGACCTTCACGATAACGCCGGCAGCAGGTTATAAAGTAGCGAGCATCACGGATGGCGCTGCGCTGTCGATAACAGCTCCTCTTTCTGCTGGTTTGACGGCTAACGCCGACGGCAGTTACACGTATGCCTTGACTGCGATTGGTGCTGACCACACGATATCTGCGACGTTTGTCAAAGCGAGTGTGAACATTGGCGTAACGACGGACGCCCGTGGCCATGCGACACTCTTTGCCATAACCGGCGGCAGCGGCAAACTAAGCGTCTTTGCCCTTTCCGGTGTGAATGCCTACAACAGCAATAACAACAAACTGTACTGGTCGATAACGACGACCGCTGCTCCGACCGCTACGGTAACGTTGTACAAGGACAGCGGAGGTGTAACCGCAGTTGCGACAGGCATTATCAGCAGTTTGAGCGGTACGGTAACATTACAGCAGCAGAACGGTTCCGGCATCAGTGGTAGTGTAACGCTGACCGGTGCGGCTGCGGAGGCGGTATCCGCTTCGAACTACGTAGAGCTTTACAGCATTGCGGCTGGTACGACAGTAGCGCAGTCAGTAGCAGTGCCGTACAACACGAGCTGGAACGTGACGGTAACGCCAGCGAGCGGTTATGAACTATCAGACCTTCAGGATAACGGTATATCGGTAAAGGGTTATGTAGCGAACAGTGTCTACACCTTAAGCAGCGTAACAGCTGACCACGTTCTTGCCGCGACGTTTGCGCTTGACGCCACCGCACCGACGATTACAGCGAACAACGTGACTCCGGTAATTGGTGGTGTTGCTGATCCGATGGCCGCAGTGAGCTTTACGTTCAGCGAGCCGGTAACCGGTTACAACAGTGCTACTTCGATCGTAGTAAAAAACAGTTCCGGCGTATCGTTTAGTGTCACACCGAGTTACGATGCGGTGAACAACATCCTGACGTTGACGCCGAATCAGGCGTACGCCAAAGGTGTGACATACACGGCTTCGCTGAACGGCGGTATAACTGACCTTGCCGGTAACGCGCTTGACACGTCGAACGGCAAGAACCAGGTAAGCTTTACGATCAACGGCACGGTTTATACCCTGACTGCGACAGCTCCGACGAACGGCATCATCACTCCTGCCGGTTCTACGATTGTTGGTTCCGGAGGTAGCAAGACCTTCACGATAACGCCGGCAGCAGGTTATAAAGTAGCGAGCATCACGGATGGCGCTGCGCTGTCGATAACAGCTCCTCTTTCTGCTGGTTTGACGGCTAACGCCGACGGCAGTTACACGTATGCCTTGACTGCGATTGGTGCTGACCACACGATATCTGCGACGTTTGTCTCGGCTAACTACGCGATAGTCACGACCGCCGGGGCCAACGGCAGCCTTACGATTTACGACCTCCAGGGTGATACAAACAACCAACTGTACAAAATATCGCTTGCGGGAGTTACTGCAACCAACACCAATAATAGTCGCTTGTATTGGAAGCTTGTCAAGAGCGGCACGGATGTAACATTGAGTTTATATCATGATGCAGCCGAAACCCAGCTTATGGCGGAAGGTACTGATAGTCTGGCACTTGGTTCAATTACTATTACGCAAAAGAATGCTTCAGGCATTTCAGGATCGGTACTTTATAGTGGTTCTGGCATTACCGACAATGATGGTGCCAACACACTTGATGTAGTGAGCGTTCCTGCGGGCTCATCAAATGTTTCAGTTACCGTTGCCGGCGGATCGAATCGAACGGTAAGTATTGATCCGGCGCTGGGGAGTGACTTGTATAAATACAATTTTGATAGCATCCCCATGGTTGACTCTATCAAAGTAGCCGGACTTCTTCAAACGTTGACAAATATTAGTGCAAGCCATACGATAAATGCCAGTTTTTCCAACGATCTAACACCACCTACGGTAGTCAGCAAGTCTCCGGATAATCTGGCGACAGGTGTAGATCTGAATAGCACTATAACGGTCGCATTCAGTGAAGCGATTGATCAGACAAGTGTGGACGAAACATCACAGACCGGGTTCATCCTGAAAGATAATAGCGGAAATAACATAAAATGGAGCGTCGTAAAGAGCGTAAATTCGTTAAAATTCACTCCGGTCGGGGCGTTGTTATCTAACAAAACCTATACGGCAACCATTACAACCGTAATCAAAGACCTTGCCACACCGCCCAATTCACTCGTCGCTCCGGTAACGTGGTCTTTCCAAACCGTGAAACCGCAGTATGTCATAACTCTTAACGCAGGAACAAACGGGTCTGTGACTACGGTGCCGACGGACTTGTCGGCTGTTTCCGAAGGGTCAAATGTGGTCATTACCATTACTCCCACGGTTACCGGAGCGCACCCCTGGTATAAAGTTGGAAGCATCACACTCGATAATGTTGCCCAGGCGATACCTGTACAAAATGCGAATGGCTCGTATACCTATACGTTATCCAATGTTCTTGCTGCCCATACGGTCGATATCGCGTATGTAAAACAGTCCTGGGATGTGGTTGCAGCTCCCCAGGTAAATGCCGATATATCCAGTGTGCTGACGCCGCTTGATGGCAACGGCAAGGTAACAGTGAGCGACAATGACAGCGTGGTTTTGACCATGAAACCGCATGCGGGGTACGTCCTTTCCACGCTTAAGGATAACACGGCTTCTGTCTCGTTGTTGTCCTCGGCCGTAACGAAAACAGCAAATGCCGATGGCACATTTACCTGGACGTACACCTTAAGCAATATTATTGCCAACCATACGGTTGTACCCCAATTTGTTGCCGATACGACTGCTCCAACGGTCATATCGGTAACACCTGCGGATAAGGCGACAGGAGTTGATCCGGCCGTTGCATTCGATGTCGTTTTCAGTGAAGCCATTGCTGCGTCAAGTATCGACCAGACCACTCAAACCGGATTTACCCTGATAAATCTGTCCAACAACAGTACCGTTGCCTGGACGGTAACCAAGGCGGCATCCGGGGCTGAATGTATCTTCACTCCAACATCACCGCTTGCATTGGGAACCCAGTACCTTGCCACCCTGCCGGCAACGTTAAAGGATCTCTCACCACTTGGTAACACGTTGGCTGCCGCCAAGATCTGGACGTTTACCACCCGTATGGTTACCCATGCGGTTACTGTGACATCTGGCGCCAACGGTACGTTCAGCTCGACTCCGGCCGCAACTGCGGGAGTTGTCACCGTGAATGATGGGTTAAATGTCGTGTTGACCATAACTCCCCAGAAGACGGCCCATCCCTGGTATCAACTGGCAGGAATAAAGGTTGACGGTGTCGCCGTGCAACTGCCTGCGATAAATGCCGATGGGACGTACACGTTCACGTTGAGCGCCGTCACCGCTGCTCATACGGTTGATATAAGCTTTGCCACTATTTCGCGTACGGTGACGCTTTCTCCCGTTACAAACGGCGCGGTGGTTGCGTCCCCTTCGTTTGATGCTTCCGGGAGTATGACTGTTGTAGACGGCGGTTCGGTAACAATTACCGCGACACCAGCCACCGCATACTACCTGTCGGATCTCAAAATCAACGGGGTGTCGGTGATTGCCGGCGTGGTAAATAACAGCTACACTCTGGCCGGTATAACCAGCAACACGGGCGTTAACGTGACGTTCTCCCCGTATCCGTATAAAATAGATATCTATCAGCCAGACTCCTCAACCGGAAAGATTGATGCAATCCTCCCACAATCCGGAAATTACGCATCGGGAAATACGGTCTATTTCATACCCGGTTATCCGCCTTCCTTCAAATTAACACCGGCCAGAGGCTATCTCCTTGATACGGTGTCTTACGGCGGCTCGGCTGTCGTGTTGAATCCTGCATCGTTTGCTGTCGATGGGACGTATACGTACGCTTCTCCGAACGTAAATCAGAGTTCAACCCTGACGGCAACTTTTAAGCTGATTACCTATAATGTAACTGCGACCACAGACGGGAACGGCTCGATAACGGCAAACGCCCCGAATGGCACATTAAGTAATACGTATGTTGTTTATTATGGTGGGTCGGCTCTGTTTACGGTGACGCCGAATGCCGGTTATGTCTTTAAGGACCTTCTGCTCGACGGCGCCTCCGTCAAATCGCAGGTGGTCAACAATACATTCAGCTTGAGTGCGATCAATGCGGCACATACGCTCAATGCGACATTTGAGAAAAAGAATACGGTTACGGCCACGGCCGGTCAGAATGGCTCAATTTCACCTGCAGGCGTTTCGACCGTATCTTCGGGGGGGAGTCTGACCTATACGTTTACTCCGGCGACCGGATATCAGGTGTCGGCTGTAAAAGTTGACGGAACTGCCGTAGCGACGTCCGACAGCTATGTCTTCAGTAATCTGACGGCAAATCACACAATCGACGTAACCTTTGCTCTCAAAACGTTTAAAGTAACCTCAGCAGCTGACACTGCAAGCGGGGCTACGACGCTTTCGGCCACTACCGTTACGTATGGCGGTTCGGTGGATATCGTTGTGACACCGGCCACAGGATATACCGTTACCGATATCAAAGTGACACCGGCGGGGGGCACGGAGGCGTCGGTTATCGGCAAAGCAACGAAAACCGCTTCAGGAACATACCGCTATACGCTGACCCCGGTACAGAACGACTATGCCATTACCCCTGTTTTTGCCGCGCAGTCATTCGTAATGACCACATCGGCGGGAACGGGTGGGACGATAACGGCCTCAAACGCTGCCCCGGTGTACAATGGTTCCGTCACCTTCACGATTACGCCGGGGAGCGGCTATAAACTGCTTGATGTGACGGTTGACGGCGCTTCCGTCAAGTCGCAGCTCACATCCACCGGTACAACCAGTACATACATACTGAGCTCTGTTACGGCAGACCACTCGGTTATTGCCACCTTTACGAATATTACCTACACTATCACGGCATCGGTCAATAATACGGCGCTCGGCTCGATTTCACCAACCGGCACCGCCACGGTAAACAGCGGCGCCGGCAAAACGTACCAGATAACGGCTGCAACCGGTGCAGTTCTGAACAGCCTGAAGGTGGATGGGGCGTCAGTCACGTTACCTGCCAACGGTGTCTATACCTTTACTAACGTTATCCAAAACCATACCATTGTTGCCACCTTCAGTTCGTCGGCAACCGTTACCTATCCGGACGGCGACATCAATGGCGACGGGAAGGTGGATATTGCCGATGTCCTGTTGGCCCTCCAGATGTCCATAAAGCTTGTAACGCCGACCACAACGCAACTTGCTCACGGTGATGTCGGGCCTATGACCAGCAACAACAAGCCGAGTCCGGATGGCAAAATCGACATTGATGACGTGGTTGTCCTTTTACAGCGTGTGGTCGGGAATATCCCTGTCTGGTAACAATACATAAATGATCCTGAAACGGGAACAGTGCGGTAACGAAATGGAGTTATTATGAAATATGTCGAAACAGTGAAATCGGGATTGGTTCTTTTGCTGGTATTCCTTGCCGGGTGTGGTGGGGGAGGGGGAGGATCGTCTTCCGGAACTCCTCCGGCTCAAACATCATTAACCACGATCAGCGGTGTTGCATCCAAAGCGCCCATAAGCGGCGGCACCGTCACCGCCTACAGGATCGTTAATAATGCCAAAGGAAGCGCCATTGTTTCCGGGCCCACAGGGGCAGGGGGGGCCTATTCGCTTGATCTTGGCTCGTATACCGGACCGGTAATTCTTGAAATCAGCGGCGGCACGTATACCGACGAAGCTACCGGCACTCCTGCAACCATACCGGCGTCTGCGCCGTTGCATACGCTTGTTTCCAACGCGTCCGGGACCATTTCGGTTGCCATTACCCCTTTGACCGAGCTTGCCAGTCAACTTGCCGGATCAACACTGACAGCTTCCGCCATAGACAGTGCAAATGCGCAGGTGGCAAGCATCTTTAAAGTGTATGATATCGTCAAAACGTTGCCGGTCACCCCGACCGCCACTGTTCTCAATGCATTGCCCAATACCACACAGGGATCCGATCAAAAGGATTATACCCTGGCGCTTGCGGCTTTTTCCCAGGTTGCCGCCACACAGAGTATGAGCGTGGCAGCCACGGTCAGCTATCTGAAAAACAACATCAGTAACGCGGCGCTTACCGCCACTGCGGCAACCGTAATACAAAGTGCCGCAACAACATATTTCAGTGCGGCAAATACCAACAACACAACCGGGGTTACAGATCCGGCCTCAACCACTCTTGTTACCATTGTTGGTAATAAACAGGTGACCGTCACGTTGTCGACGGCCGGGACTATTCCAACCGGCAACTCCATCAAGGGAATGCAGTTCGAGTTGACGCTGCCGACCGGATGTTCGGTACCGTCCGACGCAAACGGAGTGCTATCCACGTATCTGCTCAGTTCCGGCGTTGCGCCGAACTATATCGGTGCCACCAAGACAGGAAACACGCTTTTATTTAATGTAACATACACAAATGGCTTAACAACAACAGGAGATTTTCTTGCCGTGTTGTGCGATATGGCAGGCACTGTGGCCGATCCGACTACAGCGAGCTTCCCGGTAACTGCGGGGTACAAGGTCGAAGATCTGCCACTTAACAGTGGTACCATATATCTTGCAACGGTCAGTATTGCGGCGACGAAGGTTGTGGTTAAGTAGCGGGATGAGGGATGAGGGATGAGGGATGAGAGGGCGCGGTGATCTGCGCCCTCTTTTGTAGCACTCCGGTTGTTGTAAACGATCAGAAGCTGATGGCAGCTTTCAGAGAGTAGATGGGGCGTTCCGCATATTCCGCTTCGACCGTAACACCAATCAGTGGCAACGGGGAAATTTTCAGGCCGCCGAAATAGCGCGGCACGGTGACGTTCTCTTTTTTCAGGGACGGTACCAGCGTATGCAGGTTACCTTTTGCCTCACTGTTGATCCACAATACGCCTGCTCCCGCATACGGGGTGAGAAACGGAAAACCCTTGCTGATGGAGGCGTCAATGCCGTAGGTCTGCACGTCAAGGTCGGATACGCCGGCCAGTTTTGTATAGGTCCCCCTGATGCCGACTGCCGGGGTCGCGATTCCTCCACTCAGAATCGATTTGCTCAACTCGGCGCCATACAATTTTACATTGCTCCCCGGTACGTAGGAATACATGGCGCCGACGTCAATGCCGAAGGGGAGCCCTTTGCGAGCACGCAGCTTCGGAATGACCAGGTACGAAGGGGCATCTTTGTTGAAGGCAGCGCTCCAGGCACTGCTGTTTTTGTCGATGCTGATCGCCGATGCCTCGATGCCGATGTCGAAACCGGTAATACCGAGCGAGGCGGCAGGTGCCATGTTCCGGTAACCGAGTGCGGCGCCGGCTTCCTTGCTCAGGCTTTTAAATGCATCCTGGCCGAACCCCGCAACCGAGGACTGTGTGAAATTGATGTCCGTTGCCAGCGCCGGTGAAACCGCAAGAGCCACTGCCGCCGCAACCATGCCGCATAATAACGTTTTTTTCATATATTCCCCCCTGAAATTGATAGTGGCTGTAGTGTACCAAAGTGGAAGCTAGGGGTCAATCGTCACATTCGTTTATCTCGGAATGAACATTTGGTTTCCGATTTGGTGAAGCGCCATAAAAAACCTGTAGAAACCGGTCAATCTGCCGATGGATAAAAGACATTACATGGCATATAGAAAGCCGGCACTCATTAATTGCCGGTTTTCCAGGGGCAGGGTGTGGCAAAATCGATCGAGATAAAAATACCGGATGATATCGAGTTCCGCGTCATGGGAAATGCGTTAGGGATGCTGATCGTTTCTGCCGGCCTTCTGGGCGGTGAGATGGTGCGTCAACGCAGCTTTGACTATTGGCTGGAGGACATTTTTCCCCTGCTGCTGCTGTTTGGGCTCGGGTACCGGTTGTTCAGGAACTTTCTGTCGACGATGATTGCCTATAAGGATGAAATCTCGCCGCAAGCGGAACTCCGAAACCGCCAAATTCGTGAAGCCCTCAAATTGGAACCGGCTGCGATGGCGCAGATTACCGCCAAGACCGGCCTTTCCCCCGAAAAGGTGATGGACGAGGTTGCACGGCGCATCGAGAACAAGAAACTTGAGGCGTTGAAAAAAGACAAGTTCATTAATTGACGGATATTATGACCGACCCGAAAAGGCTTACTCTGGACAATGTTCTTCAACTGCTGCAACGGAGTGCCCTGATTTCGGCAGGCCAGGCCCATGAAGTTCTGGCACAGGGCAAATCCCAGGAACAGCGCCTGTCCGCCCATCACCAATCTGTTGGTACCCGCCGGTCCCAGCCCGGTTCGGACTCCGTCTCTCCTGCTGAGCTCATCGCGTCGTTCAATATCGAACTGACGGATTCACCCGGAAGGCATCTGACCGAAGACCGGATCACCGAGGCGATTGCCGCGGTCGTCGGTCTTCCGTATCTGAAGATCGACCCGTTGAAGCTCGATCTGAATATCGTTACCACGCACATCCCACGCCCCTTTGCCCTCAAGAATCTGATCGTTGCCGTCGGTGAAAGTGACGGCGTCATTACGGTTGCGGTGGCCGACCCATTCAATGCCCAGATCGTCACCGAACTGGCCGAAGCCCGCAAGCTTGCCATTCGGCGGGTACTCAGCTCCAAGAGCGACATTCTCAAGATTCTGCGTGAATTTTACGGCTTCCGGGCGTCGGTGATGGCTGCCGAGGCGGAGGCAACCACGGCAGTCGATTTGGGGAACCTGGAACAATTTTTCAAACTCAAGGGTGCGCACGATATCGAGGGGACCGACCGGCATGTGGTGGCTGCCGTCGATTTCCTGCTGCAGTACGCCTTCGATCAGCACGCCAGCGATATTCACATCGAACCCAAAAGAGAAACAGCCCTGATCCGCTTCCGCATCGACGGGGTGATGCACAACATCCATGTCATTCCTAAACAGTTGCATGCCCCGATAGTATCACGCATCAAGTTGCTTTCCCGCATGGACCTTGCTGAAAAGCGCCGCCCTCAGGATGGGCGCATCAAGACCAATGCCAATAATAAGGACGTGGAACTGCGTGTCTCCACCGTTCCGGTCGCCTTTGGCGAAAAGGTGGTCATCAGGGTCTTCGACCCGGACGTCTTGCTTCAGGATCTGGATACCATGGGGTTTCATCCCCGTGAGCTTTCCCTGTATAACTCGTTTATCCACCGTCCCAATGGCATTATCCTGGTGACCGGCCCCACCGGCAGCGGTAAAACGACGACCCTCTACTCGTCGCTCCGGACGCTTTCGTCACCGGAAGTCAATATCGTTACGGTTGAGGACCCGATCGAAATGGTTATGGAGGAATTTAACCAGATCGGTGTACAGAGCGCCCTGGGTGTCGGTTTTGATACTATCTTGCGCAACATCCTGCGCCAGGATCCGGACATCATCATGATCGGTGAAATCCGTGATAAGGAGACCGCAGACAGTGCCGTGCAGGCAGCCCTGACCGGTCATCTGGTGCTCTCGACGCTTCATACCAATGACTCTCCCACGGCGATCATCCGCCTGCTCGACTTCGGCGTGCCGTCGTTCCTGATATCGGCCACACTGATCGGTGTCGTTGCCCAGCGGTTGCTCCGCAAGATCTGCCCGCACTGTCGCCGTCAGCGCGACCTCACGTTCGATGAACGGGCATACCTGCAACTGGGGCGCAAGCATGTCAAGGTCTGGGAGGGAGGAGGGTGCCGGGAGTGCCGTGGCACCGGTTACAAGGGGCGCGTCGGCATTTTCGAGGTTATGGATATGAGTGACCGGATCAGGGGGCTGGTGAGCGGAACGGTGGAGCTGGCCGACCTGATGAGCGCCGCCCGGGATGAGGGGCTGGTCAGCCTGCGGCAGGTGGCGGTCAGCAAGATGCTGGACGGCGTAACCACCTATGAGGAAGTCGTCGCCATGACGGGATAGGGGTGCAATTAGACGTTCTAGCGCTTAAAAATTAAAATTGTTTAAATTTAATTACCGATTTATCTATTGTTTGAAGTGTCTGGTTGAGGCCATCCGATTTGTTTTCCTGTTTTTTCCTGGCGGCATCCTCAAGAGCTTTGTTCTTCAAATTAACCAGATCCGCCTCTTTTTGACGTCTTTCCTCATCTGCTTTTTTAAGCCGGTCCTCAGCTGCCAGCCGTTTTTCAGCTTCTGTTTTTTTGAACAGGTTCTCAGCGTCCTGACGTTTTTCTTCTTCAATTTTTTCCTTCATCTGCGCCGGAGTGAGCGGCTCACCAACACAGACGACTTCAACCCGGTCATCGTACTCCACAATCTTGGACTCTTTGCACTCGGCAAAAGCTGAACGTGGTGTCATGGCTGCTGTCACCATCAGTATCGATAACGCAGTAAAACAACTTCGTAATAGTAATGTCATAAATTACCACCCGCTACATGTAATATGTACTCACTTTGCCGCTGCCGGTTTTACCGCCGCTTTCGGCGTCGCCAGAATATTGGCGGCAAAAATATACTCATCAATATAATTGCGCACCCCGTCGCCGTTGAAATCGTGCAGAGGAGCCGTGGGGGTGCCAATCTCCTGGAGAAACCGCTTCCAGCCAGTCTCGTCACGGGTGAGCGCCGTTTTTACCGGTGGGGCTACGGTCAGTGGATAATCGAACTCTTCCGCTCCGGCGATTATACTCATTATGACTTTGACTGCGCCGGCTTCGGGCAGTACTTCCACGGACCACCGCCCCGCAATCTGCTTGTCCTTTCGGAATGAAACCAGCGTGCCGCCATTTACGGCAAAACTCGGTGCGGTGACGATTCTGGCAGGTATATCAACGGTCAGGAGAGCCTTGCCCATTCCGTCGCTTAACACGATCGACGGTTCCTGCCGGATCGTTTGCGCTACCGTGCCGTCAAACAGTGCCAGGATCGCAGGCAGGCTTTTGCTGCCCTTATACAGCCTGAAGCGATCGAGAACGCTCTTGTAGACGACGTATTGCGCCGTATCTTCCGTTTTTGTCTCGGCAGCCGGTTTATCGGCAGGGGGGGAAGCCTGTTCGATGCTCTTGGCGACCTCTGCCGCAGGTTCGACGGGACTCTGGGGGGGAGGCGTCGCTGCTGCCGGTTTGGCATCGGTGCGTTGCTGCTGCTCCGTCGGTATGGTAACCGTTCCCGCGGAAATAATGCCGGTTGTCGTCGGCGTACTTGTCGTATTTGTCCCGTTCGTCGATATTGTCGTATTCGATGAACCGGGTAAAATGGACGAATCGGAAGAACCTGATTGGCCTGTTGAGTCGCTCGACGGGGTGATGGTAGAAGCAACGGTTGCGCCGGTACTGTCGATCGTCAGGTTTGAGGTGATCGTGGGAATGGGTGGGGAGGCGCTTTTGGCAACAAACGTGATGGCCGCAATCTGGCCGCTTCCGGAAAACGATTTCGTGCTGACAACGGCAATGGAAATGCGACCGGGGATCGAGGCGTTTGCCGCAAACATCGCCCCGGATACGACCCCTCCCTGTGTAACGGTTGGTGTGGTAAGTGACGCTGCATTATACGTGATGGCAAGTTGAATGCCGTTTACGCCGTCCAGATCCGCGCCTTGTACCGAATACGTTGCGTTTCCGGTGGGGACCAGCGTAACGGAAGCGGCAAGAACCGGCGGTGCGAACAACAACAGCACGAACAGCGAGCGCACTATAACATTGATGAATGACATATATACTCCTTTATACATAATACTCTCAAACAGTATTCTCGATCAACCCTGTTGTATCTCCCGCATCTGGATCAACCACGATTCGGCATAGTGCCCCCCGCTCGCGACCAACTGCTCATGGGTGCCGGATTCGGTTATGCGACCGTTTTCCATGACGTGGATCATGTCGGCATGCATGGCGGTCGTGAACCGGTGGGTGATCATGATGGCGGTATGGCCATCGGTCAGCTCCCGGAAACGGCTCAGCCAGTCGGCCTCGGCCCACGAATCCATGGCGCTGGTCGGTTCGTCCAGGGCGATGATCGGGGAGCGGCGCAGGAATGCGCGTGCCAGCGCTACACGCTGCCATTCGCCGACACTCAGTTCCGCGCCGCCAAACCATTTTCCGAGTACGGTATCATAGCCGTGCGGCAGACGTTCTATCGGCCCGGCAGCGCCGGCGGCAACGGCAGCGTTATGAATACGGTCATGATCCTCAACAGCGGTCAGATCTCCCATGGCAATATTCTCACCTGCAGAGGTATGATACCGGACCGGTTCCTGGAACAGGACGGTAATCGCGCGCCGCAGTTCTGCCGGATCGAACCGGGTGATGTCGCTGCCGTCGAACAGGATCTGTCCCTCCTGCGGATCGTAGAAACGGCAGAGCAGTTTGATCAGGGTGCTTTTTCCCGCACCGTTATGGCCGACAATCGCGGTCGTTTTCCCTGCCGGAAGCGTCAGTGTAAAACCGGACAGGGCATCGTGGGCGCTGCCGGGGTAACGGAACGTCACCTGTTCGAAACGGATACCGTCACTGAGCGGGGAGGGGAGGGGGACCGGGTGCTGCGGTACGGCAAGATGCGGCGTCTGGGCCAGAAACTGGAACAGGTTTTCCAGAAACAGGGTACTGCGATAAATGCGGCCGGCACTCTCCAGCAGAGAGCGGAGCAACTTTTGCCCTTGTAAAAACGCCTGATAACACAAAACCAGGTCACCCAGTCGGGCAAGACCCCGCGATGCCCGTACGAGCAGCCAGGCCATTCCGGCTATTCCGCCGACCCAGGCTATCGATCCGGCAAACAGCTCCGACTTCATCTCGTCGCGGACCAGGGCGAGGCGTCCTTTCCGCAACAGACCACGCAAGCGCCGGAATGTTGCGGTGTGATACCCCCCCAGATCGAACAGGCGCATTTCGGCGGCGCTGCCGCGATCGGTAACTATCCAGTCAAAATAGCGGGAACGCCGCTCATTGGCGGTATTGGCGATACGCCATTTATGCTCGCGCAGCACGTACCGTGCGACGCTCCAGAGACCCGGCAGGGCGCTTCCCACCAGCAGGAGCGGCAACCACCAGGCATACATGGCGATCATCCCCGCCAGGACGATCAGGGTTACGCTGTTCTGAATCACCACTCCCAGGCTTTCCAACAGGGCAATCGGCTGGGACAGTGCGTCAATCTTGGCCCGGTGCAGCAGGTCATACGATTCGGGATTCTCGTAAAAAGCCACATCCAGTTCCAGCGCCTTGTCATGGATAAGGGTGTGGATCGAGTCCTGCACCAGCTCCCCCTGGGCAGCCCGCACCCAGCGGATCAGGCTGGAAATCAGCTGGGTGACGATCCAGAGCAGGCCGATCACGGCCATCGGCGGCCAGGCGCGCGTCAGGGTCGCTGAAGCAACCGTGGGAGATATATCCGCCGCCAGAATGTCGACGGTAACCCGCGTCAGATACACCTGCAGCGCCGGTATCACCCCCTGGACCAGCAGCAGCAGTGCCCAGGCAACGGTCCAGCCACGGGCCGCACTCCAGACGAGACCAAGTCCCTTTCCCATCAGGGGGAGGCATTTCAGCAACTCTTTTTGTGTTTTTCGTAACATTAAATTCCTGGTTGAAGGATAATGCCATACCATACCATAGCTGCCCGGTAACGAGAAACCGGAATGTTGACACTGGTGACAAAATAAGCGGTTTTATCCCCTTGATCTCCTTCATCCCTGTTAAAATGAAATTATCACCTGGCTTGACTTTAATGGCATTGCGGGCTACAACTAGCCGACCTGCGGGTGATATCTCAAACACATAAGAGGAGAATTTTTCCCATGGCACTTGATGTAACCAGTACTGTTATCCGTAACGACGGGATTATGACCGCTCCGGTTGATGATGAAATCGTGCTCCTGAATATGGCCGGGAATAACTATATTTCGCTTGACGCGATTGGCCGTCGCATCTGGGAACTGTTGGAATCGGCGATCGCGGTGAAAGAACTCTGCCGGCAGTTGGGTCTGGAGTTTGAAGCGACCGAGGAGCAGATATGCACCGATGTGCTCCCGTTTTTGCTTGAACTTGAGAAGGATGGTCTTGTGCGTGTCATCGGCTGAAATGCTGCGCAAGCTGCAAAGCCGGACCTTGCGTGAGTTGCGGCTGCTGCCGGAGGCGCTGGTATTGCTCGGTTTGATGCGTCTGGCGGTGTTGCTGGTCCCCTTTCAGCGTACGGCCGGTTTTCTCGGCCTGACACAAAAAAACGGCATTTTGCCTGATGTACCCAGTCATCAGCTATCAGCTGCCGGTACCATCGGCTGGGCTGTCCGGGCCATGGCGGCACGGACGCCGTGGGAAAGCGCGTGTTTGACACAGGCACTGGCCGGAATGATCATGCTGCAACGTCGGGGCATTCCGGCAGCGCTGTATTTGGGGGTGGCAAAGGACGTCGCCGATCCGAAAAACATGGCCGCCCATGCCTGGTTAACGTGTGGCGATACCATGGTGACGGGAGAAAGTGGTTATGAGCGGTTTACCGTGATATCCACCTTATTATCCCGGAAAAGCAGGTAACCACTTTTAATTCTTCAGCCACAGATATACACAGATGTACTCAGATGAAATCAAAACCAGAAAGTTTTTTTGGATAAACCATCAGTTTCAGGTTATTGCCGTTATCCGTGAACATCCGTGTTAATCCGTGGCCAAATAGGCCTTTATTCTTATTGGAGGGAACACTTCGCGTGAATGATCATACAAATGACCTGCGTCGTTCTGCGAACGTGCAGTGGCAGCATACAGCGGTCAGCCGGGAAGAACGGGCGCACATCAAACATCAGAAGCCCTGCGTTGTCTGGTTGACCGGATTGTCGGGAGCCGGAAAGAGTACTATCGCCAATTGTCTGGAGCGCAAGCTCCATGCGCTTGGACGGCATACCGCCGTGCTGGATGGTGACAATGTCCGCCACGGCTTAAACCGTGATCTTGGTTTTACCGAAGCGGACCGGGTTGAAAATATTCGCCGCATTGGCGAAGTGGCAAAACTGATGGCCGATGCCGGTCTGATCGTAATCACCGCATTTATTTCACCGTTTCGTGCCGATCGCGACCTGGTGCGGAGCCTCCTCCCTCCTGAAGAATTTATCGAAGTTTATATTAATACCCCACTGGAAGAATGTGAACGACGGGATACAAAAGGTCTCTACATGAAGGCCCGTGCCGGGGAAATCCCTCATTTTACCGGAATCAGCTCTCCGTATGAAGTTCCGCTATATCCCGAAATAACAGTGGAAACAGCATCTGTGACAGCCGATGAATGTGCGGAGAAGATTGTGCGGTATCTAAGGGGGCTGGAAACGATATATTCCTGAGACTATAAGCAAACCGTGATAAAGTAAGCCTCCTAACGACATGTTTCTGAATTTCCCTTCCACATTTTTTCCCCTTCTTTTTTCCCCTATTGCTGCCGGATGAAGTGGCTTGCAACAGTTAATAGACACCAAAATATCCTTTTTTAAACATTCCTCACGCGTGATGTAGTGATTGGCTAACCCGAGAGCTGTATTAATTTGGTAAAGTTAAACTAAAAATTAAACTAAATAGTTGACAATTTCTGCATTTCCTTTATAAAAGATAAAAAATTTATATAATGTCAACAGGATAGATTAAAATAATCTAATATTTTGTATTTCATGGCAGAGATAACTGTGTAATTTGGTGGTTATAGTCGCTTTATCAAACGGAAAAATAATCATAAACAGGGGGTAGTTATGGGACGAAAGCATTCGGGATATTTAATGGGTCTGTCGATGACACTGGTTCTGGCTCAGTTGGGTATGCAAACGACCGACGCTGGGGCGGTAGCCAATGGAGTAAACATTGCGAATGATCTACAGGTAAAAGGGATCGTTTTTAGTGATCATCCCGGTGTCGTGATGTCGCAGATGCCGCAGGATGGTGCGACTGGAGCGCAAGGTTTAACCGGCGCAACGGGACCGGCAGGACCGGCAGGAGCGCAGGGTGCGACTGGTCTGCAGGGGCCGAGTGGTGCAGTGGGCTTAAGTGGTAATACGATTTGGAGCAATCCAGGAGAGCCCGTTGCTAACGGATCCGGACTTGGAGTGGCCGGTGATTTCTACATTGACACTACAAACCATAAAATTTATGGTCCAAAGACAAATCCTGCCACTTGGACCGGATTAGTAGGTGTTGATCTTCAGGGTGCAACCGGCGCAACCGGATTGACTGGTGCAATCGGAGCAACCGGTGCAACCGGAACAACCGGCTTGACCGGGGCGACCGGCGTTGGTCTGACCGGTGCTGCCGGTGCCACCGGTGCAAGTGGTTTGACCGGTGCAACGGGCTTAACCGCGCTTGCGCATATTCTTCGCGGTACTAATAATGATCTTAGCATTGGTGGCGATGATTCTGGATATCCGAAGGCGACAATTGGGCAGGTTGGGGATTACTTTTTTAACACGGATACAAATTTGTTGATTGGTCCGAGACAAAATGCAATTGACTGGCAAAACACCGACTGGTGGACGAATTTCGCCGGTGCAAACGGTGCAACCGGTGCCATCGGCGCAACCGGAGTTACGGGTGCAACCGGTGTCATCGGCGTTACCGGCGCAACCGGCGTCATCGGCGTTACCGGCGCAACCGGCGTTACCGGCACAACCGGAGCAACCGGCTCAACCGGCGTTACCGGCGCAACCGGCGCAACGGGTCTGATCGGTGTTACCGGCGCAACAGGTGTGATCGGTGTTACCGGTGCAACCGGCGCAACCGGCGCAACCGGCGTCGCTGGTTCAACCGGCGTTACGGGCGCATCTATTATATCAAACAACATAGGCGATCCCGTATTTGATCCAGCCCTTACTCCGACGACGATTGGTAATCCGGGCGACTTTTTCCTTGATAAAAATAATAGTAAATTGTGGGGTCCCAAACCAACACGCCTCGACAATACATGGTCCGGTGCTGTTTTTATTTCCGTTAAAGGTGTAACCGGAGCAACCGGTGCGACTGGAATAGGCGCAACCGGCGCAATCGGCGCAACCGGAATAACCGGCGCAACCGGTGTGACCGGCTCAACCGGTGCGACTGGAATAGGTGCAACCGGCGCTACCGGTGTAACCGGCGCAACCGGCGCAACCGGCGCAACCGGTGTTACCGGTGCAACTGGTGCAACTGGCGTAACCGGCGCAACCGGCGCAACCGGCGCAACCGGCGCAACCGGCGCAACCGGTGTAACTGGTGCAACCGGCATTTCTACTAAAATCATTGAAGCCCATGATATTTCCTACGGTGGATCACTTTACAACAGTACTTCACATGACAACGACACCAATGAAGGTGACTTTTTGCTGGATTCGGTTAATGCGGTGCTCTATGGACCGAAGCTTAATGCTGCCGGTCAGCTAAATGGTTGGAACGGTGCACAACATGTAAATATTGGTAGTGCAGGTGCAACAGGAGTTGACGGAGCAACTGGTGCAACCGGTATCTCCGGTGCAATCGGAGGGACCGGTGCAACCGGTGTCACAGGTGCAACCGGAGCAACAGGTATTGGTGCAACCGGCCTGACTGGGGCAACTGGTGCAACCGGCGTGACAGGTGGGGTCGGTCCAACCGGTGTGACTGGTAATACGGGCGCCACTGGAATAGGCGCAACCGGTGCAACGGGTATAGGTACTAAAATTATTGAAGCCCATGATATTTCCTACGGTGGATCACTTTATAACAGCACTTCACATGATAATGACACAAATGTAGGTGATTTCTTGCTGGACTCGGTTAATGCGGTACTCTATGGACCTAAACTTAACGCAATTGGTGAGCTAAATGGTTGGAATGGCTCACAACATGTAAATATTGGTAGCGCGGGTGCAACCGGGGTTACCGGTGCTACCGGTGCTACTGGAGTTACCGGTGCTGTTGGTGCAACCGGTGCAACCGGTGTAACCGGCGCAACCGGCTCAACCGGGGTAACTGGTGCAACCGGTGCTACCGGTGTAACTGGAGCGACCGGTGCAACCGGTATAACCGGCGCAACCGGCGCAACCGGTGTTACTGGCGCAACAGGCGCAACAGGTGTTCAGGGTTCTCAAGGTCCTCAAGGTTCAACGGGTACTGCCGGTGCTGCGGGTGCAACCGGCGTAACGGGCGCAACCGGTCTTGGTACAGTTATATATAGTTCAATCCGTGAAGCAGGTGGTACTGGTGCAATTGCCATAACTGTCGGCAGAGTTGGCGATTATTACATTGATCAGGCACACCAAATTCTGTATGGTCCCAAGCTCGATCCTAATACGTGGAGTGGTTCGCAAACTGTTCCACTTGCTGGTCAAGTTGGTGCCACAGGTGCAACCGGTATAACTGGAGCAACCGGCGCGACCGGGGTGACCGGTGCGACCGGTGCTACCGGCGTAACTGGCGCAACCGGAGCAACCGGGATTAAAGGTGATACAGGTAATACAGGCAATACAGGTAATACAGGTCCTCAAGGTGCGACTGGTGTTACTGGCGCTACTGCCAAAATATGGAGTTCGTTTGGGGTTGCCGGGGCTACTGGTGCAACTGGTTTGAATGGTGCAACAGGTCCTATTGATTTGAGCACCGGTGCTGATGGAGATTACTATGTCGATAACTTTACCAAAACAATGTATGGACCTAAAACCAGTGGTAGCTGGGTAGGGGCTGATTCCCGCGTTTTAGGTTTCAGACTGTTTGATTCCAATGGCAGGGTCGGTGCCACTGGTCTTAATGTTATTACCGATTCTGTTGGAGATGCCGGGGATTATTATATCGACAACCAGACAGGTATAATGTACGGACCTAAACTCGATAGGACAACCTGGAATTCTGCTGATTCCCGTAGCCTTAAGGGTACTACAGGTGCGAAGGGTGCAACTGGGGTGACTGGTGCGACCGGTGCAACCGGGGTAACTGGTGCGACCGGTGCGACCGGTGTAACGGGCGGAACCGGTGCAACCGGGGTGACTGGTGAAACCGGTGCAACCGGGGTGACTGGTGCAACCGGTGCAACCGGAGTGACGGGCGGAACCGGTGCAACCGGTGTGACTGGTCCAACCGGTGTAGCTGGTAATACTGGTTCAACCGGTAGTACAGGAGCAGTCGGCGCAACTGGTGCAACCGGTGTGACCGGTGCAACTGGTGCAACTGGTGCAACTGGCGTGACTGGAGCAACCGGTGCAACCGGCGTGACCGGTGCAACCGGCGCAACCGGAGTAACTGGTGATACTGGCGCGACCGGTGTGACTGGTGCAACCGGCGCAACCGGTGTTCACGGTACTACTATTTACCAGACAACGGATATGAATGATCCAGATATAGATAAGGTTGGTGTCGTTGGCGATTACATAGTCGATACGTACAATGCGATTATGTACGGACCGAAGATTTCTACACAAGGCTCACCGGATGTTGGGATCTGGGGCGGCGCAATTTCACTTCCTCTTGGTAGTCTTGGTCCACAAGGTGCAACCGGCATACAAGGTCCTTCCGGCTTACAAGGCGCAACCGGTTTACAAGGTACTACCGGTACACAAGGTGCAACCGGCATACAAGGTGTAATCGGCTTACAAGGCGCAACCGGTTTACAAGGTACTACCGGTACACAAGGTGCAACCGGCACACAAGGCCCAACAGGTATACAGGGCGCAACCGGTTTACAAGGTACTACCGGTACACAAGGTGCAACCGGCACACAAGGCCCAACAGGTATACAGGGCGCAACCGGCTTAACTGGTAACAACGGGTCGAACGGTGCAGTCGGTGCTACTGGCGCAACCGGCGCAACCGGCGTTGGCGCAACCGGAGCAACCGGTGTAATTAGCGGTTTGTATGCATACGGTGTAACAGGTTCTTCAGGCTTTTCTGGTAATGCGTTTTGCACTGGTGCATCTGCTGTAGCCATAGGTGGTGGTGTCGATTGTGGTGCAACAGGTACTGTTTCATCCAGTATGCCGCACTTGACAGGCAGTCAAGTTGATGGATGGTCCGGGTCCTGTGTTGACAATATCCCAACTGTCTATGTAATTTGCACAACGCCAGGTGGTGCTACCGGTGCTACAGGAGTGATCTGAAGTCTTTAACATGTAGTGTAGTGTAATCAAAGGGCTATCTGGAAACAGATAGCCCTTTTGTTACGCATTTTTGTTGCGATAACGAGTAGGGAGACTTTTATGAAATCAATCTGTCTGAATATGCTTGTAAACAATGACAGTAACCGTATTCTGAAATCTTTGCAGTCAGTTGCTCACCTTATTGATTACTGGGTGATATGTGACACCGGTTCAAGCGACAATACGGCTGATCTGGTAGAAACTTTTTTCAAGGAAAAAGGTATAGCGGGCGAGTTGCACCATGTGGAATGGAAGAATTATGGATTCAACCGGAGTCAAGCCATCAAGCTGGCCGGAACCAGATGTGACTATCTGCTGTTTATGGACGCACATTTGGAACTGATTGATTCGGGATTTGACAAACGTAAGCTGACTTCTCACCACTATATGATGCAACAGAGAAATGGCACCCTGACATATTACACGACCCGTTTGGTTTCAACGGAGCTTGGCTGGAAAAGTATCGGTGTTACCCACGAATATTACGAGGTGCCCGGTATCAACGTTGCAGCCCATAAGTTGGAAAAGCTCTATGTCGTTGATCATTCCGACAGTGCTACGTTAGCGGAAAAAATTAAACGGGACATCGTGTTGTTGAACGAGGGAATTACGGCAGAACCGGAAAATGACCGGTACAAGTTCTACCTGGCAAATAGTTACCGGGACAGTGGCGACTTTACCTCTGCTATCGTGTGGTATGACCGAAGAATCAGCGCCGGTGGCTGGGAAGAGGAGGTCTATTACGCCAAATACATGAAGATGATCTGCCAGGCGCAGGCTGCATGTGCGTTTGAGACCTGGTTGTATACCGGGTTGGATGCCTTTGCATTTCGACCTGTCAGGTTGGAAGCATTGTACGAAATAGTAAAACAGTGCAGAATTACCGGTCAGCATCGGCTGGGGTACCAGTTGGGGCGTAATCAAGAAAATGCGCGCGTTCCGGCGGATGTCCTATTCGTCGATCGCGCCATTTATGAGTGGAAATTTCTTGACGAGCTGGCTGTGTGCGCCTATTTTGCCGGTGATAAGAAAACTTCCTTGCGGATAACCAATATACTGTTGAACAACAAAAAATACCCGGAGTGCGAACATGCCAGGCTGTTGGCCAACAAGGCACTTGCTGTCAAGTGACTAAGGTGTTTCTGAGCTATTTATTGACAAGAGTAATTGGGGTTAATGCGCACCTCACCATTACAAATGGGGAACGCAGGGTGGAATTGCTATGAATGGCCAAAGGCTATTAATTCCTTGTGTCGGCCTTCGGTGTTTTTGAAAAAATAAGATGAGGATTAGATGACTGAATTTGAAACTCAACTGAATACAAATCAAAAAAATACAAGTGGTGATCACTGTTGCAGTCCGGAATATCCCCGTGTACTGATAGCCATTCTCGCGAAGCAGCAGGAACCTGTTTTGCCGTTCTATCTGGAATGTCTGGAGGCCCTGGATTATCCGAAAAAGTCTATCTCCTTGTATATCAGGACGAACAACAACACGGACCGGACTGCCGAAATCCTGAAGGCGTGGGTCAATCGAGTGAGACATCTTTATAAAAGCGTTGAGATGGATGATAGTGATGTTGCGGTCAGGGTGGAAGAGTTCGGGGTGCATGAGTGGACCCAGTCAAGGTTTAAGGTCCTGGGTGAAATCCGCCAGAGGAGCATGCAGAAAGCCCTTGACCGAGATTGCCTTTGGTACTTCGTGGCTGATACGGATAATTTTATCAGGCCCAATACCCTGAAGGATCTGGTCGCCTTGAATCTACCGATTGTAGCTCCGTACCTCAAACACGTCGATCCGAACGCTTTGTACTCGAACTACCATTATAAAGCCGACCCGAACGGCTACTATCTTGAGTGTGAGGAGTACCACTGGGTTCATCAACAGCGTGTGCGAGGCATTATTCAGGTTGATGTGGTTCACTGCACCTATCTGGTGAAAAGTGACATTATCCCTTATCTGCAGTACGATGACGGCAGTGGACGGTACGAATATGTGATTTTCTCATCAAGTGCGCGTTTGCAGGGTATTCCGCAGTTTCTGGATAACCGCCAGGTATATGGATTTCTTACCTTGGACGAATCTGCCATCGAAGCACGTCGCCTCATCGGCGCGGAAATTGAGGCAGCGTTACAACAGCATAATTGCGCTGAGAACGTGCAACACGCAATTTGATCATTCAGCGTAGATTTTAAACTAACAACAAATTATATATCAGTTACATTGTAATTCTCAAGTTGACGGCATGGTGACATGTTCAGTCTTATAGCCGTGGTATTCTGGCCTCACTATTAAATTTGAGGAGGTCAGACATGAGTGAATTTGTAATTGCTGAAGATTTCCCAAAGAATCAGATAGAGTTTGATCGCCGCTTTTGTGATGAATCGGCATGTATTGAGTATCTCTATCAGTTACGTTGGCCTGAAGGCTTCTCATGTTCTAAGTGCTGCCATACCGAGTATTGGAAAAGTGGCTGCGGGCTGTATATCTGCAAAGCATGTGAACACAACTAGTACCATGTAACATTTAAAATTTCGTATTTAATCAAATGGTGATATACTGACGGCAACTCACTCAAGGAGGCCGTCATGTCACCAAGATATCGAGTCACACTTACACCAGAGGAACGC
>Ga0118677_10001364_pt1 | contig 51863 bp, 51 predicted proteins | sample AliMusrvi5mmetaG_FD_86154 | JGI IMG/M metagenome (GOLD analysis project Ga0118677, IMG submission 86154) | reverse complement strand
CATCCACCCCGCCAGCTCCCGCTCCCCCACCTCGCCCTTGCCCAACCGCTCGAACACCAGCACCCGCTCCACGTCCGGGGCGCGCAGGTCATGGCCGTGCAGGATGAGGAACAGCCGCGCCACCACATAGGCCGTGCGCTTGTTGCCGTCGTGGAAGGCGTGGTTGCGCGCCAGGCCGTAGGCATAGGCTGCGGCGAGGTCGTACACGTCGGGTGTTGTGGACAGGCCGGTGGTGTCGGCTGTGCCAGATACGTCAGGCGCGTGGGCCAGCAGGTTCTGCGGGCGCGCCAGGGCGCTTTCCAGCAGCCCCAGGTCGCGCAGGCCCGGCAGCCCGCCGTGGTCCGCGATCTGCGCGTCGTGCACGGCCAGCACGGTCGCAGGCAAAATCCAGCGCCAGGCCGGGGCACGGCCCGCCGGTCTGCTCACCGCTTGGCCAGCTCGCGCAGGATGTGCCGGTCCGTGCGCATGACCGCTTCGGCCTGCGCCATCTGCGCGGCGAACTCCTCGCCAAAGGACTCATCCAGCGGAGTCAGGCGCACGCCGCCGTCCGGCGCATCGGTGAAGTACAGGGTCTCGCCCTCGGCCACCTTCATGCGCGCCAGCACCTCCTTGGGGATGACCACCCCGAGGGAATTGCCGATCTTCCTGAGCTTCACCGCCTGCATAAGGCCTCCAGAGTGTCTGTGCGACACGGAATGGTGTCGCCGTGGCCACACATGTTATAACGTCGCGCCAGCCGCGTCAACGGCTCGGCTGGGGCAAGCCCTCACCACCGCGCCCTTGCCCAGCCGCTCGAACACCCGTCGCCCCAAAAAGCGCCGGGCCCGGAGTTCCCCCCACGCCCGGCGCATCCAACAATCCGTGCAGTCCGGCCCGTTAGTCGTATTCTTCCCAGTTGGCCACCAGCCAGTCCTCGACGTGCTTCTGGCTCTTGAGCGCGATGGGCAGGTGCTTCTTGATCAGCCTCTCGACCTTCTGGCCCGAGGTCTTTTGCCGGAACTTGTACTTCACCAGGAACCTGTTGATCGCGGCCAGGACCTGACACCCCTCCTTGCGGTTGAACAGGGTGCTGTCCGGCTCGCCGGTGATCTTCGGGTCGTCGTCCTTGTACGCGGTCCAGGTGTACGTGTCCGCAAACTGCAGGTCAGCGCGCTGCATGATCGCCATGGTCGGTCCTCCTGGTTTCAGGCCGAAAGTTTCTGCAAGGCCAGGAACAGGGCCTGGGTGCCGTCGCGGCCGTGGCCCGCGCGCGCGGCCTCGTCGTAGAGCCCGCTGACTAGTTCCAGCCCCGGCAGCCGCAGGCCCATGCGTTCGGCCTCCTCCAGGGCGATGCCCATGTCCTTGATGAAGTGGTCGATCATGAAGCCCGGCGCGAAGTCGCCCTTGAGGATGCGCGGGGCCAGGTTCTCCAGGCTCCAGCAGCCTGCCGCGCCCTTGGCGATGGACGAGAGCATGGTCTGGGGGTTCAAGCCCGCGCCCACGGCGTAGAGCAGGCTCTCGCATACGCCGATCATGCTCCCGGCGATGACGATCTGGTTGCACATCTTGGCGTGCTGCCCGGCCGCGGCCGGTCCCTGGTGCACGATGATACGGCCCAGGCGCTCGAACAGGGGCAGGACCTCCTCGAAGATCTTCTTCTCCCCGCCGACCATGATCGACAGGGCGGCGTTCTTCGCGCCGATGTCGCCGCCGGAGACCGGGGCGTCGAGGGTGTGCACGCCTTTTTTCTGCGCGGTCTTGAAAATCTCGGAGGAGAGGCTGGGGCTGGTGGTGGTCATGTCCACGGCCACGGCCCCGGGCCGCAGGCCCGCCAGCACGCCGTCGGCCTCCAGGTACACGCGGCGCACGTCCTCCGGAAAGCCCACGATGGTGAAGACCACGTCCGAGGTCTGGGCCACGGCGCGCGGGCTGTCGGCCCAGACTGCGCCGCGCTCCAGCAGGGGTTTGGCCTTGTCGCGGGTGCGGTTGAACACCGTGACCGGGTGGCCTGCGGCCAGCAGGTGCCCGCACATGGAAAGCCCCATGACTCCGGTGCCGATCCAGCCGATGCGCGTGGCCGTGTCCTGCGTGGCCGTGCCCTGTGTAGCCGTGCTCTGTGTTGGATGTCCGCTCATTGTCAAACCTCCTGGGGTGCTTGGCTTTGCCGTGTATGTATGCCCCTGCGCTCCGGGCCGCAAGTCCCGCCCCGGTCTCCGCCGACCGGGCCGCCGACCGGACCGCCGACCGGAGCAAGGGCGGCGAAGGCCTGCACCGGCGCGACACAAGGCCGCACAAGGCCTCACAAGGTCCAGCAGCATAGCGTCTCTCGCAACGTGGAAGGCCAGCGGCGCATTCCTGGGCAAGGGCGAAGTGGCGGAGGGGGGCGTGGACCACGGCAGCGGCCCGGCGATGTGTTGGCGCTAGGCCTTGGCGTCTTCCAGGGCACCGAAGGTGCAGGTGCGGTTGCGGCCCTCGTCCTTGGCCTGGTAGAGCGCGGCGTCGGCCCGGCGCATGAGTTCGTCCAGGCTCTCGCCATGGCGCAGCTCGGCCAGGCCGAGGCTGATGGTCACGCGGATCGGGTCGCCGTGGGCCGGTATCCCGATGTCCGCCACGGACTGGCGCATGCGCTCGGCCATGGTCTGGGCTCCGGCCTGGCCGGTCTGCGGCAGCAGCGCGGCGAACTCCTCTCCGCCCAGGCGGCCGAAGATGTCGACCTTGCGCAGGTTCTGGCGGCAGGCCTCGACCACGGCCTTGAGCACCTCATCGCCCATGGCGTGGCCAAAGGTGTCGTTGACGCGCTTGAACCTGTCGATGTCGACCATGAGCAGCGCCAGGGAAAGCCCGTAGCGTTCGCTGCGCAGCAGCTCCACCTGCGCCCGTTGCAGGAAGTAGCGGCGGTTGCAGATGCCTGTGAGCGAATCCGTGGAGGCCAGGCGCTGCAGCTCCTCCTCCATCTGCTTGCGCAGGCTGATGTCGCGGGCCACAAGGTGAAAGCCGCAGATGCTCCCGTCTTTCCCGCGCACGGGGTTGGACAGGATTTCGGCCCAGACGCTGCCGCCGTCCTTGCACAGCAGCGGCACCTCCACGCGCAGGGGCGCGGGGTCCGCCACGTCGGCGATGGCGCCCAGGTAGTCCTGGCAGCGCTCCTGCATGAGGGCCACAAAGTCCGGGTGCATGGCGCTCCAGACGGGCTGGCCCAGGATCTCCTTGTGGTTGAAGCCGCGCATGCGCTCGTCGGCCGGGCTGGCGTAAATGAAGCGGTGGTCCGCGTCGATCCGCCAGATGATGTCCGCCGAGTTTTCGGCCAGGAAGCGGTAGCGTTCCTCACTTTCGTGGATGGCCTCAATGGAGTTGCGCAGGTGCGCGACCATGGAGTTGAAGGCCAGGGAGAAGTCGCCCAGGAAGTCCACGCGCTGGGAGAAGTCGCCCTCAGCGATCATCTGCGCCTGCCAGGTCAGGTGGCTTAGGTTGGACTGGAAGCTCTTCAGCACGCCGGCCAGGTAGCCCTTCTGGCTTAGCTGCTGCTGGAGGTCGCCCTGGCTCAGCCCCAGGAGGAAGCGCCGCAGGTCCATGATCAGCGCGTACAAAGGGGCCAGGCCCTGCACATGGGCCAAGTCGTCCGGCGGCGTTTGCGGCGGGGCTGCGAGCTTCAGCGCGTCCTGAATCACGGCGAGCACGCGCTGCAAGTCAGGCTGTGCCGGTGGCGCTGCCTCGAAGGCTGGGCTGGTCTGACTGGTCTGGTCTGGGATCATTGTTGCTCCGCAGTGAACCGGCAGGTGCGGCCGCCGGTGCACCAGCAGTCCACCTCCTTCACCGTGTAGCGTGCGCCGGTGAAGCTCTCCAAGAGTCCGGCGAGGAAGCCCTCGTCGTAGACGCAGACCCCGTGGCCCAGTTCCGGCAGGCCGGAGCAGTCCAGGTCCTCGGCCACGGTGAGCACAAAGGCGCCCTTGGCCATGTCCGCCTGCTCCACGCGCAAAATGCCCACGCCCAACTCGCGCAGGGTTGTCTGCATGGCCTTCACGAATTCGTTGAAGTCCGAGATCTGGCCGAAGAAGGCCTTGTAGAACTCCGTTCCGGCGAGTTTCCCGGCGGCGTAGAAAACTTCGTCGGACGTCTGGGTCCCGAATTTGGACTCCAGCACATCGCGCAGGGTGAACTGCATGAGCCGGTACACCTCGACGCGCATGGTCGGTCCAAGATTTGGGCGGCCCAGTTCAAGATCACCGATGAGATCCCAGGAAAACGTGTACTTTCTGTCCATCTCCGCGCCCCCCCGAAAGTCGCTTTGCTGATACTTACATAAATAAGGCAAATGGGGGGGAGGGTCAATGAGCATTTGCCCGCGCGGACCAACCATTCCGCCAACGGTTGCAGGTGCTCGGCCAATGGCGCTTGGCGTATTGCCGGTCCCGCAGGATGCAGGCGCCAGCGCGGCAGGGTTCTCCATCTGCCCACCCCGCCCCTTGCCATCCGGTCGACAGGTGGCTATAGCCTGCCCCATCATGACAAAAGACCTCATCATCGTTGAGTCCCCCGCAAAGGTGAAGACCATCGGCAAATTCCTCGGCAAGGACTATGTCGTGGAGGCCTCCGTGGGCCACGTGCGCGATCTTCCCAAGGGCGACATGGGCCTGGACGAGCAAAACGGCTACCTGCCGCGCTACGAGATCATCAAGGGCAAGGAGGACGTTGTCGGCCGCCTGCGCAAGGCCGCCAAGGCAGCGGGCCACGTCTACCTCGCGCCCGACCCGGACCGCGAGGGCGAGGCCATCGGCTGGCACGTGGCCGAGCTCATCAAGGGCCAGAACACCAACGTCAGCCGCATCCAGTTCAACGAGATCACCGCCCGCGCGGTCAAGGAGGCGCTGGAGAACCCGCGCCCCATCAACGCCGACCTGGTGGGCGCGCAGCAGGCCAGAAGAGTGCTCGACCGCCTGGTGGGCTACAAGATTTCGCCCATCCTCTGGAAGCACGTCAAGCGCGGCATCAGCGCCGGGCGCGTGCAGTCCGTGGCGCTCAGGCTCATTGTGGACCGCGAGCGCGAGCGCCGCGCCTTTGAGCCCGTGGAGCACTGGGCGCTCAAGGCCAGGCTGGAGGGGGCCAATCCGCCGCCCTTCGTGGCCGACCTCTGGAAGATCGGGACCAAGACCGTGGCCCCGGGGCTCAAGGACATCGGCAGCCGCGAGGCGGCCGAGGCCCTGGAAAAGGCCGTGCGCGCCGGGACCTTCGAGGTCGATGCGGTGGACGAGAAGGAGCGCGCCAAGAGCCCGCCGCCGCCGTTTACGACCTCCAGCTTGCAGCAGGTGGCCAACCGGGCGCTGGGCTTTCCGGCCAAGAAGACCATGGGCGCGGCCCAGAAGCTGTACGAGGGCGTGGAGCTGGGCGATAAGGGCACGGTGGCGCTCATCACCTACATGCGCACCGACTCCGTGCGCATCGCCGACGAGGCCAAGACCGCCGCGCGGGAGTTCATCCTGGAGCGTTACGGCGACAAGTACGCGCCCGCCAAGGTCAAGGTCCACAAGACCAAGGACGGGGCCCAGGACGCGCACGAGGCCTGCCGCCCGGTGGACGTGGCCCTGACCCCGGAGGCGGTGAAGAGCTTTCTTCCGGCGGACCAGTTCAAGCTCTACCAGCTCATCTGGCGGCGCTTCGTGGCCTCGCAGATGAGCGACGCGCGCTTCCACGACACCACGGTGACGGTGAAAAACGGCAAGACCCTGTGGCGGGCCAAGGGCGAGCGCCTGCTGTTCCCCGGCTTCTTGAAGGTCCAGGGCCTGGAGGCGCCGGACCCGGACGCCGTGGTCGAGGATGGTTCGGAACAGTTGCCCAAGCTGACCGTGGCCGAGATGTTGAAGCTGCTGGAGCTTTCCAGCGAGCAGAAGTTCACCCAGCCGCCGCCGCGCTACACCGAGGCCACCCTGGTCAAGGCGCTGGAGGAGCAGGGCATTGGCCGCCCCAGCACCTACGCGGCCATCATCAGCACCCTGCAGGACCGCGAGTACGTGAGCATGGAGGAGAAGCGCTTCGCCCCGTCCGAGCTGGGCTCCACGGTCAGCGACAAGCTGGTGGCGCATTTCGCCACGCTCATGGACATCGGCTTCACCGCAGGCATGGAGCGCAAGCTCGACGAGATCGCCGCAGGCTCCCGCGCCTGGGCCGAGGTCATCGAGGAGTTCATGGCCGATTTCGTTCCGGCCCTGGCCAAGGCCGGGGCCGAGATGGAGCGCGCCACCATCGACTCCGGCGTTGTCTGCGACCTGTGCGCCAAGCCCATGCACGTGAAGTTCGGCAAGATGGGCGAATTCCTGGGCTGCTCCGGCTACCCGGAATGCAAGAACATCAAGGAGTTCACGCGCGACGAGCAGGGCCGGATTTTGCCCAGCGACAAGGCGCGCGACGAGATTACGGACATCGCCTGCGAGCTGTGCGGCAAGCCCTTTGCGGTCAAGACCCCGCGTCGGGGCGGGGGCGCGCGGGAGCAGTTCCTGGGCTGCTCCGGCTACCCCAAGTGCAAGAACATCAAGAACTTCAAGCGCAACGAAGAGGGCGTCATCGAGATTCTGGCCGCCCCGCAGCTCATCGCCGCAGGCACCTGCCCGGAATGCGGCAAGCCCATGGTGGTCAAGACCGCGCGCAAGGGCAGCCGGTTCATCGCCTGCACGGGCTACCCCAAGTGCAAGCACACCGAGCCGCTGCCCACGGGCGTGCCCTGCCCCAGGGAGGGCTGCGACGGCGAACTGGTGGAGAAGAGCTCGCGCGGGGGCAAGGTTTTTTTCTCGTGCAGCCGCTACCCGCAGTGCACCCAGGCCTTCTGGGACCACCCGCTGGTCGGCCCGTGCCCGGCCTGCGGCTCGCCTGTGCTGGTGGAAAAGACCACCAAGGCCAAGGGCCGGCACATCGCCTGCCCGAACAAGGAGTGCGGCTGGGTGAAGGAGCCGGAGGAGTAGGGCGGGGCGAGTGGGCCGACAGTGGCGCCACAGCGCGCTCCGAGCTCTGAGTGCGTTCGTCTGGCGCTGTGCCGATTCTGCAATGCGGGGAGCCGTAAGGGGTGGCCGCAGGCGGGCAGCTCCAGCGTGCCTGGAAGCGGCACTGCGCTCAGGTATGGCCCTGCACTGAAGCTCTTCTTCAGAACGCAGAGGTAATCCCAAGAGATTCGGACGGGCAGTCTCAAATGCGAAAAGGCCGGGAGGAGTCGATCCTTCCGGCCTTTCACGTTAGCGCTTGGCGCGGGCGCTAGAGCTCGATGTTCTGGTGCTTGGCGATGAGCTCAAACGCGCGCGTGGTCAGCTCGGTGATGTTCGGCTTGCTGATCTGGTCGTCGGCCCCCACGCTTTCGCCCTTGTGGCGCAGGCGGTCGGTGATGAGCGAGGAGAACAGGATCACCGGCATCTCCTTGAGGAACGGGTCCTCCTTGACGCGCTTGGTCAGGTTGTGGCCGTCCATGATCGGCATCTCGATGTCCGAGACCATGATGTCCAGGTACTCGACAAGCGGCTTGTTCTCCTCGGCCGCGCGGCGCTTCACGTCCATCAGCGTGTCCCAGGCGTCCTGGCCGTTCACGGTCTGGGTGACCTCGAACCCGGCCTTTTCCAGCATGGTGCCGATCATGCGGCGGATGGATGTGGAGTCGTCGGCGATGAGCGCGCGGAAGTGCTCCTTCTTGGCGGGCTTTTTGGCCTCCTCGATGGAGGCCATGGCTGATTCCTCGATCTTCATGGCCAGGCCGGGGTTCAGGTCGGCCAAAATCTTCTCCATGTCCAGCACGAGCAGAATGCGGTCCTCGAAGCGGACCACGCCGGTGACGGAGTTGCCCGAGTACTCGTTCAGGTGCCTGCCCGGGGCCTCCACCTGGGTCCAGCTCAGGCGGTGGATGCGCGTGACGCCGGAGACCATGAAGGCCGAAATCATGCGGTTGAACTCGCTGACAATGACCTTGGTGCTTTCCTCCACCTCGGAAACGCCCTTGCCCAGCCACAGGGACAGGTCCACCAGGGGGATGATGCGCGAGCGCAGGTTGAAGGCGCCCATGACCGAGGGGTGCGGAATCTCCGGCAACTGCGTCACCGAGGGCAGGCGGATGATCTCCAGGACCTTGGCGACGTTGACGCCGTAGTAGCCGCGGTATTTCTTGCCTGCGGCGTCGGCCTTCTCGTCGATGTAGAATTCCACCAGCTCCAGCTCATTGGTGCCGGATTCAAGCAGAATGTTTGTCTGGCTCATGCGTTCCCCCTGCGACAATCAGACCTGTTCCACCTTTTCGGTTAAATTTCTATCCGACTTTACGTCCGCTGTAAACGCTTCTTCCTGTCCCGGGGTGTTCGCGGAAGCGTGGGAATACTTGGGCTGCGCAAGCCTTTTCGAACCGAATATGGTTGACACGCCACGGCAGATAACTCTAATGCTCATTTGAAAACTACAAATAGTTTAGAAATAGTCAGGTCTTCGTCCAAAGAGTACCGTTTTGTCAGACCGCAGGGGGGCGCCCCTTGCGGGCACGGATGGCTGCCAGCCATTGCCTGGCGCGGTTTGGACAGGATCTGGCAAGGGCACAGGGACAGGCGTGAACCTCAAGGAAAGGCTCTCCTCCACCGAGAATCTGTTGAGGTCCATTCGCAGCGGGGAAGCCTTTGCGTCCAAAAAAGGCTCGCAGGACAGGGCGGCCCAGGCCGCACCCGGCGCGGGGCCAGACTCCGCCCTGGACGATCTGTCCCCGGCCCTTTTCGCCACCGCCCCGGCCAAGGTCTCCATCTGGAACCGCCCGTTGACCTTTGGCAAGGCCAGAAAGTCCGCAACCCTCGGCGTGAGCATGACCTCTGGACGCCTGAGTCTGGTCGTTGTCTCCGGCGGCGCCATCCAGTTCTCCACCCGCTTTCCCTTCGGTCCCGACCAGGCGTTCGGGCAGAGGGGCTTTCCCGCCTTCTTGCGCACCTGCCTTGAGAGCGTCCGGGACAAGGCGTTCCAGGCCAGGGTTTGGGCCGTTCTGCGGTCCCAGGACCTGGACCTGAACGTCCTCACCGTGCCCAAGCTCTCCGGCGCAAAGCTCGACGCCGCCGTGTATTGGACCCAGCAGAAGGAGAAGAAGTTCGCCGAGGCCGAGTACGCCATCGACTACGTCGTCCTGGGACCCGCCAAGGAGTCCAAGGACCCGCGCCTGGACGTGCTGACCTGCCTGGCAAGGCGGGTGGACGTGGACCGCCTGCGCGACGCCTTCCGCGAAGCCGGCTGGGGGCTGGAGGGAATCACCACCCTTCCCAGCGCCATGCAGGCCCTGTACCGCCTGCCCGGCGCGCCCACGGGCTTCCATCTGGCCGCAAACATCCACGTGGAGGAGGACGCCTCGACCATCGGGCTGTACGCGGAGGGCAACCTGCGCTTCAGCCGGTTCATCCGCTCTGGAACGGACAGCATGGCCGAGGCCGTGCAGGTGCACTTCCAGGACAGCTCCAAGCAAAAGCCCAGCCAGCCTTCCGCGGACCTGGAGCTGCCCCTGCCCGGCCCGCGCGCGGCGGCGGGGGGTCGGCTGGCGACGCCGCCAACGCCGAACATGCCGCCCATGCCCATTGACGCCGTTCAGGCCAAGGGGCTGTTCCGGCATGTGCTGCTGGGCGGGCCGGTGCCCAAGGGTCTGGGCCCGGAGCATGTGTTGAGCGAGGCCCAGATGCTTGAGGCCATCGCCCCGGCCATCGACCGCCTGGCCAAACAGGTGGAGCGCACCCTGGAGTACTACGCCACCTCCCAGCACCAGCGTTGCGACGTGCTGCACCTAAGCGGCCGCATCTTCCGCAACGCGCGCGTGCTGGAGGCCCTGGCCGGGCAGCTGGGCTACCCGCACCAGGCCTTTAACTCCACCGCCATGCTGCCCGCCAAGCCCGACGCCGTGGCCGCCATGGACAGCATGGCCCTGGCCCCGGCCCTGGCGGCCAGTCTTTCTGCGCCGGACAAGGGCATCAACCTGCTGCGCAACTACAAGCAGCGCGCCGCCGGAAACTCCCGCCAGAGCTTCACCCGTGTGCTGATCCTGGGCCTGGCGCTGGGCCTGGTGCTCATCGGCGCCGCCGGGTACGTCATCGAGCAGCAGGTGGCCCAGAAACGCCAGGAGCTGGCCAGCGCGGAGCGGCAGCTGGCGGCCCTGGGCCCGGCCATCGACGAGGGCACCCTGTCCCGCTCCGTGGCCCAGTACACGGCCAGGCAGGAGTCCCTGCGCAATGCCGCCGCGCGCTTCACCGCGCCCATCGTGCTGGCCGAGCTGGCCCGCCGCGCCCCGCCCAGCGTCAAGATCCTGAACCTGACCATCGACATGGGCGTGCCGCCGGCCGCACCGGCCGCGCCGCCCGCTCCGGGCAAGCCCAGTGCGGTCCAGCCGAGCGACCTGGTGACCCTGGAGGGCATCGTTGTGGGCGACAAGGCCGACCTTGAGCCCACGCTCTCGCGTTTTGTCATCGAGCTGCAGGCCTCCCCGCTGTTCAGCCTGCCCGTGGTGCACCAGACCAACCTGACGGAGCTGAACGCAGAGGGCCAGGTGCTCCACTTCGTCATGCACATGGGGGTGCAGTAGTGGACCTTTCGGTGCTGAACAAGAAGCTGGCGCTGACGCCGGAGCTGCGCACCCTGGGCCTGCGGATTGGGCTGGGGCTGCTTTTGCTGGCCGTGGCGGGGTATGTGCTGGTGTACATGAGCCTGCGCCAGGGCGAGCGGCTGGCGAGCCAGGCGGCCGAGGTGCGCGAACGCATCCAGCGCCAGCAGCTGCTCATGCCCACCTGGGCCAACATAGCGGCCATGAGCCACAACGCCAGCCTGGGGCCTGTCAGCGTTCCCCCGGCGGAGCCCGTGCCGCGCACCAGGGTCTACCTGATGCCCGAGCAGTTGGAGCACATGGCCCGGGCCGTCGGGGTGGAGCCCCTGGAGGTCACGCTCAACCCGTCCTCGCTGGGCCAGGACCCCACGTCCATCCAGGTCCAGGGCGTGTTTTCCGGGTCCCTTGACGGCGTGCGCGAGCTGCTCATGGGCATCGGGCGGATGCCTTCCCTGGCGCGCATGGAGCGCGTGGAGCTGCGCGCCACGGACGGGCGGCTGGAACTGTTTATCCAACTGCGCATCGCGTTGGCCAACTAGCAAGCGCGGGCGGGACAGGGCGGATGCAGAAACGTGAGAAGCAACTCCTGGGCGTCATGGCCGTGGTCCTCGTGGTCGGGGGCTATATGTACTTCGCTCCGCCTGGAAAGCCCGCGCCCGGCGCCGCCGCCAGCGGCGCGAGCAAGGTCGTGGTGGACGAGGTGGCCAAAAACATGGACAAGGCCCGGCTGACGCCCCAGCAGTCCTACCGCCTGGGCCTGCTGACGGACAACGCCACCGGCGATCCCTTCTACGGCGGGCAGGGCGGCATCTCGCTGGAGGATGACCGCAGCCTGGGCGGCGCGGGCGGGGCAGGGCCGGAGTTCGTGTTCTCCGGCTACATGAAGGTCGGCAACAAGCTCTATGCGGTCATCAACGGCGTGGAGTACGCCATCGGCGACGAATTGGCCGAGGGCGACTACCGGGTGCAAGGCATCGACAAAAATTTCGTGGTACTGGAGCGAACGGATGGCTCCACGGGACGCAAGCTCACCAGGCGCGTTCCACTCGTCGAGGACGACACGGACAAGATCCGCATACGGGTGGTCAAAAAAAGATGAAGCATAAGTCTGGCACCCCCCCCCGCGCTCCTGGTCGTGGCGCTCTGCGCGCTGCTCTTCTCCTGCGCGCAGCCAAAGCCGCAGATTCCCTCGGCCCAGGACGCGGTCGACACCTGGAAGGCCATGGAGAAACAGTCCCAGGGCCACTCCCCGCGCGGCCAGTTCGTGCTGGCCGAACCCCCGGACGTCATCGACAGGCCGGCGCAGCTCGACGTGGGCAAGCGCGACAGCGAGCGCAAGCTGCCTGAGACGCGCATGTCGCTGCGCATGCACAATGCCGACATCGTGGCCGTCTTGCAGGCCCTGTCGCGTGCGGTGGGCAAGAGCATCGTGGTCAGCCCCGGTGTGTCCGGCGTGGTCAACGTGAATTTTGTGGAGCGCCCCTGGGGCGAGATCTTCCGGGCCATCCTGGCCTCGAACAGGCTCACCTACGCCTTTGACGGCGAAACCATCCGCATCATGGCCCAGGCCGACCTCCAGGGCAATCTGGACCTGGCGGCCCTGGAGCGCAAGACCCAGGCCGAGCGCATGGCCACCCTGGCCGAGGAGCCGCAGGTCACCACCGTGGCCAAGGTGCGCTTCGCCGACGCCAAGCTGCTGCAGAAGACCGTGGAGAACTCCCTGTCCAAGACCAAGGACGGCAAGGTCATCGGCAGCGTCCAGGTGGACGAGCTGACCAACTCGCTCATCATCCAGGGCGTGGAGCAGGACCTGACCAAGATCGGCAAGCTCCTGGCCAGGCTCGACGCCCCGCGCGCCCAGATCAAGCTCAAGGCGCACATCGTGGAGACCACCAAGGAGGTCGCCCGCGACCTCGGCATCCTGTGGGGCGGCGGCTACAATGCGAAAATGGGCAACGGCTACCAGCTGGGCGCTGGCGGGGCCTATTCCATCACCACCCTGGGCGACCTGACCACGGGCACCTCCACCCTGGGCCAGGGCTCCAAGGGGGCGCTGGGCGTGCGGCTGCCCGCCACCGGCGTGGCGTCCTCAAACACGGGCTCGGCCCTGGACCTGGTCTTCGGCAAGATCGGCGGCAGCTACCTGGAGACGCAGCTGCAGGCCCTGGCCACGGACAACAAGCTGAACATCATCTCCAGCCCGTCCATCGCCACCATGGACAACCAGAAGGCCTACACCGAGTCCGGCGAGCGCGTGCCCTACCAGACCATTTCCGGCACCGGCACCAGCGCCACCTACTCCGTGTCCTTCCAGGACGCCGTGCTGCGCCTGGAGATCACCCCGCACATCATCGACGACGAGTTCATCAAGCTCCAGGTGCTCATCCAGAAGGACGAGGTCGACACCACCCGCGCCGTGTCCGGCAACCCGTACATCGTGAAAAAGAAGACCGAGACCACCCTCATCGCCCGAAACGGCGAGACCGTGGTCATCTCCGGGCTGTCCAAGCTGCGCAACTCCCTGCGCGAGGCCGGGGTCCCCGGCGTCAAGGACATCCCCGGCCTGGGCTGGCTGGCCAAAAGCGAGTCCAAGGACGACCTCAAGGACGAGTTCATGATCTTCATCACCCCCACGGTGCTGGCCGACTGGCGCAAGGGTGAGCGCCAGAAGAGCTATGAGGAGCTGGACCGCGAGACCGCCAGCGCCCGCCGCGAGGCCGAGGCCAGGGCTTCCGGGGAGGACATCGAGCGCGAGTTCACCCGCTCCGGCGAGAGCACCCTGCGGTTGAAGGAGATGCCTGCGGAGAGCCTGGGCAACAAGGGCGCACTGGCCCCGATGCAGGCCCCGGCCCCTGCTCCGACGCCGGCTCCGGCTCTGGCACCTGCTCCTGCTCCGACGCCGGCCCCTGCTCCGGCCCCGGCCATGGCCCCGACCTCTGGCGATGCGGGCGCAAGCCCCACGGCCATGTACCTGCCGGACAAGGGCGTGGACATGACCGCCCAGGCTCAGGCCCAGGCCCAGACCCAGACCGTGACGCAGGCCCCGGTGCAGACCACTGACTCCGGCGGCTACGGGGTGACCATCAAGCAGATGCCGACCATGGCCGTGCCCCGGCAGTTGGCCGCGCAGCCCCTTGAACCGGCCCAGCAGCCCGCCGCCGCGCCCAGCCGCAGCCTGGGCCCGTATTCCGTGACCATCCGCAACGCGGGCTCTGCCGCGAATGCCGCCGCGAATCCCGGGGTGGACGCAGCAGTGAATCCCGGGGTGGACGCCGCCGTGAATCCCGGAGTAGACGCCGGGGTGGACGCCGCCGCCGACAGCGACCTTTTGACCGCCCGGCCAAGAAAGCCCGGGCTGGGAGGACGCCGATGAACCTCTACGCCACTCTTGACCTTGTCCGCGAACCCTTTTCCAACTCGCCGGACCCGAACTTTCTGCTGGAGACCCGGCAGCATGCCACCTGCCTGCAGGAGCTGGAGATATCCTTGCGCCTGCGCCGGGGGCTGTCGGTCATCACCGGCGACATAGGCACCGGCAAGACCACGCTGTGCCGCAGCCTGCTGCGCGCCTTCCGCGACGACGCCGAGGTCGACATGCACCTGCTGCTGGACCCGCACTTCAGCACCTCGGAGGAGTTTCTGCGCGTGATCCTGGGCAGCGTCTCGCGCGTCACCCCGGACCCGGACATGGGCATGTGGGAGCTTAGGGAGGCGCTGAAGCAGCAGCTCTTCCGCCTGGGCATGGTGGAGCGCAGGCTGGTGGTGCTGATCATCGACGAGGGCCAGAAGATCTCGCCGGAGAATCTGGAGCTTTTGCGCGAGATGCTGAACTACGAGACCAACTCGTCCAAGCTCTTGCAAATCGTGATCTTTGCCCAGCGGGAGTTTGAGCCCCTGCTGGAGACCATGCCGAACCTGGTGGACCGCATCAATGTGCGCCGTCGGTTGCGGTCGCTGTCCTTGGTGGAGACCCGGCAGATGATCCGCTACCGTTTGCGCGTTGCGGCCAACACGGCGTCCGCGCCCCAGGTGCGCTTCAGCTTCGCGGCCATCCTGCGCATCCACCTGGCCAGCGGGGGCTCGCCGCGCAAGATCGTGCGCCTGTGCCACATGGCCATGCTGGAGATGCTCGTGCGCGGGAAGATGTGCGTGGGCCTGGGCGAGGCCCGCGCCGCCATCCGCCCGGACTACTCGCCGCGCTTGCGCCGCCGCCGCGCCCTGGTGGTGGCCGCAGCTGTTGCGCTGTGCCTGTGCCTGGGCTCCCTGTGGCTGTCGGAGCCCACGGGCCCGGTGCTCGGCCACGGGCTGGGCGCGGCGCGCGCCCAATCGGCCCTGCGGGCCGAGAGCATGTCTGGCGCGATGCCCGACGCAAGATCCGGCGCGGACCCCGAAGCCAGGTCCGAGAGCAGGCCCGGGAGCCGGTTTGATGGAATGGCCGATGCGAAGACCGATGCGAAGGCCGATGCGAAGACCGATGCGAAGGCCGACGCACAGGCCGACACGAAGATGGACACCCGTTTCGCCACCTTGGCGGCCGATGGGCTGACCCTGCTGCCCAGGGGCGAGGAGGCGCAGGACGGCCTGTCCGGCCTGACCCTTTTGCCCCAGCGCGACCAGGGCCCCGTGGTGCGCAGCCCCATCGTGCGCGACCTGGCCCCGGCGGCCCTGGTGGCCCCGGCGCGCCTGCACGTGGCCGGTCCGGAAGACGAGGCCGGGCAAACCGGCGCAACCGGCTCGAGCGGGCTGTTCCGCACCGTGGCCTTCCGCACGGTGGGCCAAAAATGACCGGTCCGCGCCGAAAACAAAGGCCAGGACGCACGCAGTGAAACGCGACCGCAAACGACTGGGCGAACTGCTCGTTGAAGCCGGGGCCTTGACCGAGGACCAGGTCCAGACGGCTTTGGCCGGGCAGAAGAAGTCCGGCGTCAAGCTCGGCCAGTACCTGGTGCAGTCCGGCACGCTCAAGGAGTCCGTGATCATCGACGCGGTGAGCGGACAGCTGCGCATCGAGCGCTACACCCCGGAAAAGCATCCCTACGACGAGCGCATCGACTCCCTGGTGAATGAGGCCCTGGCCCAGCAGTACCGCCTGGTGCCGCTGTCCAAGCGCGGGCACCTGCTGCTCATCGCCATGACCGACCCCATGGACATCACCGCGCTCGACGCCGTGGAGATCGCCACCAATCTTGAGGTGGAGCCGGTGATGTGCGCGGAGAAAGACTTTGAGATGCTCTTCAGCGCCATCTACGGCCGCGGCGAAGCGGGCAAGGGCCTGTTCGAGGGCATGGCCGAGGAGGACGCGGACATCACCACCCAGGTGGGCGGCGAGGACAAGGAAGACATCGCCATCGACGCCCTGCAGGACCAGGCCTCCCAGGCCCCGGTCATCCGCATGGTCAACTCCATCCTGGGCCAGGCCGTGCGCGAGCACGCCAGCGACGTGCACTTAAGCCCGGAAAAGGACAGCATCCAGCTGCGCTTCCGTGTGGACGGCAAGCTGCGCATGATCCCGGCCCCGCCCAGGGCCAGCTTTTTGCCGCTGGTCTCGCGCCTCAAGATCATGGCCAACATGGACATCGCCGTGTCCAAGATCCCCCAGGACGGGCGCTTCACCTTTGTCACCCAGCGCAGGGAGTTCAACGTGCGCGTGTCCAGCCTGCCCACGGTGCACGGCGAGAACCTGGTGCTGCGCCTCCTGGAGCGCTCGGCCCATGGGCTCAACCTGTCCGAGGTGGGGCTGGTCTCGGCCGACCGCGCCAAGGTCGAGTCCGCCGTGCAGAAGCCCTTCGGGCTCATCGTGGCCGCCGGCCCCACGGGCTCGGGCAAGAGCACCACGCTCTACGCCATCTTGAAGCACATCAATACGCCGGACATCAACATCATCACCCTGGAAGACCCGGTGGAGTACCGCATGCCCACGGTGCGCCAGGTGCAGCTGAACCGCAAGGCCGGCATGACCTTCGCCTCGGGCCTGCGCAGCATCCTGCGCCAGGACCCGGACGTCATCCTCGTGGGCGAGGTGCGCGACGCCGAGACTGCGGAGATCGCCGTGCAGGCGGCGCTGACCGGCCACCGCGTGCTGACCACCCTGCACACCAACGACGCGGCCCAGGCCATCACCCGCCTGGTGGAGATGGGCATCCAGCCCTACCTCGTGTCCTCGGTGCTCCTGGCCTCCATCAGCCAGCGCCTGGTGCGCAAGAACTGTCCCCACTGCCTGGAGCCCTATGTGCCGCGCAAGGACCTGCTTCTGGCCTTCGGCATCGGGGAGGCCATGCAGCCGAAGTTCACCTTCCGCCGGGGCTCCGGCTGCCGCACCTGCCACCAGAGCGGGTACTCCGGGCGCATGGCCATCTACGAGGTGCTCCAGGTGGACGAGCTGGTGCAGGACATGATCATGAAGAACGCCACGGCCAAGGACATCGCCAAGGCCTGCGTGCAGGCCAAGACCCTGCGCACCCTCAAGACCGACGCGCTGAACAAGGTCGCCCAGGGCCTGACCACCCTGGAAGAGGCCGCCGGGGCCGTAATGGTCTAGGAGGAACATAGTGCCGTACTACAAGTATGCAGCCATAACCGACAGCGGCGGCAACACCACGGGCGTTGTCGAGGCCATCAGCGTGGAGGCCGCCCAGGACTCCCTGGCCGCGCGCGGGCTCATGCCCACCAGCGTGAGCGAAACCAGCGCTCCGGGCGGCGCGGGCGGCGGCGAGAGCTTCCTGTCCCAACTCGGCACGCGCCTGCAGAAGGTCAAGCCCCAGGACCTGATCCTGTTCACCAAGCAGTTCAAGACCATGCTCAATGCGGGCATCCCGGTGCTGCAGTCGCTTGACGTGCTGGAGGCCCAGACCGAGAACACCAAGCTCAAGGCCGCCATCGTCAGCATCGCGGCCGACATCAAGAGCGGCACCACCCTGTCCAAGGCCTTCGCCAAGCACCGCGACATCTTTTCCGAGCTCTACTGCAACATGATCCGCGCAGGCGAGATCAGCGGCACCCTGACCGAGGTGCTGGAGCGCTTGATCTACATCGTGGACCACGAATTCAAGGTCAAAAAGGACATCAAAAGCGCGCTGACCTACCCGGCGGTGGTGGTCACGGCCCTGGTCATCGCCTTTTTCGTGCTCATCCTGTTCGTCTTGCCGCAGTTCGTGAAGATGTTCGACAAGATGGGCGCGACCCTGCCCCTGCCCACGCGCATCTGCCTGGGCATTTACGACGTGATGATCCACTACTGGCATGTGGGCCTGATCCTGCTGGGCGGCAGCCTGTTCATGGCCTCGGCCTATTTCCGCACCGAGGGCGGGAAGATCTTCCGCGACGGCGTGATGCTGCGCCTGCCCATCATGGGGCCGGTGTTCAAGAAGGCGGCCATGGCCCGCTTCGCCAGCATCTTCGCCATCCTCCAGGCCAGCGGCATCACCGTGCTGGAGGCTATGGACATCCTTGGCGGCACCATCGGCAACCATTACATCGCCCGCGACTTCCGCAACCTGCGCGAGAAGCTGGAGCAGGGCCGGGGACTTTCCGGTCCGCTGCGGTCCTGCCCCTCGTTCACGCCGATGATGGTCTCCATGATTTCCATCGGCGAAGAGACCGGCAACATGGAGGAGATGCTGAAGGAGGCAGCCAGGCACTACGATTACGAAGTCGAGTACGCGGTCTCCAAGATGAGCGAGCTTTTGGGGCCGGTGCTGGTGGCGGGCCTGACCGGGGTGGTGGGCTTTTTCGCCATGGCCATCTTCCTGCCCCTGGTGGAGTACATGCAGAACGCCATGAAAGGCGGCATGTAGCCCGGTCCGCAGGGCTGCGCCGTCCCGTGGCGGGAAGTTGACATCAACTGCGCAGATGATATCATGCAGATAACGGATGGAAGAGATTTCGGTATTCGTGTGTTGCGGCACCGATGTTGCATGGCGCAACGCCTAGTCCGTGCAGGGAAAATTTGTGCGGAGGCCGGGGCTGGCCCCGGCGGCGCGTCCGCCGCGAGGGGGTCGCGTGGTGCATTGGGCAAAGGCCTGTCCGAAAGCGGCCAGGCACATTCTCGAACACAACATCCGGCCACTGGCCGGGCAACACGGAGGCAGGAATGGAGACGACTCTCATGCTCAAAAAGGCTCAGGCCAGGCGCCGCCAGGGCGGCTTCACGCTCATCGAACTCATCGCGGTCATCATCATCCTCGGCATCCTGGCTGCGGTCATCGTGCCCCGTTACTCTGACATGACCACCCAGGCCAAGGCCAGCGCAGCCAACGGCGCCGTGTCCGAGGGCATCGCCCGCTTCAACATGGCCTTCGCCAACTACGTGATGAGAAACGCCGGGGTGACCCCCACCAACCTTTCGGCCATGACCTCCGGCGCGGGCACGACCATGAACGCCACCATGAACCTCGGCGACTACGCCGTGGCCTTCACCGGCACGGGCGGCACGGGCCAGACCATCACCTGCAACGCCTACGACAACAGGGCCGGCACGATCCTCGACGGCGGAACCGCTACTGGCACCATCCTGGGCACCAAGACCATCAGCTGGCCCCAGTAGCCGGGCCAGCGTTCTTCCCTGGCGGGAAGGCCTTCCAGGGCCTTCCCGCCAGGTCTTGCCACGGTGGGAAGGCCTTGGATTCGGAGAAGGAGTCGGGAATGCACGGGACGCTCACGCTCAAGCAGGCTCAGGCCAGGCGCCGCCAGGGCGGCTTCACGCTCATCGAACTCATCGCCGTCATCGTCATCCTGGGCATCCTGGCTGCGGTCATCGTGCCCCGCTACGGGGACCTGACCGCCCAGGCCAGGACCTCGGTAGCCAACGGTGCCCTGTCCGAAGGCATCGGTCGCTTCAACATGGCCTTTGCCAACTACATCATCCACAACACCGGCACCACGCCCACAAATCTCGCGGCCATGACCACCGGCGCGGGCATGACCATGAACGCGACCATGGACCTGGGCGATTTCGCGGTGGCCTTCACCGGCACCGGCGGGACCGGGAACACCGTTACCGTGAGAGTGTACGCAAACCCTGCGGGCGCTGGGCACATCAGTGACGGCGGCACCGTCTCCGGCACAGTCATGGCAACCGAGTCCATCAACTGGCCCCAGTAGCCGGACCACTGCTCCCCTGGCTGGAAGACCGGACGGCCTTTCCACCGGGATGACGCAGGCGCTGTCCCCCCGCATCCCGCCCGCATTTCCCCTTTGATTTCCCCTGTCCGCCGGGTATAGATCACCCATACGGGTGCGCTTCGGCGCGCTCAATCAGCGCCGCAGGAGGCCCCAGGCCATGGCCCAGATCAACGCCTTTTTTGAGATGCTGCACCAGTACGGCGGCAGCGACCTGCACCTGACCAGCGGCTCCCAGCCGCTGTTGCGCCTGCGCGGCCAGCTGCAGAAGGTCAAGTTCAAGCCCTTCGAGCACGAGGAGCTCAAAGCCCTGCTCTACGAGATCACGCCCGAGGCCAAGGTCAAGGCCTTTGAGGAGACCGGCGACATCGACTTCGCCTACGAGGTGCCGGGCCTGGCGCGCTACCGCGTCAATTTCTTCATGCAGCACCGGGGCATAGCCGCCGTGTTCCGCGAGATTCCGCAAGAGATCATGACCGTGGAGCAGCTGGGCCTGCCTGCGCGCCTGCGCGACCTGGCCATGCTGAACAAGGGCCTGGTGCTCGTCACCGGTCCCACGGGCAGCGGCAAGTCGACCACGCTGGCGGCCATCATCGACCATGCCAACAAGAACCGCCGCGACCACATCCTGACCGTTGAGGACCCCATCGAGTTCGTGCACCAGTCCCAGGGCTGCGTGGTCAACCAGCGCGAGGTGGGCCGCCACACCCAGAGCTTCAAGGCGGCCCTGCGCGGGGCCCTGCGCGAGGACCCGGACATCATTCTGGTGGGCGAGATGCGCGACCTGGAGACCATCACCCTGGCCCTGGAGGCGGCGGAGACGGGCCACCTGGTCTTCTCCACCCTGCACACCCAGAGCGCCGTCAAGACCATCGACCGCATCATCGAGGTCTTTCCCGAGGACGGCCAGGCCCAGGTGCGCACCAGCCTGGCCGAGTCGCTGCGGGCCGTGGTCTCGCAAACGCTGTTCAAGCGCATCGACACCAAGGGCCGGGTGGCGGCGCAGGAGATCCTCATGGCCATCCCCAGCGTGCGCAACCTGATCCGCGAGGGCAAGACCCACCAGCTGGCCAGCGTGCTCCAGACCGGGCGCGACCAGGGCATGCAGACCCTCGACGACGAGATCGAGCGGCTCATCACCGCCGGGATCATCAGCCCTGAGGACGGCCTGGCGCATGCCCAGAACAAGGACAAGATCAGCGGCCTGCTGAAGGAGAACCCCCGGTGAACATGACCCGCGCCCAGCTCGACGCGCTCATGGGCCAGGTGCTCGACCTCTTCCCCGAGGTGGCCGACATCATCATCACCACCGGCAAGCCCATCCAGGCCGAGGTGGACGGCAGCCTGAAGGACGCCGTGACCACGCCGGACCTGGGGCGGCTCTCGCCCCTGTTGACCAAGGCCATGGCCGTGGCGCTCATGGGCGAGAACCTGCGCCTGCAAAAGACCCTGGCGGCCAAGGGCTCCTGCGACCTGTCCTACGCCATCCCGGGCCGGGGCCGCTTCCGCGCGAACATCTTCAGCCAGCGGGGCAGTCTCGCCATGGTGCTGCGGCGCCTGCCCTCCAGGCTGCCGACCATGGAGGAGCTGGGCCTGCCCAAGGCCTTTGCCGACATGGCCACGGAAAAGCATGGGCTGATCCTGATCACCGGGGGCACGGGGTCGGGCAAGTCCAACTCGCTGGCCGCCCTCATCGACCGCATCAACGAGACCCTGGCCGGACACATCGTGACCCTGGAGGACCCGGTGGAGTTCACCCACCAGCACAAGCAGGGCACCGTGAACCAGCGGGAGCTGGGCATTGACTTCGACACCTTCGCCTCGGGCCTGCGCGCCGCCTTCCGCCAGGGGCCCAAGGTCATCCTGGTGGGCGAGATACGCGACCCGGAAACCATGGAGATAGCGCTCCAGGCTGCGGGCACCGGGCACCTGGTCCTGTCCACCCTGCACACCACCGACGCGGGCAGCACCATCGGCCGCATCCTGGGCCTGTTCGGCCCCGGCGAGGAGCGGCTGGTGCGCATGCGCCTGGCCGAGAGCCTGCGCTATGTCGTGTCCCAGCGGCTGCTCCCGCGCGAGGGCGGCGGGCGCGTGGCCGCGTTCGAGGTGCTGAAAAACACCCTGCGCGTGAAGGAGCTCATCCTCCAGGGCGAAAGCGTGGACAAAACCTTCTACAGCGTGCTGGAGGCGGGCGCGGCCAGCAACATGCAGACCTTTGACCAGCACTTCCTGGCCCTGTTCGAGGCCGGGCTGATCAGCGAGGAGACGGCCCTTTTGTCGGCCAGCGACCGCTCGCGCCTGGGGCAGACGCTTGACCGCGCCAAGAGCGCGCGCGGGCAGAAGGTGACCAGCCTGGTCATCGAGGGCCTGGTGGACGAGGACCAGGGGCGCAAATAGCGAAGATTGTGCCCGCCGCATGGGGTGTAACATGTTCCCAGAGCGAGAGTTTTGGGATAAGCTTGAGGCAAATGGACCCGAAACCGAACCGGACGGCCCTATTGGCCGCCTGGACCAACGCGCAAGGAGACTCACGCCATGCCCGACTACACCCAGAAGGACCTGCCCGTGACCATGCATTCCGAAGACCTGTTGCGCTTTGACGACGGCAGCACTGTCCGCTTCGACATCAATGGCGAAGGCAAGGACATCATGCGCAACGACGACTTCGGGGCCTGCTGCGAGCTGTATCCCGGCAACGAGTTTATCGTCAGCGCGGGCGGCAAGGATTTCCGCCTGTCCACCGGGTTTGAGGATACCGTCACCGTCACGGTCGCCTAGCGCCAGGACAACCACCTACGGACCGCAGGGTCCCCCCACCCTGCGGCTCCCGGGGCGCAACCGCACAGCGACGCCCTGCCTAAAGCGAGGCCCAATGAACAAGCACCTGCTCGTGACCATCAGCGAGGACCCCACGGCCCACTTCGGCCTGCGCTTTGTCTGCGCCTTTTTTAAGCACAAGGACGACGTGCGCCTGACCCTGTTCAACACCGCGCCGCAGCCGCCTGCGGTCTGGGCCGAGGAAGCCAACTACGAGACCCTGCGCAAGAGCGAGGAGGACGCCCAGGCCATCATCCGCTCCGGCCAGCGCGCCATGGAGGCGGCCCGGACCATTTTCGTGCAGGGCGGCTTCAGCCCCGAGCAGGTGGACGACAAGATCGTGTCGCGCAACTTCTCGCGCATCCAGGACATCGTCAAGGAGGGCGAGAGCGGGCTGTACGACGCCGTGGTCTTTGGCCGGCGCGGCCTGCTGCGGCTGGAGAACTTCCTGGACAAGAGCGCCAGCGAGGAGATCCTGCACGAGACCTTCGCCTTTCCGCTGTGGCTCTGCCGCGACGTGGAGTACGACCGCAAAGGCGTGCTGCTGTGTGTGGACGATTCCGAGCCCTCGCGCCGCATGGCCGACCACGTGGGCTTCATCCTCCAGGGCGAGAGCGGGCACGAGGTGACCATCCTGCGCGTGCTGCGCAAGACCGAGAGTCGGCAGAACACCGAGGGGCTGTTCAGCGAGGCCATCGAGGCCCTGAAGGAGAACGGCTTCCCCGCGCGGCTCATCAAGACCAGGCTGGTGCAGTCCGACAACGTGGTCCAGACCATCCTGCTTGAGGCCGACAGGGGCCGCTACGCGGCGGTGGCCGTGGGCCGCTCGGACCGGCACAGGGGAGTGCTTTCGCAGATGTTCACGGGCTCGGTGACCATGGCCCTGTTCCGCAAGCTCCGGGGCGCGGCCCTCTGGGTCAGCCGCTAGGGGCGCCTGCGCACCCCCACCCTGTCATCCCGCTCCGGTCGTCCTTTTCCCGGCAAAAATCCTGCCGGTTTTGTCCGGGCTCAAAACCCCATGCTCTGTCTTCTCCAATTTGCTCTCGGCGTTGTGCCGGACGCATAAACCCATTGGAGAAAGTACAACATGCCGACATCACAAAACAACCAGCCCCCGTTCCTCTCCCTCCAGCGCGACCCGCAGGGCCGCATCACCGAACGCGTTCTCCATCTGAATGGCCGCCTTGGCGACAGCCTTGAAACCCGCCGCTACGCCTACGACTCCGCCGGGCGCTTGTCCCGCGTCACGGACGGCTCCGGCGCACTCTGCGAGTCCTACCAGTACGACCACCAGGGCCGCCGACTGGCCGAGATCAACCCCCTGCGCTTCCGGGGCGAGCGGCGCTACACGTATTTGACGAACAACCGCCTGGGCCAGGCGGGGAGCGCCCAGTACGGCCATGACAAGGCTGGCTTCCGCAACCTCAAGCTGGAAGGCGACGCCGAGACGCACTACCGCTACGAGCCCTCGGGCCTGCTGCTTGCCGTTGATTTGCCTGACAATGTGAATGGCGGCAGGCGCATCGACTACGCGTACGACGAAAACGGCCTGCGCACCGCGAAGCGCGTGGGCGGGTGCGTAGAGACCGCATACCTGTGGCTGGACCCGCTGCGCCTGGGCGGCTTCCACGACGGCAGCCAGTGGTGGCGTTTTCTCTACGACGCCCAGGGCCGCTCGCCCGTGGGGCTGGAGAACGGGCGCGAGCAATACCTGCTGCTCTGCGACCAGCTCGGCACGCCGCTGGCACTTGCCACCACGGATGGCCATGTTGTACAGGCCATGCAATACGACAGCTTCGGCAACCCCCTTCGGGGGCTTCAAGGGCCTGTTCGCCTGCCGCTGGGCTTCGCCGGGGGCCTCTACGATGCCGACACCGGCCTGACGCGCTTCCCCTGGCGCGACTACGACGCCGACACCGGGCGCTTCACCGCGCTCGACCCCCTGGGCAAGAAGGGCGGGGACAGGGACTGGTACGGGTATTGTGTGGATGATCCGGTCAACCGGGTCGATGTGTGGGGGCTGGAGAGCAATTCAACGGATGAAGACGCTGACGACGAGGGGAGGGAGGACCCTGCCAAAGAGGCCGGCATGCACATCGTAGGCAGCGGAATTAAAGGCGCGCTTTGGAATGCCGCCAAAGGCTACGCTGCTGAAGGCCTGGCGGGAGCGGCAGCACGTGGAGTGCTCGGCCTCGGCACGGGGATGCTCTTCGGAACCGTAATGGAATACCCACCGGTCAAAGAAAAAGTAGATCAGGCCATCACATGGTTTGAAGACAACTACAAGCCGACTGATGACGGCACGATGCAAGACTGAAGGACGGAGACCATGCCACCATGTCCTAAATGTGGACGCACGCTCAGAAAAGTCAACTATGCACTCCTGGGGTGGATCAACTTCACTGGGGCACTGGTGTCGATGCTCTTTGCATATTGGGCTGGCGCCGCCTACGCTCTTTTGGCATTGGGCGAACTCGGCGTCAGTATCCAATATTTTCTGCGGCGAGATAAACGATATTCATGCGCACAATGTATGTGTCGTTATGGAGAGGACGAGGTCACACATACGGGGCAGGGGAATAAAGCCTGATTGTATGCACAGCTCTGTTTCGCGCGCTTCCCCTGGCGCGACTACGACGCCGACACCGGGCGCTTCACCGCGCTGGACCCGCTGGGCAAGAAGGGCGGCGACAGGGACTGGTACGGGTACTGCGTCGATGATCCTGTCAATCGGGTGGACGTGTGGGGGCTGAAAGGCTTCTTGGACGGCGTTCAGAACATAGCTGATGGCTTTAGCCAGCTCTGGGACACGGCTCCCGACGGGATAGCCCAGGCGGTGTCCGAAGGAGCCCAGGGCGCAGGGGAAGCGCTGGGCAAAACTGCGGAGGCGTATGCCACAAACGAGGATTTGCGGAACTACACTGCGACTCCGCTCGGTGCGGGAGCTGTTCCCATTGCCGCCGCAGCAGGTGTGGAGGCCGCGCCAGCGATTATCGCAACTGCGGCACGGAATCCGGACAAGCTTGAGAAGGCCTATGATTTCCTGTCCGGCGCTTTTGTGCCGAGGCCGCCTGCTATGACAAAGGCTGGAGGAGCGGGATATTTAGGAAGCAAAGCATATGAAAAGTGGAGTGAACAATGAGAGTGACGCTATCTGAAATATATCTTAGCCAACTCTTTGTAGGGATTGGAGCGTTGGAAATCGGCGCAGGCACGGCATCCTGGCACGGCTATCCGATGCCTCTATGGACATCGTACCTTCTCGTTGCGACCGGACTGGTCCTGCCCTTGCTTGCATGGTACGTGAGAAGGCCATTACAGAAGACTGAGCCCCAAATACACTGAAACAGAAAGGCGACCTTGATACTCGCAAGGTCGCCTTTCTGATTTTAAATTGCGCATCCCCATCGGCGATGCTGGCGGGGACACGGACTGGTACGGCTACTGCGTCGATGATCCGGTCAATCGGGTGGATGTGTGGGGGCTCAAGACCTTCAATGTTGGCGTGAGCGGCAGCGCCACAGGCTCCGGCGGTGGTGGGACGGTGAGCACCTCCATGGGCAGGGACGGCGAAGGGAAATGGAGCTGGCTCAACCGCTCGGACGAGGCCGCAGCCGCCCTGGCCGAGGCCGAGGACATCGAGCGCCGCCTGAAAGAGGCCCAGGGCGCGTAGGCCAGGACGGGCCAAACCACCCTGCCCCCAACCCGTTTCCCCGGCCCCGCCACCCCTTGACGAGCCCTATCGGCTTATGTAACACACAGTCTCTTTTTTCAGCCGTGCCGAGCCGCCCCCAGGGGGGTGGCCGGTGCGGAGATGTTTTGCCCGTTGCGCGCGCGTGAGGAGAAGCTCCCTTGTTCGACAGCCTGACCGACCGACTCTCAGAAGCCTTCCGCAAGATGCGCGGCCAGGCCCACTTGGATGAGAACAACATCCAGGAAGGCCTGCGCGAAGTGCGCCTGGCCCTGCTGGAGGCCGACGTCAACTTCAAGGTCGTCAAGGACTTCATCGACCGCGTGCGCGACAAGGCCCTGGGCGCGGATGTGCTGAGAAGCCTCACCCCCGGGCAGCAGATGGTCAAGCTGGTGCACGACGAGCTGGTGGAGCTTTTGGGCGGCGAGCAGAAAGGCCTCGACCTGCGCCGCAAGCCGGTCAAGATCATGCTGGTGGGCTTGCAGGGCTCGGGCAAGACCACCACCATAGCCAAACTGGCCAACCTGCTGCGCGGCAAGCACAAGCTCAAGCCCTACCTGGTTCCGGCCGACGTGTACCGCCCGGCGGCCATCGAGCAGCTGCACGTGCTGGCCAAGCAGCTGGGCGTGCCCGCCTATCCCAGCACCACGGACATGAACCCCGTGGACATCTGCGCCGACGCCATCAAGAAGGCCGCCGAGGCCGGGTGCGACGCCATCCTCTTCGACACCGCAGGCCGCCTGCACGTGGACGAGGTGCTGATGGAGGAGCTGTCCGCCATCAAGGCCGCCTGCTCCCCGCAGGAGATTTTGTTCGTGGCCGACGCCATGACCGGCCAGGACGCCGTGACCGTGGCCCAGGCCTTTGACCTGCGCCTGGACTTGAGCGGCGTGGTGCTGACCAAGATGGACGGCGACGCGCGCGGCGGCGCGGCCCTGTCCATCAAGAGCGTCACCGGCAAGAGCCTGAAGTTTGTGGGCCTGGGCGAAAAGCTCTCGGACCTGGAGGTCTTCCACCCGGACCGCGCGGCCAGCCGCATCCTGGGCATGGGCGACGTGATGACGCTCATCGAGAAGGCCCAGGGCACCATGGAGCAGGCCGAGGCCGAAAAGCTGGCCGCCAAGATGCAGCAGGCCAAGTTCGACCTGGAGGACTTTCTGACCCAGATGCGCCGCATGCGCAAGATCGGGTCGCTGGAGAGCATCCTCAAGATGGTGCCGGGCATGGGCGGCATGGTCAAGAAGATGGGCGACATGCAGGTGCCGGAGAAGGAGATCGACAAGACCGAGGCCATCATCAGCTCCATGACCAAAAAGGAGCGCCAGGAGCCCTCGATCATCAACGCCTCGCGCCGGGCGCGCATCGCCAAGGGCTGCGGCATGACCGTGGGCGAGGTCAACGCGCTCTTGAAGAATTTCGAGCAGATGAACAAGATGATGCAGCAGATGCTGGGCGGCGGCGGCAAACAGCCCAAGATGCCCAAGATCCCCGGCATGCCTGCGGGCTACACCCCGCCGGGCAGCAAGCCCCAGCCGCGCTCGGCCATGCAGAACTCCATGGCTCCGGGCCTGGGCATGCCCGACATGGGCGGCATGGGCGATATGGGCGGCGGCGAGGCCAAGAAGGGCCTGTCCAAAAAGACCCTGGCCGAGCGCAAGAAAAAGAAGATGAACAAGAAGCAGCGCAAAAAGCGCTAGTTTCATGCCATACGAGGCGGGCGGCGATCCGCTTGCCTTTTGAGTTTAAACCGCATAACAACACATTCAGGGGGAAAGACAACATGGCTCTGACTATTCGACTGACCCGCATGGGCTGCAAGAAGCGTCCGTTCTATCGCCTGGTCGTGCTGGAGCGCGCCAGCCGCCGCGACGGCCGTCCGCTGGAATTTCTGGGGCACTACAACCCCATGACCGAGCCCGCCGAGGTCGTCATCAACAAGGAAGCCTACGACCGTTGGATCGGCATGGGCGCGCTGCCCAGCGACACGGTCCGTTCGCTCGTCTCCAAACAGGCCGCGTAGCACCGCAGGCGCCAGGCTTTAAGCCTTTTGCGGCAGGGGTCCAGTCCACGGCGCATTGCCGTGTGCACAGTCATCACGGGGGTCCGACATGCTCAGAGACATGATCGAGTACATCGCCAAGTCGCTGGTGGACAACCCGGACGAGGTGAAGGTCACGGAGATCGAAGGCGAGCTGACGGCTGTGCTGGAACTCAAGGTGGCCAAAGAGGACCTGGGCAAGGTCATCGGCAAGCAGGGACGCACGGCCAGGGCCATGCGCACCCTGCTCGGCGCTGCTGCGGCCAAGGTCAAGCGCCGCGCCGTGCTTGAAATCATCGAATAGGACCATGCCCGCCAAGCCTGAGCGCGCAGCCGCGCACGGCATGGTGGCCGTGGCCCATGTGGCCAAGCCGCACGGCATCCGTGGGGAGCTCTGCATGGACAGCCATGCGGGCTCCCCGCTGCTGTTTGCGCCGGGGCGCACCCTGTTTCTGGCCCTGTCGGCCCACTCCGGCGGCGGCGGCGGACCGGGCCGGCCCAGGCCGTACACGGTGCTGGCCAGCCGCGAGCACACCGGGCGCATGCTGGTGACGCTTTCCGGCGTAGGCGACCGCACGGCGGCGGACCTGTTGCGCGGGGCCGAGGTCTTCATCGCCGAGGCCGACCTGCCAGCGCCGGACGAGGGCGAGGAATACCTGTTCCGGCTCCTGGGCTCGCGCGTGTTTCTGCCAGACAGCCCGGAGGGTGCAGGCCGGGAGATCGGCGTGTTCGAGGCCATCCTGGACACCCCGGGCCAGATCACCTGGGTCATCCGGGGGCCGCGAGAAGAGGAGATCCTGTTCCCGGCCGTGCCGCAGTTCATCCTGAGCCTGGACGCTGAGGGCCAACGCATCGTCATCGACCCGCCGCCGGGGCTCATCGAGCTGTACCTGGACACGCCAGACAAGCCGAGCAAGCCCCACCGGCCCGACAAACCGGGCAAACCGGTCAAGGCCAAAAAGCCAGCGTAATTTCGCCCAGCCCAACCGCCCCTTGGAGTCCCAGCCGTGCGCTTCACCATCCTGACGCTCTTCCCGGAATTCTTCGCCGGACCGCTCAAGGCCGCCCAGATGGGCAAGGCCATCGGGTCCGGCGTGGTCACGGTGGACCTGGTGAACCCGCGCGACTTCGCCACTGGCCGCCACCGCCCGGTGGACGACCGCCCTTACGGCGGCGGGCCGGGCATGGTCATGATGCCGGGGCCGCTTTCCGCAGCGCTTGGCAGCGTGGCCCAGCCGGGCCGCAAGCTGGTGCTCGCGCCCTCGGGCGCGCCGCTGACCCAGGCCCTGGCCCGCGAGCTGGCCCTTGAGCCCAGCCTGACCATCGTCTGCGGCCGCTACGAGGGCATCGACGAGCGGCTCATCCAGGCCGAGGGGCTTACGCCGGTCAGCGTGGGCGACTTTGTCCTGAACGGCGGCGAGGCGGCGGCCCTGTGCCTCCTGGAGGCCGTGGGACGGCTGGTGCCGGGCTTCATGGGCAAGGAGGAGTCCGGCGACGACGAAAGCTTTTCCGGCGGGCTTTTGGAGCACCCGCACTACACCCGGCCCGAAGTCTGGCCCGAAGTCCGACCCGAAGTCTGTCCTGATGTCCGGTCCGATGTCCGGTCCGATGTCCGGCCTGAGGCGGACATTTCCGAGGCGGGCACATCTGAGGTGGCCAAAGCCGACTGGCGAACTGTGCCCGAGGTCCTACGCGGCGGCTCCCACGTGCGCATCGCCCAATGGCGGCGCGAACAGTCGCTCCGGCGCACCTTGCTCCGCCGCCCGGAGCTGCTCACGACCGCGGAATTGTCCGGCGCGGACATAGATTTTCTGCGCGAGCAAAAACGCCCGGCCAGCCTGGCGCGCGGGCTCACGCTCTGCCTTTTGCACCATCCGGTGCTGGACAAAGCGGGGAAACCCTCCACGGTTTCTTTGACAAACCTCGATATACACGATATGTGCCGCGTTTCCCGCACATACGAATTGGCGGGGGTGTGTTTCGTCACACCCCTGGTCGATCAGCGGGAACTGGGCCAGCGCATTCTGGCGCACTGGACCGACGGCGCAGGCGGTCGGGCCAATGCGGACCGGGCCTCCGCCCTTGGACTCGGGCGCATGGCCGAAAGCCTGGACGAGGCCATCGCCCAGGTGACGGAGCGCGCAGGGGCTGCGCCCAAGGTGGTGGCCACCTCGGCGCGGACGCATTTCCGCCCCGCGCGCGGACGGAAGGAACGGGCCATCGCCTTTTGCCCCTCGGCGCAGGTGCGCCGCATGCTGGCGGAGGGACCTGTGCTGCTGGTGCTGGGCACCGGGCACGGGCTGGCCCCGGAGGTGCTCACACGGGCCGACGCTGTGCTCCAGCCGGTGCGCGGGTTCGCCCTGTACAACCACCTGCCGGTGCGCAGCGCCGCAGCCATCCTGGTGGACAGGCTGCTGGGCGACGCCTGGTAGGACGACGTAAACGAACTGATTGTTCCAGAAAGGAGTTCCGATATGAACATGATCCAGCAGATTGAAAGCGAACACGTACGCATGGACCTGCCCGCCTTCCGCGCGGGCGACACCGTCAAGGTCCACACCCGCATCATCGAGGGCGACAAGGAGCGCATCCAGGTCTTCCAGGGCGTGGTGCTCTGCGTGAAGCGCGGCAGCACCGACGCCACCTTCACCGTGCGCAAGATCTCCGACGGCGTGGGCGTGGAGCGAATCTTCCCCATGCACACCCCGAACATCGACCGCGTCGAGGTGGTTTCCCAGGGCAAGGTGCGCCGCGCGCGCATCTTCTACCTGCGCAAGCTGGCCGGCAAGGCCGCCCGCGTCAAGTCCCGCAATTCCTGGGACTAATCTCCCCGGACGGGCGACACCGCCCGCCAGCGCACCCGCGTCCCCGGACGGGCCTGTTTGGGCCTTTCCGGGGACTTGGCGCTAGCGGGCCGAACCCCCGCCCCTGCGCCATTGGCCCTGCGCCCCCGGAAGTGGCCTGCGGCATGGCGGCCCGCGTGAGAGCCCGGCATTTCAAATCGCCCGACGGCCCGGCATTGCGGCCTGGCCAGGGGCGGTGTAGGCTCACGCCATGACCAAGCCCCACGCCGACACACACAACGCCACCCTCACCGGCACCCTCACCGCCTCGGGCCTGCCTGATTTCGGCCTTGACCTTGGCCCCGGCGGCGCTCTCGTCGCTGGCCCCTTCGCTGGACCCATCGCTGGCCCCTTCGCTGGCCCCTTCGCTGGCCCCTTCGCTGGCCCCTTCGCTGGGATAGACGAGGCCGGACGCGGCTGCCTGGCCGGACCCGTGGTGGCCGCCGCCTGCATCCTGCCCGAAGGCTTCGACCTGCCCGGCCTCACCGACTCCAAGGCCCTGTCCCCGGCCCGGCGCGAACGCCTGGCCCTGGCCATCCGCTCCCAGGCCCTGTGCTGGTCGCTGGGCCTGGCCTGGGGCCCGGAGATCGACCGCGTGAACATCCTGCAAGCCACCCTGCGGGCCATGGAGCGCGCCGTGGCCACCCTGCGCCTGCGCCCGGCCCTGCTGCTCATCGACGGCAACCAGACCACCCTGGCCGCGATCCCGCAGCGCGCCATCGTCGGCGGCGACGCGCTCGTCCCGGCCATCTCCGCCGCCAGCATCCTGGCCAAGACCTTCCGCGACCGGCTCATGACCAAGCTGGACCGCCGCCACCCCGGCTACGGCCTGGCCCTGCACAAGGGTTACGGCACCGCCGTGCACCTGGCCGCCCTGCGCGCGCTGGGCGCAAGCCCCATCCACCGCCTGACCTTCCGGGGCGTGCGGCCACAGGCCGACCTGCCCAAAGCCGAGCGCCAGTCATGCCTGCCGGGCATCTCGACCATCTCGACCTAGGCCGCCAGGGCGAGGACGCCGCAGCGCGCCTGCTCGAAGGCAAGGGCCTGCGCATCCTCGAACGCAACCTGCGCCTCGGCAGGCTCGAACTCGACCTCGTGTGCGAGGACGGCGACACCCTGGTCTTCGTGGAGGTCAAAACCCGGGCCGAGGGCTCGCTGGCCACACCCGCCGACGGCCTGACCGCGCAGAAGCGCTCGCGCCTGGTGCGCGCCGCCCAGGCCTACCTGGCCCAGCGCGACCTCTGGCAGCGGCCCTGCCGCCTGGACCTCGTGGCCGTGCTCTTCCACGCGGGCCAGCTGCACAGCATCGAACACACACCCAACGCCTTCCAGGCCGAGGACTCCGGCTCCTGGCAGCCCTGGTAGACGAGACGGCCAGGGGCGCTGCCCCTGTCGTCGAAAACAAGACAATAGCCTCCGGCGGCCAAAGGGCCTGAGGCCCTCTGGACTCCCCATTGGGGCTGGGCCGGGGTGCCCAGGGCTGAGGCGTCGGCGGGGCTGGGCGCGGACAATGCATGCGGGCTTTCGAGGAGGAACCTCGAAAAACCCCGCGCGCGGTTGTCTGGCCACAACCCTGTCAAGAGGGTATTTTTGTCCAGCACATAAAAGCAGCGTTCTGCTCCATTGAAAGACCAAAGGAGGTCAGCTATGGAGACGAACAGCGAACAGACGCGCATTTGGACCAGGGTCAGCCCGGACGGGAAGTCCGCCGCCGCAGGCATCGGCATGAAGCCCGGCGCGGGCGGCGAACCTCAACCGTACAATAAACTCGGGCAGTATGCCGCCAACGGCCACGCCAACACCGCCACGGACGCTGGCGGCGGCTATCCCCCAAGCCCGCTGGGAAAGGGACCGGAACGAGGCAAAAGAGTTGGCAAGCAGTATGTCCTGCCGTCGGGCGTGGTCGAGGAGAACAAGCGCATCGCGATGGTGTACAGCCAGTCGAGCGGCACGCTCATGGACATGGAGGACCGGCTCGTGGGCAAGGGCTATTCCGGCGCGCCAGGACATGTGAACGACCCCGACAGCCAGGGGAAGAAGGATCTGGGCGTCATTCCGGAAGGCACGTGGACCATCGGCCCGGTGATCTGGAACAGCCAGGAGACCGGCCACAAGGGCGAGAACCTCATCAAACTCGTTCCTGACCAGGCCACAGCCGACCGGGTGCAGGCCATGGGCCGCGATCCATACAGCTTCTATATCCATGCTGGCAAAGGACCTCATGACAGAACAGCTTCCCAGGGCTGCATCATCATGGAAAAGCACGAGCGTAATGCCCTCAAAGAACTGCAAGGAGCGAAAATACGTGTGGTGCGCTAGGCCCTCCATTCTTCTCGCGTGCATCCTTTCGGCTCTTCCCGTGTCCGCCCTGGCGGGGTTCCTGGCCCACGGGTCTGAAATCCATTTCATCCGGGGGCACGACTACTTCGCCTTCCACTCCGAGTATGCGTTGAAAGGCGGCAAGCAAACATACGGATTCCAGGCGAACTACCCCGACGAAGTCTTCAATCGCATCTTCGACGAGCGGCACGACCGCTTTGTCGGCTTCGGGCCAGAGGGCAACGCCACGCTGACCGTGGACGAGAGCCTGAAGGCCGATGTGGAGCGCACCCTCGGCACGGCCATGCGCCTGAACATGGGCGGCTACGAGGAGCGCGTGCTCTGCTACGCCTCCTCGCGCCCCGGCGACGACACCGTGGCGCTGTTCACCCTGTCCAAGTGCCCGGAGAATTGCCAGCGCGTGAGCGAGATCCAGGTGCGGGCAAAGAAACGCGAGGTGCGCGTGCTCGACAAGTGCGGCCGCGTGCCTGGCGTGCATGCGGGCCTCGCCACCGAGAGCGGCCTGCGCCTCGGCATGACTGCTGCGGAGGCGGAGGCGGTGCTGGGCAAGCCGCAGCACATCCAGAAAGGCCTGCAGGGGATAATGTGGTTCTACGCCGCCAGCGTCAGCGTCGCCATGAGCGGAGAGGAGGCCTGGCGCAGAGGCTTTCCGCTGCTGGAACGCAGGCCGGACCCCGACAATCCGGGGTCTGTCGGCTTCGACAAGTTCATCGTGCTCTGGCTGCGCGGGGAGCGCGTGTGCGCCTGGCGCGTGTGGCTGGACTGGGGGCTTTAGTCCCCGGCGCGTTCCTCGCTTCCCGCCCCCTCCCCGCCTCGCCCCTTTCTGCCCTCCTGCCATCCCTCCTGACGCCCCCAAAGCGAAGGGCTCCTTCCGGCGGCTTTGCGCTGGAAGGAGCCCTTCGCTTTGGGGGGTCTGGGGGGCTTCAAGCCCCCCAGCCGCCGGAGGCTCTATTCCCGTGTGCCGTCTCCGGCGCGCTCCTCGGCTATGGCTTGGCGGCGCAGTTCGCGGCGGCGCAGGGCCTGGCGGTTGCGGCGCTCGGCCACCTCGCCCTGGATGATCAGCGGCGGAGCCGGGCGCGGGCAGCCCAGGCCGTCGAGCGCCACGAAGGTCAGGTAGGCGGAGTTGGTGTGGCGCACCTCGCCGGTGAGCAGGTTCTCGGCCTCCACGCGCACGCCGACCTCCATGCTGGTGCGGCCCACCATGTTCAGGCTGGCCTTGAGGGTCACGAGCTCGCCCACGTACACGGGCTTGAGGAAGTCCATGCGGTCGATGCTGGCGGTGACGGCCCAGCCGCGCACGTGGCGCATGGCCACCACCCCGGCGGCGGTGTCGATGTGCTTGAGGATGACGCCGCCGTGGACATTGCCCGCCGGGTTGGCGTCGGACGGCAGCACCTGGTGCGTCATGATCACGGCGGACTCTTCCGGGGTCTTGCCCGGGTGGCCGTTCGTGGTCGTGTCCGGGCCGCTGTTCGGCTGGGTCGTGCAGGTGTCGGCGGGGTCGGTCATGGCTGCCTCTCCTTTTGTTGGCGCGTGTGCGACCTTAGCGGATGTAGGACGCCCAGGGCCCGTGGTCAAGGGGGGCGCAGACGCGCCGAACGGAGAGGAAGGGAAGGGGCGGAGCGAACGGGGCTGCATTTCACGCCACCATGGCCCTGCACGGACGTTTCCCTGCGCAAGGTCATGGTGGTGAAGGAGCGGGCCCTTGCGGGCCCGCTCGGAGCACTCCCCCGCTTTTCCCGACCCCCCGTCAGGAGGAGAGCAGAGGACGCTTGGTGATGGTGTTCAGCGCGGCAGCGGCCACAAGCAGACTGCTATGCCGTGCGAAGACTCTCCCGGTTCAGGCAGGCGGTCCTCCCCCTGCCTTGAGGTGTGCCCGATCCTGCTACTTGGCGGCCTTGAGCCACGGACGGCCAACCGGCAGCGTGACGCCACTTTCGGCAAAGATGGCCACGGCCATCAGGTACCAGGCGAGCAGGGCGCAAACGATCAGATCCAGCGCGGCGAGAGTGCCTACGGTTTCCATGCCGTACAGCTCCTTCAGGTCCAGTCCGATGAACCCGATGGTGAGCGTGCCGAACAGCAGGATAAGCGCGGTGTGATGGTAGAGCGAGTTCAGGAAAAGGACAAATGTGAACAGCGTCCAGACGACCAGATACATTCCAAGTTCATGGGCATTGAATGCCAGGACAGGGTAGGCCTTGACCAGTTCGACGTTGGTTCCGAAAATGGCGAACAAACACAGAGAAATCCAGAATGCTCCATACGCGGTAAAGGCGCAGAAGCCGAAATTGTTGCCTGTCTTCATCTCCATGAAGCCCGCAATCAGCTGCGCGGTGCCGCCAAAACACAAGCCGATCCAGAGTACAGGGGCGAGCCCGACCCATCCGAGATTGTGAAACTGCAAGATCAGCGTGGTCATGCCGAAGCCGCCAAGCCCCACGACTGCCGGGTTGCCCATTTTGCTCTCTGTCATCTTGCTTGCCCCCACGTTAAAATGGTTGTTTCCGCTCTTGGTGCAACACACTTGAAAAAACGACTCTGTGGATCCTTCAAGGCCGTTCATGGAAAACAAGAATCATCCATTGCGTGCGACGGCGTATCAGGCGAACACGCTCCAGGCATACAGCACACCCAGGGTCGGGTTCAGGCTCAGACCCAGACCGGAAAGGCCGCGATCCAGCCCGTGTAGCCATGGCCCGTTGCTGCGTTGCTTGCGGGCTGCTGCCGCGCCTGGTCCTCGGGGCCCTGTGCTGCACGTGTCCTTCCGTGTGGTCATGGTGGTGCGTGCGAGCACTCCCTTGCCGGAATGATCAACAAAAGGCTTCACTTCATACCTCGCCAGGAAATTTTTTGATTTTCGTAATCGGTGAGCGGCAGGAACAACGGGGTCAACGGCGGAAAATCCCGGCGGTACGGCAGGAGGGCCGGAGGGGAAATCGCCGTTGCGCGCGCGCGTCGTTACGTGCCTTTGGCGGGCTTTGCCTCCCCGTCCAGGAGCCTGAAAAGATTTCCGGCGCGCTGGAGCGCCTGGCGCGTGGGCGTGCCGGTGTGCTGGCGCGCTGGCGTGATGACGTGCTGGCGTGATGACGAGATGACGAGATGGCGCTGCATTGCGGGTTGTGGCGGCCATGGCCTTGAAATGCCGCCGGAAGGGGTCCAGGAGGCCCTGGCAACGCTAAGGCGAGGGAACCGGCAGTTGGAGATTCCACGACAATCAGGGACGCGGCCAGAATCGAGCCTGCGGCCCGCAGCGCGGTCGCGCGTGACGGCTCGTGACAGCCCGCAGCAGGTTAACGGATCTCCGCCGCCCCAGCCGGGACAAAAGGGCATCCGGAGAGCGCTTGCGGACATCCTGGCCGCGCCAGAGGCCGTTGCGCTTGAAACGCTACGTGGCCTGGCAGCGCGGACAGAAGGTGCTGCTGCGCCCGGCCACCCGCATGGCCTGCATCAGCGCGCCGCAGTCCAGGCAAGGCCGGCCGCCCCGGCCATAGGCCCGGAAATGGTTCTGGAAAGCCCCGGCATCGCCGTGGGCGTCGCGGTAGTCGCGGATGGAGCTGCCGTTCTCGGCGATGGCCTGGATCAGCACGGCCTGGATGGCGGCAAAGAGCCTGTCCAGCCTGCGGGCGCTTAAGGACCCGGCTGCGGCGGCGGGCCGGATGCCCGCGCGGAAGAGCGCCTCGTCGGCGTAGATGTTGCCGATGCCCGCGATGACGCCCTGATCGAGCAGCAGGGCCTTGATGCGCGCCGTGCTCCTCCGGCCGCCCTGGCCTTTTTTGCCTGGATGCGCCAGGCGCTGGCGGAATTCCTGCGCGGTCATCTCCAACGGCTCCGGGCCAAGGTCGCGGTAGAAGGGCCAGGCGTCGAGGCTGCCCGGCCCAGCGCCCGGCGCAAAGGCCAGCATGCGGCCAAAGCGGCGCACATCGGAGAAGACCAGCAACGCGGGCCCCTGGCCTGGCTCCGCAGAGCGGGCGGACAGGGACAGGACCACGCGGGGCCGCAGCGGCGTCTCCCCGGCATGCAGGAACAGCACCCGGCCGGTCATGCGCAAATGCACGGCCACGACCCCGCCGTCCTTGCCGCCGGAGGCCTGAAGCGCAAGCAGCAGCAGCTTGCCGCGCCGGTGCACCCGGGCGATGCGCCGCCCCAGCACCAGTTGGCGGAAGGCCTCTGCTCCTGTCGCCTCGGCCCCGGACGGATTGGAGCCGGGCGCCACGGCGCTTTCGTCCGCCACCTCCACGGCCAGGATCAGGCGGCTCTCCACATCCACGGCCAGGGTGCGGGCAATGGTCTCGACCTCGGGCAATTCCGGCATGGCTAGGGCTTCCCTGTTTGCGTGACTGTTTGCGTGACTGGCTGCTGGCCCGACGGTTGGCTCGAATGTTGGCCCGGCTGCTGGCCGAGCGGGCCGAAGTCCACGCTGTAGCGCTCCTGGCCGCGCCGGACCTCGAAGACCAGGCTCTTCTTCTCGCGGAAGGCGTCGCTCCCGGCCAGGTGCAGCACGCTCAAGGAGACCAGGCGGTAGCCCCCGGCGCGCAGCACCACGTCTCCGGGCCGCAGGCCCGCCGCCTCGGCCCTGGAGCCGCGCACAACCGCGCTGACCACGTGCTCGAAGTCCGCGCCCGAGGGCCGCGAAACAAGCGTCATGCCCATGCGGCTCTCAAAACTTTCCGGGCAGTAGAAGCGCACGTCGGCGGCGGCTTTGTCGAACCCGTCGCCGAACCCGTCGCCGCGCCAGGGCGAGACGAGCAGCACCACGGCGCCGGGGTCGAGCACGCGGATGCGCCGGGCGATGCCCAGGCCGCCCTCCACATGGGCCGTTCCCGCCAGCACCGCCACGCTTCTGCCCGTGGCCCTGCGCGCGCGCACGGCCTGCTCGGCCATCCCTGAGTCCCACACGCTCTGGATGAGCAGGAAACGCGCCTCGCGCCGGGCGTCGGCAGTGGAGAAACTGGCGGCGTTCTCAGGCGCTGGCCCCTTGGCCCCGCCAGGGTGGCTGCCCATGACCTCGCGCAGGAAGCCCAGCTGCTCCGGCGCGGGCTCGATAATCCGCGCGGGCAGGGCGGCGCGGTCCTGGGGCGAAAGGCTGGCCACGGGGTCGGCTGCCGTGGCGTTCTCCATGGCCGCAGCCGAGAGGCGGCGGATGACGCCGGGCGGCACGTTGAGCCCGAAGACCGGGAGCTTCCAGTCGCGGATGACGCGCAGCATGGGCAGGTATTTGGCGAAGGGGTGGCCCCAGTTGGTCTTCCAGTCCAGCCGCCGCTCCAGCTCCTCCGGCGGGAAGGCCCCCCGGCTGTACTCGGCCAGCACGGAGTTCAGCGCTGCCGGGGCCATCTCCAGCCCGACGGCGAGGCCGGGGCCGGTTACACCAGACGGGCCGGGCGGGCCAGATGGACCGGGCGGGCCAGATGGGCCAGACAGGCCGGATGGGCTCGCCTGGGCCAGCAGGGTCAAGATGTGGGCCTCGGCCTGGTGGTCGCAGGGGTTGCCGTGGCTCTCGCCCACCAGGATGTAGGCGGCGCTGGCCGCGCGCCGGACAAACGACTCTGTCGGTAGCGGGTCGCCGGTGTCGGTCAAGAAGTCTCCAGCCTGGGGCAGAAAGCTGACCTGCATCACGGTCTGCGGGGGCGCGGGCCGGGCGCAGGCGCCCAGCAGAAGAAGGGTCGGCAGGGCCAGGGTCAGCAAGATGGCGGCCAGCAGCCGGGCGTTCCGCAGGCGGACAAAAGTCGGCAGCGTCAAGAGAAACGCGCCCCGGCCTCTGCCAGAAGCAGGAGCCGGGGCGCGCACAGTGGTCACTGGGGGCATGAAGCCTCTTGAAGCGGACAGCGCGGGGCGAATCCCCCCTCTAATCCCATGTCCGCTTGTCCTCGATGGGCCGGATCTGCGGGGGCAGGGTGCCGGGGTTCAGGATCTTCAGCGTGGGGCGCAGCTTGATCTTCTCGCGGAAGGTGTGCAGCAGCTCCTCCTCGCGCTTGAACGCGCCGGACTCGATGGACAAAACCATCTCGTCGATGCCGCCGGGGTTGGTGACCTCGATCTGCCAGCGCTTGATTTCCTCGAACTTGGCCATGACCTGCTCCACCTGGTGCGGATACACGAACATGCCCTTGATGCGCGCGGTGGTGTCCACGCGGCCCACGATGTTGCCCAGGCGCGGGCTGGTGCGGCCGCAGGCGCAGGGCGCGCGGTCGATGAAGCCGAGGTCGCCCGTGGCCAGGCGGATCAGCGGGTAGGTCTTGTTGAAGGCCGTGACCACGATCTCGCCCACCTCGCCGTCCTTCAGCGGAATGCCGGTGTCCGGGTGGCAGATCTCGACAAAGGCGCGGTTAGAGAGGTGCAGGCCGCACTTGTGGAAGCACTCGTAGCCGATGCAGCCCACGTCCGCCGTGCCGTAGCCCTGGCGCATGACGCAGTCGAGCTTCTTCTCAAGCGTGGTGCGCATCTTCTCGGAGAATTTTTCGCCGGTGACAAAGGCCACTTCGAGGAACAGGTCTTTGCGCAGGGACAGACCCAGCTCCTCGGCCTTCTGGGTCAGGTGCAGGAGGTAGCTCGGCGTGCCGATGTACCCGGTGACGCGCAGCTTCTGCATGATGTCCAGCTGGGAGCTGGTGTTGCCCGGACCGGCGGGGATCACCGCGCAGTTCAGGTTCTTCAGCGGCTCCTCGAACATCAGCCCGGCCGGGGCCATGTGGTAGGGCAGGGTGATCTGGGCCACGTCGCCGGGGCGGAAGCCCACGGAGTAGAAGCCTTCGGTCCAGCCCCAGTAGTCGTCCATGCGGTCCTCGGGATCAAAGATCGGGCCGGGGGACAAAAACACGCGCCGCAGCTCGCCCAGGTCCTTGGTCAACAGGCCGCCCAGGCGCGGACCCATGCTCTGCAGGAAGATGAGCTCCTTCTTCTTCAGGATGGGCACATGCTTCAGGTCGGCGAGCGCCTTGAACTTGTCCACGTTGAACTGCGAGCGGTCAAAGCGCTTCTTCACGTCCTCGGAATATCTGTAGGCGTAGGACAACAGATCCTTCAGCTGGAGCTGGTAATATTGGCGGCGCTCGGAATCGTCGAGCACCTCGCGACGGCTGTAGATGCCCTCGGTGCGGTCCTTGCGGGTCATGTACGATAGTCCTCCTGGAAAGTTGACAAAAAAATGCGCTATTCGGCGAATAGCGCAGCATATCCGATGGGGATCGGAAATGCAAGGCCGAATACAGGGCCGTCAGGAGGGTCCGTACATCCAGATCAGCGGGGCCAGGGCTTGGCTATTCCACGGCATTATGCATCAAACTCAAACGGGATCCTTGACACGTTTTCGCCAATCACAGATTGTACGAACATGGGAAATCATACGGTGTCGGGGCTTCTGGAGAAGAAACGCGAACTGCTGGCGCAACAATACGCGCTACAGACGCAACTCGTCGACGTCGCGCGGCTCATCACCGTCGTGAACGAGACCATTGCCTTGTTCGACCCCGAGGCCGCAACGAAACAGCTCCCCTTGCTACAACCGCGTGGCAAGGGGAGCTTCAAGCATGGCGAGCTGCTCAGGGCGATTCGGGACGCCATCAAGGCGGCTCCGACACCGCCGACGACTTGGCAGATCGTCGAGGCGATACGGCTGATTCACCCGTCAGCCAGCGCCAGCCTGCGCGACAGCGTGTGGGAAGCCTTGCGTCGCCTTCAGAAGCGCAAGGTCGTCGAGCGGGTGGATGCGGCAGAGGACGGGGACAAGACGTGGAGAATCGTCAGGCCGTCCGATTGGAAGGCGGGTCAGGCGGCCATGGGCACGACGGGGACCGGCGCCAGCTCCGTAACGTCGCCGCCGGCCCTGCGCTTGGTGTAGCGGCAGAAATTCCGCCACTTGTGGTCGGTGTCCGACCCGAGCAGTAAGGACAGGAACGCCTTCGCGTTCTCGCCGTTGCCGCGCCTGCGGTAGTCGTCGCGCCAAGCCGCCTCGACGGCGTAACCGAGCAGGTGCTCGTCGAAGTGGTGCATCTGGCCGATCTGCATCCTGCGGAGCCGCGCGAAGAAGCTCTCGGCCTGATTGATGTTCTCGCCGTTCGGCCCGCTGTAGCGCTCGCTGTGGTTGACCTGCAACAGGTCGTAGTAGAAGCTCAGCATCGAGTAGGACGGGTGCTGGTCCGTGGACACGGTCGCTCCCAGTGCCACGTGCTTCTTGAATAGCCTGTCCACGTCTTCGCCGTTCTCGGCGGGAATGACGGCGACGACGGTTCTCGTGGCGCCGCCGCGCGCCTCCGTGGAGCGCTGGCGGATGACCATCACGCATCGACGGATCGGCGGCTCGCACTTTCTCTTCCTCTTCGCGTTCGGCGCCACGTCCCCGTCGGCCGTCTCGGCGTCCGCCTGCACCAGCTGCGCCGCAGGCTTTTCGGCCACGGCCTTCTCATTCGGCTTGCGCTCTACGGTGTCGCAATAGGCGGCATCGCCCTCGACGTTTCCTTCCAGGATCCGCGCTTCGTTTTCCTTCATCATGCCTTCACGGAGCTTCATCGCGATGACGTAGGCGGTTCTGTACTGCATGTCCAAGGTGCGGCACCATTGCAAGGCGCTCATGCTCTTCACGCCGTCCGCGAAAATCAACAGCGCCAAGAGAATCTTCTTGAGCGGGAGCTTGTGTCCGTGCAGGAACGTTCCGCCAGTCAACGAGAACTGCCTCTCGCAGGACTTGCATCTGTACTCGCTGCGATTCGTGATGCCGACTATCCCCATGCTTCCGCAGGAAGGACAGACAGGCTCGCCTTTCGTGTCGGGCCAACGAAGCATGTGGAAGAGTTCCAAGACTTCGTCGTTCGACATCGCGAAGACCTCTTCAATGGAGAGGGTTCTTGCGGCTCTGCTTAAAAGGAAGTGGATGGGGTGTTTACTCGGCGGATCGGGCTGTAATGCAGTCAGTAGCTCTCTCGACATCTTTTCTCCAGTCGAAAACACTATACCGAATACATGCCTCCGTGTCAAGCAAAAAGGCAGGTAGGCCACTTGGTGCCGTCCTGCGTCGATCCTGATGGTGTTGTGTAGTGGTTGCGGCAAGGACGACCGCGAGAGGCGGTGCCGATGGCGTGGGCAGGGCGGAGGAGGCCCCGCCCTGCCGATTCGCCGGCCGCACTACTGGTCGCGGAACCTCTTAAAGAACTGGGCGAGGGCGGGATCGTCGAGCGGGATCGGCGCGCCCGACGGCATACGGCCGTTGCGCCAGACGATGCGGGCGGACTGGCGCGGCGGCTGGTGCCCGCTGGCCCACAAGCTTCTGGCGTCGACGGGCGGCCGCTTGGCCGCGCGGTCGAGCAGGTCGGCGGTCAGCGGGATGTAGGTGCGCGGCCGATACTGCTCGGCGACTTTCGCCGCGAACTCCTTGGTCTGCTCGGCCACCTCAATCGGCACCCAGTCCTCGCCCCAAGCGCCGACGTTGCGCAGGATGAGTTTGGCGGCGAGTTCGAGCGGATATTTGGCCGCGAACAGGAAGCCTGGCTGCGAGACGAACGAGATGATGTGCGAGCCCGACGGACGCGCGAAATCGCCGTGCGGCCAGAGGTGCCCGATCTGCCGCACGGGAGGCGAGAGCGGGCCGGCCGTGGGGATCAGCATCCCGCACACGGAGAACATCTTGGCCGTGACGTCGCCGTTCGGAGACGGCCAGCCGCCGATGTGTTCCGTCGCGTAGCGCGTGCCGAGCGAGCAGAACGTGAACGGCGACCCGAGGGCGTCGTAGTTGAAGGAGGCCTGCGGCAGGGCAGCGAGCGCTAGCGGAATCGGCGCGTCATCGGGGAGGGTCATCGCGTGGACGAGGAGCGGCGCCTGAATGGCGACGATGTCGCGCACGGCCGTGCGGAAGACCCTGCCGCGGCGGTCGAGGCAACCCGCGAGACGAATCTGCGAGTTTTGGTCTTTGGCAAGCACGATCTGGCGTGTCGCGACGGCGCGGCACGGCGCTCCGGTGCGGCGGGATAAGGCGGGCAGGACGATACCTTGGGACAGGGTGGCGAGGACGCAAGCGATCGACATGGTTGCTCCTTTCGTTTGGGTTCACGGGAAAGACCCAACACGGCTACCACCATTTCGGTGGGATTGGAGCCCCTAGAAAGACGAAATCGAGCGAGTGCGATCCATGTCGATGCTATGTGAACAGAGGGCCGGCCCCAGTCCCAAACAGCATGAAAAAAGGTTCGTCGTGAGGCACGATGAGTCTCGCAAGCGCGAACATCGGCTCTACGGTTTTGTTGTGAAATTTGTTTAACGGACCGACAATAATGCCAGCGGCAGACATTGAATTGACATAGCATCCGAAAGGATTTATTGACGCTGTATTCTGGAAACGTTCTTCGGCATAGCCGTTACAATCTTTCATTTCAAATATTGTGCGGTAATTAAATTCTGTTCGTGTTTCAGCCTGCACGCTGATAAAGTCGCGCATGCTTGCGATAATTTTTCCATTGTTTCCGAAAATCATACATTGTGAAAGGTGTATCCAGTCAGACGGAAAACTCATGGCATACTTTCCAAGAGTAATATCGCGCACGGGACCGCTATTTGAGTATTCTGCACGCACATCGATGTTATTGCGTGAGAGAAAATTTTCGTCGTTGATGTGTCGTTCAAAATTCATTTTACACCCCCAAAATTTTTATATTTTCTTAAAGCACTTCACGCATGTTGTTTACTGATGACAACTTTACTCCTATAATTGTGGCAATATTTTCAATTGAGACAAGCGGTGTATGACGTGAATTATCTCCCAATATTTTCCAATCACTACTTGTTTTACAAATAGTATCTTGACTAACAAGAAAAGACGTGAACGTATTCCCGTCTATTCTATGGAAAATATTTACCAAACTGAATCGTTCTGGAAGTTTGTACGCAACTCCAAAACTTTCTGGAACGATTGCAAACTCTTTTCCAGCCAGCTGGCATATTTCATTTTGTGCCTATCCTCAATTTACGCCAGCCTTGCGCCAGCATATGACCGCTGCGGCAAGGTGCATTAACGCTTCATAGCTGAAGTCGGTCTTCTCGAACCGCACGAGGAGCTTGCGGAAGCGGTTCAGCCATGAGTGGAACAGCTCGACGACCCAACGGCGATCCTTCCACGGGCGTCCGCGACGGCGATTTTTGCGGCAGACACGAGGCCTGTAGCCATTGCCCTTGATGATCGCATCGGCCGGAGCGCCGTCATAACCCTTGTCGGCGTAGAGCCACGGAGCGCGCCCCGTGCGCGACCGGAAGAGGCTCGTTTCAAGAAGGCGCTCCAGCGCCTTTGAGTCATGCCGGTTGGCACCCGTCAAGCACAGGGACAGCGGCGCGCCGCGACCGTCGACGAGGGCATGACGCTTGGCCCCCAATTTTCCCCCGGTCCGTTGGGTTCGGCCCGACGGACTCCCGCGCAAGCGGCGCCTTCACGATGCAACCGTCGACGCTTTGCCACTGCCAGAGGATGCCAATGACGTCGTCGTACTCGTCGAGTCCTGCCTGCCAGAGCCGCTTGAAGAAGCCGGCGTCAGCCCACCGCAGGAAGTACTTGTGGACGGCGCTCGCGCTGCCGAATGCCTCCTTTGGCAAGGCCTTCCATTGACAGCCGGTGCGAGCGACAAACATGATGGCCTCGAAGACGCGGCGCGGCGACATGGTCGGGCGGCCTGCGCCGGGCTTGCGCAGGTAGACCCTGTTCGGGTCGCGCTCACGCGGCGGTATCAAAGGCTCGACGCGTGCCCATAGTTCGTCTGAGACATTCCAAGGGTGGAGCTTCGGCATGTTGGTGATCCTCCACGTGGCAGGATACGATCGCCAAAGATGTGGTTGTCAAGTATTTGAGGATAGGCACTTTGTCTCATAGTCCTTAATACAGTATCTTGATATCCTCTCGAAACTGTTCCAAATGCCCCTACAACACCACTGCTGCGTACCCGAATTTCTTCCGCTTTTCCAAGAAGTTCCTCAAGGCAAGAACGATCCAGTGCCACGAATACGTTGGGCATAATTTGCATATTCACGCTAGACATTGAAATCGCGCACAGTGCGTTTTTACAATCTTCAACAATAGTCATCGTATTCTCTTTTGTCTCATGGTTATGTGGCGATTTCTCGTCTGTCGGCTGTCATGTTTCTTGTGCCGTTTTTTGACTCAATGTGAGTGAACCGTACGGCAGGCATTAAGCGCAAGGGTCTGCCGAGGGTTTTCCATGTTGGACTCAAAATAACCACCGCGCCCCCTCGCCGTGTTCAGGACGACTGGATGGAAATGCTCATTGACGGGTATGGCCAATGCACGTTAAACATGCAAAAGTTCAATGATATTTCAACAATACGGAATCATTGTATTTTGGTTTCGTGCATGCTTTTGAAGGCAACAGGAGTGGCAGGATGAAGACGGAACTCACATCCTTGGAGCTGTGCGCGGGCGGCGGCGGACAGGCCCTCGGACTCGAGCTGGCTGGCTTCGCGCACCAAGGACTCGTCGAGATCGACTCGCGGTGCTGTGAGACCCTGCGCTTCAACCGCCCGCAGTGGCAGGTCTTCGAGCAGGACTTGGAGACCTTCGACGGCTCGCCGTTCAGGGGCGTCGACCTCCTTGCTGGCGGTCTGCCATGCCCGCCCTTCTCCAAGGCCGGCAAGCAGCTCGGCAAGGCCGACGAGCGCAACATGTTCCCGCCCGCCATTCGCCTGATCGACCAGATAAGACCCCGCGCCGTCATGATCGAGAACGTGCGCGGCATCCTCGACGCGGTCTTCGACGACTACCGCCAATACGTCTCGGGGCAGATCGCCAAGATGGGCTACAAGACGGACTGGCGGCTCCTGAACGCCTCCGACTACGGAGTCCCACAGCTTCGCCCGCGCGTCGTGTTCGTCGCCATCCGCGAGGAGCTGTCGTCCAACTTCGTATGGCCGACCCCGCAGAAGCAGACCCCGCCCACCGTCGGCGATGTCCTCTACGACCTCATGGCTGCGGACGGCTGGCGCGGCGCGAAGGCATGGCGCAAGCGCGCCAACGAGATCGCTCCGACCATCGTCGGCGGGTCGAAGAAGCACGGCGGCCCTGACCTCGGGCCGACTCGCGCACGGAAGGCATGGGCCGCCTTGGGCGTCGACGGGCTTGTGATTGCGAACGGGCCGCCCGAGAAGGATTTCGTCGGCATGCCGCGGCTCACCGTGCAGATGGTGGCTCGGCTCCAAGGGTTCCCCGACGACTGGATATTCACTGGCAAGAAGACGCCGGCCTATCGCCAAGTCGGGAACGCCTTTCCGCCTCCCGTGGCCTGCGCCGTCGCGACCCATATTCACGCCTGCCTGACCGCTGGCGCGGTTGTCCAAATCTCCCAACATCGGAGGCGGGCCTGATGGCGAAGAAACCAAGCGGAGGCGCCCGCGCCAAGCTCCGCAAACACTTTCTGGAGAACCTCGGGCACGTCATGGATTCGGCGGAACTGCGGGAGGTGGCGGGCGGCATCAGCGAATGGGCGCGCCGCATCCGTGAACTGCGGACGCAGGAAGGCTACCAGATCCTGACCAACAACGACCGCAGCGACCTGAAGCCTGGTCAATACCTCCTGAATGACCCAAAACCAGTGCCGGCCTTCGAGCGCGCCATCTCCAAGGAGGTTCGCGCCCTCGTCTTGGACAGGAACGGCTTCACCTGCCAGATGTGCGGGGCCGTCGCAGGCGAACCGCACCCCTACGACCCGACGCGCAAGACGCGCCTGCACATCGGGCACATCATCGACAAGTCGCAAGGCGGCACGGACGACGCTGGCAACCTCAGGGCCATCTGCTCCGTCTGCAATGAAGGCGCTTCCAACCTCACGTTGGAGCGGCCCTCAAGCCAGAAGCTCCTCGCGCAGATACGGCGCGCGACGGGGACGGATCAGGTGGAAGTGCTGAAATGGCTCATCAAGAAATACCCGAAGCAAGCGGATTCCGCGCGAATGGAGCCATGAGCTTCTAGAGCATCAGTCTAGTCCGCCCCAATAGAAATGCCTCGGCTCAACCGTGAAGACGGCGAGGCCGAGGCATTTTCTGTAGACGTCTTTCAAACGAACTGTTGACGCGTCGCGCCGAAACAGGTTAAATTATTATACGATGGAATGCGGTGCGATTACTGGTATTTGAGTTTGATGCATAATGCCGCTATTCCAGGCAACCTTTCTTCTTGCCTTTTCGGGGGCCGAATTTTGCAAAAGCGTCTTCAATTCCCTTAACTTTCGGAACTAAAATTGCGCCAGTCTCTTCGTTGCCTAGCAGAACAACTTGTTCGCTGGAATGTATCCATAAATGCCCAAGCGCATAAGCGACACGGGCGTCTAGCTTATCGTCGGTGATATCCTTATCGCCGCTTGGCAAGCTAATTCCATTTTCCCTTGCGACATTATGAAAAAGACCCCACACAGACCTAAGAATCTCCGGTTTCTTTTTCTCTTTATATTCCCACAAGGTGTCTTCGGGCATTCTCTCGCGGCACCAAAGCCAAAGAGCCAACGCCGGATGCACCTCAACAATAAGGTGGCCTTGACGTTGGTTTTGCTTCTGGCTGAAAACAAGACGAAATGGCAAATCATCTCGATCGTATATCCCGACTCGTGGAAGGCCTATAAGCGCCTTTGATATTGTCCAATGAGGGCAGCCTGAATAGGGGCGCACCGAGATGCCCTGTGGGGCCTTAAATCCAGACACCTTTTGGCTAAAGAACTTTTCGATACGACGCTGCGTAAATGCAAAAGCATTTGCCTTCGTTGCATCATCAACAACAGACAAAGGGGGGCCAGTTAGCGGAGCATCCCAGCAGATCAGTACATTCTCTTCTTCTTTGAGTTCGGCTAAGAAATCTGCCGCCTCATTTATTTTGTAACACGTGTCTGTTTCACCATCGAAAACGTGCAGGCCCTTACGTGGTGCGGGGTCAATTCCATAAATCCTAAACTCTCCCATATCAGCCTCCTCTCGGAATTAATGGGGATGGGCTGGCCCACTACCCCGGCCAGTACATCCAGATCAGCGGAGCCATGGCCAGCCGGTACCAGGCAAAGGGCCGCAGCGTGAAACGCGACAACAGCCCGATGAAGCCCTTGACCGCGGCCCAGCCGGTGATGAAGGAGACCACGAAGCCGATGGCCAGAAACACGAAGTCGGCGGAGTCGAACAACCGCCAGTTTTTCAGCATGTCGTAGCCCACGGCAGCGCACATCACCGGCACGGCGGCCAAAAAGGAGTACTCGGCGGCGGTCTTGCGCTCCGCCCCGCAGAGCATGCCGCCCATGATGGTGGCCCCGGAGCGCGAGAAGCCCGGCCACAGGGCCAGGCACTGGTACAGGCCGATGGACAGGGCCAGCCTGGGGCTCACGGAGTCCAGGCCGGACACCTGGCGCACCCGGCTTCTTTTGGAGGCCAGGTGCTCCACCCAGAGCATCATCAGCGCGCCCACGCCAAAGGCCAGGGCCACGGTGCGCGGGCCGAAAAGGTGCTCCTTGATGGCGTGGTGCAGGGCGAAGCCGATGGCCAGGGCCGGCAGCGAGGTCAAAAACAGCAGCCAGATGCCGCGCGGGCCGGAAAAGTTGCGCGCCGGGTCGGTCTTGAGCAGGCCGAGGAAGCGCTCGCGGTAGAGCACCACCACGGCCAGGATCGCGCCCAGCTGGATGGCGATCTCAAAGGTGTCGGCCTTGGGCCCGGTAAAGTCCAGGATGTGTCCGGCCAGGATGAGGTGCCCGGTGCTGGACACGGGCAGAAATTCGGTCAGGCCTTCTACAAGACCCATGATCACGGCGATGTACCAGGGGGCCATAGGCGGGGGTTGCTCCTTGGGGCGGATTTTTGCTGGGCGCGATACGTCAAAAACGACAAAAAGGGTTGTGCGCCGCTTGCCGGTTCACCCGGCGATCTCCGGTCCGCTGCTTCCAGGGACCCGCGAGCTCTTTGTCACGGCGCACTTTTCTCTCTTGGTGCGAGGGGCGGCTCTATCCGCCATATGTTGAGAGCTTTTTCAGCCAGGCCGGGCTACCCTCCCTCTGCGTCTCCGCTTTTGTACTTTGGGGCCACCGGGCCCTGCGGCCTTTGGGCTTTCGCCCCTGGCGCCCGCCCGCTTCCTTTGGCCTTCTCGGCAGCTGCCCCTTGGCCACTGCCTCTGACCACCCTCCTGCGGGTCTTTCGCCCTGTGCCGACTGCCTCGGACCTCTGTCGTCCTAGCGCCTCGGCCTCTTTCCAGGTGGTCCCTCTCGTTTGGAAAGGTAAGCACCGCAGGAGCGTTGTAAAGGGGGTGCGAGCAAAATTCTCCGCTAGAACGGCTGCCGTCGAACGGCTGCCTGTCGCCCGCTGTCGTCGACGGGCTGTCGGCAAACCGCTGTCGTTTCACCCGGCATCATCGACCTGGTGTCGTCAAGCGGCTGTCGCCGAACGTTCGCGCCGAAGCCTTGCCCTGCTTCAGCCTTTCATCACCTTCCCCACGCTCCCCCGCGCCGCCGCAGTTTGTCCACTGCCCGAAATCCATGCCGCACCCGGAGCCTCCAGCCCCGCCGCAGAGGACACCACCGTCGTCAGCTCCAATGTTCTCGTGGCCGCAACCGGCATGCAGGGGGCCGCAGGCAGGATTGCGACCGTGCGCTGGTGTGCGCTGGTGCGTGCTGGTGTGCGCGGATTGAATGTGCGGTGTCGCCAAGACATGCGCCAGCCTCTCCGGAATCCGTGAAGCGCGCGCTCCCCTCCGGCCCAGCCCGGAATATTGACTTTCCGCCGCGTGCGACGCACCATGCGGCCATGAGTTTCCTGAACCTCGCCTTCATCGAGCGCCTGGCCGAGGAGCGCATCAAAAAGGCCCAGGAGGATGGAGCCTTCGACGCCCTGCCGGGCCGTGGCAGAGCCCTGGCCCTGGACGACGACGCCCACGTGCCCGAGGACCTGCGCATGGCCTGGCGCGTGCTGAAAAACGCGGACTGCCTGCCGCCGGAGGTTCTGGCGCAGAAGGAGATCCACACCGCGCGCGAGCTCTTGGCCAGCTTCACCGACGAGGCCGAGCGCTACCAGCAGATGCAGCGCCTGAACCTGATGATCACCCGGCTGAACATGTCGCGCCGTTGCCCGGTGCAGCTGGAGGCGCAGCAGGAATACTACGACAAGGTCGTGGCCCGGGCGCCCACGCCGGGCAAGGGCGCGAAGTGAGCCGCCGTTCGCAAACGTTTTGCAAGGGGGCCAGGCCATGAAACTGTACCGCTACCTCACCGGACCGGACGACAGCGCCTTTTGCCAGCGCGTGTGCCAGGCCCTGAACGCCGGGTGGGAGCTGCACGGCGGCCCCACCCTGACCTTTGACCCGGTGCGCGGCTGCGTCATCGCCGGGCAGGCCGTGGTCAAGGACGTGCCGGGCGAATTCTTGCCGGGCCTCGACCTTTCCGCCCTGTAGCCGCGCGTTGGAGAGCAAGGGAATGACCGCCATGAACCGGAAGCGCGCCCGCAGTTTCCTCGCGCCGACCCGTGCGGCCCGGCTGGTCCTGTATTTGGCCCTGGCCCTGGCCGCGCCGCTTTTTCTTGCGGCTTGTTCGGGCCCGACGCCCCAGGGACGCGACGCCGAGGTCGAGCAGCTGCGGGCCCGGGTGGAGCGCCTGGAGCAGGACTCGGCCTCGGAGCGCGCCCGGCTCGCGGCGGAGATTGCGGCCCTGCGCCAGGACATCCGCGCTCTGCGCCTGAGCCTGGATGAGGCCATGCGCACCCTGGGCGAAACGGGTCAGGGCGGTGCGGGGCGGGGGATCATGGACCAGGGCGACGCGGGCCGGTCCAACGCGGCCGACGCCCCCGGCGCTGCGGACAGGGCGGACGAGCCCGGCCAGGCTGCGAAATCCCCACGTCAGGCCCTGCGCGAGTCCCTGCGCAGCATGCTGGAGGCCTGCCGCCATGGCCTGGACCGCCTGGGCCAGGCGCTGGACAAACAATTGGCGCGCCCGCAAAAGCCGCAACCCCTGTAACGCCGACAGCGCAACACGGCCCCGGCGCTGCCGCCGGACGTGGGCGACGAACGTGGGCGCTGAACGTGGGCGCCGAACGCTGAATCCGGACGCTGAATCCGGACGCTCTATCCGAACGCTCTATCCGGACGCTCTATCCGAACATCGACGTCCAGCACTGCCAGCCCGCTTTCCAGGTCTGCGCCCGCGACCGCAACCCATGGCCGCCACACCCCATCAAGATTGTGGACGGAAGCGCTCCCCTTGGGGCATAGTTCCCGCTGTCCGCCGCCAGGCGAGTCCCCCCAAGGAGTGCCCATGCGCGCCGTCCTGCCTGCCCGAAAGATTTTGTCCGCGCTCGCCCTCGTGGCCGTCTGCGGCCTGACCCTGCTTGCGCCCCTGCCGGGGCTGGCCCAGCCGCCCTCGGAGCGGGGCCTGGAGCTGTACCGCCAGAACAACTACGCCGAGGCGGCCCGCCTGCTGCGCGCCGCCCTGCCCGCCCCGCCCGCGCCCAGCCTTGGCGCCGGGGGAG
>Ga0118677_10001363_pt1 | contig 51930 bp, 23 predicted proteins | sample AliMusrvi5mmetaG_FD_86154 | JGI IMG/M metagenome (GOLD analysis project Ga0118677, IMG submission 86154) | reverse complement strand
ATAGCTTTATAGATTATGTACAACATTGAGCTTCGAGCTCGTTAGCACTATAAAGTTAAGGCGCTGTGGTCTCTGATTTTTATGCGGTGCGTGTATGAATCACAATTATTATGTAAGTTTGTTTTTTAAAGATTTCAGCAATGAAGCAAACTAAAAAAACCAGTCAGCAAAAACCCAGGATTGCCCTAAGGCCGGCACTGCAACATGAGAAGAAACAGGGTTTTCTGATTAGGAACAGGGAGATTTTGCTGTTGGGGGCTGTGCTGGCGGTCACCATGGCGATTTACACACCGGCTTTGTTTCATCGCCTTACGAATTGGGATGATCTGGGTTATGTTACTGATAACCCCTATATCAAGGCGCTTTCTCCCGCCAACCTCAAGTATATGTTTACGAAACCCGTAGCGGTTAATTATCACCCCCTCACCATTTTAACACTTGCATTCAACTACCGGTTGTCGGGTCTCGAACCATTCTCCTATTTCCTTGTCAATATTATCCTGCACCTTTTCAATGTTATCCTGACCTATTACCTGGCCCTGCTTATCCTTGCCAGGAATAAACCCATGGCGCTTTTTGTCGCTGCAATTTTTGCCGTTCATCCCATGCATGTCGAATCGGTAGCATGGGTATCGGAACGGAAAGATGTGCTCTATGCCTTGTTCTTTCTGTCCGGTATGATATCCTGGATAAAGTATATCGGTAAACGAAACTGGAAATGGTACCTTTTTGCCTTTCTGTTGTTTGTTTTTGCAGGAATTTCCAAACCTTCGTCTGTGGTGTTCCCATTGGTGCTGTTGCTGCTCGACTATCTCAATAAGCGGAAAATGAACCTGATGGTTTTTGTTGAGAAAATACCGTTTTTCCTGGTCTCTGTCGGAATCGGCCTGGCAACCATTTTTGCACAGGTGGAAAAAGCGGTAGGGAAATTTGACAATTACAGTATCATCCAGCGGTTCCTGTTTGCCATGTATGGATTCTTCATTTATATTTTCAAATTGTTCTTCCCCTTTGGAATGTCAACACTGCATCCCTTTCCGGTGCACAGCCATTCACTGGACCTGCCGTTGGTCTATTTTGCCGCCCCGCTCTTCGATATTTTAATCGTAGTATTGGTTATATATTCACTAAAACATACCAGGCTGCTGCTGTTTTGTTTGTTGTTCTATTTTGTGAATATCATGCTTACCCTCCAGTTTTTACAGGTGGGAAGTGCCATCATCGCCGAACGATACACCTACATTTCCTATATCGGTATCCTTGCCGGTCTTACCTGGCTGCTGAAGCATATCTCTGATCAGCGCCGGATCCCGGTAAGATATGTCTATGTCGTGATGGTGTTGTTTTTCGGCATCATGACTGCTGTCGCGGCACAGCGGGTATCAGTCTGGCAAAACAGTGAAACCCTGTGGACCGACGTCATCGCCAAATACCCCAATAATGCGGAAGCCTATAATAGCAGGGGTTTTTATTTTTTAAAAGAGAACAAGTTCGACAAGGCTTTGCCTGATCTCATCAAATCCCTGGAACTCAATCCGACCGATATTGATGCGCTGAACAACCGCGGCAGTATCTACCGTCAGCAGCAGCAACCGCGCCTGGCCATGATTGATTACAATAAGGCACTGTCAATTGACCCCAATTATGTGCTGGCCATCTCCGGCCGGGGAAATACTTACTTCAGCCTCGGGATCCTTGACTCAGCCATGATGGATTTCAACAGGGCCTTGAAAATCGACACCGGTTTTAGTGTTGCCTATGGAAACCGCGGGGCCGTGTTTTTCAGGATGGGGCAGTTTGACCGTACCATCGAAGATTGCAGCCATGCAATTGCACTCGACCCCCAATATGCGGACGCTTTCCTGAACAGGGCCGTGGCCTATAGTTCACTGGGTAAATGGGATCAGGCCATTGACGACTATACGGTTGTACTGAAAACCCATAAGGATAATGCCTCCGTTTACGAATGGAGAGGCATTGCATACCGGAACAAGGGAGCCAACCAACAGGCCATCAACGATTTTACTGCTGGAATTCAATTAAATCCGAGCATCCCATCAATTTATGTGAACCGGTCATTGACCTATAAACAGGCCGGGATGAAGCAGCAGGCAGCCGATGATATTAATAAAGCCCGTCAGCTGGGTGTTGTAGTGAACGATTAACCGGGTGGTTGCAGAGGAATAATCCCTGATGGTCCTTAGCGTTGACCGGTTGGGATATGTACACGTATAAACCAAATTAAATTATGGCTACAGGAAAGCAAAATACGATAAAGCAGAAACCCAGGGCATCCTCTGGCAAAACCATGCAAAAAGGAGCTCCGGGTAAAATTCAGCAACAGGCGTTAACCGCCCCGCAGCCATTCCATACCCGGATCCTCCTGGTTGCTGTCATCCTGGTATTAACTTTTGCAGCATACTATCCATCCCTGAAAAACGGCATGATGAGGTCCTGGGACGATCAGGCATATATAACCCAGAATGCTCTGGTGAAAAGCCTGTCAGCCAACAATATCATCAAAATATTTAAGGAGGATAAGGGGCTGTATGCAAATTATCACCCACTTACCACCCTCTCATTGGCCGTGAATTACCACTTTTCGAAGGAAGAACCTTTCGGATATCATCTTACAAACCTCCTGCTCCATTTGTTGAACACCCTGCTGGTTTTTATCTTTATCTATAAACTGACAAAGAATAACCTGGTAATCGCTGCAGTAACCTCCTTACTGTTTGGGTTGAACCCTGTCCATGTGGAATCGGTAGCCTGGATCTCAGAAAGAAAAGATGTCCTTTATGCCTTTTTCTTTCTTTGCTCAACCATTGCATACCAGTTTTTCTTACAGAAAAAGGATTGGATCCTCTATGGCTTGTCGTTGACTTTGTTCCTGTGTGCCATGTTGTCAAAAGCCATGGCAGCAAGCCTTCCACTGGTTTTGATCCTGGTTTGCTTTATGGAAAACAGGCGGTGGAACTGGAAAATCATGATCGATAAGATACCCTATATCATAATTGCACTGTTTCTTGGAGCGTATGCAGTCAGGATACAGGCCGAAGGAAGCGCCATCGGCGGAAACATGTTCCCGCTCGGCATGCGCATTCTGCATGCCGGTTACGGATTTACTGCCTATATAATAAAAATCCTCATGCCATACGGCCTCTCCGCATTTTATCCCTATCCCTACCCATTGATCAATTCAGGATGGGTCATTAATACAACCCCATCCATTTTTTACCTGACCCTCCTGGTGGCAATCGTGGTGTTTGGATTCTCCTTTTTTTGTGTCGTGTCAAAAGATGAAAAATTGCATATTCCGGGATTCGGTTTACTGTTTTATGCTTTCACCATTGCTCTGGTACTTCAATTTCTGCCGGTTGGCAGGGCGATCATGGCCGACCGATATGCCTATATCCCTTCCATCGGGTTGTTCTTTATCATTGGGCATTATTCCGGCATGCTGTATCATCACAAGGTCCTCAAATGGCTTGTCCTGACAACCATCACACTTTATGCCGGGTTTATGTTCGTCGGGACCATGAGCCAAACAAGGGTATGGGAAAATGATATTACCTTATGGGATAACGTTATACGGATTTATCCACAGGATAACAGGATTGCCCTTGTCTATGCCAACAGGGCACAGTGCCTGTTAGCTGACGACAAACCTAAGGAGGCCCTGAGCGACCTGTTGGTCGTGGTACATTCCAACTCAAAGGATGACCACGCCCTCGACAAAATCGGGAAGATTTATGGCAAATACCTGCATAATATCGACTCCTCCCTGTACTATTTCAAACTTGCAGAACAGGCCAACCCTCAAAACTTCGAGGCAATCACCGACCTAACCATTGCTTACGGAATTAAAGGCGACCTGCACAAATCCCTTGAATATGCCCTCCGCGGGCTGGCTATCAATAAGAACGATGCACATCTCCTGTTTAATGCAGGGATCACTTACAGTCACCTGGGACAACAGGCACTCGGGGAGGAATATTTCAAAAAAGCGTTTGAAATCGACCCATCTCTAAAACCAAAGTGATAACGGGTACCATTTACTCCGGGCAAAGTATGGCAACAGGCAATCAAAAGGGAAACAGAAAAACCGCAGGGAGCAGAAATGTCACCCCTTTAAAGGTGGCAAATGAACCATTTAGCATGCCCCGGTGGGTGGTTGCTGCCTTGTTGATCCTGATCACGTGGTTTGTCTATAAACCTGCCCTTGATAACCAGTTCACAAACTGGGACGATCCTTCGTATGTTCTTGAAAATGCCGAAATCAAACTGCCGGTCAACCGGAATATCAGCTATTTTTTCACCAATTCCTCTGCCGATAACTATCACCCGCTTACCATGCTTTCACTGAGTTTGGATTATTACTTTGCCACAAAAGGAAAACCCATGCCCAACCCGGCCGATGAGCCCGGTGCCGGGATATTCCATACCACAAGCCTGGTTTTTCATCTGCTGAACGTTTTGCTGGTTTTTTATTTTATTTACCGGCTGGCCCGCAGGAAACTGATCGTCGCCACCGTTACCGCATTACTCTTCGCCATCCACCCGATGCATGTTGAATCGGTTGCATGGATATCCGGACGAAAGGATGTCCTCTATACCTTCTTCTTTCTTGCCGGACTTATCGTTTACCTGGAATATCTTGCAAAACGGGGATGGTGGTGGTTGCTTTTGACAGGTTTTCTCTTTCTCCTTTCACTTTTTTCAAAACCATCAGCGGTCATCTTCCCCTTGATATTATTGGCCATTGATTATTATTCGGAGAGAAAAGCTGATGCAATGGTCATTATCGAGAAAATCCCGTTTTTTATCATGGCGGTAATTTTCGGGATGATCACAGTCCGAATCCAGGGGTCGCTGGCTGAAGCAGGAATCAAGGTTTTTCCGTTTGCCCACCGGATCATGTTCGCCTCTTTCGGGTTTATCATGTATCCTTTCAGACTGTTGTTCCCGGCATCCATATCTGCCTTTTATCCGTACCCATCGCTCGACAGTTCGGGAAACCTGCCGCAGGTTTTTTATTTTGCTCCCTTTATTGCCGTTACATTGATCGCATTGGTCTGGTATTCATACAGGTTTACCAAAGTGGTCAGTTTTGGTTTTTTATTTTATCTTATCTCCCTTTTACTGGTCATGCAATTTGTGCCGGTAGGAAATGCCATCAGGGCTGACAGGTATTCCTATTTAAGTGCAATCGGGTTGTTTTTTGTGATTGCATGGTATATTGACAAGGCATATGGCAGCCGGCAAAAACTAATGCATTCAATGAGATGGGGTATTGTTGCCGCAGCCCTTGTCTATTTCATCTTCCTCGGTAAAATGACAAGAGAACAAACGGCAGTATGGCAGAATTCTGAAACCTTATGGAACGATGTGATATCAAAATACCCCGCCACTTATGTAAGCTACAAACACCGCGGGAACTATTACAGCCGCCTCAATAAATTTGACAAGGCGATCAGGGATTATGAAACGTTTATCAAAATAAGACAGGATGATGCGGGAATCTACAATAACCTTGGAAATGCCTACCGGTTGAACGGGGAAAATGAAAAAGCGATAGGCGCCTATTCAAAATCTATCGCAATTGACAGCCTCGATGCGAAAACCTGGTTAAACAGGGCGGTAATCTACGCCATTGAAAAACAATTTGATGCGGCAATGTGCGACTTTAACAAGGCACTCACCCTGAAACCGGGCTCCATGGAACTTTATATCAGCAGGTCTGTCATGTACAAGGAGATGAGGCGCTTTCAGGAGGCGATAGACGATTACAATCTCGTTATTCATGAAAACCCCCGGAATATAAGTGCCTTCATGGATCGAGGATATTGTCATATGATGTTAAAACAATTTCCTGAAGCCAGGATTGATTTTGAACAATGTATCTCCCTTAATCCTGTAAACGGTCAGGCTTATTACAATCTTTCAGCCGCCTGGAATGAGCTAAAGGATTACCATAAGGCCTGCCAGTATATCCTGAAGGCACAGTCGTTGGGTTACCCGGTTGACCGGAATCTTCTCGAAACCATGAAAAGGAAGGGGTCATAACCCCGAAACCGGATCAGGAACCACCAGAAATGATGAATTATCTTCCTTACAATATCATGTATTCAAGGGTATATGATACATTTGTACAAACATTTTTGTGAACATGGAAAAAAGTAAGCGCCAGCATAACGTACCGGGTCAATCGAAACGCCGGCAACAACCGGGGAAAAAAATATTTGATTTTAAGGCATGGTTGCCTTATACAGCGGTTCTGGTGCTGATGGTGCTGACCTGGTATCTGTACAAGCCATCGTTAAACAATCATTTTACCAATTGGGATGATCCTGATTATGTTTTAGAAAATGGTAACGTAAAAAAACTGAATGAACAGAATGCAGCCTATTTGTTTTCTCATTCCTCGGCATCCAATTATCACCCGCTTACCATGATTTCGTTAAGCATCGACTATGATCTGACAACCAGGGATAAAAAACTTTTCAGGGAAACCGAAGAACCTGAGGCGACCATATTTCATACCACCAGCCTGCTGCTGCATATCGTTAACGTATTGCTGGTATTTATCTTCATCTACCTGCTGTCGCGGAAACGTCTCGTAGTCGCAACAGCCACCGCATTGCTTTTTGCCATCCATCCGATGCATGTTGAATCTGTATCCTGGATTGCCGAACGTAAGGATGTCCTGTATACCCTCTTTTTCCTTGCCGGACTGATCGTCTATCTGAAATACCTGGAGCGTCCGGGCTGGATAAAATTAATTTTTTCAGGAATCCTGTTTTTGGCTTCCCTGCTTTCAAAGCCGGCGGCAGTTGTATTTCCATTGATATTACTGACAATCGACTACTTCTCAGAGAGGAAATTCACCGCAAAGGTGATTTTGGAAAAAATCCCCTTTTTTATTTTATCGTTGGTTTTCGGTATTGTCACTTTTATGATCCAGGCCCATACCGCCGTGGCGGGAATTAAGGTCTTTAGCCTCTTTGAGAGGGTGATGTTCTCCTCCTACGGATTTATCATGTACCAGTTTAAATTGCTGGTACCACTGAACATTACGGCATTTTATCCCTATCCCTCCTTAAACGCATCCGGGCACCTGCCTCTGAACTTTTACCTGTTTCCGGTGTTGACATTAATGGTGTTTGGCCTGGTTTATTACTCAGCCCGGCATACCCGGATTTTTAGTTTCGGATATCTCCTCTTTCTGGCGTGTATTGCACTGGTACTGCAATTCATGCCTGTAGGAACTGCGATCATGGCCGACCGTTACTCCTATATGAGTTCCATCGGCTTGTTTTTCATCGTTGGCTGGTACCTCGACAAGGCATTCACCGTTAATCATAAGGCATTAAGTATGTTACGGTGGGTCTTTGCAGGAATATTTCTTGCCTATTCGCTTTTCCTGTGCAAAACAACCTATGAACAAACATCGATATGGCAAAATTCAGGAACCTTATGGACCGATGTGATCTCCAAATTTCCGCAGGCTGAGATCTCCTATAAACAGCGGGGAAATTATTACGGCAGTTTGAACAAGCCGGATAGTGCCTTACAGGATTTCTTATCCTTTATTCGCATTAAACAGGATGATGCAGGCGTCTATAGCAACCTGGGTAATGTTTACGGGATGCGGGGTGAAAGTGAAAAAGCCCTGGTTTCCTACTCGAAATCAATATTGCTCGACAGCCTTAACACTAAAGTGTTTCTTAACCGTGCCATAACCTATACAAAAGCAAAAAATTATCCTGCGGCATTGCTGGATTACCAGAAGGCGTTGAAGCTTTATCCGGAATTTCTGGAGGTTTATGCAAACAGGAACAGAACGTTTCTTGAAATGGAACGGTTTCAGGATGCTATCGAAGATCTCAACTTGCTGATCCTTAATAATCCCCGGAATGAAAACTATTATATGTCAAGGGGTATCTGCCATTTTAAACTCCGGAATTTTACCGAAGCACTGGCCGACTTCCAGGAGTTTTCCCGCCTGTCTCCCGAAAATGGAGCTGCATTTTTTAATGCCTCTGCCTGCTATAATGAACTGAAAGATTACAGGCAGGCATATCAATATGCCCTGAAGGCCGGATCTCACGGGTTTAAGGTAGATGAAAGCTACCTTGAAAAATTAAGGAAAAAGATGGGTTGATCAGGAAAGGGAAGTCGGGACCATTTGCATGATTCTGTTAAGTTGCAGCCATCCTGCTGACCTTATCTGCCATTCAAAGGTAGAGATACATTTGTAAAAATTTTATTGTGAACTATGGACAGAGAAAAGCATAAAAAAAAGATATCCAATCCAACCAAACGTACTAAAACACCTGCTAAAAATACATTTGAATTAAAGACATTGCTCCCGTATGCGATAGCCCTTCTGCTGACATTGCTGACCTGGGGGGTGTATAAACCCTCCCTGAATAACCATTTTACCAATTGGGACGACCCTGGATATGTTTTGGAAAACTCCCGGATAAAACAGCTCAATGCACAAAATACGGGCTATTTCTTTACGCATTCGTCGGCATCCAACTACCACCCGCTGACAATGCTGTCACTCAGCGTCGACTATTATTTTACGCTAAAAGACAAGAGGCTTGTAAGGGAGACTGACGAACCCGAAGCATATGTTTTTCACAAAACCAGCCTGCTGTTACACATCCTGAATGTATGGATGGTCTTCGTTTTTATTTGGCTTTTGTCGGGGAAACGCCTTGTTGTTGCTGCGGTGACAGCATTGCTTTTTGCCATTCACCCCATGCATGTTGAGTCCGTGGCCTGGATCGCTGAAAGAAAGGATGTTCTGTATACCGTTTTCTTCCTTGCCGGTTTGATCGTCTACCTGAAATACCTTGAACGACCCGGCTGGTTGAAGTTGGCTTTTACGGGCCTGCTGTTTTTGGCATCCCTGCTGTCAAAACCGGCTGCCGTTGTTTTTCCGTTGATTTTACTGTCGGTCGACTACTTTTCAGGAAGGAAATTCACGGCAAGGGTGTTCCTGGAAAAAGTCCCGTTTTTCCTCCTTTCCCTCATTTTCGGGATCATCACTTTTATGATCCAGGCTCATGTCGCAGTTGCCGGGTTACAGGAATTTACCATCGTCCAGCGTTGCCTGTTTGCCGCCTACGGCTTTTGCATGTACCAGTTTAATTTGTTGTCTCCTGTTGATTTAACTGCATTTTATCCATTCCCCCTGGTTAATTTGACAATACACCTTACCTGGCATTACTATTTCGCTGCGGTGACAGCAACCGCCATCCTTTGGATAGTATACTATTCAACGCGCTTCACCAAAGTGATCGGTTTCGGGTACCTCTTTTTCTTTTTCTCCATAGTGTTGGTGTTACAGTTCATGCCTGTTGGGAGCGCGATCATGGCCGACCGGTACTCATACCTGAGTGCAACAGGCCTGTTCTTTATCATGGCGTGGTATCTTGATCAGTCGTTCGTCAGTGTCAATAAGTTCGTTCATGCCGTGCGATGGTTTTTTGCTCTCATTGCCATACTCTATTTCATTTTCCTGGGAAAAACCACCTTTGACCAGACCAGGGTGTGGGAGAATTCCGAAACCTTATGGACGCAGGTAATATCAAAATTCCCGCAGGCTGAAATTGCCTATAAAAACAGGGGAAATTATTATGGCAACCTGAACCTGACCGATAAGGCAATAGCGGATTTTAACACTTTTATCCAGCTTAAACAGGACGATCCCCAGGTATATAGCAACCTGGGAAACGCATATGGTTTAAAAGGTGATCTCAACAGGGCGCTTAATGCCTATTCCAGGTCGGTCAAACTCGATAGTCTCGACCCCAAAACCTGGCTGAATAGGGGGATAACCTATGCGAAGTTTAAACAACCCGACCGCGCCCTGACAGATTATAACAAGGCCCTGGCGCTAAATGCCGACTTTATGCAGGTGTTGCCAAACAGGGCCTATACTTTGCTGGAGATGGGGAATTATGATGAATCAATCAGCGACTTCTCCCGGTTGATCCGGTATTCACCAAGGAATGACAACTATTATATTGACCGCGGAACCGCCTATTACCGGCTTAAAAAATATCCCCAGGCGATTGCCGACTTCCGGCAGTGCGTTGCCCTGAATCCCGAAAACAGCCGGGGGTTATTTTACCTTTCGGTAACCTATCTCGATATATCCGACTTCCGGAATGCATACCAGTGCGCCTTGAAAGCTAAATCGTTGGGGTACCCGGTTGATCAGGGTCTGTTTGAAAAACTCAAAAAACAAGGTGGCTGATCATTGCAGTCTCCCGAAAACCAATTATAACTTATTATAATTAAGGCATGAAAGACAAGAAACAGCAGGCTAAGAGGCCAATCGTCAATCCCAGAGCCCGGCAAAAACCACCAGTTCGCAAGCCATTGTTAAAGGAGGGGGATTCTCTCACCGGTTTGCACTGGCTGCATTGGCTGTTCATCCCGTTGATTGCCATCGTAACTTTTATCTGCTTCCAGCCTGCTGCCGGCAACCACTTCCTGAAAACCTGGGATGACGAGGTATATGTGACCTCGAACAAGTTGTTAAACGGGCTGAATGCCAAAAATATCTCCGAGATATTCAGTTTTCATAAGGACTTGCAGAAACTCACAAAAAACTACCATCCGCTGACTACGCTTTCACTCTCTGTCAACCATCAGGTTGCAGGATTGAATCCCCAGTCATATTATCTGACCAATATTTTTATTCATATCCTGAATTCGATCCTGGTTTATCTCCTGATATTTCTGTTGTCGGAACGAAAAATATGGGCTGCATTGTTTTCAGGGCTCCTGTTTGGGATCCACCCCATGCATGTTGAGTCAGTTGCCTGGATTTCAGAACGCAAGGACGTGTTATATGCCTTCTTTTTTATTTCTGCGATGATCAGCTATTATTTCTATATCAAGAAAAACAGGATGAGCTTCCTGGTACTGGCTTTCCTGCTCTTCCTCCTCTCGGTTTTGTCCAAAGCAATGGCAGTCGTTTTTCCTTTGGTGCTATTCCTGATGGATTTGCTCCTGGCGCGAAGATGGTCATACCGCGTTTTGGTCGAGAAGATCCCTTTTTTCATTATATCCGTATTCTTCGGTTTGCTTGCTGTCAGGATCCAGGCGGATGGGGCGATAACCGACTGGCAAACGTTTACCCTGCTGCAGCGGGTGATGCATGCATCCTATGGGTTCCTGGCCTACCTCGGCAATTTTTTTCTACCGGCAAACCTTTCTGCCTTTTATCCCTATCCGTTTATTGACGCTCAGGGGCTTCTGCCGTGGACCTTCCGGCTTGCTCCCTTTGTTGTGGCGGGGATTCTCGCGGGTTCCACCGCCTTGCTTTTTATGAAAAACAGGATGATGAAGGTAACCGGTACAGGCTTGTTATTCTTCTTTGTTACCCTGATGCTGGTATTACAGTTTTTATCTGTCGGGAAGGCCATCACGGCCGACAGGTATACTTACCTTCCCTATATCGGGATTTGCTTTATCATTGGAAGTTGGGGTACCACTCTGGTTGAACAGAAAAAAATAGTTCTGAGAACGGCAGGCATGGCACTATGGGGGATGATGCTGGCGTTAACGGTATTTTCTGCCATCCAAACCCGCCACCGTTCGGCCGTATGGCATGATGATTTCACCTTGTGGCACGATGCACTGGATCAATACCCCGATGTAAGGATGAACTTTATCAGGTGCAACCTCGCCAAATTAAACCTGCAGAACGGGGATTACCATGTGGCGATGAAAGAATACCAAAAGGTGTGCTCGCTTGAGCCCGCCAATGGCGAAGCCCTGGAACGGATCGGGCAGATATATGGCCAGTTTTATCATCGAATGGATTCTTCATTGGTATTCCTCAACAAAGCCTTCCAGGTAAGTCCTGACAACGCATCGCTTCTGAAAAACCTGGGGGTTGCCTATGCCGTCAGGGGCGATTATGGAAAATCCCTGGATTTTTTCCTGAATGCCTATAAAAAACTCCCTGCAGATTCTGCTCTGATCCAGAATATCTCCATGACCTACAAGGCTATGGGGAATAGTGAAAAATCGAATGAGTTTGCAAAATTAGTCCATCAGAAAAACTAAACCCAATCATCACCGGTAAAGGATATGGCAAAAAAAGCAGCTGTAAAAAGCAAACAAACAAAAAAACCTGGCATCCACTGGTCGAACCGCCTGACAAGCCCTCCGCTGACATACCTCGTTTTCTTCCTGTCAGCCTTTCTGATCTATGGTCAGGTCCTGGGTTTTTATACAGGCAAGTTTGATGAGGACCTCCTGATCAGTGGAAATCTGGGTTTATTAAAGGATTTCACCAACATCAAACTTGCATTTTCCAGGGATGCGTTTTTAAGCACACTTGGGGTTGGCTTTTACAGGCCGTTTCAAACCGTATCATTCATGGTTGATGCTCATTTGTACGATGCCAGGGGGGCGGTGTTTTATCTGACAAACCTGTTGCTGCATGTTGCGACCTGTTCGGCCCTGTACACCTTGTTGACATTGCTCGGAAACAGCAGAAAGTCGTCCTTTGTCTTTACCCTGATCTTCCTGGCCAGCCCGTTGTTCGTGCATGCCATTGCCTGGGTGCCGTCGAGGGGCGATCTGTTAATAGCCCTTTCCGGAATCCTTGCGGTGGCCAGTTTTATTAAATTGGTCAATACCGGCCAGTACAGGTATGCAACCGGCACCCTGGCAGCATTCCTCGTTGCCATGTTCTCAAAAGAGACTGCCGTATTCATACCGCTGATCATGTTGATCTCTTATCTCCTGATGGAAAAGACAAAGAAACTTCCCTTGCCTGCGATGTTCATACTGATTGGTGGCTTTTTGCTGATCATTGCATCCTATTTTTACCTTCGTGCCCAGGTTGTGAAGATCCCTTCTTCCCCGGCTGAATTCGGACTGGTTCCATTTCTGCATAATATCAGGACCTTCCCTGAATATCTTGCCAAGTTCCTGGTACCCCTTTACCTTTCGCCCATGGCTGGCTTTACCCTGACCAACACAACATTGGGACTGGTTTTGTTCACAATTCTGGCGGGACTTGTTTACCGGTATTTTCCAAAGTCGTCAAGGATGGAACTCTTTGGTTTTACCTGGTTTCTTGTTTTTGCCACTCCCGGGGTTATGTACAGCCATATGTTTGGAAGCGCCGCCTATGATTATCTCGAACACAGGTCCTACCTGCCAATGGCAGGGATTATCATCGTCCTGATCTTCCTTTTTAACAGTGTTCCGGAAGGGAAAAATAAAAACCGGCTTACAGGAGCTGCCCTGTTACTTGCCCTGATACTGGCTGTTTATTCATTTATCTATGCCGGGAATTATGAAAATCCAATGGTTTTTTATGATTATACCATCAAATCAAACCCCTTGTCTGCCATGGCGTTGAGTAACAGGGGCCTTATCCGGGCCGATTTTAAAGATTACCAGGGGGCAATCAGTGATTATGATAAAGCACTTGCCATAAAACCTGACTATTCAAGGGTTTTGGTAAACAAGGGTATATCCCTGGCTGCCATGCAGAACCCTGTCGGGGCGATTGAGCAGTACGACCTGGCCATCAGGTACGAGCCTGAACTTTTCCAGGCACACTTTAATAAAGCCAATTCAAAGTTAGAGTTAAAGTTGTTCGAGGAGGCGTTACACGAATATGACAGGGCCATCCAAATCATGCCCGCTTATGCTGCCGCCTATATCTCCCGTGCTTCGGCCTATTACAGCCTTAAAGACATGGCTGCCGCGGACAGGGACTTTACCACGGCTATCAGCCTTGAACCAAATAACGATATGGCCTTTTTAAACAGGGGGAAAGTACGGTTTACGGGTAATAATAAAACGGGAGCTTGCTCCGACTGGAAGTCAGCTGCCAACCTGGGAAATCAGGAAGCCCGCGATCTCCTGGGAAACTATTGTAAATAACAGGCAATCAACCTGATTATGGAGATTTAACTGCCCTTTCAAGGTCCAGGATGTAATTGGCGGGAACATCCATCTTCAGTTCCCTTGCCTTCAGGGCATCATCCAGTGCATTCCTGTAACGGTGCTGCCTGAAATTGGCGAACGATCGGTTCAGCCAAGTATTACCATCATCGGAAGTCATTTTCAGGGCCATGTCGTAATCTGCTATCGCCTTGTCAAACATATCCCGTGCGAAATAGATGTTGCCCCTGTTCACATAGGCACTGCTGAAACCGGGATCTGTCCTGATAGCCGAAGTATAATCAGCAATCGCGCGGTCGGTCATGTTAATCTTATTAAAAGCAACCCCCCGGCTATAAAAGGCCCGGGTGTTGGTAGTGTCAAGTAAGGTTAGAATGGTGGTGAAATCAGCCACCGCCGAATCATATTTACCGATCGTCGTGTAGGTTAAACCCCTGTTGAAGAGCCCGTCAATATAGTTTGGTTGCCTGACAATGGCAGCGGTGAAATTCCTGATCGCCTCCTCGTTCTTGCCAATCATCGTCAGGGCAAAGCCGAGATTCTGAAAAGCTTGATAGCACTCGGTATAGGTAGCTTCATTCCGGATCGCCCGCTCGAGTAAATCTATGGCAGTGGCATATTCTTTCCTGTCGATGTATTCCCGGCCAAGGTCGGTCAGTGCTACACCATCGTCAGGGTCATTCTTCAGTGCATTTTTCCATAAGGTTTCATTGCTGTGCCAGGTCAGTGACTGGCTGTAGCTCATCACCGAAAAACCAACCAGGATGACAACCGCGATCGCCGGTAAAACCTTTGAGTATTTTGGATTCCGGTTGATTACGTGATCAAAAAGCAAGCCGAGGATAAAAAAAACCCCGATATAGGGTATATAGGTATACCGGTCGGCAATGATGGCATTCCCGACAGGCAGGATCTGTGAGACGATGGAAATGGTACCCAGAAAGAAGAGTGATCCGAAAACAACAGTCCTGTTCTTCCTGAAGAAGTAAGCCGTAACCCCCACGATTACTACGGTTGCAAGGGCTCCGGCATACACCCAACCCTTATCGTTTTCTGCCGGATATTTATAAAAACAACTGAGATGAAACGGATAGACCAGTTTATAGAGATAGGCTGAAAAATTGAAGCATGCAATGACCACCCGATCCAGCAGGGAATGTGCCATCAGCCTGCTCGAAGTGAGCGAGGTGTGTTGCGCGGTAAGTGCCAGTATCCCAGAAGCCAGGGAGAACAACAGGTAGGGAACTTTGTTCAGTACGGTGCGGAGGGTGATTTTCCTTTGATACCAGTAGTCGATAAGGAATAAGGTAAGAGGAAGAACCACTGCCTGCCCCTTGCTCAACAGGGAAAGGATGAAAAAGAAAAGGGAGAGGGGATAATACAGGGTGTTCCTGCGATTCTTCAGCAGGAAATGTATATAGCAGATCAGCGACAGCAGGAAGAAAAAGGTATAGAGTACATCTTTGCGCTCAGCGGCCCATACCACCGATTCGACCCGCATGGGGTGAATGGCAAACAAAGCCGTTGCAATCATCGTGGCATAACTCTTTTTGGTCAGGAGCCACATCAGTGTTGCGACAAGGATAATGTTGCACAGGTGCAGCAGCAGGTTGTCGAAATGGTAAAGAAAAGGCTTTAACCCTGCAAGATGATATTCAATAACATAACTTAAAATGGTCAATGGATGGTAGTTGCCGACAACGATGGTTTTATAGTGGAAGATATGCAGGATGTTTGCCCACGACAGGGTCCTGATCAGTACATTGTCACGGATATAATTGTAATCATCCCAACCCAGAAATTCCCCCGTTAGGCAGGGAGAGAAAACAAGCAATGTTAGTAATACAATTCCCGCAGTTCCGATGATAACGGGTTTTATTGAAACACTTTTGCCTCCGCCTGTTGTTCCGGGCGTTGTTTTTTTTTCGACTTTTTTTGAAGGTTGTTTCATTCTTGCTCTATCAAATCAACAAAAGGAACAGGTGTTAGCTATTTCAGTCACTAAATCAACTACAGGCATTACCACGGACTTCCGAGCCCTTTGGTGAAATATAAGTATTTACCTTAGGACGCAAAAGTACAAATTTGTTAATTGAACAGGGTTGCTATTTTGATTTCGCGAGCCTGAACACGATCGATTTTTGAAGGAAATAGGAGATAATGGCCGCGGGGACCAACCATACAGCCCAGGCAGTATAATTGCTGATTTTTAACATATTGGTAAAATAAAGGAACAGCAATCCGAGAAGATAGGTGATGCCGTAAACAAAGAAAAATCTGAAAATCAATTGATTATTACTGTTTTTAAATACAATGATTCCCGTGGTTTTAAAATTAAAAATTACCCCCAGGATGGTCGAAACCAGCGATGCGATGGTATAATGTAACTTAAAATAGATAAGCAAGGCAAATAACCCGTAGCCAAACCCGGTATTGATTACTCCGACCACCAGGAAACGAACAAATCTTTTCGAAAGCCTGCCGGATAACTTGTTCCAGAGTTCTGAGGTTTTCATGGAGATTTCAGTTGATTTTTTCGGCCGGGCTTCGTTATTGCTTTGTCGCATAGATAGGATATTGCCGGAAAATCTTCATCCGGTCATGGAAAACCTGCTGCCGTACACGCTTTTAGTGCTATTGATTGACAGCCTACAGGATCCCCTGCTGTTTTATATCATTGATTACCTTATTGATCTCCTGCTGCCTGTTGTAAACCTTGCCGTTATAGATTATTTTATCCCTGATAAACTTTGGCCTGTTCTTAACCTCTTCGATGATCTTTCCAATATAATCGCCGAGGATGCTGATGGAGATCAGCTGGATGCCCCCTAAACCCATCATCAGTAAGATGAGGGTGGTTATTCCTTTTGCATTTTCGGGAGGGGCAACAAAATACTTGATGATGTAGAATATAGACAAAGCCACAGTTATCAGAAAAACAACAAAACCCAGGGTTTGAATATACTGCAGGGGTTTAATGCTGAATGAAAAGATGCCTTTTTTGGCCCACCATACATTTTTGAAGAAATTATTGGTGCTGAAGCCGAAGAGCCTTTCAGGCCTGACGTAAGGTACGCCAATCTGGCGGAATCCGATCCATGCCCTCAGCCCCCTTATAAAAATATCTTTCTCAGAGAACTTAAGCATATGATCAGCTGCCTTCCTGTTAATGAGAGAGAAATCTCCTGCATCCACAGGGATGTTCACATCCGACATCTTCTTGAATATCCGGTAGAACAATTTGTAGAGGAATTGCATATGGATCGGTGCCTCCCGCTTGATGCGGCTCCCATAGATTATCTCATAGCCCTCTTCCCATTTTTTAATGAAATCGGGGATGATCTCCGGGGGATCCTGGCCGTCACCATCCATGAGGACTACTGCATCTCCCGACGACAGTTCCATTCCGCTCATAAAGGCTGACTGGGATCCGAAGTTCCTTGAATGGCTGATACCGATAACATGAGAGTCGTTTGCGCAAATCCCGGCGATAACCTGTTCATCATTATAGGGGCTTGCATCATTGACAAAAATAATCTCATAATCGTACCCCGATTGTTGAAACATCACCGATAGTCTCTCGTAAAGAAGCGGTATCGATTGATTGTCCTTATAACAGGTGATTATGGCAGAGATTTTTTTGTCTTTTAACGGAACAGAGACACGTTTTAAACGCAAGGCGGCCTCCTGCTCCCAACTGGCGGTCAGTTTCAACCCCTCCCTGAATGAAGTCCTGCTTTCCCAGCCCAGGATATCCTTTGCCTGTTGTGGGTTGCCATACCACTCTGTGAGATCCCATTTCCTGTTGGGCATACTCCCAAACTGCGGTTCCTCCCGGATGTTGAAAAGCGCTTTTGCCGTATTGGCTACATCCGACAGGGTGGTTTTCAACCCCGAAGCAATATTGACTGAAACACCGGGGTTTGTCCTGCAGGCGGTTAGCCCAGCCTTTACCAGTGCATTGGTACAATCATCAATATAGACAAAATCACGGGAAATACCTGGATTTACAAGTTTCGGATATTTCCCCAGCATGCCAAAACTGATGATGGTGGGAATCAGCCGGTCACGTTCTTCCCATGGACCATATATTGAATACAAACGGAGGTTTACAGCGGGGAGGTTATGAACGGTCCCGTAGTATTTAATGAGGTAGGAGGCACTTACCTTTGAGACGGCATAATCAGAATTAGGGATCAATTCCGATTTCTCGTCGGGGAAGGTGCAATTCAGCCCGTATTCCGATGAGGTCCCGGCCTGGACAAAAGCGCTGCAGCCCGTATCCATGAGTGGCCTGATCAGGTTGAGCGTACCAATATAATTGGTGAGATGTATCTGTTCACTGTCGCTTTGCCGTGCATAAGCGCCATAGGCTGAAAGGTTGAAGATAGTCTGGGGCTTGAGGTGGTGAAAAACCTGTTGAACCTGTTCAAGGTTGGTAATATCCAGGTTGATCAGCCGGGAAGTATCCACCCCTGCCAAACGCCAGCTCTTTTGGGGGTTTCGTGAAACGGCATAAACATCATCACGAAGGGTTCGCAAACTGTGGAAAAGGTTTGCACCAATAAACCCCGATGCGCCGATGATAACGATGGGGCCGCTCAGCCGGCGGGCTTCTTCGATTTGGCTGGCATCCCATGCCGGGATATATAGAATATCATTATCCATGGATCATCTGATTAATGACCTGTGCAATATTGACTGCATCAAGTCCGCTGATTGACTGGTGGTAACCCTGGCTTCCATAAAGGCCGTCAGGATACCCTTCTGCATATAGCTGTTTGAATGTACAACTCAGGTTGTTCTCAAGAATATGAGCTGCGAGATGCTCGCCTAAACCGCCACGTTTAACGTGTTCTTCTATGACCAGCACACGGGATGTTTTACGTATGCTGTCAATAAGTTCCAGGGTCAGGCCGGGAAGGGGTACTTCGGATATCGCAAAAACATCCGCGGATAGGGTATGATCCATCATGCCCGGCACTTTGAAAAGGTTCAGCAGTACCGGACCCATCCCTATGATGGTCAGCTCTTCTCCGTCATAAAGCTTTCGCACAGGTTGGTAGGGGGGCAGTACCAATCCTTCCGGTAATGTGCCAAATCCCAGCCGGAAATAGGAGGGACCCGTATAGGCGAACATAGCGGCAACAGTACCGGCTACATCTTCATTGCTGAAGGGTATGAAACACCGCATATGCTGAAAGGAAGAAAGAACGGCAATGTCCTCAAGGGCATGATGGGTGGCACCCATGATGCCATACCCGTATCCTCCACCATTGCCGACAATTTTTACATTAAGGTTATGAAGGCATACATCAAGGCGGATCTGTTCGGCCGGCCTGTAAACCATGAAGGGTGCGATGCTGTAACAAACCGGTAACAATCCTTCTGATGCCATTGCTGCCGCAAGGCTGACCATGTTTTGTTCACTGACCCCAGCGTTGATAAATCGTTCGCCTATGGCGTCCCTTACATTCTCGAGGGCCATGAAACCGAGATCACCTGTGAGAAAAACCAATTCCGGCTTTTCCCGGGCTATTTTTTCTATTGTCGTTGAAAATTCACGTCTCATTTATCCAGATATTTCATCCATTGCCATCCTGTATTGTTCATCGGTCATCGGCAGGTAGTGCCATTCCATTTTGTTTTCCATGTATGAAATCCCAAATCCTTTGACAGTGTGCGCAATGATGATCTTTGGCATCTCATTCGACATATCAAGCGAATCAAATGCCTCCCCGATTGATTTTTCATCATTGCCGTCTGTGGCTACGGCTACCTCGAAATTAAACGATTGCCACTTCTGGATCATGGGTTCCATATCAATCACCTGCTCCGTCCTGCCGAAGCCCTGGAGCCCGTTGTTGTCAAGAATGACAACCAGGTTCTTCAGCTTATGCTGACCTGCAAACATAGCTGCCTCCCAGGTGGATCCTTCATTGCAGTCGCCGTCGGAAAGGATACAGTAGGTGTTGAAGTGCCGGCCTGAGAACCTGTTGGAAAAGGCAGTCCCGGTTGCCAGTGACAGACCGTGTCCAAGGCTCCCGGTTCCGAAAACCACCCCGTTGAGTTTCCCGCTGCAGGGCGGATGTGCTGCCAGTAAGGTGCCGTCCTGATAATAGGAATCCAATACTGATTCCGGGAAATAGCCGGCCTTGGAAAGTACTACATATAATGCAAGGGCAGCATGCCCTTTTGAAAGAATGAACTTATCCCCGGGCTTTAACTGTTTAAAAAAAAGGTAAACCAACACGTCAAGACAGGACAGGGATGAACCAATATGGCCCGCATTGGCCTTTTTATACAGGGACAACACTTTTTGAAGACATTCTCTCTTGAGTATTTCAAATTCAGTCATCAAGATAATATTTAAGATAAAATTCCACCTCTTCAGTGGTAAAACTAAAGGGGCCCGGCAGTCAAACGGTTTCTAGGGATTTTCCTTTTCAACAAGGTGATGGGCCGACGAGCTTTGCTTCAGCAGATGTTCGGAAATATTCGTGTTCAGGAGTATCAGCAAAATCAGGTAGATGAAAATGCCAACGCCCGACAGACCCAGGCTCAGTCCAAAATTAGGCAGCTCAAAGTCAAGCTGCACCTGGTGCTCCCCTGCTGTCAGAAAAATCCCGGTAAATCCCAGGTTGCAAAGTACCGGTTTTGTCGGTTTTCCGTCAACCACGGCACTCCATCCCTTGTCGTAGGGGATGGAAAAAAACAATATTTCAGGCTCTTTCAGTCGGATGGATCCACGGATGTGGTTGTTTGAAAAATGGGAGATCGTAAGACTGTCCTTTTTTAATGAAGTAACCATTGATGAAAGCTCAACAAAGGTGAAGTTGGTGGAGGTGTCTTTGGCAGTAATCTCTTTGAGATGCTTAAAATCCTCAGATACAGGCTCCTCGGCCACGATTGCTTTCAGGATGGCGAAATCCTTCTGCAGGGATGATAATTTTGCAAACTGGCTGTGCGAAATATAGGCTGAATAGGAACATCCCAGCGGCAGGAAATATTTATTTTTAAGGACCTTTACATCGCCAAACTGGCCAATTGAATCATAGCCCATCGTTTGCTGGTAAAAGGAGTTGGATTTCCTGGTGAAATGATATTTGACACTGGACAGGATCTGCAACAAGGGCCTGTTAGTAACCCCCTGGGCCCACCGGCTTTGCATTTCTTCGCCCTTTTTTATAAGGTCGGTCTCTTCCAGGAAACGGATGTAATTTTTTTGGTTGAATGAATAGTAGCTGGAGGTGCCAAAATATCCATGTACTTTGGCATCATTGATACTCCCATGAATGGCAGGGCCGCTGCTGTAATCCTTGCTTACCCGGTAAAACCCGGGGTCGGTTTTTTTAATATAGGCAGCCGCTTCAACAGAATAGTCGTTGTATCCTGTTTTTTGTTTCCATTCGCTCTGTGAAATGGTATCCCGGGTCCGTACGGTTTTCCCGTTCAGGTAAACCAGCTCACAACATACGACCAGGATCAGCAGTACCTTCAAGATGCCTTTATTGCTTGTATAGTTGAAGAATAGCAGGATCATGGCATATACCACCAGCATAAGCGTGGCGAAACCCTGCAGGCTTTTGTTAAGGATCTGGTCAATGTTCTGGTATGGATAATAGAGTAACCCCAGTAATCCGGCAAGGGTCAGCAAAAGCACCAGCAGGTTGACTTTTTTAAGCTGTTCGAGGTCACTGATAACCCGGATGGTGAAAAACAACAATACGAAAGAAAAGAAAAGGGAGAAACCACGGTAATAATCTCCTGAAAAGGCCCAGAATGCATTCCGTAAAAACGGGAAGATAATGGGGATAAAGTAGAAGGCAAGGAAAGATCCGTAAACGATTCTCCGTTTGTTTGTAAGCGTTGTAAAAACCTGCGTAAAGAGCAGCAGGGGCAATAACCCGATATAAAAGAGAGGAGCCTCCAGGTAGTTATACCAGCCTCTGAATGCACTGCCATTCCCGACCATATCGTTGGCAAAGGCACGCATGATGGCAGTCGTATAATGGATCGGATCGGCCAGTGCGAATACGGGCTTGCTCATGAGTTGCTGGAAATAGGTTGAATTTCCACCGACTCTCGGACTGTCAAGCAACGTTTGAATATTGACAAAAATGAAAAAGGAGGAGATCAGCAGCCCCAGGAAAGTAAGACCGGCCAGTTGAAAAACGATCCTGGTACAAGCCTTGAAATTCAGCGTGTCGTCGGAAAAAAACCGGAAAAGAATAAAGGTGATGAGGAACAAGCCATAGAGATATACGTCGAACGTTTGATAGGTGGCAATCAGGGCAATGGCAACAGGAAACAAATACCAGGAGCCCTTCTGAACCAGTTTTTCAAATGACCAAAGCAGCAAAGCCAGGTACATGGCTTCCGTCGAGAAATTGTACCAACTGCCTCCGACAATCATCAAACCTGAAAAAGCATAAAGTAATGCCCCGATAATAGTTGCCGTTTTGCCAAGTTTCAACAATTTCAGAAAGTTGAAAAAGAACAGCCCGCCCAGAAAAATCTTGATCATCTCCGTAAAGATGATACTGTAGGCAATATGCCCTGACCCCATCAGGTAGATGATGGGGAACAGCGGTTCGGTGAGGGTTACCGGAAGAATATTTTGTCCCATCCCCTGTGAAAAGGACCATTTGGGAAAACCATCTGTTTTCAGATAGTTGATGATGTTAATGTAATTCGGATAATTGGTGTTGACGGTGTCACTGCCAATGTCCTTGAACAGGTAATAATGATCTCCCATGATGAAATCAAAGAAAATAACCAGAAACATCAAGACAACAAGGGAAATAAAAAGTAGCAGGGTTTGTTTGTCAGACAAAAGGCTAATCCAGTCCGGGGTTGTCTTTTCAGTTTTTTTAGGAACAGGTTTTTTTAAAGGAGGTTTTTGTTTAACAGCCATAAGCGTTTTTATAATGATCCAGACTAAATCTTAATGCAATTGGTTGGTAAATATAAGCAGAAAAATATCATACGGAGTAAGTGTGGCAGAAAACATAAACTTCGCGATTTTTTAAAATGCCCGTTGTTAATGCTCACTGTTTTCCCCCGCACTCTTTCCGAAAGATGGCACCTGCCTCCTTGTTGCCAAGTTTCGCGGCCATTTGCAGATCGCTGCAGGCTAAATCTTTTTTACCTTCATTGAGGAAAAAGATGGCACGGTTAAAAAAGGCCAGGGGGTTGTCAGGGCTCATCCTGGTGGCATCGGTCATGTCACGGAGTGCCTCCTCCTTTTTCCCAAAGGCAGCCTCAGCCATGGCACGGTTGATCAATGCATCATAATAATCAGGCTTGAATTCGAGCGCCTTCGTGAAACTGCTTATCGATTCTGTATATTTTCCCAACCGTCCGTAGGAAATTCCCAGGTTAAACCATGAAACATAATAATCCTCCCTGAGCCCGATGGCACTTTGAAAATCAGCAACCGCTTCGTCGAGTTGCCCCATCTGCAAATAGAGGTATCCCCGGTTGCAATAGGGCTCAGGAACCTCAGGATTCATCCGGATGGCCCGTCCGTAGTCCAGGATGGCAGAGTCAGGTTTCCCTGCTTTTGACCACCCGTCAGCCCTGTAACGATAAGAGAGCGAATAGTTGGGATTAAGCGAGATCGCCTTCGAAAAATCTGCAATGGCAATCGCCGGTTTGCCGGTTTTCAGGCCCAGCCCGCCCCGGTTGTAATAAGCCTCAAAATAGTTGGGATTGACGGCAATAGCCTTTGTGTAATCAGCATACGACTGGTCATATTTTTCCATCCCGAAATAGTACAACCCGCGGTTATTATAGGCAATATCAGTTTCTGGATATTTGGCAATCACATCAGTCCACAGGGTTTCTGAATTTTCCCAGACCGGGACCCTGGTTAAGGTAAACATCACATTCACGGAGAAAAACAACAGGAACAGGAGGTAAGCGGCTTTAAACCTGAAAACATGCTGGTTTGGAAGTGCCTTTTCGGTAATCCAGAAAAGTGCCATCAGCAGACCTATATAGGGAATATACGTGTAACGGTCAGAAATAATCGAATGGCCAACCTGAAGGAACTGCAGGGTAAGAGAGATGGTTATAAAATAGAAAAACACGCCAAAAGCCACAACCTTCGTATATCTCAGTGAATAGATCACCGCCGCCACCAGAAGGGCGCTGATAACCGGCGCCAGGATATAGATCCATGGCAGCGGCTGACCTGCCGGGGGAAAAGGATAGAATGCTGAAAGCCCGCTGGGAACCACCAATTTGACAATATACATGAAGAACCCGTACGATCCGAAAAGCATCTTCTGTACGAGAGTATAGCTCTCAAGGGTCGATTTCACCATTTCCGTCTGACTGTGGATCGTCTGTAACCCGATCCAGACAGAGATGATGAAAAACGGAAGTTTTTCAAGTAATGCTTTGACAGCCGGTTTTCGCTGTCTGAACCAATCGATGGCAATCAGTACAACGGGAAATACTACTGCCGTTGGCTTTGAAAGCGCCGAAAACAGGAACAACAGGAGGCAGAGAAAATAACCTGTCACTTTCTTGTTATCGAGGTAATGCAGATAGGCAATCAAACCGCCCAGGAAGAAAAAACTGTAGAGCACATCTTTCCGCTCTGAAATCCAGGCGGCCGATTCAACATGCATGGGATGTACGGCAAACAGGGCGGCTGTGAAAAGGGCCATTAACCTGTTGTTCCCCGATAAGAGTGATACCAGCCAGAATACCAGTAAAATGTTGAGCAGATGAAGCAAGATATTCACCAGGTAGTAAGAAGCAGGTGCTAATCCGGCAACCTTGTAATTTAAGGCAAGGGAAAGGATGGTCAGCGGATGGTAGTTGTTGGCTACCGGATGGGTGAAAATATATTTTATATTGGTGAAGGAGAGAGAGGTTATTTGTTGGTTATTTATAACATAAACCCCGTCATCCCAGTTGGTAAACTGGTTATGTAAGGCTGGAAAGTAAAGAACCATGGTGATCAGGACAACACCTGCCAGAAGGTAAAGATGCAGGTGGCTTTTTGATAAAACCCTCTCTTTCACCCTGTGCTGTTTTCCTTGCAAAGGGATACCCCCTGCTTTTTCCCTCACTGTTTTTACCGGACTCCCCGTTCTTGCTGTTTTTGCCATGGCGCTATTTTCTCATGCATTCCTTCTGATAAACCTGTTCAGCATCCTTACTTCCCAACGACATGGCCTTTTTAAGATCCAGGCAGGCAGGCTCGCCTTTATGCATGTTCAGATAGACCAACGCCCTGTTGAAATAGGCACTTGAATATCCGGGATTCATGCTGATCGCCATATTGAGATCTTTCAGGGCGTCCTCCGTTTTACCCATGGTAGCTTTGGTAATTCCCCTGTCGGTAAGTGCTTCAAATGAATTTTTTTTAAGGCCGATTGATTTGTTAAAGCAATTGATCGCTTCGGGAAACTGACCTGACCTTGCCAGTACCTTCGCCAGGTAATGCCAGCCGGTTGCATAATCTGGCTGTAATTCAACAGCCCTTCTGTATTGTCTGACAGCATTCCCGAGTTTACCCTGCCGTTCGAAAACCTGGCCCATGTTGGCGCACTGCAGATAGGTCAGGTTTGCATCTGCGGCTGCTTTCATCCCCATCAGCGTGCACAGTTCTGATGCAGCATAGGTGGGATCAAGGGTGATGGCCTTTTGTAAATCATTACGCGCTCCCTCTGTATTGTGTATCTCCTTTCTGGCAGCTGCCCTGTTGAAATAGGATTCTGCATCCGAAGAGTTCAGGGTGATGGCAGCGGAAAGATCGGTTATGGATTCAGTATATTTTTTCTGACTGGAAAATGCATTTCCCCTGTTTCTGAAACCCAGCGATTCTTTTGGATTACAGCGGATCGCCTCCGTGAAATCCTTTATCGCCTTTTCAGGATCACCCATTTGCAGGAAAAGACTCCCCCGGTTGTTATAAAGCATGTCATTGCCGGAATCCAGGCTGATGGCCGCACTGTAATCGTCAAGTGCTCCTTGAAAATTTTCAATGCTTTTTTTTATCATGGCTCGGTCACTGTAAAAAACAGGGTTGCCGGGGCTCATCGAAATAGCTTTGTCATAATCTGCCAGCGCATGTTGATAATCCTTCATGTCAAACCTCACAGATCCTCTGCAGGTATATAACTCCACCTGCCCGGGCTTCTGGCGAATGGCAGTATTATAATCCGCCAGTGATCCTGGCAAATCATGCTTCAGCTTTTCCGACATGGCCCTGTTAATATACCCGGTAGTATAAGTCGAATCTTTCCTGAGCAATTCGTCATATGCCGCAATCGCACCATCAAAATCGAGCATTTTCGACTTTGCATCCCCCAGGTTCACATAGGCTTTCAGGTAATTAGGATCCGCCTTCAGGCACCCCTGGTAATCAGTAATGGCATTCTTATAGTCCTTTACGCCAACCCTGATGTTGCCCCTGTTAAACCATGCAATCGGCACCCGGGCATCCTTGCTGATAACATCGGTCCAGAGAACCATGGAGTTTTGCCAGACGGGCGTCCGGTTGAAGGTAACTACCCCCTGGAGAAGAAGATACCCGGCGGCAACTGCCAGTGCAACCTTCCGGTTTGCCATGAACATGTTATTGTCGAATAACCAGCCAAATAAAAAGCAATATCCGATCGAGGGGATATAGGTGTACCGGTCGGCCATGATGGCGCTACCCACCGGAAAGATCTGCAGCAGGAAAATAATATTCAGCAGGAAAAAACCGAGGGCAAAGAAAATTTCTTTCGACCGTCTCCATGAAATCCACAACCCGGCAATGACACCCAGGGCAGGCACGATGCATGCCCAATACAAAACAGGGATCTCCCCGGTGTATTCCTGGATTGGATATGCGTAAAACGCAGAAAGAGAGACAGGAAGCACGAGTTTCAGCAGGTAAACGACCAGCCCGTAGGAGGCAAATGCAACCTGCTTGAAAAATGGGAAGTGCACCATGGTTGTGGCATCTGACGAGCGCTGGGCATTCAGTGCAATAATCCCGAACAGAATTGAAAGGAGAAAAAATGGAATTTTTTCCACGATGACTCGTGCCCTGAAAACCGCCCTGTCTTTGAAAAAATCAATAAGCAGGAGGGTGAACGCAAAGGTGACTGCCTGTCCTTTTGAAAGGCAGGATAAAAGAAAGAACAGCATCGACCCTGCATACCATTTTCCCTTCCCATTGCCGGTATACCTGATATAACTATACATGGCCAGCAGGTAGAAAAAAGCATAAAGAACATCTTTCCGTTCCGACACCCAGGCTACTGATTCGACATGCAATGCGTGAAGCCCGAAAAGGAATGCAGCAGCAAGGGCCAGGTTCACGCGATTGGTCAGGGCTTTGAGGGAAAAGTATACCAGGAGGGAGTTTGCAAGGTGAAGGAGCAGGTTGGTAAGATGAAAAACAAACGGGTCAAACTTGTTTACCTGGTAATCAAGGGCAAGTGAAAGCATGGCCAAGGGGTGGTAGTTCCCCATGAAAAAGGTGGAAAACACTCCCTTGATCATAGACCAGGAGATGGATTTCAGAAAGGGGTTTTCCTGGATATAGACCCCGTCATCCCAATTGGTAAAGGAGTTTCCAAGTGATGGCAGGTAAACCATGATGGTAGCCACTATCATGGCCGTGATCCAGAGATACTGCTTATCAAAGACAAAATCCCTTGTGGCAGCTTTTTTCTTCATACCCGCTCGTAAGGTTATAAAAAATGGCTGGTAGAGTTTGTCAAACCAGCCATTTCATTAAGTAACGACGATGATCATTAAATTCAACGACGGTTATTTTTTATCGGTTTTTAACAGGTTCCCTTCTTCATCGAACATCGGCTGAAACTCCAGTACAATGGAGAAAAAACGTTTGCCTTTGGCATCAGTAATTTGCAGAATTGATTTTACCTGGGCATCTTTGTAAGTACTGTTCATCATTGTTTTAACCTTTTCAGGCAGGTACTGGATGTGAATGGGCTTTTCAATTCTTACAATATTCCCGGCCGTGTCAATAACCGCCGATGCCATTGCTTTAAATCCCTGTACAGTTCCCTTGTAGTTTCCTTTAACACGTTCCCATTTAATGGGGTATGCAACGGTATCGGCGGAGTTGGGATAAGTAAAGACAAATTTATCCATGACCGCCTGCGGAATTTTCGTTTGCTTGTTTTTCTGGGAATGTGCGAACTGAACACATAATACTAATGATAGCAGGATGAGAATTTTTTTCATAAATAACCGGTTGTTATTAATTTCTGAGTGAATGTGATTGAAAATAAAACAGAGACCTTATTGGTCACGATGCAATAAGGTCTCTGTACAGATAAAGATTCAGATGTTAATCATTTTCCAACGCGACAACATCTTTCGACTGACGAAGTGAGTATAGTTTTTTCCCGCCATAGGCAATTCCCATAGCTAACAGAATCCCCACACCACCATCAATTGGTGCGCCTACAGGTGTCCCTCCACCTCCGCCAGGTCCGCCGTTGGGAGGAGGTGGCGGCACATCCGAAAGGCTGAGCAGGGGCAAAGCTGTAATGGCGAATAGTATCAATATTAATTTTAATGTTTTCATTTTATATAGAGGTTGTATGAATAGCTCGTGTGAATTATTACTGGACAAAAACTTTCCCGGAAACGGTGGTTTTATCTCCCAGAACTTTTACAAGGTAGTACCCGAGTTGCGTGTTCAGGCTCACCTTGTTCAAAGTATTGCTTTCGATGGGCTGGCGGTTAACTTCTTTGCCAAGCAGGTCGTAAATAATAATTTCGCCATGGAGTTCCATCGGTACATTCACAAAGACATTATTTTCCGAGGAATAGATTTTAAGATTGGCGGCACTATTATTTGCCATACCGGTGAGTGGAGAAAAATGCAGGTTGAAGCGGTGCACCGGGTTGGTAGGGGAGGCTGTAAACTGGTAAACAGGGTTTGCCGTAAGATTTTGGTTCTTCCCTAACAGGATATCTTCAAGGTACAGGTCGGTTCCGACAGGAAAAGTTCCCATTCCCGAAGCAGTAACGGTATAGGTGCCGTTGACGCCAACCTTAAAGCCAAGAGGGATGAGTGTTTGCGCAGTATAACCGGGCAGTGTGTTGACTGCCAGGGAGGGAGAACTGAGTGAATAGATCTGCGGGCAGTCAGCAACACCAAATAATTTATAGGCGTCGTATTCAGAATCAAACCCTGCAGTCGCATCGGCGTTAAAACGGATTGATGTCATATCTTCAAGGTTGTTGCCGTCAACGGTAAGGTCGAGATACTGGGTGGTAGTGCTTTTTACATAGGTGTTGGATGAATGCACCCTGTTGGCGTTAACAAACACGATGGTTCCCGCGTATTGCCCGGTAGTGACATGTACAAAGAAACCCTGTTCTGCAGGAATGTCATAGGGGGTTGGATCGGTGGTAAGGTGAGGGACATAGGTCGTTCCGTTCCACAGGTAGGCGGTGGCATCGATATTGGCTTTGCTGATCGCGGCGTCCCAACGCAGGGAACAGGGATAAGGATTGCCTACCAGGTTGAATCCCATGGCATCCGAAGCATCGGAATTAGGAATTCCGGGCAGGGTGACATTGCCTGTATTCACATTGCCTCCAATCCAGGAAATAACACCGTTTGCTCGGGTGGCCGTAGAATAACCAACACCAGGTGTCAAAGTCTGTGTGCCGGCTGTGTAGGGTACCCACAGAGCGGATGGCTCATCATAATAATTCATTAAAGAGTTGAAATATACGTAACTGTTAGAGACTTTGACCGGGGGTGATACATAATGCCAGGTAATGGTTGTAGCAGGCCAGTTCCCGTCCCAGTTGCCAGTCTGGTAACGTTGCACCGTGGTGGTACCGTTTACAGGGAGCCCCCCGGCACTGGTTAAGTCAACAAACGAACCGCTCCCGGTTGCGTCGCTTTGGATCAGCAGGTCGCCCTTCACTTTCAGCGTTTTGGATGCATTCAGCGTGAGTTTCCCTAACGGATAAATCGTAAGGTTATTAACCCGGTTGGTGTCATCGGAAGTTACCGTTCCGGCTGTAATTACAGCATTCACATTGCCGGTAGGGACAAATGCGTTACCGCTGCCATCAGGGTTGAGCTTCCATACGGTTGAATCTTTAAAGGCTCCGCCAGCTGCAATTGAATAAACTGTAGCACCTGAAGAACCTGTCATAGAACCGGCCGTCCATGAGGTTAAAGGATCAATAAGTGTATAGGGATTCGCCTTGACGAACGAGTATTGCTGCCCTGTGTTGCCTGTATTCGCTGCTTTGTTGATGAAATCGAAGGTGGTCGTGCCCCCTTTGTACTGAAATTTAAAGGTAACAACGGTCGCATTTGAAAGGGTCTGACCTGTACCGGCTCCTGTATACCCGTAGAGTACCTTCAGGTACCATTGTCCAGTGGAGGTCGGGTACTGGAAATTATTCGTGATAACGACGGTACCTCCTGAAACGAAATTGTGCGTCTCACTGATATAGGTCATTACATCGCGGTTGTAGGAAAACACCCACTGCACGCTGCCCATCAGGGTACCGGTTAACTGGATCGGGACATAAAAATACTGGCCTGGGACTAATCCTGTTCCGTTATAATTAACCACAACGACAGGATGGGTAACCGCACGGGCCTCATTGAAAGCAACAACGAATAACATCATTGTTGCTGCAATAAAAAGTAGTTTGATTTTGTTTTTCATATATTTGAGTGTTATGTTTATTAAACGGAAAATTAGCGTTAGTGATTGGGGTCAGGGTTTCGTCCAAGGACATCTCCTGAATTAAGACCCAGAAAATCCTGATTGGTTGCATCAGTGCAACTAATATTTATAGCCGGTGTTTCAAAAATCCATTGAGGGGCTGTATAATCATCCAGTACCGTATAGTCCAGGCTGTAATAAAATGCATCTTCAAAATCACTTATGTCGTAGTACCCACTCTGGTTCAGATCCCCGGCAATATCATTAAGAGGGTATGGATAGGGCATAGGAATATAGCCGGGTACGCCGAAGGCTGCGAAAAATATTGCCATTGCATCATCCAGTTCGATGTAATGGGATAGGCCGGGTGGGGCAATGGCTGTCATCGTATAGCTTCCGTTGGGTGCGAGTAGTTCAAAATAGCCGGTGCCGGCTTCCGTTGTGGCTCTTGACACCGTGTCATTTCCTGAAACAAGCACTACCGTAAAACCTTCCAAAGGAATCTGTGGATCAGGAGCGCTCTGGTATTTCAGCGTTCCGCTGACCTTGAACTTTACATTTACACCTCCGCCATTCCAGTTGGCAGGGACAACTGTACCCGCTGTGGTTTTAACCACACTGCCGTCGTTGAAGGTCATTGCCCCTGCGCAATTGGTACCGTTGCCGGCAACATAATTGAATCTCAGGACCACGAATGGATCGTTGTTGATGTCAGTGCCCACGACACTGGTCCAGACAATGTTTAACATATTGCCGTTTAAGGTTACCGTGGCTCCGAATGGGTTCGTGGGCGTACTTACATAGGTAAGTCTTGCCGCATCGAAGGAGATATTCATCGTAACCCTGCCTACGGGCGGCAAACCTGTAAAGGTTACCGGGACAAGCGCCGGGTTGCCGCTTGCTACCGTGACATAGCCTATGCTGGCATCCTGTCCGTTTACATGGGCGGGGGTTACCGATCCGTTGGTAAATCCTACCTGGACAGGCGCGCTGTTGGTGAACTGGCAGGGAGTTCCAAAGGTGATATTGGCGGTACCCACCCCATTATAGGTAAACCGCAATACCAGGAATTGTCCGTTGGTAATGGCAGTTCCACTATAGTTTAAGAAAATGGTGCCTCCTGAATTGTTGGAGGTCACACCGGCCGGAGCGCTGAACACTCCCACAAAGGTCATCCTGGGATTGTCGTAAGTAAAATCGAGGCTGAAGGTTGTGATACCAGCCGGCATCCCGGTGAAGGTCAGCGGCACGTCGATATTTTGTCCCTGTATTGCGGTATTCAGCACAGGCAGGGAGGCAAACGCGGTAGGCGTGCCCGCATGCAATACACTGCCATTATTATAGGTAACGGCAAGATTGGCATTTGAGGTCGCTATCAGGATGATATTCCCTGTACTGAAGGTTATGGGCGTTGTCACACTGCCGGTATAGGTGAAGTTCAGGTAAAACATGCTCCCCGGGGTGTTCAGCAGGGCGCCTGCTGCTTTTGTCCAGGTAAGGGTGATGATACCGGTTGCGGCAGAGGCGGTAATGTTGCTGTTTAAAAGTCCTGTCCCGGTGACACTGGTAAAGGTCAGTTTGGTTGCATCATAGGCTATCTTCTGTGTGATACTGCCAACATTGGTTCCGGCCGACCCGGTGTACCACAGGGGTACCACGGCAGCTGCGCCGGTAGTGGCAAAAACATTGCCGATGTGCGCCTGTTCCGTATTCGATAAAAAGGGACTGACACTTCCGTTGGTCAGGGTACCGGTCAACGGTGTGATCACACCCCCTACCAGTTTGGTAACTTCACAATAAGGCGTATTAAAGGTCAAAGGACTGATCAGCCCCTTATATTTAAAGTTCAGGGTTAGCAGTGTCCCGCTGTTCATGGTAAAAGTTGTAAGGCTTGACCAGGCCATGGTAACCGTATTACCACCCGATGATCCGACGGTAAGGCCCCCCGGAGCAAAATTGGTTATGTTCTGGAAAGCAAGCACAGCAGGGTCATATACAATATAAAACTGGAAGTCACCAATGCTGGTAAACCCCGTTACGTTTAGGTTAATGGCAATATTTTCATTCGGACTGGCAGTGGCTGATGGCAGCGTTGCCGTGTATTGGGCAAATGATCCAGATCCTAAGACCAACATCATCAGTGTGATCATGATATATTTCATCTGGAATATATATTTTTAAGGGTCATTGACTAATAAAAATTTGCAACTAATTGTTTTAGTTGTTTTTAGCTTTAACTAATTTAAACTCATGCATAAAGGTATTGACCGGATCTGTAAAGATGTACCTACAGAAATAAATTCCAGCCGGCAAATATACGAAATTATTTTCAATTTTGTACTCCCCTTTTGTAAGGAAGTTGTCTACCAGGTTCATTACCAGGCCCCCCAAAGGGTTAAAAAGTTGAATGGATACTTTGCCGGGGCCGGGCACATGATATAGGATTGTTGTAGTTTCAGTAAATGGATTGGGACGGTTGTAAATGGTCATTGATGCGGCTGTCGAATGGTCGTTGATCCCCGAAACAGAATCAACGGTTAACAGGGCGGTACCGGATGTGGCTGGGCAATTGCTCTGTTTCATGATACAGCGGTATTGATAATGGTTGTAATTTGTTGGCACATGACTTATGGTTAGAATGGAAGCATGGGTTCCGGAGTAGGGGGTCCCATCGGACAGGCTGCTCCATGTATTCCCACTGTTACGACTCTCCTGCCAGCCATATTCAGCCGCATTCGGGGAAACTACCTGGAATGCCGCATCGGCCTGTGATTTAATGGTTTTATTAGCAGGTTCCGCAGTAATGGCCGGCATGGCCGAATAAACGGAACCATTTATATAATTAACAGGAACGATCTGTAAGGAAACGGTTGCGATCTCACAACCACTTTCAAAAGAGATATTCCCGGTTTGCTGCAGTACGTTAAATTTTAAATTCAGTAAGAGGTTGTTGGTAAAGTGGGCTCCGTTTACGTTGCTCCACACAAGGGCTATGCGGGAAGGGTTTGTTTGAGAATTAAAAACCAGCCCGTTGAGCTGGGGGTCAATATTCTTTAAAGTGTCAAAAGATAATACCTGACTGTCATATCCGATATAAAGGGTTAATGATCCGATGTTTGCCAGGTTGTTACCCGTAATGGGAACCAACACCGTCTGAGTATTACAGATTCCTGTATTCCCTATGGAAAGGGCTGGGGCCTGAGCTGAGCTTTTTTGAGCGCAATAAAAAAAAAGCATAAGAAAAGCGCTCAAATAAACGAAGGCAACTTTGGTCATTATGCTTTTTCTCCTTTTTTTTAAAAAAAAAGGCGGGAAGAAGAGGCATTTACGTCTCTTCTTCCACACCTGGTATTATTAATGTGTATAAACCATTTTGTTGATCCTTGTATAAACATCTGAAGAGGTTTCCAGTTCGATCTTATAAAAATAGACGCCGGATGAGAGGTTGTAATTTGAAGGACTGAAGGTGAAGGAATGCATGCCGGAGTCTTCCGGTCCGTTAACCAGGGTTGCAATCTGTTTCCCGTAAAGGTCGGTCATCACAAGGCGAACGTTTCCTGCATCGGGTAACTGGTAAACAATGGTGGTGGTATTGGCAAACGGGTTCGGATAGTTGATCATCGAAAATTCCGTGTTCATGCTGGTGGTAATCACCTTGGAAAGTTTCAGGTTCTGATAACCCAGAACGTTGGCACCCGGATCGCCGAATTCAGAGCCATGCTGCACCGTAAAGATGCTCGTGGCTTCTGTCAGGGATTTCCTGGCTTTTACCTGGAAGGAGAGAATGGTAGCATCGGACTGTAGCTGCAGTGAATTGGTGTTTGACCAGGCGATGGAAACAACGCCGTTTTTAATGGAATAGGCCATCCCGTCAAGTTTGGTGTTGATCTTTTCGATTTCAAAGAGATCCTGGTCATATTTGAGGAACAGGGTCATGGCGCCAATTTCAGTTGATGAAAGGCTTTTCAGATCATAGGAGAATGATTTGTTGACGGGAACCATCATAATTTCATTCTCTGAGGTAGCAATCACCGGGGTTGACTTGGTGTATGCAGGGTTAGGGATATAACTACCATTGACATCACCGGTACAAAGTGCCATGAATTCAAAATAAACAGGACCTGAGCCGAATACATGAGCGATAGTATCGGTAAATACCCAATTGCCAACTGATACCGGAAACTTATAGTTCGTGGAGTCCACAATTCTTTGCTTGATCAGCAGGGCATCGGTGGCATTTACAGGCTGTACGCCATTTGCGTTGGCTGCTTTATAGCGAAGGGGTGAAAGGGTAACATAACCTGCCGTGTAAAGTTCGGTGATCAAAGCATCGACAGCAGAGATGCCTCCCCAGGGTGCATTGACAGTTGCAGTAACGGTGTAGTTATCTTGAGCCAATGAGGGGAAAGAGTAGAATCCATGGTCGCCAAACCCGTCAGAGACAGTTGTGGTGGTAGCAGGAGTCCCTCCTGCTGTGCCAGTAAAAGTAACATGAACGTTGTTCATCCCTGGATAACCGGCAGCAACATTGTCATAGAATACATGGCCTGATAACGGAATTGGAGATGAAGAAGCAGGCAGAACAGTAACCTGTTTACTGTTTGATACGTAACATCCGCCTGAGGTGTTGTAGCTTACAGTAATGGTGTCATCACCTGCAGCTCCCCAAAGTACGGCAATGGTATCGGTACCTTGTCCATAAGTAATGGTAGCATCACCAATAACATTCCACACATAGTTGATCATCCCCGGGTCAGTTTTGTATCCCTTGGTTATGTTCTGATGAGGGTTTGCTACGCCTGTAATGGATGGAGCAGCAGGGGAGATGTTTACACCACCGTCGAGCCAGTTGGCGGGAACATATGCGGCCAGGCTGCTGGCAAGTTCGCAGGGCTGTTTGGTCAGATCATCATTTTTAAAGTACAGGCTTGACGAGCAGGAACTTCCGCCGCCACCATTATAATGAAAATTCAGATCCAGGAAAAAGCCTGTAAGGACATCACCAGAAGGGTCAGACCAGTCGATGGCAATTTGATTTGCAGTGGCATAGGCATAGGCGCCATAGGAATTATTGGAAATACCTGTAAATTCAAGTTTTTCACTGTCATAGCCAATAAACATCGTGGCAGCGCCCAGCGGATTGGAGGTGTAGCCATCAATGGAAAGGGGAACCGCGATATCGCTTCCCGCCGTGGCGGATACTGAACCCAGGGTAACGCTTGAATAAGGAGGCCAGATGCCGGGAGTGATCACGCTGTTATTGAAGGTGATGTTCATAATCTGGTAAGTCCAGTCTACAATCTGGCTTCCCGGGAGGAAGTTGATATGGGCGGCTCCCATCCCGTTATAGTGGAAATTCAGATTAAAGAAAGGTGTCAAACCTATACCGGGCAGAAAATGGCCGTTTTGCGCTGTATCCGTATAAATAATGGTCAGCAAGGAGCCAACGGCGTTCGCCATCACATTTGAACTTAAGGATTCAACAGGTGTCATGCCGGTAAAGCTCATAATTTCAGAATCAAAATGAAGGTAGAAGGTGAAACCTGAAACCGGGTTGCTTTGTACATCAAACAGGAAGGGTACGGCGATATCTGATCCCTGGATAACATTGGAGAGTGAGCCAATGGTAACCGTATCAGCGGTGGGGTATTGCTCAACTAGTCCGCCGGAGTAACAAACGTTGGCGCTTACATAGGCCGGCGCTTTGGTAATTTCGCAACCAGGGGCAAAGGTAAGGGCGGTATTGTTTGGATTGTTGTAAACGAACATAAGGGAATATTCGTCGTTGGTGGAATCGATCACAACTCCTGCAGGATTAGGATAGGTCCATGCAATATTTACAAGCCCGTTGTTTGCATAAGCATTGGCGCCGGTACCAAAAACGCCGGAACCCACAACACCCACAAACGAAAGTTCGTTGGGATCGTACTTGATGTTTTGCGTGATGGCATTCACCGGGATGGCTGTTGTTCCATACGTAAGTGGCAGAACAACAAAATCTCCCGGGAAATTCATGGAACTGCCAATATAGGCATGATATTCTGAGGTAGAGCAGTCGGGGTAAACAGACCCATTGGTATACCCGATCAACAGGTTTTGGGTCGTATCATGAACAACAGCGCAGGTCGGTAAGAAACCAAGGGAGGTTGAAGCGCCATTATATATGAAATTTATTTTACATAGATCCCCGCCAGAGATAGTGTAAGGGGATAGAGAATACCAGAAGACGACAATGGTAGAATCCTGAGCCACGACTGACAATCCTGGCAAGGCAGGAGAACTGAACCCTGTAAACGAGAGAACAGTGGGGTCAAAACGGATATTAAATGTGAGCGAGTTGATGCTGGTGAAATTACCGACATGAAGCGCCACATCCGTGGCCGTATTGGGAATCGCTGTTTTATTTTCAAGCGAAGCCGTTTGGCCAAATGACATTATTCCGTAGAACAATGTCAAGAATAAGAATAAGGTAAATTTCCTAATCATGGGTTCAAATATTAAGTTGTGTTTATACTTTCAGGTTGTATATATGTTGATTTATTTTTACTTGCTTTTATTATGATGTCCCCAGTTGTTTCCCGGGGATTTTTTTTTACGATCGGGTATTGGTAATTATGGTTGATGGTGAAATTGTACTTACCATCCATGCTGAGAGGTAAGAAATATTTTTGTTTATGCGGAGATTGCTCTGTCCCAGAGTTTCCCGGATAATAGGGTAAGGATGCCTGGTAAATGCATCAAATGAACCAGACAGATGATCGGCAGCTTCATTAAAATTATTCGCCCTTTGCGGCGCGGCACTGATTAAGAGATATGAAATCAACTTATTGCCATTTAATATACATACTGAATTGAACTTGGTAAAACCGGTAAAATTAGCAATAATATCTGGTTTTGCCGGGGAAAACACTTCCCGGGCTGCGCAGAATTTTTCCGCCTTGGCGGGAAGATTCTGCGCAGTCGTGAAGTTGCACTGAAAAGCTAAAAGAAAAAATATAAGGTAGTTTTTCATTTTACGTTCAGGCTGGAAGTGTTGTAATCATCATTATTTTTAAAAGAAAGCAAGAGGGCAGCAGACAAGCTGCTGCCTTCCTGCCTCAGGGTTTACTATTTGGCGAAGATCATTTTATTGCTCTTCACGTAAGTGTCGGTTGCGCCTGTTACTTCAATCTTATACAGGTATACGCCTGGGGTAAGGTTGAATTCAATAGGGTTAACATCAACTGAATAGATACCGGCTGCCTGTGCTTCGTCAACAAGGGTACGGATGGTCTGACCAAACAGGTTGGTAAGAACCAGTTTTACCTTGCCTGATTCCGGCATAGAATAGACGATACTGGTATGGTTGGCGAACGGGTTCGGGAAGTTTGACATCGAGAACTCGGTAGCGCTCGGTGTGATAACCTTGCCCATTTTCAGGCTGAAGTCATCATACCTGTTGCCCTTAGGATCGGCGAATTCACTGCCTGTCCTTACACTGAAGATCTGCGTGGGCTCAGCAAGCTGTGCTTTGGCTTTCACGGTAAGTGTAAAGAGCGGTTCGTCATTCTTCACCGTCAGGGATTTAGGATCTGACCATGCAATCGCAACATTGCCGTTTTCAATAACATACTTCATTCCATCATTGAGTGAAGTGGTTACATCAACAACATCAAAGCGACTGTTGTCGTAGCCCATGAAGAGGGTCATAGCGCCTAATTCGGCAGCGCTGTTGCTCCTGATTTCATAGCTGAAGGTATGGCCTGCTACAACGGTCTGGATTCTGTCGTCAGTTACTGACATGAAGGAAGCTTCCTTCATACCAACCGGGATATAGGAACCATTGACATCACCAACACAAAGTCCATTGACAGTCATAAGAGATACCGTCGGGATTGTGATTGCAGGGTTGTCAAATTTCCAGTTGCCGGCCGGGTACGAAGTGATCGACCCAACAACGCGCAGTTTAATGTAGAGAGCATCGAGTGCTGTAATGGTTGTGCTGGCATTTACATCGCCGGCCATCCAGGTCAACCCGTTGGTCGGGGTGAGGATGGTTCCCGGGTTTGCAGCTTCCAGCTGTACCATAAGAGCATCGGTAGCATTGTTGCCACCCCAAGTTCCGTTAAACGTAGCTTCCAGTTTGTAATAGGTGCCTGCAGGAATTCCCGCGAAGGAGAAGTATCCAGGCTCACCTGCTGAAGTCATGTTCGGTCCGGTTACGGTAGTAGCGGCAATGGTATTGGTAATGGTGTTTCTCAGTTTGACGGTAACGCCGTTCAATGCCGTTTGATACGGATTGTAGTATTTGACGTAACCTGCAAGCTGGTAGTTGACAGAAGGAATGATCGTGATGTTCATGGTATTGCAACCAAGGCATCCGGCCGGTGATGATTCACAAACAGAAACCTGTCCGCATCCGCATGCCGGGAATGGACCCCAGTTAACGTGGATGGTGTTGGTACCCTGTCCGGAAACAATCGATCCGCCAATAATTGACCATGTATAGAGGTGTCCTGTAACAAACGGTGTTGTGTAAACAACGCCGGTGGTATCAGCTGGAACAGAAACTGGTCCGGCGATAACAGGTGCAGGCGGAGGCAGAATGGTAACATTCTTCACGGTAGTCAGGGCACAGGTATGAGCATCGGTTACAGTCAGATAGACTTTACCGCTGCCACAGCATGACCAGCTGATAACGATCGTGTTGGTATTCTGTCCGGAAACAATCGTACCGCCTTCAACAACCCACTGATAGGTAACCGGGCTGAAATAGGTGCCGGTTGGTGCGGGTGCTGTATAGGTGGTATTGTTATTCCCCAATCCGGTGTTGCAGCATGCAGTGTCGTGGCCTGTGATACTGATGGCCCAGGCAGCAGGCTGAGTTACAACGTAACTGCTGCTGATCGAACAAACATGTGCGTCAGAGACCGTAACCGTATAGGTGCCAGCCGTCAGATTGGTGATCGGGTTAACAGAAGCGCCATTGCTCCATGCATAGTTATACGAAGGTGTACCACCGCTTACTGACAGGGTGACAGATCCGTTGCTGTATGAGTAGCAGGTATTGCTAACAACAACTCCGGATAAGGTCAGCTGGGTAGGTTCAGTAACAACCTGGGCAGTGTTGGCAGTACATGAATGCGAATCTTTCACCCAAACCTGGTAGGTTCCGGCGGCGAGTCCGCTAAACATGCTGCTTGACTGGTAGGTTGTTCCACCATCCTTACTGTACTGGTAAGCGGGTGATCCGCCACCGGCATTAACGGTGATGGTTCCGTTGGTCTCACCATGACAGTTAACATTGGTTACGCTCGTGCTGACCGTTAACTGAGTAGGTTCAGTTACTGCCGCAGTAGCGGTTGTTGAACACCCGTGTCCATCGGAAACAGTAACAGTGTACGTGCCATGTGTCAATCCGGTTGCAATTGCACCAGTCTGGGTATTATTCCAGATATAGGTATAACTGCCCCATCCAAAGCTCGGGTAAGCAGTTGCTGTTCCATCGCTGCCACCAAAACAGGTGACGGCATGGGTTTCAGCTGCTGTAGCTGCGAGTGATGCACTGGGTCCTGTAACAGTTGCACCGGCAGTAACGCTACAACCATGTAGGTCGGAAACAGTTACCGTGTAAATGCCTGCCGTTAAGCTGCTGGCAATTGCGGTTGACTGACCGTTGTTCCAGAGGTAGGTATAGCTGCCCCAACCAAAGCTTGGGTAGACGGTAGCTGTACCATCGCTGCCACCGAAACAGGTGACCACTTTGGTTTCAGCTGCTGTTGCAGCAAGCGCGAAGGTAGGTTCAGTGACTGTTGCAGTAGCTGTTGCTGTACAACCGTTGAAGTCGCTTACTGTGACCGTATACGTGCCAGCGGTTAAGCCGGTTGCCGTTGCACCGGTCTGGGTATTATTCCATAAGTAGGAATAGGTGCCCCAACCGAAACTCGGATAAACGGTAGCTTCACCATCGCTGCCACCGAAACAGGAGACAACTTTGGTTTCTGCTGCAGAAGCTGCAATCGCTGCGCCAGGTCCGTAAACCGTAGCCGTAGCTACAACAGAACAACCACCACCGTCGTTAACAGTAACGGAATAGTTCCCTGCGGATAATCCGGTTGCTGTTGCGCCAGTCTGAGTGTTATTCCATAAGTAGGTATAGGTTTCCCAACCTCCGGTTGCAGTTACGGTAGCTGTACCGTCGCTGCCGCCAAAGCAGGTAACTGGTTTGCTCTGAATTGCCGAAGCACCCAGTGCAAAGTCAGGTTCCTGTACCCAGATGCCACCAGGAATGGTGCAGCTGTGTGAGTCGGAAACGGTAAGATAATAGGTTCCGGCTGTTAACCCGCTGATACCAGGAGTTGTTTCGCCGTTTGACCACATGTAGAAATATGGTGAAACACCACCCGAGATGTAGTTCTGATCAATATGACCATCGCTGGCACCTTTACAGGTAACAGGATGAGCAGTATTGAGAGCATCAAAGAGAGGAGGTTCGGTGATCGTCACCGGTCCGACAAGGAGAACACATGAATTGTTATCCGTTACCGTTAAATGATACGTACCGGCTGTTACACCTGTAAGAATCGCGTCTGACGATAAATTGAAGTCATCCCAGCTGTAGTTGTAATTAAGCGTGCCACCTGCAATCTGAGGATCAATTGCTCCGGTAGGATTACCGTTGCAGAGAACATCAGTTACAATTGGGTTGGCAGTAAGCTGATCAGGCTGTGAGATGACAGCTGAAGTAGAAGTTGTACAGCTGCGTGCATCGGTGATGGTTACATTGTAGGTGCCTGCTGCGAGACCGGTCTGGTCTTCAGCTGTAGCATCAACACCAGCACCTGTCCATACAAAGTAATATGGAGAGGTTCCACCGGTTACAGTTAAATCAATCGCACCAGTCAGGTCACCATGACAACCCAGGACATCAGTCTTGAGGTAGCTTGATGTAAGGGCTGCATCCGGCTGTGATACATAAGCAGTAGCGGTTGTTGTACAACCGTTTCCGTCGAGGACGGTCACTGTATAGGTACCAACGTTTAATCCGGTTGCAGTTGCACCAGTCTGGCTGTTGTTCCATGTAAAGCTGTAAGATCCCCAGCCATTGCTTGGGTATACGGTAGCAGTACCATTGCTTTCACCAAAGCAGGAAACCGGTTTGGTTTCGGCTGCTGAAGCTGCAAGAGCTGCGGAAGGACCGTAAACTGTAGCAGTTGCTGTTACTTGACAACCATTCAGGTCGCTGACAGTAACGGTATAGTTACCTGCTGACAGGGAGGTGGCAATTGCGCCAGTCTGTGCATTATTCCACAGGTAGGTATAACCGCCCCAGCCATTGGTCGGGGTAACTGTTGCTTCACCATTGCTGTTACCATAACAGGTAACGACTTTGGTTCCCGTTGCAGAAGCTCCAAGAGCGAAAGCAGGTTCATTGACAACAGCAGTAGCTGTGGTGGTACATCCGATACCGTCAGAAACGGTTACAGTGTAGGTTCCGGCAGATAAACCCGTTGCAGTAGCAACAGTCTGTCCGTTATTCCACATGTAGGTATAGCTGCTCCAACCGAAACTCGGGTAAACAGTAGCTTCACCATCAAGGCCTTCAACACAGGAAACAGGTTTTGTCTGAGTTGCTGAGGCTGCCAGTGTTGCACCAGGACCTAAGACTGTCGCAAACGTTGTCGTTGTACAACTGTGTCCATCGGTAACGGTTACATAATAGGTGCCTGCAGTTAATGAAGTTGCAATTGCAGCAGTCTGGTTGTTATTCCACAGGTATGAGTAGCTGCCCCATCCGAAACTCGGATAAACGGTAGCTGCGCCATCGCTGCCGCCAAAACAGGTAACAACCTTTGTTCCTGCAGCAGAAGCCGCAAGTGTTGCACTTGGTCCGGAGACAACTGCAGAAGCAGTTATGTTACAGCCATTGCCGTCATAAACGGTTACTGTATAGGAGCCAGCCGATAATCCGGTAGCGGTTACACCTGTCTGGCTGTTGTTCCATAAGTAAGTATAGCTGCCCCAGCCAAAGCTCGGGTAGACAGTAGCTTCGCCATCAGTGCCACCAAAACAGGTAACGACTTTGGTTCCGGCTGCTGAAGCGGCAAGAGCTGCGTCTGGTTGGTAAACCGTGGCATTGGCAGTTGCTGTGCATCCGTGTCCGTCAGTAACGGTTACTGTATAGGTACCTGCTGACAATCCGGAAGCAGTTGCGCTGGTCTGGCTGTTATCCCATGAATAGGAGTAACTGCCCCATCCAAAGGTTGGGTAAGCTGTTGCTTCGCCATCGGAGCCTCCAAAACAGGTAACAGGTTTGGACTGGAATGCCAAAACTCCGAGTAATCCGGAAGGACCGGTAACGGTAGCAGTTGCTGTAACAGCACAGTTGTGTACATCGGAAACGGTTACTGTGTAAGTGCCAGCGGATAATCCGGTTGCAGTTGCACCTGTCTGAGTGTTGTTCCATAAGTAAGAATAGGAACCCCAACCGTCAACAGGATAAGCTGTAGCGGTTCCATCGCTGCCACCAAAACAGGTGACAACTTTGGTTTCTGCTGCTGTAGCTGCAAGAGCTGCACCAGGTTCGGTTACCGTTGCAGAAGCTGTTACAGAACAGTTATATCCGTCATAAACGGTTACCGTGTAAGTGCCAGCGGATAATCCGGTTGCAGTTGCACCAGTCTGGGTGTTATTCCATACGAATGTGTATGAACCCCATCCAAAACTCGGGTAAACTGTAGCGGTTCCATCGCTGCCACCAAAACAGGAAACCACCTTGGTTTCGGCTGCGGAAGCTGCAAGCGTTGCACCAGGTCCGGCTACCGAAGCATCAGCTGTTACTGAACAGTTGTGTCCATCGGAAACGGTTACGGTGTAATTGCCTGCGGATAATCCGGTTGCAGTTACATCAGTCTGGCCATTATTCCAGAGGTAGGTATAGCTGCCCCAGCCAAAGCTTGGGTATACGGTGGCTTCGCCATCAGTTCCGCCAAAGCAGGTTACCACTTTGGTTCCGGCTGCTGAAGCAGCAAGGGCACTGGTAGGCTGTGTGACGGTAGCATTGGCTGTTACTGAACAACCATTGCCGTCGCTTACGGTGACAGTATAGATGCCAGCGCTTAAGCCGGTTGCAGTTGCATCGGTCTGGGTGTTATTCCACATGTAGGAATAGGTGCCCCAACCAAAACTGGGATATACGGTAGCGGTACCATCGCTGCCACCAAAACAGGTAACCACTTTGGTTTCTGCTGCTGTAGCTTCAATAGCTGCGCCAGGTCCGTAAACCGTAGCCGTAGCTACAACAGAACAACCACCACCGTCGTTAACAGTAACGGAATAGTTCCCTGCGGATAATCCGGTTGCTGTTGCGCCAGTCTGAGTGTTATTCCATAAGTAGGTATAGGTTTCCCAACCTCCGGTTGCAGTTACGGTAGCTGTACCGTCGCTGCCGCCAAAGCAGGTAACTGGTTTGCTCTGAATTGCCGAAGCACCCAGTGCAAAGTCAGGTTCCTGTACCCAGATGCCACCAGGAATGGTGCAGCTGTGTGAGTCGGAAACGGTAAGATAATAGGTTCCGGCTGTTAACCCGCTGATACCAGGAGTTGTTTCGCCGTTTGACCACATGTAGAAATATGGTGAAACACCACCCGAGATGTAGTTCTGATCAATATGACCATCGCTGGCACCTTTACAGGTAACAGGATGAGCAGTATTGAGAGCATCAAAGAGAGGAGGTTCGGTGATCGTCACCGGTCCGACAAGGAGAACACATGAATTGTTATCCGTTACCGTTAAATGATACGTACCGGCTGTTACACCTGTAAGAATCGCGTCTGACGATAAATTGAAGTCATCCCAGCTGTAGTTGTAATTAAGCGTGCCACCTGCAATCTGAGGATCAATTGCTCCGGTAGGATTACCGTTGCAGAGAACATCAGTTACAATTGGGTTGGCAGTAAGCTGATCAGGCTGTGAGATGACAGCTGAAGTAGAAGTTGTACAGCTGCGTGCATCGGTGATGGTTACATTGTAGGTGCCTGCTGCGAGACCGGTCTGGTCTTCAGCTGTAGCATCAACACCAGCACCTGTCCATACAAAGTAATATGGAGAGGTTCCACCGGTTACAGTTAAATCAATCGCACCAGTCAGGTCACCATGACAACCCAGGACATCAGTCTTGAGGTAGCTTGATGTAAGGGCTGCATCCGGCTGTGATACATAAGCAGTAGCGGTTGTTGTACAACCGTTTCCGTCGAGGACGGTCACTGTATAGGTACCAACGCTTAATCCGGTTGCAGTTGCACCAGTCTGGCTGTTGTTCCATGTAAAGCTGTAAGATCCCCAGCCATTGTTTGGGTATACGGTAGCAGCACCATTGCTTTCACCAAAGCAGGAAACCGGTTTGGTTTCGGCTGCTGAAGCTGCAAGAGCTGCGGAAGGACCGTAAACTGTAGCAGTTGCTGTTACATGACAACCATTCAGGTCGCTGACAGTAACGGTATAGTTACCTGCTGACAGGGAGGTGGCAATTGCGCCAGTCTGTGTATTATTCCACAGATAGGTATAACCGCCCCAGCCATTGGTCGGGGTAACTGTTGCTTCACCGTCAGTTCCGCCAAAGCAGGTAACCACTTTACTTCCGGCTGCAGTTGCTGCAAGCGCGAAGGCAGGTTGTGATACAGATGCAGTGGCAATTGTTTTACAATCATAGAAGTCAGTAACTGTGACAGAGTAGTTTCCAGCACTTAAACCGGTAGCCGTTGCACCAGTCTGGGTGTTGTTCCATAAGTAAGTATAGGTTCCCCAACCGAAGCTTGGATAAACAGTAGCTTCACCATCGCTGCCACCAAAACAGGTTACAACTTTGGTTTCTGTCGCTGAAGCATCAATCCATGCAGCAGGTCCGATAACTGAAGCCGTTGCGGTAACTGTGCAACCATTCAGGTCAGATACGGTTACGGTATAAGTACCGGCAGATAATGCGGTAGCTGTTGCGTTGGTCTGGGCGTTATTCCAGAGGTAGGTATAACCGCCCCATCCGAAGCTTGCGTAAACGGTAGCATGACCATCAGCGCCATTAAAGCAGGAAACAACCTTGGTACCGGCAGCATTCGCTTCGAGTGATGCAGCAGGGCCACTGACCGTAGCGGCAGCTGTAACTGCACAGCTATGTCCATCGGTAATGGTTACTGTATAATCGCCTGCGGATAATCCGGTTGCTGTTAATCCAGTCTGGGTGTTATTCCATAAGTAGGAGTAGCTTCCCCATCCTGAACTCGGGTAAACAGTAGCTTCACCATCGGTGCCACCAAAACAGGAAACAACTTTAGTCCCGGCTGCCGAGGCTGCGAGTGATCCTGAAGGTCCACTGACAGAAGCGGTAGCAACCGTTGTACAGTTGTTCATGTCGGTTACGGTTACCGAATAGGTTCCGGCTGATAATCCGGTAGCAGTTGATCCCGTCTGGGTGTTATTCCATAAATAGGTATAACCGCCCCATCCAAAACTCGGGTAAGCTGTAGCTTCACCATCGGTTCCGCCAAAACAGGTAACAACTTTCGTACCGGCAGCAGTTGCGTCAAGTGCCGCAATAGGTCCGGTGACTGTAGCGGTTGCTGTAACGGAACAGTTGTTTCCGTCAGAAACAGTTACCGTGTAAGTGCCAGCGGATAATCCCGTAGCAGTTGCACCAGTCTGGGTGTTGTTCCATAAGTAGGTATAGGATCCCCAACCATCGCTGGCATATACGGTAGCTTCACCGTCGCTGCCACCAAAACAGGTAACAACTTTGGTTTCGGCTGCAGAAGCGGCAAGTGATGCTGCGGGTCCGGTAACCGTTGCAGAAGCTGTTGTTGTACAGCCATGCAGGTCGGAAACGGTAACAGTGTAAGTGCCTGCGGATAATCCGCTTGCAGTTGCACCGGTCTGGGTGTTATTCCATAAGTATGTAAAGCCACCCCAGCCACTGGAAGGATAAACAGTTGCTGTTCCGTCGCTGCCACCAAAACAGGTAACAACTTTGGTTTCGGCTGCTGAAGCTGCCAGCGTTCCTGAAGGACCGGTGACGGTTGCAGTAGCAGTTACAGTACAACCATTGAAGTCGGCAACAGTGACCGTATAGGTGCCAGCGCTTAATCCGCTTGCAGTTGCACCGGTCTGAGTGTTATTCCATGTATAGGAGTAACTGCCCCAGCCAAGACTTGGGTAAACTGTCGCGGTTCCGTCGGCGCCACCAAAACAGGTGACAACTTTGGTTTCTGCTGCAGTTGCCGCAAGTGTACCGGAAGGTCCGGTGACTGTTGCATTTGCTGTAACGCTACAACCGTTCAGGTCGCTTACAGTGACGGAATAAATCCCCGCACTTAACCCTGATGCTGTTGCACCGGTCTGGCTGTTGTTCCATAAATAGGTATAACTGCCCCATCCGTCACTGGCATAAACAGCTGCTGTTCCATCGCTGCCACCAAAACAGGTGACGGGTTTGGTTTCGGCTGCCGAAGCTGCAAGTGCTGCACCGGGCTCGTTGACAACGGTTGAAGTTGAGAAGCTACATCCGCCGCCGTCTGAAACGGTTACTGAATATGTACCGGCAGTTAATCCTGTAGCAGTAAAGCTGGTCTGGCCGTTATTCCAAAGGAAGGTATAGCTGCCCCATCCGCCGTCTGGCGTGACAGTAGCCTGACCATCGTCGCCATGGAAACAGGTGACAGGTTTGGATTCTGCTGCGGCAGCAGTCAGGTCAAAATCTGGTTCCTGAACCCAGATGCCGCCAGGAATGGTGCAACTGTGGGAATCGGAAACGGTAAGATAATAGGTACCTGCTGTCAACCCGCTGATGCCGGTTGTTGTTTCGCCGTTTGACCACATATAATAATATGGTGAAACACCACCGGAAATGTAGTTCTGGTCAATATGTCCGTCACTCGCACCTTTACAGGAAACATTATGGGCGGTATTGAGCGCATCAAACAGTTCAGGTTCGGTGATGGTTATCGGTCCGACAAGAAGGGTACATGAATTGTTGTCTGTAACCGTCAGATGATAAGTACCGGCTGTTACACCTGTAAGAATCGCGTCTGACGACAAGTTGAAGTCATCCCAGGTATAGTTGTAACCAGGTGTGCCACCTCCAATCTGAGGATCAACAGCACCGGTAGGATTACCGTTGCAGAGAACATCAGAGATGATCACGTTGGATGTTAATTGGTCAGGTTGTGTGAGGGTCACTGATTGCGTTGATTTACAGTTATGAGCATCAGTAACGGTCACATTGTATGTACCAGCCTTCAGACCGGATTGATCTTCGGCAGTTGCTGCAACACCGGTACCGGTCCAGAAATAGGTATAGGGCAGTGATCCGCCGCTTACACTTAAATCAATGGCACCAGTGGCATCGTTATAGCAATTCAGAACGTTGGTCTGGGAATAGCTGGAAGCAAGGGAGGCAGAAGGTCCGGAAACTGCAGCGGAGGCAGTAACTTTACAGCCGTTGCCATCGGTAACGGTAACTGTATAATTGCCTGCGATTAACCCGGTGGCAGTAGCGCCAGTCTGGCTATTATTCCAGTTATAGGTGTATGATGCCCAGCCAAAGCTTGCATAAACAGTTGCAGTACCATCGGCGTCACCAAAACAAGTTTCAGGTTTGGTTTCGGCTGCGGATGCTGCAAGTGCAGCTGAAGGTCCGGCAACCGTGGCGGTAGCGGTTACGCTGCATCCATGTCCGTCGGTAACGGTAACTGTGTAATTTCCTGCGGATAATGCTGTCGCAACAGCAACTGTCTGGCCGTTATTCCATGCATAGGAGAAACTCCCCCAGCCATTGGATGGGTAAACAGTAGCTGCACCGTTGGTGCCACCGAAACAGGTGACAACGGTTGTGCCAGCTGCGGTTGCAGCAAGTGCAAAAGCAGGTTGTGAAACGCCGGCTGTGGCAGTAACTGAACAACTGTTCAGGTCAGTCACAGTTACGGTATAGATGCCTGATGACAGTCCGGTTGCGGTGACACCGGTCTGGGAATTATTCCACAGGTAGGTATAACCACCCCAGCCATTAACAGGGGAAACAGTAGCTTCACCATCGCTGCCGCCGAAGCAACTAACGACTTTGGTTTCGGCTGCGGTTGCTGCGAGGGCTGCAGTGGGTCCGCTGACATGGGCCGTAGCAGTAACAGAACATCCGTTACCATCGGAAACAGTAACTGTATAATTGCCTTCTGCTAAACCGGTTGCAGCTGCGCCTGTCTGGGAATTATTCCAGAGATAGGAGTAGGTGCCCCAGCCTGAGCTGGCTGATGCAGTAGCAGTACCGTCGCTGCCGCCGAAGCAGGTCACGACTTTGGTGCCGGCTGCTGAAGCAGCAAGACTTGCCAGAGGTCCGGAAACAACTGCCGAAGCAGTTGCCGTACAGCCGATACCGTCAGAAACGGTCACGGTGTAGGTGCCTGCCGACAATCCAGTTGCGATAGCACCGGTCTGTGTGTTGTTCCATAAATAGGTAAAGGTGCCCCAGCCATTCGACGGGTAAACAGTAGCTGTGCCGTCGCTGCCACCAAAACAGGTGACTACTTTGGTCTCAGCTGCTGTAGCGGCAAGAGCTGCGGAAGGTCCTGAAACGGAAGCAGTAGCTGTAGTAGTACAGCCATTTCCGTCAGAAACAGTTACAGTATAGATGCCGGCAGACAATCCTGATGCAACAGCACCGGTAGCGGTGTTATTCCATAAATAGGTAAAGCTGCCCCAGCCATTGCTAGGATAAACTGTAGCTGTACCGTCGCTGCCACCAAAACAGGTGACAACTTTGGTGCCGGCTGCAGAAGCTGCAAGTGATGCAGCGGGTCCTGAAACAGAGGCAGTAGCAGTAGCTGTACAGCCATTTCCGTCAGAAACGGTTACTGTGTAGGTCCCGGCGGATAAGCCACCTGCAATGGCGGTGGTATGACCGTTATTCCATAAATAGGAATAGCTGCCCCAGCCATTGGAGGGATAAACAGTAGCTGCACCGTCAACGCCACCAAAACAGGTGACGACTTTGGTACCGGCTGCAGATGCTGCAAGGGCACTTCCAGGGCCGCTCACGGAAGCTGAAGCGGTAACGGAACATCCGTTGCCATCAGTAACAGTGACCATGTAGGTACCGGCAGATAATCCTGATGCAACAGCACCGGTAGCGGTGTTGTTCCATAAGTAGGTATAACTGCCCCATCCATCGCTGGGATAAACCGTAGCTGCACCGTCGCTGCCACCAAAACAGGTAACAACTTTGGTGCCGGCTGCTGATGCTGCCAGTGCTGCAGCAGGTCTGTTAACCTGAGCTGTAGCAGTAACAGTACAACCATGCAGGTCGGTAACAGTAACCGTATAGGTCCCTGCCGAAAGTGCTGTTGCTGTTGCTCCGGTCTGCGCGTTGTTCCACAGATATGAGTAAGAGCCCCATCCATTCGAGGGATAAACGGTAGCTGAAGCGTCGCCGTCATAGCAAACCAGGTTTGAACCTGTTGCCGAGGCTGCCAGCGCTGAACCAGGCCCGCTAACTGCTGCAGTAGCTGTAACCGAACATCCGTGGAGGTCGGTAACGGTAACCGTATAGGTTCCTGCCGTCAGTGACGTTGCGGTTGCCCCGGTTTGGGTATTGTTCCATAGGTAGGTATAGCCGCCCCAGCCGTTTGAGGCTGATACGGTAGCAGTACCGTTGCTTCCGTTAAAGCAGGAAACCGGCTGACCCTCTGCAGCAGATGCTGAAAGAGCAGTGGCGGGTTCACTTACAACGTCGGAAGTTGAGACTGTACAATTGTTATTATCAGTAACAGTAACATGGTAGGTACCTGCCGCTAAACCGGTTTGGTTTTGAGCTGTAGGTGCTACTCCGCTGCCTGTCCACAAATAGGTATAAGGTGAAGTGCCACCACTTACCCCAAGGGTAACTGTACCGTTTGACCCGGTCTTACAGGAAACAACACCGGTGGTGGTGCTTGCTGCCAGAACGGCTAATGGTTCAGTAAGCGTAGCGCTTGCTGTAGCGGAACAACCTCCGATGTCGGTAACAGTGACATGGTAGGCGCCTGCGGCAAGACCCGTTTGGTTCTGTGCCGTAACGACAACGCCACTCCCTGACCAGGAATAGGTATAGGGTGACGTACCATTGCTCACACTGAGTGAAATGGCGCCGGTTGAATTATTTTTACATTTTATATTCGTTTGACTGGTCCCTGCAGCAAGTGGTGCCAAGGGTTGGGTGATTACCACGGTTTTTGAACCGGCACAGGAATTTACATCCTGAATGTTAAAGGTGTAGGTCCCTGCAGCCAGGCTGCTGAAAGTGCCGTTGGTAGAGAAGCTTCCCGGACTCAGTTTGTACTGGTATCCGGAATTCCCGCCCGAACCGGTTAAGGTTACCGAGCCGTTACTGAGGCCATAACAGGAGACATTGGTCTGGCTTGTGGTAGCACCTACCACAGCCGGTTCTGTGACTGAGGTTGTGCCTGTTTGAGAGCAGTTGAACTTATTGGTTACCGTAACTGTATAGGTAGCTGCGGATAAACCCGTAATGTTGGCGGTTGTTTTACCGTTACTCCACAAATAGGTATAAGGGGAGCCGTTATTGGTAACAGCAAGACTCACTGAGCCGTTTGTGCCACCGTTACAGGTTATGTTCGCAGGTGTAAACCCGAGAACGATCTGGATGCGAAGTGTGTTTACAACTACCTGACCTGTTGACTGCCGCCAGAGGCTGGCACCCGGGTCATAGTAACGGATAACAAGCGTAAACTTCTGGTTTACATAACTTGCGTTCGTCGGGTAAACAATAGGATCAGACTCAGTAGACCCAAAGACATTGTCGACTGCTGACCAGGCATAGGTCTGCCCGGTGTACGGAGCAGTCCAGCCTGGCTGGCTTTGTGCGTGCAGTGTAAATGGCAAGCCATAGCACACAGACCCGGCTGGAGTGTAAGTAGGAGCTTGTCCCATGACACTTGTACCAAGTGCCAGGAATAAAAATGTTAAAAACACCATCGATGGTATTTTTAACCTCTTCAGCAAAATCATTTTTTTGTAAAATGTTTCCATAGGTTAAAAATTGGGTTTAAACTAAATAATTGTAAGTGAATATAAATGAAGATTTTATATAAAATATATAGAATCTTAACCGAATTATGGTTAAGGAGGAGGTAGCAGTAAGATGTAAATTTCTTTCTTTCTTTTGTTCATAATCTTTCAAATTTTCTTGATAAACTTTTCTCTTAGATCTTTCAATATCCCAAAATAAAAAAGTTATAAATCAAATTATTGATAACAATATTATAAC